>Ga0209702_10007528_pt1 | contig 13265 bp, 13 predicted proteins | sample FRY01_FD_187210 | JGI IMG/M metagenome (GOLD analysis project Ga0209702, IMG submission 187210) | Freshwater microbial communities from Lake Fryxell liftoff mats and glacier meltwater in Antarctica - FRY-01 (SPAdes) (version 2) | ecosystem: Environmental > Aquatic > Freshwater > Ice > Glacier... | reverse complement strand
AAATGCAGTTTCAGATTTAACCGAAGCAATTGATAAATTAGGATATAATTTTATTGTTTATAGAGCAAATGCTCAAGATTTTGGTGTTCCCCAAAAAAGAAAACGAGTTTTTTTTATTGCTTCACGAAAAGAAATTATTGGAAACCCTATAAAGACTCACGGAGGAGAAATTGAAAGAATAATGAATAACAATCTTTTACCTTATGAAAATGTAATTGACTGGATAGGGAAATTTGATATTGACAAATATTTTGAACCAGAAGAATTGACGACAGGTAAAACTTATGATGAAGAATTAAAACAAATTCCACCAGGACAAAATTATTTTGCTTTAACAGAAAGAAGCGGTCATCCGAATCCAAAATTTGAAGCAAACAAAAGATTTTGGAATTTTTTATTAAAATTACATCCAAATAAAGCATCTTGGACAATAGCAGCTCAACCAGGCCCGTGGGTTGGTCCATTTCATTGGAACAATAGAAGATTGCGAGTTCCCGAAAGTGCAGCCATTCAAACTTTTCCAGAAGATTACCATTTTGTGGGAACAAGACGTTCCGTTCAAAAACAAATTGGCAATGCTGTTCCAGCATTGCTCGGTAAAGCAATGGTAAACCACTTAATCTCTAATATTTAATGAAGCCAAAAATTGTAAGTATTTTTTCAGGTGTTGGAGGTATTGATTTTGGTTTTGAAAAAGCTGGATTTGAAACCGTTTTTGCAAGTGATATTTGGGAAAGAGCTTGTGAATCTTTAAATGCGAACTTTCCAAACTCTGAAATAATTTGTGACACAATAGAAAATATTGACTTTAAGAAAATAAAGAACGTTCACAAAGAAATTGATGGATTAGTGGGAGGTCCGCCTTGTCCACCATTTTCAAAATCAAGATTTTACCGTAAAGAAAAAGAAAGAGGGATAAATGACGAAGATGGTTTTATGACTGTGTCTAATTATTTTAGGGCAGTTGATGAATTAAAACCAAAATTTTTCTTTTTTGAAAATGTTCACGGCTTTGTTTTTAAACCACATAAATCAGCATTAGAATTAGTTGAAGCAGAAAGCGAAAAACTTGGCTATAAAATCTTTCACAAGGTTGTTAATACAGCCGATTTTGGAGTTGCACAAACAAGGCAAAGGTTTATTTGCATTGGAATAAAAAAAGAATTGAAAGATTTTATTTTTCCGCTTCCAACACATACTGAAAAGCCAAATTTAGAAAATAAGCTAAAACGATGGGTTAATTGTGGCGACATTCTTAATGACATTGATTTTGATTTACCTGAAGATGTTAAAATGCAAGCTGGGTCTAAACATAAAGAATTACTAGAATTAATTCCTGCTGGTGATAACTATCTTTTTTTTACAAAAGAAAGGAATCACCCAAATCCAATTTTTGAATGGCGTTCAAGATATTGGTCATTTTTATTAAAACTTTCACCCGAAAGACCATCTTGGACAATACAAGCAAGCCATTCAAATAATATGGGTCCATTTCATTGGAAAAATAGATTTTTAAGAATTGATGAAATCAAAAGAATTCAGTCTTTTGAAGATAAACATATTTTTCTTGGGACTTTCAAGGAACAATGGAGACAAATTGGAAATGCAGTACCGCCATTATTAGCATTACAATTTGCTACAGAAATTAAAAAACAATACTTTGAAATATGAGCGTAAGAAATACAATAATTTTAAATCATTCCGACCTAAAATATTTACTTATTGATAGTTTACGTTTATATTCTGACAACGTAGTTTTTATTGACGGAAATAATCCATATCGTTTTTCAATTAACAAAAAGACATTTTATGTTCTTATTAAAAATGTTCACGAATCTGGCGATGGACGAGGAAATCAAGACGAATGTAGAATTCAAATAGCAAAAACTGGTAATTTCAATGACGCATTAAACTCACGAACAGATGTTATTGTTCTTGGGTATTTTGCAGATGAGAAAGTTTTTACAGCGTGGAATCCATATCTGATGAGAGACCGATTCAACCAAAAACAAACAATTTCTTTATACTCAAGATTTTCGGTTCAAAGGCAAGCTGTTTTAAGTAAAATAGCTACTTACCGTGATACAAACGGACAATCCGTAATAAGTTTCCTTCCTGATTATTTAGGATTATATCTTGAAAACTTATCCAACATTCATTTATTAGATGAGGTTGAGTTACTTGCCTTGGTTAATCAATCAGACACATTAAACTCACAAAATCTTGATGGAGAAGTTGACTTTCCAGAAGGTCATTTAACAATAACACATACAAGATATAAACGAGACCCAAGATTTAAATCGATTGTTTATGATGCTTACAATAATAAATGTGCAATGTGTAGCATCGGCTTAGAACTTATTGAAGCAGCTCACATAGTGCCACATTCACACGAATTGGGAACAGATGACATTGGAAACGGAATTAGTCTTTGTGCTTTGCATCATACAGCTTACGACCGTTCTTTAATTTACTTTGACACGGAATTTAATATCCTAATAAATACAACAAAAATGGAGTATCTAGAAAAAGTGGGCTTAGATTCAGGCTTTAGAAAATTTCAAGCATTAGCCTTTGACAAAATACAATTGCCAACAAACCATACGTTACGACCAAATATTGAAAACATTAATTTAGCAAATCAGTCGAGAGGCATAATTTAGCCATCGCATTTGGTGGCACATTTGTAATTTTTTGCAACCGCACAAAACAACGCTAAAAAATCCAAAAGAGCCACCAACCAACCGCACCAGGACAATAGACAATGGAAAGACAAACCACGACAGAAAAAGAACAACGAAGGCATAACAGCACCTACCCAAAAGGCGGGGTTTCGTGTTCCAAAGACAGTTTTGTGGTTAATGGAAGTTTAGTTTTTCAAATCAAGTTTTGTGGTAAAAGTCCCGCCCTTCGGGTAGCTGCAAACCGTTACCACACATTTGAAAAAAAAATTCGTCGTTCAGACAACCATTTTACAAAAGAAAGAGAACAAACAAAATTTAAAGAAAATGACCATATTTAAAACAAGCATTGTATTAATTTTAATTGCATTATTTAGCATAAATTCATACGCCCAAAATGATAAATTGCTGGAATGGGCTAATCAAGGAACTGTAAAAAACGAAAACTACAATTCAGAAATTCCATTTCGATATGTGAATGGATATATTTTTGTAGACATTATACAGAATGATAAAAAGTATAATTTTCTATTCGACTCTGGAGCAGAAGCAACTTTAATTGACAAGTCTATAATTAATGAGTTCGAATTTAAACCTTTTTCTACATCAAATATATCTGGTCCATTAATTACAAATGGAGTTGTAAATACAATTACTTTGTCAGCTATTAAAATTTCAGACATTGAGTTTCTTGATATTGGAGCAGTTGCATTTGATTTACAAATTTTTAAATCAAAATTATGTGAGAAATTAGATGGTGTAATAGGTAGTACATTATTAAAAAAAGCCAAATGGCAAATAGATTATAAAAATAAAGTTATTCGTTTATCCAATGAAATTTCAAATCTGATATCTGAAAAACCGAAATACACACTAACAACCAATATTCCCGAAAAAGGTTGGGGAACTGAAACCATAGAACTAAATATTGACGGTTATACCTCTCAATTTAGTTTTGATACAGGCAATGGACGGTCGAAAATAGTTTCGCACCCAAATAAAATTAAGGATTTCACAACCAATAATAATTTAATTACAGAATACGGTTTTAAAAAATCCACTACAGATTATAAATTCATCGCTAAAAATGTAACTTTAGGAAACATAACACTTAATAATCAAACTATAAGTTTAGAAAATGAAGTTGGTAACAGACAACTTTTAGGTAATAGGTTTTTTGAAAATTTTATACTTACGATTGACTGGAAAAATCACCAACTATATTTAGACCCTATAAAAGATATTGTTTCAGAAACACTAATTGATTTTGAATTGAATTTCAGTCCAAATTTTGAAACTAAAAAAATAGAAGTTGCAACAGGTTTGAGAGCCTTTATAAAGAAAAATAAAATAGAACAAGGCACTACTCTTTTAAAAGTTAATGATACGGATGTTTCCAATTTCTCACACCAAGCACTTTGCGATTTCTGGAATACTGAATGGCCTAAAATAACAAATGCCGAGAAATTAAATATTCTTATATTACAAGAAGGAAAATCTAAAGAAATTGTTATAACCAAAAAGAAATTGACGTAAAACGTGTGGTAACAAAGTATATAAGCTATGGCTTGGTCTGTCCTCACTTGGGAAATTTATGGATTTCCCAAAGTTGGTTTATATTTGGAGAATTTCGTGCTAAAACACGCCACAGCTCATATACATCAACGTTATCGGCAACCTTAAGCAACGACAGTGCTACTATGAAACTTTTACCTTTGACAGAAAATATTTTGAAATATAATGAAACGAACAATAAAATACTACCGACTGCTTTGGTTTAAACACGACTTATCTGCCGGACTTTCCGTTTTTCTTGTTGCACTTCCACTTTGTTTAGGAATTGCTTTGGCTTCGGGTGCGCCTCTTTACGCTGGACTTATTTCGGGCATCATTGGCGGACTTGTAGTTTCAATTATCAGCGGTTCGCAATTAGGAGTTTCTGGACCTGCTGCAGGGTTGACAACTTTGGTTGCTGCTTCTATCATTTCACTTGGCGACTACAAAATATTTTTATTGGCTGTTATGGTTGCAGGACTGTTTCAGTTAGTTCTTGGACTGCTTAAACTTGGTGCAATTGCAAACTACTTTCCTTCATCCGTAATCAAAGGAATGTTAGCAGCAATCGGAATTATTTTAATCTCAAAACAAATTCCGTTAGCAATGGGTTACGACCAACCCGACTTTTGGACAAGTGGTTTTCCAAAACTTTTTTCTGCTGATAATTTTCTTGGAAACTTTGACAACTTCAATCATCACATAACAAGAGGAGCAATTTTTATCACCGTTATTTCTTTAATTGTTCTTGTTGCTTTGCAACAACCATTTGCTAAAAAGTTGAAAGTAATTCCTGCACCTTTATTAGTTGTTATAATCGGCATCATCACAAACATTTTATTTACTAATGCAGCTTCAAGTTTTTCACTCAAGCAAACTCAATTAGTAAATATCCCTTCCAATGTTTTTGCAAGCATTTCTTTCCCCGACTTTTCAAAACTATTTTCTACAACAGAGATTTGGAAAGACGGATTAATAATCGGACTACTTGCAACTTTAGAAACTTTACTTTGCGTTGAGGCAGTTGACAAATTGGATATTCGGAACCGCATCACTCCTGTAAATCGCGAACTTATTGCACAAGGTATTGGCAATATGACTTGCGGACTTCTTGGAGGTATTCCAATGACAGCAGTTGTAGTTAGAGGTGCAGCCAATGCAGATGCTGGCGGACGAACAAAACTTTCTGCTTTTACACACGGACTTTTTCTTTTGCTTGCAGTTTTACTTGTTCCGTTTTTGCTAAACAAAATTCCTTACGCTTCGCTTGCGGCTATTTTACTTGTAATAGGTTTCAACTTGACAAAACCCAAACTCTATAAAAATGTTTGGAGTTTAGGATGGAAACAATTTATCCCATTCGTAATTACAATCATTGTAATTCTTTCTACCGACTTGCTCATCGGTGTAACCATCGGACTTTTAATTTCCGTTTACTTTATCATTCAAAATAATTTCAAAGCAGAATATAAAATTACCGAAACTCAACAGCAGGGAATTGACACTTACTTAATCAAACTCAACAGCAATATTACCTTCCTCAACAAAGTGAAATTGAGAAAGGCATTAGAAGAAATTCCAGAATACAGCGTGCTGACAATTGATGGAAGCGAATGTAATTTCATCGACTATGATATTTTAGAAATCATAAGCGAATACCACAACAAAGCACATAACAGACATATTGAGTTACATCTAAAAGGAATTGAGAAAGTAAGTGTAACAGCGGTGCATTGACAGAAGAGAAAGGCAGCCGATAACAGCACCTACAAAAAATTGGCGGTTCAGTGGTTAAATATAGCTTTGTGCTTCGTAGCAAGTTTTGTGGTGGCAGACAGTTTTGTGCTTCGAAATCGCCAACTTCTTTTAGCTGCAAAACGTTAATCCGAACTCTACAATCATTGAAATATGAATTACCAAGAAATAGAAGCTAATAAAGATATAAGCAAATTTGTAAAACTCTTTTGGCAGTTTGATAATACAAATAAAGAAGAGAAAAGATATACCGTTTTACCAGATGGATACTTTGATTTGGTTATTAGAATTTCAAAAAATAAAATAATTGATGTTACCATATATGGAATTTGGTTAAAACAAATGGATGTAATTATTCCAAATGATAGCATTGTTATTGGAGTTACATTCAAACCTATATCGGCTGAATATATTTTTACTAATCAAATTAGTGAAATAGTGAATGATTTAAAAATACTTGATAATACATTTCAAGGCATTGACAAACTGTCGCTAAATAATTTTAAATCATTCGTACTAGAATATTCAAAAAATATAAATACTAATATAAAAATTGACAACAGAAAAGTGGAAGTATTCAATATTCTTCACGAAAATTATGGTGTAATTACAGTAGAAGAATTGTCAAATAAAGTTTTTTGGAAAAGCAGACAAATAAATAGATACTTCAATTCTACATTTGGATTATCTGTAAAAACATATGCTAATATTTTGCGTTGTTCTATTTCATTTAAAGATATCGAAAAAGGTAAACTTTCGCCTTCATTAAACTTTTATGACCAATCACATTTTATTAAAGAAATAAAAAAACATTCAGGTTCAAATCCAAAAGAACTGCATCAAAATAAAAACGACCGATTTTTACAATTTTCTACTTTGCATAAATTATAATTTTGTTTTTCAAAAAATAATAAAAAAATGGAAAGTAAATTAAAAATGTTTGAAGTTGCCAAAAACGGTGGAATGTTGGGATTGTTAAAAGAAAAACCTAATGTAGTAGGTGCCTTCTTTAATTTAGCACACGAAGTTATGCATACCCAAAGTGCATTTAATGCACTAGACAGAGAAATAATTGGTGCTTATGTTTCTAAAAAGTTTGGTTGTAGCTATTGCCACTTAGGTCACGAAGAAACAGTATTTGCGTTAGGTGGTGAAGAAGCTAAAAAACTTGTAAATAATCCTACACCCGAATTACAACACATATTTGAAATAGCAGATAAAGTGGTTTCAAACACAATTACAAAGGAGCAAGTTATAACTTTTTTAAAGAAAGGTTTTACTGAGCGACAATATGAAGATATAGTATTCGTATGTGCTTTATTCGGTTTTGCCAACAGAATGGTGACAGGCTTTGGAATGGAATATAAAGCTGATAGAGATGAAGCATCTTCACGTTATTTAGCCAAAGGATACAAATTTAATTAATCAAATTTTATTTACTATTATGATACAATTAGCTACAATAAAGTTTTTAGCGGATTTAAAGAAAAACAATAATAAAGAATGGTTTGATGATAATAAAAAAAATTACGAAAATGCTAAAAACGATTTTTTAGCATTTTCTCAAACTATTATTGACAGTGTATCAATGTTTGACAATAATATTGCTAAAGCAAATTTAGACCCTAAAAAATGTATTACAAGGCTAAACAGAGATATTAGGTTTTCAGCAGACAAATCGCCTTATAAAACCAATTTCTTTCTAATGCTAAATCAAGGTGGCAAGAATAGTAGCAATGCTTGTTATTATTTACAATTACAGCCAGACAGTTCGTTTGTGGGTGGTGGTGTTTATATGCCTATGCCACCAGACTTACAAAAATTTAGACAAGAAATAGACCATAATTTTTCAGAATGGAATAAAATTATGGAAAATAAATCATTCAAAAAAGTATTTGCCGAAGGTGTACAAGCACCAGAAACATTAAGCCGACCACCTAAAGGCTTTGATGCCAACAGCGAAGCTATTGAATATTTAAAAATGAAAGGTTACTTCACAACAAATAAAATTACTGATACAGAAATGCAGTCTAAAAATATTACTAAAACTGTTTTAAATAGTTTTGAAACAGCTAAACCATTGATTGACTTTTTGAACAACGCTTTATAATACTCACAAGCCAAAACAAATAAAGAGTAAAAGATGGTAAAGACAGAAAATTTTGACCAAGTAATAATTACTTCTCAAGAAGAATTAAGAAATTGGCTATTGAGCAATCATCATCAAAAAGAAAGTATTTGGTTAATTACATTTAAAAAAACTGTTTTGGATAAATACGTTTCTGTTCAAGAAGTATTAGACGAATTATTATGTTTCGGATGGATTGACGGTATTAGAAGAAAATTAGATGAAGAGAAAACAATGCAATTAATATCACCTCGTAAAGTAGAGCATTGGACAAAAACCTATAAAGACAGATACAAAAAACTTGAAAGCAAAGGGCTTGTAGAAAATGCAGGAAAAGAATCAGTTTTAAAATCTAAAGCAAGTGGACTTTGGGAATTTATGGATGATGTAGATGCTTTAATTAAGCCTTCTGATTTTGTTAATGAATTAAACAAATACGAAAATGCAACCAATAATTTCAACGCATTTGGGGCATCTAGTCAGCGATTTATATTGCGTTGGATTAAGTTAGCCAAAACCCCTGAAACAAGAATTAAACGATTAAAACAGGCATCGGAGTTAGCAGACAAAAATTTAAAAATACCAGGATTGTAGGTTTACAAAATAAACGGCAGCTAACAGCACCTACCCAAAAGGCGGGGTTTCGTGCTTCGCAGACAGTTTTGTGGATATAGAAAGTTCAGTGCTCCGAATGAAGTTTAGTGGTAAAAATCCCGCCCTTCGGGTAGCTGCGAACCGTTAGGCAATATTTTACCTTGAAACCGAAATAATAATAAATTTATAGTATGTCATTACACGAAGAGATTGAGAAAAGAGCAAAACAAATACATACAGATGGTTATTCACTTTCTATTGGAGAATTGATGTCTCTTTACAAAGAAAATGAAATTGATATACATCCTGAATTCCAAAGATTTTTTAGATGGACTCCAACTCAAAAAACTAAACTAATTGAATCTATCTTATTAGGAATTCCAATTCCTCCAATTTTTGTATCTCAAAGAGAAGACGGTGTTTGGGACGTAATTGATGGTTTACAAAGATTATCTACAATTTTAGAATTTGCTGGATTGCTTCGTGATGCAGATGATAACATTACTCCCGGCACTTCTCTTTCTGGCACAGATTACCTACCATCTCTTGAAGGAAAATATTGGCAGAAAGATGATGAACCACACAATTCATTTGATCTACCGCAAAGACTTATAGTAAAGCGTTCTAAACTTGGTGTGCAGATTATTAAGAAGGAAAGTGATATAGACACTAAGTTTGAATTATTTCAACGTTTAAATACTGGTGGTACTGCATTAACAGAACAAGAAATACGAAACTGTATATTAGTGATGATAAATAAAGATTTTTACTCTTGGTTAGGTGGTCTTAGTAAAAATCCAAATTTTCAAGCTACTATTCCAATAACTGAAAGAGCTCAAGAAGAGCAATATGATGTTGAACTTGCTTTGAGATTCTTAGTCTATAAAAATATCACCAATATAGATTTTACAAAAGATGTGGGGAAATTATTGACTGATAAAGTTATAGAGTTTGCTTCTAATGAACATTTCGATTATGAAAATGAAAAAGTGATTTTCGATAAAGTATTTTTACTTTTAAATAAATCATTAGGGGAAGACGTTTTCAGAAAATGGGATCATGCCAAAAATAAATTTGCTGGACCTTTTTCTATTTCTGCATTTGAAACCATCGCACTTGGTTTAGCAAAAAAACTTGATTTATACGACGACACTCCAAATTGCATTGATAGATTAAGTGACATCATAAAAGGAGTGAGTCAAAACCCATTATTTATAGAAAAATCAGGAAGTGGAAAACGTGCATCTACAAGAATCCCATATTTGCTGCCTCTTGGTGAAAAACTTTTTGGAAATGAAAATTAGAACAGCCGAACAACTGCAAACAGTTTTGGATGATGATTTTGCATGGAGAAGAAAGGAATTAACTATGATTTTGACAACTGTTAAGTCGTCGCGTCCTAAACTTTTAAATACTAACATAAGGATTGGTGTTGTAATTTTATATGCTCATTGGGAAGGTTTTATAAAAAATGCAGCTGAAAATTATCTCACATATGTTGCAGGTAAGAAGTTGCCATATGATGAACTAAATAATAATTTTATAGCACTAAGTTTAAAAACTAAACTTTTGGAATTTGAATTGACTAACAAAAACACTGTGCATACTCAGTTAATTGAATTTCTATTAGGTAACTTAAAAATAAAAGCAAACCTACCGACAGAAAATATAATAAAAACTCAATCTAATTTAAATTCAAATATTCTTAAGGAAATCTTATCAATTTTAGGGATTGACTACAGCCAATATGAATTAAAAGAAAAGTATATAGACTCACAATTGCTCAAAATTAGGAATTCAGTAGCACACGGCCAAAATCCAGATATTACAGAAATTGACTTTTATGAATTGTATACAGAAATAACCGAAATGCTGACTTCAATTAAAAATGAAATTAGCAACAATGCATCTCTAGCAAAATATAAAAAACATTGCCTAACAGCCATTTTGAGCTAGCTGGAGTTTAGTGGAATTACCGTTTCTAATCAAGTTTTCGTTAAGCCGAAAATTGAGCGGTTACGAATTTCCAGCCATCTCAAAGTGGCATAACGTTAGCTACAATTAAAAATGAAATTATTCAGAACATATCTTATAGCTGACTTAAATGAAGTTAGAAAAATCACTTCGAAAGAATTAGGAGGTGCAAGATTTGTTCTAAAGCCAGAACCCACAAATACTTTTTGGGAATCAAAAGATGGCAAATCAAGCTCCCAATTTTCTACCCCTCGTGAACTTGACACTGTACAAGAAGATGAAATCCTACAGAAAGAATTTGTTATCGAATCAGAAACTGAAGAATTAGCTGAAGATTTACTCTCAGTTGTGCATGGAGGTATGCTACTAGCCTACCCAGAACCTTCATTGACCTCAAATCTGTTTTTTGTCTCAGAGGTTAAAGAAGAGTATGAAAAGTTTTTTAGGCAATTACCATTTACAAACAGATTTAAGAAGCTTGAAAATATTGGATTTGGATGTATAGTGGCTAATCAATTATTTAAAGATAAAAAAGCTGTTTATGCCATTGAAAAATATAAAGTTAGTTTAGAATTAGCATCTTTCAGACCGCATTCGATAGACCCTAGATATGGCCAATATTTTGAGCATTATGATTTAAAACGTCAATTTCATACAAGGGCAGCTTTCGCAATTACTTCGGCTTTCTCTGTTATTGAAGAACTGGGATTAGAAGTTCGTTCAAGTGCACAAAAACCACGATTTAAAAATAAAGTAACAGGAGAATGGAATCCTATTGTACTAAAGGATATTATATCTCGTCTTAAAAATGCAAATATTGAATCCGATAAAACATTTGATTGGGTTTATCGTGGTACCGAAACTCGTATTGAACAAGAAATTAAACCATTTTTTGGTTTTGATTCAGTTTGGACAACATATGGAGAAGAAGTTAGAGATAAAACATTGACTTATCCAGAAGCGATTCATAACGCAAGCTACCTTCGAAACTTTATTACTTCTCATAAGTTTAACGAGCTAACCCAATTCATTAGCCCTTATGATGTATACAATGTGCAAGCATTAGCAAGGAATTTAATATTGCTGAAATACAAATTATGGGATGTAATGATGGAGAAAAATAGTAGCTAACACTGTGTATAATTAATTGCTGGTTTTAGCTTATTTACGAAAGTCCTCGCGGACTTTCTATCTGTGATTTATTTACTAACTTTAGTGCTTAAAACACGCAGCTAATCATACACAAACACGTTGGCAAACATTACTTACGACACTCAAAATAATTGAAGAAAAATGAGAACTAAAAAAGAATTTATTAATGCAGTAAAAAATAATGTTGGATTAAATTCTTTATCTACAATAATTACAAATGACTTCATAAATCATAAGAATTTAGAGTTAGCAGAAAAACAACATAAATGGATAAAAGCAAAGTCTAAAGATTTTGAATTACTTTATTTTGAGAATTTAATTTTACTGAATTTTTATGAAGAAGCATTAGTTGAATTGAATAATGTTATTTTAAAAGGAAGAATTTACATCAATGATAGATTATTAATTAACAACTTAATTTTATTAGGTGTAAAGTTAAATAGAAACATTATTAAAGGGTTTCATATTCAGAAATTATCTTTAGGTTGGTTTAGACCTTTAACAAAATTAGGAGAAAATAATATTAATGAATTATTAAAGGGATTAGACATTATTCTAAATCAAGAACATAGTGACGGATTTTTAAATCAATTTTATATAATTAATGAAAATGGAAAAATTCAATCTAATTATAAAAAAGAATATTATCATAAATATTATAAATTAGGGAAACAAGCAGAAAAAGAATTGAATAACATTAGTAATAATCAATACAAAAATGCTAATGGTAAAGCTACAAAAGCTGAAGTTGAGAATGCTATAGGAAGTGCTTGTTCTAATTTAATGCGTGAAGCTGAAAATAGCTTTAGACTTTCAATAGGTGGCAAAAAAATTGGAGAAGGGTTCATCAGTGAAACAGAATTGTATTATGAGGTTAAAAAATATTTCTCAAAATTAAAAGTCATTCAACACGGAAGACCTAAATTTTTAGGAAGACAACATTTTGATGTTTGGATTCCTGAAATAAATTTAGCAATTGAATATCAAGGAGCACAACACGATAAACCAATTGAGTTTTTTGGAGGAGAAGAAGCATTTAAAAAAAATCAAGAACGAGATAAACTGAAAAAACAAAAATGCTTTAAAAACAATGTTAATTTAATCGAAGTTAGACCTGAATACAATTTTAATGAACTAATAAAACAAATTGAAAATACATTATAAAAAACGATTTGCCAATCGAGTAGACGGGTGACGATTTAAAAATCGCCACTGCGCCTCTCACACCACCGTACGTACGGGTCTCGTATACGGCGGTTCAACATTCATCACATCAACTGCTCTTTGCACCAATTGAAGCTATCTATTACTTTAAGCATAGGCTACAAAAATTTGCTCTTATGCGAATTTAATAGAGAATATTGTTCAGTCCTTCCCTACTTGTGAGACCATCTAAGGTTTTCCTTAACTCGTTTCCTACAGGTACT
>Ga0209702_10007527_pt1 | contig 13267 bp, 16 predicted proteins | sample FRY01_FD_187210 | JGI IMG/M metagenome (GOLD analysis project Ga0209702, IMG submission 187210) | Freshwater microbial communities from Lake Fryxell liftoff mats and glacier meltwater in Antarctica - FRY-01 (SPAdes) (version 2) | ecosystem: Environmental > Aquatic > Freshwater > Ice > Glacier... | reverse complement strand
ACGAACCAGGCGCAAAGGGTGAACTTCTCCGGGTCCGGCCATGGGTGACGGTGTGCGTATCCGACAACAAGCGCAACATCTCCGGCAGGCTTGGCGGCCCGAAGGGAAGCGGCTTGCTCCTCGGTCAGTTCAAAGCGTAGCGGTGGCGCTTTTGGGAATTGTGATTCAGTCGGCATTTTTAAGGTTTTCCGATTTGCCGATTTGCAGGCAAAAACCGGAAAGTTTCCTAAGTAATTTTTCTCACGAGGACTTTCCCGTTTTCATCGGAAAATCGGATAATCGGAAAAGGAATGTATTAGGCTTCTTCCCCTCCTTCGGGCATCTCCTCGGCGATACGAACGGCTCGCCAGGATTTCCCGTGAACCTCGGTCCATCCTCGATCTTTCAGCTTCCGGGAAAGTTGTTTGTTGGTCATCGGGTGGCGGATTCCCTCGGCTTCGGCCCATTCCGCATAGGCGGCGAAGACTTCCTTCTTCGGGCAGGTGGCGGCTTCGGGTGACTCCTCGATCCGATCGGCGATAAAGTCGCCTAGATCGTCCTCGGCGTTGCGGTAGTCCTCTCCGGCGAGCTTCACCCTTTCAGGCAAGCCCAGCCCCTTAGCCTTCCATTGCTTGCAGCCCTCGATAGCCCAGCGCAAGATTCCGGGCATTTCCTCGCGAAGCTCTTCTCTAAGGTGCGGGTTGGCGTCATCGTCTCGAAACGATGCCTCGAAAGGCAACAGGCGAACCCTCCGCCATATCCCCTCATCGGTGCCCGCGATTCTCGGACGGTGATTCCCGCTCATCCAGATTTTCGCTTGTGGCCCGAAACGGAACCCAGAGCAAAACTTCGCCTCGGCCCGCACCTCCTCGCCCCCGGTAATATCCTTGACTAGCCGTTCATCCAATCGCCCGCCCTCTTGCGTTTCGCTGGCAAGTATCAATCTCGCCCCGGCGATCTCGGCAAGCTCCGGCCCCTTGTTTCTATCGTGGCGGCGGTCGAAAAGCTCGGCGCTCGCCCGGTGGCAGTAATCGCCATGTAGCGAGGCCAGCGTATCGGAAAGAACACTTTTACCGTTCGCCCCGCATCCATATAGGAAGAAGAAGCAGGCTTCCGAAGTGTCACCGCTCAGAGTCCAGCCAATGGCCCGTTGCATGAACTCGACAAGCCCGGCGTCACCAAGCGCCACCTCGTGAAGAAACTTCTTCCACTTCGGGCATTCCGCCCCCGCCTCCCATCGCGTCCCCAGTGAACGGGTAATCAAGTCGCCCCGCTCGGCCTCAAAAAAGCGCCCGCTCTTAAGGTCAATCGTGCCGTTCTGGCAGCCGACAAGCCAAGGGTCTGCGTCCAGGTCTTCGGGCTTCACGACAAGCGCCGGGTTGGATTGCGCCAGCTCGACAAGCGCCGAAATCCGGGTGCGGTTGCCCAGCGAATTAGCAAAGGTCCAAGCGGCGTCTCTCGTGCTCTTGTCCTCGATCTTGCCCGCCTCCCGCAGCGCGGCCCGGTGAAGCTCGATCCCTCGTTGCACGATAGCCCCGGCGGCGTCCCTCTCCCATCGGAAGCCGTTCCAGACAAGCCAGCCGATTCCCGGCGCGAACCTCACGCGGTCGGCATTACGGTCAGCGAAGGCTTGCGCGGCTCCGGCGTCGTTTCGCGAATACTCGGCAATAGGCGGCCCGGATTCCTTCTCTTCGGGCCTCGCGTCTAAGTTGGCGGTTATGTTAGGGTTCATGGCACAAAAAAAAGGTCGGCGATCTTGTCGCGGTCGCGGTCCGGTAAATTTGCGGCGTCGCAAAGGTCTTTGACTGGCCTGCCATCGCGGCGGCGTAGCCCCTCTGGAATGCGGAAAAAATCTACGGTCGCGCCCGCCCCGCGAAGTTCCTCGCCCCAGGTCCGGGCGGCAGCCTCGCCCCCCCCGTCCGCGTCCATGTGCGGGACAATGCGAACGTGTCGCCCCTTGAAAAGCGCCAGCGCTTCCGGCTCGATTCGGATAGCCCGGCCTAGCATAGCAACAGGAAGCCACGTAAGCGCCCCCAGCGTCTCGGCGAAATGATAAGCGGCGAGCAGGTCCGGATCCCCTTCCACTAGAAGCAGGCGGCGAAACAGCGCCGGGTTGCTATGTGTCGGCATTAACCCGCAAGGTCGTTTCTTAGTTGATCCCGGCAGGCAATGCGGCTTTCTGGCTGGCGTGGTCTTAAACGCGGGAAACAGTTTCCCGTCCATCCTCCGTGCTTCGGCAACTCTCCCGCTCTCATCAGTGACAAGCCAAGCATCCCGCCCGCAAACTCGCCCGAAACGCAGCACTCCCATTCCTTGCGCCAGCGCCAGCCCGTGAACGCTCAGCCCCCGAAGACGTGCCAGCCGTTCCAGCTCCTCGGCAGTGCCTTCCCGAAGCTCAGGCCATGGCTTATGTTCAACCTCCTTCGGGCGAACCTCCTCACGTTTCGCGCCCGCCTCGATCTCTCCGGCCCGGCGCTTAAATTCGCGGACGGCCTCGACGGGATTTATTCCAAGCACCTCGGCGAGCAGGTCAGGCCCGTCGCCTTGCGCCCCGCACGAGAAACAACGGTAGCGGTCGCGGAAAATATTCATACTCTCCCGGCGGTTCCCGTTAGCGTGGCGGGTGGCGGCGAACCAGCATTGGAAGGTCTGCCCGTCCCGATCGGGTGCCTCAAGCCCCAGGCTACGGGCCAGCTCGCGAAGCGGAAGCCGTTCCTTGGCCTCCTCGATTGATAAAGTATTCATGGCGGAAGAATGTTCCCGCCCGTTGCAAAACGCCTCGAAAGTGGTAATGTTATTCAGTCAGAAAAACCTTACCAGCCGTCCGGGGGCCTCGCTTCCGGGCGGTTTTTTATTTTGCGGCGGCGTCCTCCTCGATGGCCAGGATTTCCGAGAGACGATAGCGCACCGTCCGCGCGCCGAATGACAAGGGGCGGAGTATGCCCTCCTTCTCGCGGCGCTTGAGGGTTTTAGTCGAGAGGTTCCACCGCGCAGACAGTTCCTTGCGGGACAGTTGGCGGTCTTCTTTTGGGTGTAGAGTTACGGTCATGCCCAAACAGAACCCGACAATTGCGGCTCGTTAAATGCCCTGTAATCTCCGATTTGAACGAATTCACAGAAACGGAGCTAGAAAATGTGAATCACGCTCTATTTATCGTACTTTGGCCGTTGGTAAAATTCGTGAACGATGTCCAACCCTTGATTCCGTAAGCGGCGGCTAGTTCCTGAATCTGCTCAAAGCGCTCCGGGTTTGGAACGTGGTTCTTTTCCCAAAATGGCAATCGCCAGGCCGTGAGCCATTTGAGGTTAGTTAACTTTATCGGTTTTGGCTCATCCTCTTTTGACTCGGCAGTCCATCCGATCTTGCTCCAATCCTGTTTGAGGTCGATGCGGAATCGGCAAAGGTTGTGCTTAGCGCATTCTGTCAGCATGAAGTGGAGGCTTTGCCGCATCATTTCATCCGGCGTCCAGTGGACCCAAAGTTTGCTTTTAGGATCCTCCGCACAGAATCCGCCAGGAAAGGGAAATGGCTCTCCGCCAAGGTCACTGCGAGGCGTCCAGTTCACAATGCCCGTTGCTTGATTGATGCGAATGCGCTCAGTAAGTCGGACTCCTACAGCAATCGGGAATATTGTCCCGCCGTCTGGAAAGGACCCTCCGCCTTTGACATTAAACTTCTTTTCCGGCAGGTCGTAAACCGCGATGGCGAGAGGTTCATCTTTCGCTAAGCACGCATAGAGACAGATACGGTGCTTCACACTCATCCTGCCTTCCTCCCGTCCTTGATGTCCACAATCGTTTCGACCGACGACTTCACGGAAGGTCTGAGAAATTCTCCTAGCCCAACAGTGACGTGTTCCTTTTCGTCGAGGTAGTGAGCGGCGGTAATGGCAACGTCGGCATGCCTGAGAGCGCGAGAGGCGGCGTAAATGCCCGCCCGCGCGCAAATGAGTGAGCCGAATTCTTTCCGCAATTCATGAAGCGGTTTCGCTGCGGATACTCCTTGTGATTTAAGCCACAAATTCAGCGCGGCAAAAGCGTCCTTGGCACGGCGGTCCCGGTATCGTCCCCTTGTCCTCGCCGGTCGGTCACTCTCGATCACGAATTCTCCGGTGGCCCGTGCGCGATAGCCTCTCAGCAGCTCGGCGGTCTCCTCCTCGATTCGAACGCCACCTGCGGAGGTTTCGGCTTTCGGTTTGAAATGGGCAGTCGCCTCAATCGTGATGGTCGCCTCGTCAAAATCCACTTGCCGCCAAAGGAGCATGTCGATTTCCCCGGCGCGGAGTCCGGCCATGATTCCGAGAAGGAAGATTTTGAAAGCCTCGGGATCACTCGCGGCGAGGGTATCAACCGCGTTGCGAATAAGGGACGGGCCGTCAATTCGCGAAACGTAGCGCATGGACTGGCGCGGAAAGAAGGTGATACCGGCGAAGGGCAGCGGATCAGGAAGGACAAGCGAGCGCTGGACATAGGGGAGGACGTTTTTCGAGAACAGGGACTTGGCTTGTCGTAGCTTGGAATTCGCGGTGTTTTTCGTCCGCCGCTCCTGTTCGTAGTCGTCCCCGCTATTGGCCCGGAGGTAGGTGAGCTTCCACTTTTGGATTTTCTCCGGGGTGATTCGCGAGAGCGACACGGCATCAACACGCTTGCGCCACGCCTCGCCCGCCTCGGTTGAGGGATCGAATCGAACGTCTTTCGAGGTCGCAATCTTCACGACGCGATGTTTTCCCGATTTCGGATCGAGAACGCGCTTGCCTCGCGTGATCGCGACAACGGACTTGATGCCTTCCACATCCGCGACAATCGACCGCAGCGAACGCGCATAGTCGGCGAGTGTGTCGGGCGCAACGGAGGAACATGCATGAGCCTCACGGATCAATTCGCCGACGGTGGCGGGTTTCTTAGCGGCATGGGTCGGGGCGTATTTCGCCAATGTCTCATCCCATCCCTGCCGTTGCAGGCTCCCGAAAATGGTCGCGGCCGTTTTCGAGGCAGTCTCCTTGTTCCCCGTCCCTAGGGCAAAAGTGTGTCGGCGCTTGAGGTAGCCGATTCTCGCGGCGTAGTGCCTCGCGGTTCGCTTCTCACCGTCGTTTGTGTAGACCGGGAAGAAGGTGCGGTCTGTCCAGTATCGCGCATCGGCCTTGCTCCGGCCCGCCGATTTTGGCTTTGCCATTCCTTTGCCACTTTTTTCGTCCCTGTTTGTCATGCCTTTGTCCTCTTGTTTGGGTCTTAAATCGGCTGGAACCCTTGTAATACTTGGCTTCTACTGGTCCACAAGAGGACACTACTAGACAGGAAAGGACAGGCAAGTGATAAATTTCTAATCCGTAGGTCACTGGTTCGAGTCCAGTAGGGCGTGCTCCGTAAAACCTTAAAAATAAACGGTTTACGGAAAATTTCAGCAGGAGGCTAATGCAATCGCATTGCATTAATAGGGCCATAACACCCCTATTTGCCCCCTTAAAACTGTGCTCAAAGCGTGTATCCTTTTCGGGGTGTCCGCAAAGGCGAACAACGCGCCACCCTCTCAGCGGCTTCCCCTCGCGAGGCTTCGCCACACCCGGGTCATCCCTCTACTCTCGCCTCTTTCTGAATCCCAACAGCATCAAGAATAGCAGAAGCCCGACGGGACCGAGCATGAAGGTGGCGATCATCGGGATCACAATCCAGCCGTGGGCGATTCCTTCAGCCTTTGCCTTGACCAGGATCCAGCAGCCGACGAAGAAGTCGAAGGCGAGGTAGTGGATCCAGGCTCCGACGATGACCCAGGGCTGGGTGAAGATCGCGGTCACTTCAGCGAGCGACTGGTATCCTGCTTCCGGATTTGGCTCGGACAAAAACAGGCAGGTCAGATAAACGAGGGCAAAGACGATCGGAATCGCATAGCGTACAACCGCAAAGACTCGCGGTGTCCAGCGGGCAATGCCAATGAGGTAGATCCAGGCGAGGAGGGCGGCGAGATTGACGAGGCTGAAGACTTGGTCGGGGGTCATGATAGAGGTTTACGCTTGCCAAACTATCACTGTCGAGACGGCTCGCGAGGCTGGGGTGAAGGCGGTGAGCAGGGCGCTCAGATGATCGGTCGCACTCCTGCCATATGGGCGATCCGGTGATTCAGGTGCTTACCGGGCGAGCTCATGAACATAAGGTTCGACGGGATACCCCACTTATCGGAAAGCCTGCGGGTCAGTGCCGGTGTGAATTTCCCCTCAAGCGTAACGAACTCGATGTCGATTTCCGGATGAACCTAAAAAGGAAAATGGGCGTGTTGGGCGAGCACCTATGATCGAGGCGTTTGATGTGGCTGTGGAGTGATGGCCGGGCGGTGTTTTTCACCCGCTTAGGAGCAGTTGTGCGTCATCGGGGAGACCGGGCAGCCACTTTCCACCGAGCCAGCGATGCAGCACCCGGGTCAGGAGTAGTGTCCAGCGCTTCTCCACGGTCCATCGCTCAGTGATGGCCTGGGTCTGGTGCAACTCGTTGCTGATGACTGTGACGGCGTGTGCGATGAAGTCGCCTTTTTCATGCAGAACGCTGACTTTGATGGTGCGTTGGCCGCCGCTCTGGACTTGGCGCTCGACTCCGGGCAGGAGCGTGGGGCAGGCGTCCCAGCCTTGGCCGCAACCGACCGCAGGGAGATAGACTGCGGCGCAGCCGAGTCAATCGCCGCGGGTGAAGGTGGGCCACTGGTGGCGGCGTGTTCGTTGCCGGGGCGGACTTCGACGCCGGGGCTGAGGCGCAGGTTGGCGACAAAGTAGCTGTGGTAAACGTGGCCGGGGCGACCGGGTTTTTGAGGGTTGTAGCCGATTTGGGCACCCTCCTGATGGCCGTAGAGGGGCTTGATGGTGACGTCGATGTCGAGAACGCCCGGCGCAGCGCGCCATCATACACCGCGAAGCGCACACCGCATGGCCGCCAGAGCGGCAATCCACGGCAGACTGAGGGCGGGGGCGATGCGGCCGGGGATCTGGCCGGAGATCCCGTCGAGGCCTGACTTTTCATCAATCCGGCCGATGCCGGGACGCACGGCATCTTCACTGACAGTGCCTTTCATGCCCGGCAGTCCGGGGTTGATGCCGGCGCCGCGAACGGCGTTGATGTGGGCGCAGCGCCAGTGGCCGCAGAGGATGCTGAGCAGGGCGGTGCCCATGACGTTGCGCGCGCCGCTGCCACGGTTGCCGGTATAGTGGAGGGGGCAGCCGCGCAAAAATTCCGCCCACCGCCCACCGCCCACCGGAGTGGAGGAACTGGAAGAAGAAGATGAGCTGGCCCTCGCGGGTGACGGGGGCCTGGTCGTCCCACTCGGCGTGAAAGCGCCCGGCGTGAAAGCGCTCGGCGTGAAAGCGCCCGCCGGGGGGGGGTGTTTTCTCACCCGCAGGGTGAGCCGGAATCAGGGTCACAGGAGCTTCCATGACCCTGATCCTACAACACTTACGACGTTATGGCGAAGTTTCCATTTTCCTCTTTAGGTTTACCAACACCATTGGCGTGCCCGAACTCATCTCGGTGTGGAAAAACCCCGAGTTCAACGCCAAACAGAGCGCCTTCTATTATGATCGTGTCATCGAGATTTCCACCCCTGACTGGACGGCCTACGACACGAAGCGCTTCGGCGTCAAGCTTACCTGCACCATAGTCACCGAGCGCGCCTGCACCTCACCGGATCTGATAGACGCCGTTGCAGTGAACGATTTACCATCAAGACCCCGGAGCCGAAGTGACGGTTCGCGTTCGGGTCAGATCCTGTCACCTGATCCCGCGTGTTCCCGCAGAACACGCTTCAGATCATCGATCGCTTTCGGGTGTTTGTAGGATTTGTGGTCGGTAGGCACGATCAGTTCCGATGCTGCGCCGTCTTGACGCGAACTCCAGTATTCAACGACACCGTCCGAGCTGTTCGGAGTATCACCCTTTCCGCGATCGCCCATCACGCTGTGGTAGGTCACCCCCTTGCGATAGGGCGCGACATCGAGGGCGGCCACCATAGGAGCACCGGGCCTGAGCGAATGGGCGCTAGTGAGACCTCCCTTCTTGATCGCCTCGATGTGAATGTTGCCGTCGAAGGCGAGATTGCGCAGCACACTTTCCTGCACGATGTTGAACGGCAATTTCGCCAACTTGGCGATCGTCTTGACGATTCCCTTTTCGGCCATGTGCGCTCCCCGGTGGGGTGCCGAAAAGTAGAAGGCCCGGTGCACCGCAGGATCGGGTTTGAAAAAGAGCAGGCTGCGGATTCTCTCCTTCTGATCCGGCTCGACCTCCAATTGGTCAAAAGGTGTACTGCTGATCTGTTCCCAGAGATGGTTGCCCATTTCGACGACGAGGGTATGGGTGAGGATGCCCCCCATGCTGTGCCCCGCCACGACCATATTCCGAGAGAGTGGGTCGCTGCCGTCCGGATCGTAGTGCTTCCGCATTGCGGCGAGGTCGTTCCGCAGCATTTTGGCGGATTCGACGATGGAGATGCCGCTGGGATAGGCGAAGAGCATCACCTGGTACCTTTTCGAGATTTCCGGGTCCGACATCACTTCAGGAAGAATGTCACGCCAGATCATCGGTACAGAGATGAGGCCGTGGATCAGAAGCACCGGGATGCGGTTCGGATCGTAAGGTTCGTAAAGGTAGATGCCCGAAACTTTCTCGCGTTCTTTAGCGTCAAAGAAACCCTCGAGACCGAGGATTTGTTCACTCTGATGATTTAGAACCACCGCCACCGGTGCAGAGAAATCCGCAGCAACGGGGAGGGTCCGGCTTCCGACTTGCATGGTTTGCTCCAGCATGGGATTGCGCAGGGAAAAAGTCGCCCTGGTGAGCCCTTCGGATTTGCGAACCGAATCCATGGTCAGAGTCACGGGAGCGTGAAGGCCCCGTTTCGGGTAGTGCTTCATTTCGGCAGCCCGTTCCGGCGTCTGGTCGCGGATGCCGACGAGGGAGGCGCCCCAGCCATCGCGTTTTTTGCTGATTACCCCGGTTCCCTTCACGCTGAGGGAGGCGACGGCCCGATCAAAGTAACCCACCTTGTAGGTTGAATCGGACGCGAGAGTGATCTCGATGGTTTCTCCTTCGCAGTCGAAGCGATAGGTTCCGGACCCGTCGCGCCGGGGATCGTCCATCCACAGCTCGACGAAGCGGGAGAGGGAGTGATTGTGGAGCTCGATGAGAGCCTTTTCGGCATCCGATCCGCGGGCTTCGGCGCCCGAGGCAAAGTGACGCTCGGCATCGACAGCGGATTTCAGGTAGTGGGCGGCAGCGTCTTTATGCGCCTTTCGCACCTCCAGACGCTTCGCTCTGACGATCAGCTTGCGGGAACCCGTCGCCAGACTCGCCAGGAGGGCAGGGGGAGGCCCCGCGTGTTTTTCGAGAATGTGGGTTTGCAGGATCGCTTCCTTCGTGACCGACCCCGGGTCCAGCTTGACCTTTACGGAGGAGCAGGAAGAAAGGCCGATCCCTGCGATCACGATGGCCGCGAGTCGATAGGGGGGGAACCGCCGGAGCGTTGGAGACGTGTCCATAGTTTTTAAAATCTTCCGATTGTTAGCCGCCTCTTAAGTCGATAGCAAGACTCATTTCGTATCAGGGCTAGAAGGTGGATGGAGCAGAGCTCCTCTTCAGAGGTCTTTCTCCCTGAGAAAGTCCCGCGTCCGGGGAGAATCTTCGTGCATTATTCGGACTTCTCTCTATCCTCCTGCCCACATGAATCTAACCGGTCTCGCCTCTGTTACTGTCACGATCGCAGTGGCGATATTCTCCGTCGGCCGGGCCCCCGCCTCTGCCCAAACGCCCGACGCCGCGCCCCCGGGCACAGGTGCACTGAATCAGGCCCAACTGTGCGACCTGCCACCAGGTGCCCGGCCCGTGTTGATCGAATCGCGTTTCCATCTCACCAACATCAACAAGATCGATGACGCGGCGGAAACGTTCGAGTTTTCGGGCGTGCTCACCCTCGTCTGGCGCGACTCACGACAGGCTTTCGATCCGAACATTGAGGGAGTGAAGGAAAAGCTCTATCACGGAGTCTTCCAATTCAACGAGCTCTCTCCAGGCTGGTATCCCCAGGTCGTGCTCAACAATTCATTGGGTATTCCGGAGACGCAGGGAGTCTTGCTCCGCGTCGCGCCCGACGGGACGAGCACCTTGATCCAGACGGTGAACGCAGTCTCGCGAACGGTGCTGAATCTTCGCCGGTATCCCTTTGACCGCCAGCGGCTCGAAGCGGTCTTCGAAGTGTTGGGATTCGACTCGAACGACGTTTCCCTGCACCTCGGCGCGGGAGCCGTCTCCTCTAATCTAGCGGCAATCAACGTGCCTCAGTGGAGCGTGAAGAGCGCCGGCGGGGCCAGCCGCGAGATGGTTTCACCCTATGCCGGGACGAGTGGACAATCGTCGGCATTGATCGTCTCGGTGGAGGTCCGGCGGCAGTTGTTCTTCGTGGTCCGACTCGTCGTTTTTCCACTGTTTCTCATTGTCCTCCTCTCGTGGACTGTTTTCTGGATGGACCGAGCCTCCCTGGGAGACCGCATGAGCGTGTCCTTTGTGGGACTTCTCACCGCCGTAGCCTACCAGATCTTGGTCGGCGAGATCATGCCCCAGATATCCTACATGACATGGATGAACGCCTTCCTCAATTTCAGCCTTTGGATCATGGGGGCGAGTGTTGTGATCAATTTGATCGTCGCCGGTCATGACGGCCGCGGCGACTTGGAGCGCGGATACCGCATCGACAGACGTTGTCGGATCGTCTTTCCACTGGTCTATGCCGCGCTGCTGGCGATCGCTACGGTGGTGGCGCTAACTGTGTTCTGATTTCGAACTTTATGAAAAAATCCCCCAACATCACCACCCTCGTCGTCATCGGACCGAGAGGGCGTGATCGTCGGGCGGATGGGATCGTCCGTGACGAGCGAGGCCGCGGGCGCTCAGGGAATCTCCAGTTTCAGTAAGCCACGCACGATCTTCATCGTCTCGAGGCTCACGTTGATGACGCGGACGAAGAGTTCGAGAGGATATTTGGTGTCGCCCACCCTTTCCGTGGCCAAGTGGTTGGCGTCCCTTGTAATGCCGCTGTTTTTGCCGGTAGTGTCGGACTGGCGTTCCATCACCCATTCGCCGCGACTTCGCGACCCTGCGCTCGAACCGGCCCTACCTTGTTGTCAGCGCGACGATCCTGCGGCCGACTCAATTGTTAAGCCCGATAGAGTTTTATTTGGCGGGCGGGAACGGAGTTAAACTTGCGAGGCAACCCTGTCGCGAGGAGCGAGAGACTTCCAGTCACTTCGCCTTCGGCATCGTGATAAACGGCGCTCGCAGATAGTGCGGCTCGACGGGCACGGTCCCGCTCCCAAAATCCGCATCTCCAAATAGCGACGCCAGCTTCCCCGCCGAGGGAAAGGAAAGCCGGGCATCGGGGAGAATCCCGGTCACTTTCGGATCGGGTGTGTAGAGACTCAAACCCCTCTCGCGCAGCGGAACGAGATGGGCCTCGACCACCGCCGCATCGATCAGGGCGGGTTCGCCCTGCAGCTTTCGTTCGATCACTTCGGCGACAAAGAACGTTCCCCGTCGCGCGTCTCCGACGACGAGATAAGAGTCACTCTCCGCATCCCACGCCTCTAGCGAGGACCGCCCCGCGACGGGCAGTCCCATCGCGATGCTGAGCCCGTTCGCGACCGCGATCCCGACGCGCACCCCGCCGTAGGATCCGGGGCCGAGTCCGACAACGATGCCACTGAGACGGTCGCGATATTCCTTCACGATCATCTCGACCGGACCGAAGATGACGGCATTGTGCGCCCGTTCGGTCGTGAAGCCGGACTCGTGGACGAGAGCGCCCGTCGCACGATCCCACACCGCGAGGGAGGCGTCCCGGGTAGAAGTTTCGAGGGCGAGGATCATCGTGTTTTCACGGTGTGGCGGCCGTCTCCTTCGATCACGAGATCGAGCCAGATGGTAGTGTCAGGGAGAACTTCGGGGAACTTGTCGGCCCATTCGGCGAGGATGACTCCGCCCTCGTCGAGGTAGTCATCCCACCCCAGCGAAATCAATTCCGCCGGCGATTCGAGGCGGTAAAAATCGAAATGATAGATCGGGATCCGGCCCGAGAGATACTCCTGCACAAGAGAAAAGGTCGGGCTCGTGACGTCCTCCACCGCTCCGAGCCCGGCGACGAGCCCTTTTGAAAAATGGGTCTTGCCCGCCCCGAGATCGCCATTGAGCGCGACGACATCGCCGGCCTGCAGGGTCACGGCGAATCGCTCGCCCGCCGCGATCATCTCTTCGGCGGAGGCGGTGGTGATGGCAAAAGGTTCACTCATGGCGGTAGTGCTCCCATCCGCGGGGGAGAGGTTCTTCCGTCTCCTTTGTGATCTCCCCGATCGCGGTGATCGGCGTGTCAGGAAAGGCCGCCTTCCACCGTCCCGGGAGAGTCGCAAAAACCGCCGGAGAGAAAGTCAGGAGCAACTCGTAGTCCTCCCCTTCCGTGACAGCCTGCTCCACACTGACGCCGGGGTAACAGGGTAGGCCCGATGACTCAACCCTGTAGCCTTTGCCCCCGGCACGGGCCATTCGCGGCAAATCAGATCCGAGTCCGTCACTGAGATCCATCATCGCACTGGGTTTCGCGTGCTCGACGAGCCAGCGGGCCTCTTTCAGACGGGGGGTGAAACGGAGATGACGCCCGCTCGCGAACGACCCGCCGAGACGCCCCGTCACGGCGATGATGTCGCCTATTGCCGCGCCGCTGCGCAGGACGCAGTGCCGGGGCGCGACGAGACCCGTCATCGCGATGGAGATCACGACGCCTTTTCCCGGAAGCCGCGAGGTCTCTCCGCCGACGATGCCGCAGGCGGCTTCGGTGGCGGCGGCGATCATGCCGCGATACCACCCCTCGACCTCTCCCAGTTCGCGGTCGGCCTCGACGGCGAGGGTGACGAGGGCGTGCTGCGGCTGCCCGCCCATCGCCGCGATGTCGCTGATGACGCGATTCATCGCTTTGCGACCGACGAGTTCCGGGTCTGTCCCGGGGAGAAAGTGGACTCCCTCGATGAGGCAATCCGTTTTCAGGAGTTGCCACATCCCATCACTCATCGCGACGACGGCGCAATCGTCACCGGGTCCGGCGATGAGCGCGGGGTCGGGCGGGATGAGCCCGACGAGATGCTCGACGACCGTTTCCTCGCCGAGGTCTCCAAGTCGCTGCGTCGAATGTTTCTCCGGCATGGTGGCGTTATTCTGCCGTTTTTGGCATCAGCATCAGGACGATATTGGCGGCGTTGAAAAAGACGTGCATGCC
>Ga0209702_10007526_pt1 | contig 13267 bp, 13 predicted proteins | sample FRY01_FD_187210 | JGI IMG/M metagenome (GOLD analysis project Ga0209702, IMG submission 187210) | Freshwater microbial communities from Lake Fryxell liftoff mats and glacier meltwater in Antarctica - FRY-01 (SPAdes) (version 2) | ecosystem: Environmental > Aquatic > Freshwater > Ice > Glacier... | reverse complement strand
TGTAAGCCGCCTTGGCGCTCAGTCCAGGTGCGTGCAGAGCTACGCAACCGTAGTGCCATACACGCCAGAATAGTCGCCTAAGTTGTTGATTTCGTTGGGTAACGTAGTGCCAAGTGACAAACTTGGGGTAGGGCGTTGCCTGCAGGTGCTGGGCGGTAAGCGTTCCGCCAACCCATCTTCCCGCGCCTGCTTGAAGCTGTGAATCTTGACCTATTGCAACCAACCAATAGGAAGAGACGAAGATGGATCGAGAACAAATGCAGCGCTGCCTGGACGCGGTGGCGGCGTACCGGGCCTCTGGTCAGAAGGGCCGGGTGTGGGCCCAGGCCAATGGTGTGCCTGAGCGTTCGTTGGCGAGCTGGTGCGCGCACGCCCGGCGCTGGCAGGCGCGGCTGGACGGTGTGGCCCACACGCCGAAGTCCCCACCCCGCGGCTTCGTGGCCGCTCACCTCGCGCCAGACGCTGCACCCAGCACGGTGCGCATGCAAATGAGCTGTGGTGCCGCGCAGCTCAATCTGCACTGGCCGCTGGCCCACACCGCTGAGCTGGCCAGCCTGATACGCGAGCTGGGCCGATGATCCGCATCGACTGCATCTGGCTGGCCAGTTCTGTGCTGAGCGCCAGCGACCTGCGTGGGGGCATCGACAAATTGCTGGCCCAGGTGGTGCACGGCTTTGCGCTGGGCGCGCAGGCCCACCACGCCTACGTGTTCGCCAACCGCAGGGCCGACCGGATCGTGTTGCATGACCAACTCCAGTGATCGGGCGGGATTGCCCGAGACCGGAACCGGCACGCCGCAGCGCAGCATTCACAGGTTCGATGACGGCCGCATGGCCGCAAGCGCCCACAGAGCGCTCAGACCTTGATGGCGAGAACGGTGTGCAAGGATGAAAGGAACAGCAAGCCAGCCCAACTACAAAAGCAGGCATGGGACAAGGCAAGCGCAGCGCGCAGGCCGGGGGGCCAACCGAAGGCCACAGGGGTCAAGGGATCGAAGCCGAAAGGCCGCGACCCGAAGGGGCGCGGGGCGCAGCCCGCAGAGCTCGACGGCGGTACGCCGGGACGCCATTCCAGCAAGCCACGCACCGCTCTCTCGACACCGAAAAGCTGTGGCGGATGCCCTACAACCGAGGGCAATGCCCAGCATGGTCATGGATACCGAAGTGCGCTGATCTGGTGTTTCTGGCACGTGTATTGCTCATTCACTTAGCCACCAATAGCACAAACCTGTCTATACAGCAATATGGTGCATTTCCCGATGCTTTGTGGGGCCAGTTGGATGAACATGCACAGCGCTGGTGCGAATTTTGATCGAAGTGTCGTCTCCAGCATTCACGCAGTGTTTTCTTTTGGCCCGATCCTGTGCATACAGGTTAGTCAGGGTGTTGGTGGTGGCTTTGTGTCCAGCTTTCAGTGCTGTTTCTGGCGACTGGATGTATGGGCTTGATCAATAAATAGGAGTTTCCTCATGCGCAAGTCAAAAGTAAAATTCGCCTCGCTGCTCTTGGCAGGCGCGGTCACGGCCACACTAGCATTTCAGGCCCAAGCCCAGGAGGTCAAGCTGGCTCTGGGCATGTCGGGCTGGACCGGGTTTGCCCCGCTGACTCTAGCCGACAAAGCCGGTTTGTTCAAAAAACACGGCCTGCAGGTTGATCTGAAAATGATCCCCCAGAAAGATCGCCACCTGGCACTTGCCTCTGGCTCAATCCAATGCGCTGCGACCACTGTGGAAACACACGTGGCCTGGAACACCAACGGGGTGCCGATCGTGCAGATATTCCAGCTTGACAAGTCTTATGGTGCCGATGGCATCGCGGTGCGCGGCAATATCAACAGCTTTGCTGACCTGAAGGGCAAAGCCATCAGCGTGGATGCGCCAGGCACCGCACCTTTCTTCGGCCTGGCCTGGATGCTGAGCAAAAACGGGATGAGCATGAAGGATGTCAAGCTCACCACCATGTCACCCCAGGCATCTGCCCAGGCTTTTGTGGCCGGCCAGAATGACGCCGCAATGACGTACGAGCCTTACCTCTCCACCGTGCGCAGCAATCCGCAATCCGGCAAGATTTTGGCCACGACGCTTGACTACCCCATGGTCATTGACACAGTGGGTTGTGCACCCGAGTGGCTCAAAGCCAATCCGAAGGCAGCACAAGGGCTGGCCAACGCGTACTTTGACGCGCTGGAAATGATCAAAGCCGATCTGACTAAATCCAACGAAATCATGGGCTCGGGAGTCAAGCAAACAGGCGAGGCTTTTGCTAAGTCTTCGGCTTTCCTGCGTTGGCAAGACAAGGCGGCCAATCAGAAGTTTTTCGCAGGAGAGCTGCAAGCGTTCATGAAGGAGGCCGCTGCCATCTTGTTAGAAGCTGGAGTGATCCGCAAAGAACCGACCGACTTCTCGATGATGTTTGACGCCAGCTACATCAAGTGACCCGATGACAACTGCACATTCGACTTCGGCCCTCCCGAAATTTGTGCGCCCACAAAGCCACGCACTGGCTCCTCTGGAGCCAGTGCGTGCGCAGGCTCGGTGGCTGCTGGGCATTGGCTTTTTCATTTTGTTTTTTTCTGTCTGGGCGTTTTTCACGCTGGGCGGCTACGTATCGCCCACCTTTCTGGCCAGCCCAGTGACCATGGTGCAGGAGGCGATCCTTCTGTTCACCGAGTTCAATTTCAGCCACGACATCGCCATGACGCTTTGGCGCGTACTTGCCGGCTTTATCTTGGCGGCTTTGGTAGGCGTGCCGCTGGGCATTGCGATGGGAGCCCACAAAGGGATTGAAGCCTTTCTCGAACCCTTCGTGTCCTTTTGCCGTTACCTCCCCGCTTCGGCCTTCATCCCCTTGCTGATTTTGTGGGCCGGGATTGGCGAGCTCCAAAAGGTGCTGCTGATTTTCATCGGTTCGGTTTTCCAGATCGTGCTCATGGTTGCCGTGTGCGTGGGAGCGGCCAGGCGCGACCTGGTCGAGGCGGCTTACACCCTGGGTGCATCCCCCTCAGGCATTGTCAAGCGGGTGCTCATTCCCGGTGCAGCCCCCGAGATCACAGAAATTCTGCGATTGGTATTGGGCTGGGCGTGGACATATGTGATCGTGGCCGAGCTGATCGGATCTTCGTCCGGCATCGGTCACATGATCACCAACAGCCAAGCGCTGCTCAACACTGGTCAGATCATCTTCGGCATTATCGTGATTGGCCTGATCGGCCTGGTCTCAGACTTCGCCTTCAAAGCGCTCAACCGTCGCCTGTTTACCTGGAGTTCACTTTGAGCAGCAAACTGTCCATTCGGGGTGTCTCGCGTGTCTTCACCTCACCAAAGGGACAACAGACCCATGCGTTAACACCCGTTGACTTTGAGATGCATGAAAACGACTTCGTGACGATCCTTGGCCCATCGGGTTGTGGCAAGTCCACCTTGCTCCGCATCGTGGCGGGTCTGGATCAGCCCACTACCGGTCAGGTATTGCTGGACTGCGCACCGGTGCAAGGCCCGGGTGCAGATCGGGGTATGGTGTTTCAGAGCTACACGCTGTTCCCCTGGCTGACCATCGAGCAAAACATCCGCTTCGGCCTGCGCGAACGTCTGATGGGCGCCACTGAGCAAAAGGAGCGCAGCGACTACTTCATCAACAAGGTGGGCTTGCGGGGTTTCGAGCAACACTTCCCAAAGCAGCTTTCGGGCGGTATGCAGCAGCGCACGGCCATTGCCCGCGCTCTGGCCAACGATCCCAAAATGCTGCTGATGGATGAGCCTTTTGGAGCGCTGGATAACCAGACACGTGTTCTCATGCAGGAGCTGCTGCTGGGAATCTGGGAGGCTGAACGCAAGACGGTGATGTTTGTCACGCACGACATCGACGAGGCCATTTTCATGGCCAACCGCGTTGCGGTTTTCAGCGCCAGGCCAGGTCGGATCAAGACCGAGGTCGCGGTGGATCTTCCCCATCCACGGCACTACACGATCAAGACCAGCCCTGAATTTATGGCCCTCAAAGCCCGTTTGACGGAAGAAATCCGCACCGAGTCTTTGGCCGCCGACATGCACTGAGACCCACGGAACGCGACCCACAATGAGCAAGCTCCCAGCTCACCCTCCTTCGCAAAGCATGGCCTTGTATTTGCAGGTAAAGGATTTCATCGCCCGGCGAATTCAAGAAGGTGTTTGGCGAGCGGGGGATCGGCTGCCGTCCGAAAATGACCTGGTGACACAGTTCGGCGTGGCCCGCATGACAGTGAACCGCGCGCTGCGCGAGCTGGTCGAGCAGGGCCGAATTGTTCGTGTGGCTGGTGTGGGGAGCTTTGTGGCGGAGGACAGGCCCCAGTCAACGTTGCTGCAAATTGCGCACTTGGCCAGCGAGATCCGCCAGCGTGGGCACGATTACAGATGCGACATCCTGTGCGTGGAGCGTGTCTCAGCCACCTTGGATGTGGCAGCTCCACTGGACTTGCGCACAGGGGAATCGGTATTTCATTCTTTGTGTATCCACCGCGAAAACGGGATTCCGGTTCAGCTGGAAGATCGCTACGTCAATCCTGCCCAAGTACCGGAATACGACCAGCAGGACTTCACCCAACAGCAACCATCCGAGTATCTGGTTCGCAATGTCCCCTTCGATCAGATAGAGCATGTGGTCGATGCCGTCATGCCCACGCCTGAGCAAGCAGCCTTGCTGGAGATGAGCGCTGGTGATCCTTGCCTGCTGCTCACGCGACGCACTTGGTCGCGTGGTATCCCCATCACTGTGGTGCGCTGTTTGCATCCCGCCTCCCGATACCGGCTGGGCAGCAGATTCCGTGTGGACGGCAACCAGGCGACTGGATAAAGCCGCCGAGTAGCGCTCAAAACTCCCGCGCTGATGACTACTTGTCTAGACAGGATTCTCCAATGTACAAAGACCCCCCCTCCTCATTCACGCTGCGCCCCGGTCACGTGACCCTGACCGAGCTGCGCCGCATCTACGCAGCGCGCGAGTTGCTGCAACTCGATCCAGTTGCACGCACGGGCATGGAGGCCTCGCAGGCGACGGTGCAGGCCATCGTGGAAGACGATCAGGTTGTCTACGGCATCAACACCGGTTTTGGCAAACTGGCCAGCACCAAAATTGCCCATGAGCGGCTGGCCGAATTGCAGCGCAATCTGGTGTTGTCCCACAGCGTGGGCACTGGCGATGCGCTGCCCGAGGCCGTGGTCCGGCTGGTCTTGGCCACCAAGGCCATCAGCCTTGCACGCGGGCATTCGGGCATTCGGCCTGAAATCGCCGATGCGCTGCTGGCATTGGCCAACGCCGATGTACTACCCGTGATTCCAGCCAAAGGCTCCGTTGGCGCCTCAGGCGACTTGGCGCCGCTGGCGCATCTAGCTTGCGTGCTGATTGGCGAGGGGACCGCCACAGTCAATGGGCAGATCGTCTCTGGCAAGCAAGCCATGGCTGCGGTTGGTTTGGATCCCTTCGTGCTGGGCCCCAAGGAAGGCTTGGCGCTGCTCAACGGCACCCAGGTGTCGACATCGCTGGCGCTAGCAGGCCTGTTTGAATCGGAGAACGTGTTCGCGGCGGCACTGCTCGCCGGGTGCCTGTCGCTGGAAGCCATCAAAGGTTCGGTCAAGCCGTTTGATGCACGTATTCACGAAGCGCGCGGCCAAACTGGGCAAATTGCGGTTGCTGCAGCCGTGCGAGCGCTGCTCGATGGCAGTGCGATTGACCCCTCTCACCCGCACTGCGGCCGAGTGCAAGACCCATACTCGATCCGCTGCGTGCCACAGGTCATGGGCGCTTGCCTGGACAACCTGCACCACGCTGCGCGGGTGCTGACCATTGAGGCCAACGCAGCATCGGATAACCCGCTGGTGTTTGACAACGGTGATGTGATTTCCGGTGGAAATTTCCATGCTGAGCCAGTGGCGTTTGCAGCGGACATCATCGCGTTGGCCGTGGCTGAGATCGGTGCCATCTCTGAGCGCCGCTTGTCGCTCTTGCTTGATCCGGGACTGTCGGGCCTGCCCGCCTTTCTGATCGCCGATAGCGGCGTGAATTCAGGTTTCATGATCGCCCAGGTGACCGCTGCTGCCCTGGCCGCCGAAAACCAGTGCCTAGCAACCCCGAGCAGTGTGACCAGTTTGCCCACATCAGCCAATCAGGAGGATCATGTGTCGATGGCCACCTATGGCGCACGCCGGCTGGGTGAGATGGTGCGCAATGCGGCGGTGATGGTGGGCATTGAGGCCATGGCAGCCGCGCAGGGCATGGAGTTTGACCGGTCGCTTAAGAGCTCTCCACACATCGAAGACCAGTTCTCAGCCATACGCAGCCGAGTGGCTTTCCTTGAACAGGATCGCTTCCTCGCCACCGACATCGAGTCCATGCGCGAATGGGTCCAGCAGTCCGTGTGGCCTGCGCCCTTGCTTCAATGCCTGCCCAGCCATGGCTAACTTCATATCCGATTCATTTCACCCCGCACCAGGAGCCCCCATGAACGCCAACGACGCCATCATTGCCGCAACCGCCTCCATTGACCCTCGCCATGACGCCAGCCGAGTGATCCGTGCACCTCGGGGTACCCAGCTGACCTGCAAAAGCTGGTTGACCGAAGCCGCCTATCGCATGCTGCAGAACAACCTCGACCCAGAGGTGGCCGAACGTCCGCAAGACCTGGTGGTGTACGGCGGTATTGGCCGTGCCGCCCGCAACTGGGAATGCTATGACCAGATCCTTGCCTCGCTCAAGGACCTGAACGACGATGAAACCCTGCTCATTCAGTCCGGCAAGCCCGTGGGCGTGTTCAAGACGCATACCCACGCGCCACGCGTGTTGCTCGCGAACTCGAACCTGGTGCCCAAGTGGGCCAACTGGGAGCACTTCAGCGAGCTTGATCAGAAGGGCCTGTTTATGTACGGCCAAATGACGGCGGGCAGCTGGATCTACATCGGCACCCAGGGCATCGTGCAAGGCACCTACGAAACCTTCGCAGAGGCTGGTCGCAAGCACTTTGGCGGCTCGCTTGAGGGCCGCTGGATTCTCACATCTGGACTGGGCGGTATGGGCGGAGCCCAGCCGCTGGCCGCCACGTTTGCGGGTGCGGTATCGCTCAACATCGAATGCCAGCAAACCAGCATCGACTTTCGACTGCGCACGCGTTATGTGGACAAACAGGCGCGCGACATCGACCACGCCTTTGAACTCATCCAGCAACACACGGCGGCCAAAGAGGCCGTTTCGATTGCGCTGCTGGGCAACGCAGCCGAAGTGTTGCCCGAGCTGGTGCGCCGTGCCAGAGCAGGTGGCCTAAAGCCCGACATGGTCACCGATCAGACTTCGGCCCACGACCTGGTCAACGGCTACTTGCCTGCTGGCTGGTCGGTAGCGCAGTGGCGTGCTGCTCAACAGGACACGTCACAACACGCAACGCTCAAAAAAGCCGCCGCCCAGTCCTGCGCGGTGCATGTACAGGCCATGCTGGACTTCCAGTCCTTGGGGATCCCCACTGTGGACTACGGCAACAACATCCGCCAGGTGGCGTTTGACGAGGGCGTGAAGAACGCCTTCGACTTTCCCGGCTTTGTACCTGCCTACATTCGCCCGTTGTTCTGCGAAGGCAAAGGCCCGTTTCGCTGGGTGGCCCTCTCAGGCGACCCAGAAGACATACGCAAGACAGATGCCAAAATCAAGGAGCTGTTCACCGAGAACAAGCATGTTCACCGTTGGCTCGACATGGCGGGTGAGCGCATCGCCTTTCAGGGCCTGCCGGCTCGAATTTGCTGGCTGGGCTTGGGCGAGCGCCACATTGCGGGTCTGGCGTTCAACGAAATGGTGAAGAACGGCGAACTTAAAGCACCCATCGTAATTGGCCGCGATCATCTGGACACGGGTTCAGTGGCCAGCCCCAACCGGGAAACCGAAAGCATGAAAGACGGAACCGACGCAGTCAGCGATTGGCCGTTGCTCAACGCGCTGCTCAACACAGCGGGTGGCGCCACCTGGGTGAGCCTGCACCATGGCGGTGGTGTGGGTATGGGCTACTCGCAGCACTCGGGCATGGTCATCGTGGCGGACGGAACCGATGACGCGGCAGAGCGGCTGGCGCGCGTGTTGGTAAATGACTGCGGGAGTGGCGTCATGCGCCACGCCGACGCGGGTTACGAGTTGGCTGTGGAGACAGCGAAAAAGCAGGGTCTGAAGCTGCCCATGTTGAGATAAGCAGGACTGGCAGCGGCCTGACAGACACATCCTGCTTGTCGAGCGCGCTGATGCGCGCACAGCCAGTCGCGTATGCAGCGTGGTTGCTGGTGCTGCACCTGACTGTAGGGATGCACCACGACCAGCGGCAATTCAACCAAAACGGTATGCAGAACATCAACCTTTGGATGCTGGTAAGTCGAGTTTCGGCTGAGCGTGTGGACCATTCACGCCTTTCACTGCTGATGGGCTAACCCTTATGGCATTTCAACCATTCGACCTGTGCCAGATAGCTGCCACCCCGTGGAAAAACGGTGGTGGGGCAACACGCGAAATCGCGTCTTGGCCACAAGGTGCCGACATGGAGCATTTCAACTGGCGAGTAAGCGTGGCCACGATTGCTTCGAGCGGCCCCTTCTCCCGTTTTATTGGGGTGGACCGGGTCATCGCCTTGCTCTCCGGCGACGGTGTTCACCTGCGCCAGGCCCAGGCTGGTATTGACCATTGCTTGCAGCGGCCCTTGCAGCCATTTGCCTTTGCCGGTGACGTTGGCATGGAATGTGATCTGCTGGGCGGCACTTCTACGGACTTCAACCTGATGACGCGCCGAAACCGCTGGAAGGGTGAGTTGCGGGTGCTGAGAGACAGCACAGTGTTGCGCTCACAGTCAGCAGGCTTGTTGCTCGCCGTGCTGGGCAACTGGACCGTGACTTCATTGGGCGCAGCGCAAGGTCAGCCGATCGCACTGGCACCAGAAGCGGGCCTGTGGTGGGCAGACGAAGACTTCGGCTGGAGCGCGGCACCCAAGCCCAGCGCAGGGGATGGCATGCTTCTTCATGTGCTGCTGAAACCGGCACTTAGCACAGACCAAAGCACCTAAAAATGAGACAAGGTTTGCTGGTGCTTTTGTGCGAATCCAGGGGAGCTATCGAGTTAATGTTTTTACGGGGTACTCATGATTGCTAAAGCTTGTTCTGCCAATGGCGTGTGGCGCAACCTGCGGTTGGTGCCCGAGCTCACCGTGACAGACGTAGCAGTGCCGTCGGGGAAATTGGCCTGCGTGGTGGTGCAAGGAGGCATGCTGCTCTGGGTCGGGCCCATGGAGGCGTTGCCTCTCACCTATGCTGCGATGCTGCAGTTTGATGGCGGAGGTGCACTTGTCACGCCTGGGCTGGTCGAGTGCCACACCCACCTGGTCTATGGCGGCCAGCGAGCAAACGAATTTGCCATGCGCTTGGCAGGTGCAAGTTACGAGGAGGTGGCCAAGGCCGGTGGCGGCATCGTTGCCAGTGTGAACGCAACTCGCATTGCCAGCGAAGACGAGTTGTTCATCCTCGGTGCCCAGCGCCTGCAGGCGCTGCTCGATGAAGGCGTGTGTGCCATCGAAATCAAATCGGGCTACGGCCTTTCGCTGGAACACGAGCGAAAGCAACTGCGCGTGGCGCGGCGCCTGGGGGAGGCGCTGGGCGTGACGGTGCGCACCACCTTTCTTGGCGCGCACGCGTTGCCGCCCGAATACGCAGGCCGCAGTCAAGCCTATATCGATGTGGTGTGCCATGAGATGCTGCCCGCACTGGTGGCTGAGGGCTTGGTCGATGCTGTCGATGTGTTCTGTGAACGCATCGCTTTTACCCTGAGCGAGACGGAGCAGGTCTTTCGTGCCGCCCAGCAGCTCGGCATTCCTGTCAAGTTACATGCCGAACAACTTTCAGACATGAGCGGATCACAACTCGCTGCGCGCTACGGTGCGCTGTCGTGTGACCACATAGAGCATCTCTCTCAGGCTGGTATCGATGCCATGCATGCCGCAGGGACGGTTGCGGTGTTGTTGCCCGGCGCGTACTACACGCTGCGCGACACGCAGCTGCCGCCCATCTCCGCCCTGCGCGCGGCTGGCGTTCCCATGGCTGTGTCCACCGACCACAACCCTGGTACCTCGCCCTGCTTAAGCTTGCTGCTCATGGCTAACATGGCCTGCACGCTGTTCCGCCTGACGGTGCCCGAGACCCTTGCTGGCATCACAACTCACGCCGCTCGCGCACTGGGCTTGCAGGACACCCACGGCCTGCTCGCATCCGGTCGACCAGCCAACTTCGTGCTTTGGCCATTTGCCGAAGCGGCTGAAATAGCCTATTGGTTTGGCCACAGGCCAGCGGGCACCATCGTGCGCCAGGGCCTCGTGGTGAAGGGCGCTCTATGAGCAACTTTCTTACCGAACTGGTCCAGGTGGTGGGTGCTGATTGCGTGCTGACCGGCAAAGATATCCCTGAGCGCCATTTCACCGACTGGAGCGGCACTTCCCCCACGCAGCCATTGGCGCTGGTACGCCCGCGCAGCACGGCAGAAGTCTCGACCTTGCTGGCCCTGTGCAGCGAGCACCGTGTGCCAGTTGTGCCGCAAGGTGGCCTCACGGGGCTGGCGGGTGCAGCCGTGCCGTGCGCGCATGGCGTGGCCCTATCACTCGATCGCATGCACGGCATCGATTCGGTCGATGTACGCGCCCGCACACTCGCTGTTCAGGCCGGAGCCACCTTGGCTGCGGTGCAAGAAGCAGCCTCAAGCGTGGGACTGCTCTTTGGTGTGGACTTCGGCGCACGAGGGTCCTGCCACATGGGTGGAGCCATCGCCACCAACGCGGGTGGCAACGGCGTGCTGCAGCACGGCATGATGCGCGAGCAAGTTTTGGGCATTGAGGTGGTCCTGGCCGACGGCACGGTGTTGCCCATGCTGCGGCCCATGCTCAAGAACAACACGGGCTACGACCTTAAACAGTTCTTCATCGGCGCCGAGGGCACGCTGGGCGTGATCACGCGCGCGCTGGTGCGCCTGCGCCCATTGCCAGCTGCGCGCATCACGGCGCTTGTTGCATTGCCTGATTTCGATGCTGCGCTGTCGCTACTGGGCCATCTACAAGTGCACTTTGCTGGCACCCTGGCGGCTTTTGAGCTGATGTGGCGGGATTTCGTTGCCGCGTCGTTGGCTTGGCAACAACTGCGCGAACCGTTTAACGACGTACATCCGTTCATCGCGCTGATTGAGGTGGGTGGGCAAGACCAGGCTGTCTTGCACGCCTCGCTGGAGCAGGTATTGAGCGAGGCAATAGCGGCCGGCCAGGCGAACGACGCGGTCATCGCCCAAGCACATGCACAGGCGACTGCGCTCTGGAAGATCCGCGAGGCCACAGCCGAGCTGACTGTGCACATGCGCCCACCGATCAATTTCGACGTCAGTTTGCCCATGGCCGAAATCGGCCATTTCGCTGACGCCTGCCGTGCGGCAATCGGCGCACGGTGGCCAGACAACCACACGATTTTTTTCGGCCATGTGGGTGATGGCAATTTGCACATCACTACCGATGCCCACACCGTGAACGGCGAGCAGGATGCCCTGGAGGCGCTGGTGTACGAGCGGGTGTCAGCGTACCGTGGCAGCGTCTCGGCCGAGCACGGCATTGGGCTTCACAAAAAGCCCCACCTCAGCGCAAGTCGGACGTCGAACGAACTAGCCACCATGCGTGCAATCAAGCGCGCGCTTGACCCTCTGAATCTTCTCAATCCAGGCAAGGTCTTCGACCTTTGATCTATGACATATGAGGCGATTCATGCCCTCGCCCGCACCGAGGTTCTTCCTTTGCCGCCTTACAACGCTGGGTTGTCATCGGAGGCTGTGCGCGCAAGATACGGCGTGGCCAACATTGCTCGCCTGGCAAGCAACGAGAATCCTTACGGCCCAAGTCCCGTCGTGGCCCTTGCGCTCAGAGACTTGGCCGCGCACGTAGGCAACTACCCCGATGCCCAGTGCACCGCACTGCGCGCGGCCATTGGCGAGCGCACCGGAATCTCAACCGCCCGTGTCGTCGTTGGCAATGGCTCCGAAGACATCCTCCAGATGCTTTGTCAGGCTTTCTTGTCATCGGGCAAGCGCGTTCTCACCCAACGACCCGCCTTTGGTCTGCATGAGATTTACCCGCGGATGATGGGTGCTCAGGTCGAGCTGGTGGAACTCACGACCGCGCTGGACTTTGATGCCGACGCCTGGTGCGCCGCCCTGGCAAGCGGGCCCCACATGGTGATGTTGGCCAATCCTTCCAACCCAGTGGGCTGCATGTTCGATGCACTGGCGTTCACCCGGCTGCTCGACGCCACGCCAGACCACACCCTGCTGGTGGTGGACGAAGCCTACTTCGAATACGCACGGCTGGTCCCCGACTATCCCGACGTATTGGCCCTGTTGCGCACGCGCTCCATGCCCTGGATCGTGTTGCGCACTTTTTCCAAGGCCTGGGGGTTGGCTGGCCTGCGCGTTGGCTACGGTCTGGCGTCGAATGCTGCGCTGGTTCAGTTGTTGGACCGGGTGCGCACGCCCTTCAATGTCAACCAGGCGGCACAAACAGCGGCGCTGGCCGCCTGGGGTGATGAGGCACACATGGAGCGCGCTGTGGTGGAGACCGTTCGGCTGCGTGACGAGCTGGCGGCGCAGTTGCGCGCAATGCCCGTTTTGCGGGGAATACGCATAGCGCCTTCGGCGGCCAACTTTTTGTTCCTTGACCTGGGTCGGCCCAATGGCCTGGTGAACGAGGCCTTGCTCGCACGCGGCATCATCATCAAGCCCTGGACGGAACCAGGATTCGAGAACTTTCTGCGCGTCTCGGTGGGTACGTCAGCCGATTTGAAGCTCTTCGTGCAGGCGCTTGCCGTGGCCCTTGGATCCGCACCATGACGGGCCTGCATGGTGGTGCCACTGGAGCATTTTTGGTGCGCATGCGCTTGTTGCCTGATGGCTGGACACGGCATGTCTTGCTTCAATGGAATGCACTTGCCTGGTTTCGCCGACGGTGGTTTGACCGGGTGCGGCGAAATCACGGGTAGCAACTGCGCCAAACCGCTTTTTGATCAGCGCCATTCTGGCATGGCAGTGGCTCCGAGCCACAAGCCAGCTGGGCTTCTTCTGGGCTGGCTGCCCTTGGGGCCCTCTAACCCCCCCGCGTCAGAATAGTTGTCGCCTCGATAGATAAACCCCGGGGGCGGCGATGAAGGACGGAAATGGCTCGGTACGGACAGACATTCAAAGACAGAGCGCTGGCGCGTTTGCTG
>Ga0209702_10007525_pt1 | contig 13268 bp, 11 predicted proteins | sample FRY01_FD_187210 | JGI IMG/M metagenome (GOLD analysis project Ga0209702, IMG submission 187210) | Freshwater microbial communities from Lake Fryxell liftoff mats and glacier meltwater in Antarctica - FRY-01 (SPAdes) (version 2) | ecosystem: Environmental > Aquatic > Freshwater > Ice > Glacier... | reverse complement strand
TGGCAGCAGATCAACGGCCGTGAAAACCGTGGTGTCGTTCTTCATGCCCGCAGGCGTGTGGCCGGGCCATCGCACGATGAATGGCACTCTCACGCCGCCTTCGAAAAGACTCCGCTTGCGTCCTCGAAGCCCGCCAGTCTCACCAACACTGTGATAAGTGTCATAACCTTCGATGCCCGCGTGAGCATCTTTGGATGCTTGTTTTTTGAGGGGACCTGTTGATTCAGGACCGTTATCGCTCGAAAAAATGACGAGCGTCTTCTTGTCCACACCAGCGGTTTCGAGTGCAGATAATATTTTCCCAACTGCATTGTCACCATCGGTGATGACAGCCGCATAGACTTGCTTTTGCTCGGCGTGATGCTTCCATTTCTCCATCGATTCAGGCTTGGGGACATGCGGCGTGTGAGACTCGTGCAACCAAACATTAATGAAGAATGGACTGCCAGCATTCGCTTTAATGAATGCGGCGGTGTTGTCTGCGGTTTCATGCACGCCTGCGGATGGCCACTCCGCGCCGCCATTGAATACTTTCGCCTCGTCATAGCCATAAGCATCCGGTGTGGGGGAACCATAGGTTTCGCGATTCGTGAGATGCCATTTGCCGAAGTGTGCTGTTCGATATCCATCTTGCTTGAGCATTCGAGGCAATGACGGCGCCTTCGGATCAAGCCAATCCGGCATGTTCCGCGCACGATTCAACTGCGGTGACGCGAAATGCTGATGGATGTTGAAGCGAGCCGGGAACTGTCCCGTCATCACCGCAGTACGACTTGGCGAGCAGACCGGATTAAGCACATTGAATTGTTGAAAGTCCGTGCCCTCACGAGCCAAGCGATCAAGGTTTGGCGTATCCAGCCAGGCGGTGCCATGACTCGAAAGATCACCCCACCCCCAGTCGTCCGCAAAGATAAAAACAATGTTCGGTTTCGCGACAACCGTTTCAGCCGCTTGGACTTGCGCCAGCGGTGCAGCAAGTAGAACGGCAAAAAAGGCAAAGGTCAGTCTCATATGTTGGTTCTTCTTGGATTTTAGTGGCAAGGGTGAGGTTCGATTTCGGTCTCTCGACCTCGGAACAGGGCGGTGGATTTTTGCAGGCATCCGCTCCTGCGTCCAATGATTTGGCAGCAGACGTTGAAACGTGGTACTCTCGTAAGAGCCGGGAAAAACGGACTCAAGCTCTGCGGGGACGCAACTTGGGAAGGGATATTCCGGTCGATAGCGCGCCAATAGCGCGCCAATAGCGCGCCAATGGTGCGGGCAGTCTCGACGAACGTTGCTCCGCCGAGACTGCTTTTTGGACTCCCATTGGACGCAGGAGTAGATGCCTCAAAAAATCCCCCATTCTGGACAGATGCCACTAAAATTCGAGAAGAACCCATATGTTTTATCTTCGGATAATTAATTCACTCACCGCGTTTCCAGCCTGCAGTGATCGGCATTCTATCGGCGGCTTGATTTTGTCTCTGGACTTTGCTTATCAAGCATCAAGCGGACGCGTTCTTGTTCTTTCGCAAGTGCAACAGGCGGTATCGGCATCGGCATCGGTTGAAAATTCTGGACCGCTCGCAGTTTAACACCGTCGTTCATTTCTCGCCAACGAAGTTTGCGAAACCAAACGTCTTGACCGTGATCCTGCAACCTCAGATGCCCTCCGCGTCCCGTCAAGTCACCTCCGCGAATATCAAGTGAATTCATTTCTTCCGCCCACTTGGCATCGGTGTAATCAAAGTCAATTACCTTCTCCTCATTCAACCCAGTTCTGAATCAATGTGCCCTGACAAACGATGCGTCCCGTGTTCCACTGGCCCAGAGGTCGTGTTGCGTCCTTGGACGGAGCCATGCAAAAGAAAAGCGATCCTGCCGCCTGCCTTTGCACGGTCAAACGCACCGTCTTCAATCACCCAGTTTCCCGCATATTCCCAACCTCTAAACGGAACATCGCTGCACAGCGAAGTGAATCCGTCTTCGATGAGCGATCCAGAATCGCTTGCAATTTCTTGCGCGGATATCTCGTGAAGCCCTACCGCCAAGCAAGATGCGAGGCAGAAACTCAGAATGAAACGAAATGACGAATTGTGATTTTTAGGCTCTTCCGCAGAATCTGTGGGTACAAACCCGCTCAAAACCGAGTTTGCATCAGCAAATGACTTCATTTTTGAGCGAAAACATCAAGGTTGGAAGTCACTTTCAGTTTAGAGATAGATTTTTCAGGCATGAACTCCTGCGTCCAATGGGCGTTTGAAAGGCAATCTCGGCGAGCAAAGACTCGACGAGGCTGCCCGCACCATTGGCGCGCTATCGACCGAGATATCCCTTCCCAGGTTGCGTCCCCGCAGAGCCTGAGTCCGTTTTTCCCGGTACATTGATTGCATCGCTCGGCAATTTCAGATGCAAAATATCATTGGACGCAGGAGCGGATGCCTAACAAAATTCCGTGCCCTGGATTCAGCATGGGCGAAAACCTCAAGATTGTGCCAACCCTGAAACGCTACTGAAAACCAATCTGAATCTACCCACGGATTTTGCGGAAGAGCCGATTTTTAAGGCAGGTTATTGGATGGCTCATAAGACGCTCTTGAGACTTTGGCGTGGCGAGTTGGTCGAGACGACGTGCCCGCCGGACAGACGCAAAAGCTGGTAGCAGCATGAAACCAAACTCGCACGCAATGACTTCCAGAATAGCCGGCTTGCTCGCCTCCAGGTTGTGCCATCGAGGCTGGTCTTTGGTCGTGACGGATGCTGCAACCATCCAATGTCTCAATGAATTCGATTGGACGTTCAACGAAATGGTCGGCTTGATTATCTAAACCAAATAGTGATCGCTCAGAACCCTTCCGAATCCACGGTTCGCCGGGCGTCGATCTTGCCTTTTCATGCTCTGTTCGCCCGGCACCACGTTCGAGTTGCCGCCGATCAGAGTTTCTTCCGCCGATCGTGGCGATGTCGTCTTTATTGTCGATCACCACGTCTTTACCGGCACCAAGGACGATCGATTCTTAATCGAGACGACGCCCGCATTCCTCTCGCCGATTTGATTAAACTTATCCTTTGGTGGGCCACAGGCTCGCAATGGCTTCCGCCGCAAACAATGCCCCACGACGAAATCGAAAAGAACGATGTGCATGATCTTTAGAAACAAAGTTCGCAGACTCTCGCCAGTATCAACGGCTCTCGCCATTCCGTTTTTTCTGTTGAATGGAACCTTCGCCTTGGGGACCGCTGGGCATGCCCAGTCACTCGTCGCCAACGCCACTGAAGTCGCTCCCCTGAAACGTGCCCATGCGCACAACGATTACCTTCACGCACGTCCGCTACTCGATGCCCTGGATAATGGCTTCGCGAGCGCGGAGGCGGACATCTATCTTGTCGGTGGTGAGTTGCTGGTGGCTCACGACAAAAAGGACCTCACGCCCGAAAGGTCGCTGAAGCGACTGTACTTGGAACCGCTCGCCAAACGCATCAAGCAAAACCAAGGACGCGTATTCTCAGGTAGCGAACAAGTTTTTACGCTGTTGGTCGACATCAAAAGCGAAGCGTCTTCGACTTACTTGGCGTTAGAAAAAGAGTTGTCACCTTACCGAGAGTGGTTGACGCAAGTTGAAGATGATCGAAGACGTACTGGCGCGGTCGAAGTGATTGTTTCTGGCAATCGACCGCGCGAATTGATGCTTTCGCAGCCAAACAGACTTGCCAGCTACGATGGTCGTGTCAGTGACCTCGACTCGGAAACGTCCCCTTTGTTTATGCCGCTGGTGAGCGAGCGTTGGGGAGCTCTGTTTCGCTGGAACGGTGAAGGCTCCCTGCCGCCAGATCAACAGGAAAAACTTTCGAACTTGGTCAAACAAGCTCATGCCAAAGGCTATCGACTTCGCTTTTGGGCAACGCCAGAAACCGAATCGGTCTGGCAAAAACTGTTAAAGATGGACGTTGATCACATCAACACCGATGACCTACCCGGACTGAGCGGATTCTTGAGGGTGCATGATGCGAGTCGATGATTGATCACCCAACGTCAAGGCCTCGCATCGTCCCCGTGGAGCTAGCGAAGCGGTCGGTTTCAATGCCCATTTGTTGCAACACGCTGACAAACAAATTCGGTAACGGATAGTTGTTTGTTTGATCAAACGCTAGGTGTTGACCGTGACGAAACTTGCCGCCCGCGAGAAGCACTGGAAGGTTGTCCGTGGTGTGTTTATTGGCGTCTCCAAAATTACTTCCATAGATCACCACCGTCTGGTCAAGCAGAGTGCCGTGAGGCTCGGTGGTTGTTTTTAATCCATTGATTAACTCGCCAAGCAATCGCACGTGTGTTCGGTCAATGGCATCGAGTTGGCTGAGTTTCTTTTCACTTTTTCCGTGATGTGAAAGGTTGTGATAGCCATCGGATATCTCGGTCCCTTCAATGTTGATCGCGGGCGAATTATTACTATCTAGCAATAACGTAATCGCTCGAGTCGAATCGGTTTCGAAAGCCAACTTCGCCAATTGGTACATCAGGCGAGTCTTTTTCATGTAGCCGCTTTTGTCCTCGGGATCCACGGGCATCGCTTCCCTCGTCGTTGGCTTTGGTTTCCGCTCCCACTCTTGCGACTCGACCATCCGCTGCTCAACGTCGCGAACCGCAGTGGTAAACTGGTCGATGCGGTCTCGATCCGCGGTGCCCAATCGGTTCTTTAACGCCCGTGTTTGGTCAGCCAATGTATCCATGATGCTTTGCCCCAGTTGAAGCTTGCGAATCTGGCTATCCAACTCCGCTTGTGAACCCTGCAGGAACAGCTTTTTATAAACTGCCGACGCGCTATCTTCGCAAGGGATCAACACGCCCCCATCGGTCCATGAAAGACTTCGTCTGCCTTCTTTCGCATTCACTCCGAGGGTCAACGACGAAAAACGCGTTTGGTTTCCGACCTGTGTGGCAATGTACTGATCCAGCGATACCGTATTGCGGAATCCACCACTGCCAGGATGGGGCGCGGCTGTCAGAAAAGAAACGTCCGAAGAGTGTGACCCATCGACGCCCGGATGAGAGACACCGCTGAAAACGGTGAAGTCGTCTCGAAGCCTCTTAAGTTCTTGCAGGTAAGGAGAAAGACCATAGTCTCGACCTGTTTGCGTAGGAAAGAAACGATCTGGAAGCAGACCTAGATTATTGCAAATTCCGATCATGCGTTTGGGAGCGGGCGATGGTCGATCCGAGCCAATCGCGAGTCGCGAGGTCACCGGCGTCATCACTTCGAGCATCGGTAGGGCAAGCGCAACGCCGACGCCTCGGAGCACTTGTCGCCGACTCATCCGCGATCGCATCCATGACGGGGCGGAAAGTTGAAAGGGCATGGGGAACCTCGTTTTGCGAATGGAAAAAAAGTGGCGACATCGCCGCACCACGATATTCATTTGTTGCGGAATATCTCGCTCTGACTGACTTCATGAATCAGCGTTCGCACGCCGTAGCTTCGAATGGCCGATCGATCGAGTATCTCTTCTACTTCGATCCGATCGCTGACCGATACCGGTGCGCCGGTCGCGTACACAATCAATCGATTGACTAGGTTGCGTGCAAGCTGACGCTCATCGGATGCGAGCAAGCGTTTCAGTTCGCGAATGTCATCAAAGGTCTCGCCATGAAGCGTAGTGCCGCTCGAATCAACGGGCTGCGCAAGGCGAAACTTGAAAGCATGCCCGTTCTTTCCATATCCTTTCACACGTTCTCCCTCCTTCCCGACGGATCGATAACGGTCACGCCAACCACCCGCAACATCAAAACTTTCCAGCGCGAACCCGGCAGGGTCAAACTTTGCATGACATGCATTGCATGATTCGATGGCTCGATGCTTATCAAGTTGTTCGCGAATTGTGGTTGCGCCACGAGTATCGGGCTCCACCGCGGTTACTCCCGACGGCGGCGGTGGGATATCAACGCCAATCAGCCGCTCCATGATCCATGCACCGCGCATCACCGGTGTGGTCGTGGTGCCGTTCGCGGTCACTCGCAGTATGCTCGCCTGCGTGAGCAATCCGCCTCGCGGTGAATCCTTTGGCAAGACAACCCGCCGAGGCGTGACGCCTTCGAAGGTGGGCAAGCCATAATGTTCAGCAAGTCGTTCGTTGACAAACGCAAAATCAGAGTGCACCAAGTTGCGGACCGGCAGATCCTTGGCGATCAATTCATCAAAGAACATTCGCGTCTCGCGGAGCGATGATTCGGTAAGCAGTTCGTCGAGGTAGTAGTCGGGATACAGTTCCGCATCAGGCGTATTGGCGTTGATGTCTCGAAGATCTAACCAGTAATCCAGAAACGCGGCGGTAAAACGCTCGCGGCGTGGATCGTCCAACATTCGATTCACCATCGATTCCATCGCCTGAGAAGACGCCGTCACTGGCTCCGTCGCAGATTGGGTATCCGGGGGACCGTTCCAAAGGAAGTAAGCCAGACGCTGACGTAGAGTGGGCTCCGAGAGTGGACCGGGGATGCTCTCAAAATAAAGAAACTCAGGCGAACACAGGATGGCTGATACGGAAGTGATCACCGCGTCGGTGAAATCGTGTCCGGCAGCCGACGCTTTCGTAAACAACGTAACAAACGGCTATGCGGAGTAAACATCGGTTTCATTCTCGAGGACTGCACGCCGATAGAACTGGTTGATTAAACGCCGCCCGTCTTCAAGGGGTTGTTGTGAAATCGCCTTCACCTGACCTTCATTGGAAACATCAAACGGCAGGTCGCCGAAAATGGATTGGTAGCTTGGCGGAGGCCATGAGTCATGCATCGGACCGTTCAACTCCAGCCAGTTCATTGCGAAACCCGGCACGCTCTGCGGCGTTGCATTCGGATTGCCTGCCCAGCCGGGTCGAGTCCGCACCAACCGAGCCGCATCGGGCCTAATCCCTTCGCCCGTTTTCAGTGCAACGACGGTTTCAAAAACGCTCGGTTCAGGCTGTGAATCAAATGTCGTCAACCAACGACTGTCACCACTCGCCGCAAGCGCATACAGCGTGATCGGTTCACTGCGATCTCCCGGAAACGCAACGCCCCGATCAGGACGCCACCACTCTCGCTTTCCTCCCGTCAGTCCATGATCAGGACCATCATCGGCTCCATTGGCACCTGCCCGGAAGGTGTAGGTCTTGAATCGAACGCGATACAAGCCATCCGTCGGGGCCAGCACGTTTGTAAAGTCATACTTTGTGGTCGCCGAGTAAACACCGCTGAAGACCCCCATGGCTTCTCGCTCACGCTTCTCGGGATCCGCATCCCCAACCGTCATCGGCTGGCTTCCCCGAATCACATCGGGTTCGGGCATCGTATCCAACAGTGGAACGATTGAACGCGTGGCCGCCGTTTGACCAAAGCGATATCGGACGTAATTGTGCATCACGGGCTCATCGCGAGCATATGACTTTCTTGACTCCGATGGATACGCCGCCGCATTGACCGACAATTGCACAGCCTGATTGGCGGTCGATAACCAACGCATCAGTTGCACATGCGAGGTGTCGAGGCGTTCGCCCGCTTTATTAAATAAGTGTGCGACACCATCCTCCGGAAGCAGATCGGCGACTTGTAGCCATGGAGCATTGAGGACAGTTCGCAGTGTGTTTTCGTATTCGAAACGATTGAGACGTCGCACCTTCGCGCGTCCCGAATCAGCAATTCGCTGGCGGTCCGCCATCACCAAGGAGGTCGCAAGCCGCGTCAAAAAAAGCTGCGACTCGCTCAGCGAGTTCAACTCGAGTGGCGCATCAGCAGCCTTCTCACTCGATCCAATTTCAAAAATGGGCTTCGGAATCCCGTCGTCCGGTGGCGGCATTTCGCCATTGCGAACGCGATCATGAATCAACAACCAACGCTCGAAAGCTTCACGACTGTCCACGTCGAACCCAAGTTTCTCGAAATCAAGTCCCCCTTCCGCTTCGCTGCCAGAGTGGCAATCCAAGCAAGTCGACGTCAAAAATTCGCTGATTCCAAACGGTGGTGATACTAATTCGGCAGCCTCCACCCAATGGCATCCAAAACGGAAAACGACCAGCAGGAAAAGCCCCGGGTATCTGAGTTTACGACGAATACCCTGTGGTTTCATGCGGTCGTTCATTGGGCGGAAGAAGTGGGCGAGGAGATCGAGGAGGGGCGACAAAGCACAACGACGGGAAGTGTTGTAAAAATGACCGTTGTTCCCAAAACGTCGATGGTTGGAAACACCGCTCCGATACTCGAACGAGGATACTCAGACGACGCCGACCGAGGCGAGTCTAGCGATAAATAGTAGGGTTTTCCGAGCGAGATGTCCAATCAACAGGCCCTCGAATGAATGAACGCATGATGGAAATCAGTCGTGTGAAGGCTTCAACGAGACGAAGGCTCCGGCGATCCGTCGAGTCACCAAATACGGAGGCAAGCGTCAAACGCCCTGCCCCATCGCGGGCACACCCCAATCTCTCTGCACAGTCAGCTTCCCTTGAAAAATGGCTTTCCATCGACTCTTCGCCCCCCCCGACTCCGTTGTTTCGGATAACCGCGGTGCGTGCACTTTGGTGGTGCGTAGGTCTACCTAAGATTCTTCAGATAGTTATGCACCATGTGCAATCGCAGATCGACGCTCTGTTCTCGAACTCGATGATCGAATCGTGCTGGGGATCGACGAAACACAATTGCTTGTTTCAACAACGACTTAATTCGTTCGAAGCGATTGGCAAGTGAGTCGCGTTCTAAGTTCAGCAGCATAACAAAGTGATGCCTCATCACGCCTTCAATAGCCAGACGCCCAATGAAACGTTCTTTGATACTGGCAAAACCATTCTCGAATTGGACAAGCCGTGACAATACAATCAGTGAAGGCGCATTACTAATCATTAAATTTGGTTCTTCTCGGATTTTAGTGGCATCTGTCCAGAATGGGGGATTTTTTGAGGCATCTACTCCTGCGTCCAATGGGCGTTTGAAAGGCAATTTCGGCGAGCAAAGACTCGCCGAGGCTGCCCGCACCATTGGCGCGCTATCGACCGAGATATCTCTTCCCTGGCTGCGTCCCCGCAGAACCTGAGTCGAGCCTGAGTCCGTTTTTCCTGGTACATTGATTGTATCGCTCGGCAATTTCAGATGCAAAATATCATTGGACGCAGGAGCGGATGCCTAAAAAAATTCCGAGCCCTGGATTCAGCATGGGCGAAGACCTCAAGATTGCGCCAACCCTGAAACGCTACTGAAAACCAATCTGAATCTACCCACAGATTTTGCGGAAGAGCCCAAGAGATAAAGTCCATGCTTCGCCCAGTCTTCTAAACGGGCCTGAAAGGCCGCGTTCTTGTGCACCGAGGCGTTGTCAAGAACGACGACCGTTGGCCCTTCGAGCGTTCGACTCCGAAGATATCGACAATGGAGCTGATGTCGTATTGTGGATTGCTCAACAAAATTGCGTGTGCACGGACTCGCGTGTAATGGCAATGATGGCTTTTCCAGCGCTCTATCCACGGTCGTTCTTGCTCGACGGAGATGATCTTTGCGAATTTTGTGGAAGGGCGTGCGATCGGAATCTCCCGGTATGTGGAACGGGAGAGAAACATGGTACCGATTTCAAATTCGACGGGCGAATATTTGCTCGCAAATGAAGAAAGGGTTCCCAACCAAACTTGGCTGCGAAAAACATGCCATTGAACCTCGAAAATACCACAGTTTCTAGAACGGCTCTTGATTCTTTTATTATCTTCTTAATTCTTTTATGTGCTTTCGTTCTTTATGGTCGCATGTTTGTTTTGGCGGGTCGTCATTGATTCTCGCGTTCATCCCACCTTGAATCCTGCGGCGAGCATGTTGTACCTTGTCACCACATCTGTGCATCCGATGCTTTTTGGCGTCTTGATGACGCTGTCACCTTGGGTGTGGTACGGCGTTTACTCGGGACGTACCGAACGCTGAGGTTTTACCCCTCTGGAAGATCAATAACTCGCCGGTTTGATCATGTGGATGCCAGCATGTGCGGTTTGCGCTGTCTTCGCCACCTTACTATTTGCAAGCTGGCTGCATCAACTCGTTCCACCCCCGCTTGAACAAAACGCACGTTTCGCGTGACGGTGCCATTCTTTTAACAGGGCTCTATCGACTTGCTGTATTCACGGGTGTTGGTACGGAATCTGTCACTGTGTGTGGAAGTTTTTTGGTAATTTACTGCACAAGAAATGCATCGCGGCAAATCGATCGGCCAGTTTTGTTCCCGACCGCCGCCTGACTTTGCTTCGTATTTAATCGCATGTAATGCTCCGTGTGGTCGACCTGCAGGCCCCGGAATCAACAGGCGAGCAGAATGTTGATGAATCGAATCGCAGTACTCGAATAGGCTGCACATGAACCGGTATCAAACGCAAAGATTGAATCCATCAGTGACTGTAAAAATGTCGGACGATCGGCTTCAGATTGAAAACAAAGAGCTTCGGCAGCGGCTTGAAATTGCGGAACAAACATTACGTGAGATGCGAAGCGTCCTACCTGCTTTGCAACGCCGAGATGAAACGCACGGTCTCGAAGTCGATTGGCTAGGTGAAGGCAATCACTCCTATCGCGAGATCTTCGAGCGTTTTCCTCTAGGTGTGGCCACGTTGAACGCGAGTGGAGACATCGTCTATTCGAATTCGCGGTTCTCGGAGATGTTGGGACATACTCGGTCGAGGTTAACGGGGATGAATTTCCGTTGTGCATTGCCTGAAGGCGAATGGGCGATGTATGAAAGCTTGCTGGCACAAAGTCGATCAGGCGCCGTCCAAAGTCAAACGCATCTTGTCCACAGCGACGGAAGTCCGCTTCCTGTCCTGCTGACATTTCATCCGTTTTCTTCAACGAGTGAGGTGGCGATTGGCGTTTGCATCACCGACTTGGTAACCCAGGAGCACAAGGATCAATTCAATTCGGTGGCCAAGACTTTGCGGACTAATGAGGAACGATACCGAACCTTATTCAATTCAATCGATGAAGGATTCTGTGTGGTCGAAATTATTTTTGATCAAACGAACCAGGCGGTTGATTATCGGTTCGTGGAGGTCAATGCGATCTTCGAGAAACAGACGGGGCTTCGCGATGCCACTGGTAAATACATGCGAGAAATGGTGCCGGATTTAGAGGATAAATGGCTAGATCGCTACTGCGATGTTTCGTTAACGGGAAATTCGATTCGATTCACTGACGAAGCCAAACCAATGGGCCGATGGTTTGACGTGTTTGCCTTTCGATTAGGCGACCCGACCCAGCGGCGGGTTGCGATTCTGTTCACTGACATCACGTTACAACGACAGGCAGACGAGGAACTGAAACAAGCGAGATCGAGATTGGAATCCACACTCGCCGCTGCGGAAATCGGAACTTGGGAATACGATGCGATGAGCAACATCGTTCATGCGGATCGAAACCTTCAACGCATGTTTGGTTTCACGGCACAGCAAGCCGAAGGCGTTCCCATCGAAGATTACTTCGCCATCATCCATCCCGATGACCGCGGTCGCGTGATGCATCAGATTACAGACGCCCTCCATCAGGGCGAAGCGTTTGAATGTGACTATAGGTTGCTGGCCGGAGACGCGATTCGCTACGTCGTCGCTCGGGGGCGAGTGGAACGAGATTCGTCAGGGCAACCGATCCGGTTGCCTTGTGTCGTTGTGAATATCACCGACCGGCGATTGACCGAACAAAAACTCGAACAAGTAGCGGCAAACTTATGCGAAGCTGATCGTCGCAAGGATGAGTTCTTGGCAACACTCTCGCATGAGTTGCGCAATCCTTTGTCGCCGATAAAGATCGCTGTACAACTGATGCAAATGGCCACGGATGATCCGGTTCAGCTGCGAGAACTCAGCGGTTTGATCGATCGACAAGTGAACCAGATGGTAAGGTTGATCGATGACTTGATGGACGTTTCCAGGATCAGCCGCGGGAAGTTGACACTCCAAACACGCACCTGTGATCTTCGCGAAGTGGTGGCCAATGCGCTCGAAGCTGCCGAACCGTTTATCAATGCGTCAGGCCAAACCTTGCACCTCATCGAACCCAGTCATGCAATGCTGGTCAATGGTGATCCAGTTCGTTTGACCCAGGTGTTAGTTAACTTGCTTAATAACGCGGCCAAGTACACACCCGCAGCCGGGGAAATTTGGCTTACATTGAAACAAGATGCCGGCGATGCGATCCTCAGTGTGCGTGACAACGGCGCAGGATTGTTGGAGTCGCAACTGGTCCAGATCTTTGAGATGTTTGAGCAGATCGATGTCAGTAAAGAACGCGGCCAAGCGGGGCTTGGGATCGGTTTGTCACTTGTCAAAACACTGGTCGAACTGCATCGCGGCACTGTGACCGCGACAAGCGAAGGCCCAGGACACGGATGTGATTTCCAGGTCCGACTGCCGTTATCGCCTGACCAGCAAGCCGTCATAGACACGACCGATGATCTACTCTGCGACAATGCGGCATCTCGAGCCTTTCGTGTGCTGGTGGTTGAAGACACTAGCGCGATTCGCTACATGCTTGTTCGCTTATTGGTAATGATGGGCCATGAGGTGGCGGAGGCGGCCAATGGCAAAGAGGGGCTGGAGAAGGCGATCACATTTCAACCTGACGTCATTCTTTCGGATATCTCCATGCCCGAGATGAATGGCCATGAATTAGCGACCAGCATTCGAAGTAACGATGCTCTCAAACATATTATCATGGTTGCCCTCACTGGCTTCGGTCAAAACGCGGATCGTGAAAATGCCCTCCGCTGTGGGTTTGATGACTACATGACCAAGCCTGCCGATGCGAGATTGTTATCAAAGCTGTTCAAACGATTAGCGCTAACATCGATCGGCCGTTGCAGTTCATCTCAATCGACTTAACGTCGTCATTAAATTGAGAATGCACTGGCGATTCGCTTGGGGTGCCTTTACCCACCCAGCGCTCGCTGATATGAGATAACATGTCGATCCCTCGTCTTTAACAGCATGCTAAACCCAGCTATTCCCGGCGAGACCCGCCAGAGAGGTGGATTGGTGTATTTGAGGTTTGGAAATGCGTTTCAAGATGGGTAGCGCGGAATTCCAACGGCGACGCCATCGAACATTGTGGACTTTTTGACCGACTTCGGCCATTCACATCGCTGCCAATCGGAGGTCGCGACGTAACGCTATCCAGATCGCGCGTCGCGAGGTTTGGTTTTACGTCTGTCTGGCCCAGTTAGCTCAACGCTGATGGTGGCCGGTTTCGACCTGAGCCACGCAACACCGTTAACCAGAGTTGGCTAAACGAAGTGAAA
>Ga0209702_10007522_pt1 | contig 13269 bp, 16 predicted proteins | sample FRY01_FD_187210 | JGI IMG/M metagenome (GOLD analysis project Ga0209702, IMG submission 187210) | Freshwater microbial communities from Lake Fryxell liftoff mats and glacier meltwater in Antarctica - FRY-01 (SPAdes) (version 2) | ecosystem: Environmental > Aquatic > Freshwater > Ice > Glacier... | reverse complement strand
CTAGTCGGTTTGACCAGGGGCCTGTCCAACGAATGGGTAGGTTCGGGCGTCACCGTAAATGCGATCGCCCCTGGATTTATTGAAACCGATATCAACCTTCGACTCCGGGCCGACAAGCCACGGTTTGAAGCAATTTTGGAACGAATCCCAGCCAAGCGCTGGGGCAAACCCGCAGATCTAGCTGGTGCTGCGCTCTTTTTATGCAGCCCGGCCTCTGATTACGTCAGCGGAATAGTGATCCCGGTAGATGGTGGCTTCCTCGCGAATTAATAAAATTCCCATTATTTTGAAGGTTAGACCCTTGACTTACCTTGCCGAATAACCCGTGATTTCGTTCACCATAGACTGCAAACTGTTTACAAAATGAGACAGTGGTTCGGTCTGATAAAACCCTGGGGGGAACAAATGGTTCGAAAGAGTAAAAAGAAGCTGCTGTTGACTCCGCTACTGGAATTGGAAGCACTGACCGTCGTGGATTTTTAAAAGTAGCTGGTGCGGCTAGTGGCGCGACAGTTGCTTCAACAGTAGTTCGGCGGTTACTGGTGCGTCAGTGGCTTCGGCCAAAACAACTATCAACATCTAAACGTGGATGTGGTTTGAACCTGGTCGAAGAGTGGCGTGGGAAAGCGTTATCGGAAAATACAATGCACAGAGCTCAACTGCTGAAGTAAAACTTACTGGTTGGCCATTTGGGCAATATATAAACCAAGTGCTAACCGGACTTAAAGCCAGAACTCTTAAAGATGATCTAACCATGTCGACACCAGATCTTGCGGCTCGTTTATTCAAGGGAAATCGCTTCTTACCATTAACTGGTCCTATTAAAAATGCCGGCGTAACTCCTAATCCAAAGATTCACGCATACCTCACAGATAAAGCAAATCTAAATTACGGTGTCAGTATCGTTACCGTTAACTTTGACTTGCTCTATAACTCAGAGATATTAAAGAAGGCAAAAGTCAAGCCTCCTACAACTCCAGAAGAATTACTTGCGGTCGCAAAGAAACTTACCAAGAAGCCAAATCAATACGGTTTCTGGCATCCAAACATTATGGCGGAACAAGGTGACTTCTGGTTCAACTTGCAAAACTGGGTCAACATGTACGACGGTGTTTGGGCAGTTGGCAAGACTCCAAAAGCAACCCCCCCCGTTGTTAAGTCACTAAAACTTTGGCTTGATCTTTACAGGACTTCAATTCCAAAGGGAATCAACAACACAGCATCAGTTCAGTTGGTCAGCGCTAATCGTTTAGCTATGGGATTCTAGGTATCTGCCACAGTGAACGCTACTAAGTCAACTAACGCGGCAACATATGCAAAGATGAAATCTAAGCCCCTTCCACGCGCAAGTCACAAAGCGGCATCTTGCGTTCACCCAATCTGACTTAACAAGTTGGGTGAGAATCGAGTCGAGGCGGAGAAGTTCTTGTCCTGGTTGTTCAAATCAGAAAATATGGCAGATCTAACTATCCAGTGCTTGGATTTCATTACGAAGAGTGATGAGGTTGGAACAATCATCCTTACCAACTTGCAATCTGCAATCAGCGGCAAGGCATGTATTCAAAAGACGATGGATAAGACTCAGAAACAAAGGGTCGCTTCGATGTTATAACTCATTTCAGAGAGTAAGTTCGGGTGAGCACTGTGCGAGGATATTCCCTTAGTAGAAAATATTCTAAAAGTTGCCTTGCTTTCTCATTCTTCTATCTCTACTCGTTCTCTTTCCGCTTTATTGGATGGTAGTAACGGCTGTTTAGCCACCCGAAGTATCTACTTCCTACCCACCCGTTCTCTATCCAGTCAAAACTGACTTACTCGGATTTACTCAACTATTTGAGCAACAACCAATGGCAAAGTGGCTGCTCAAATTGATGGCTGCAGCCCGATGTAAATTTCACGCACAATTATGCTCCCGTTCTGTTCACCAGCGATTATTGATTTACCCGCTCGTAAGTCTTCTAAAATCTGGAAAACTTTGTTTTCAAAATTAACTTTCTTGATGATGGATGACTTTGCAATGATTTTATCCATGCAAGTTCTCCCAATCAATAAGATGTAAGGGATCAAGGCCCTGAGAAAGACGGATTAGTTGTGCCTCCACGAGCCTTCGAGCACGAGGTTCAAATGCGGAACTGTCACCTCCTACGTGCGGAACGATGAAGCAATCGCGTTCTTTCCATAGCGGATGATCTGCCGGAAGCGGTTCAGGATCCGTCACATCTAGTGCGGCACGAATCTTTCCAGCTCTCAACGCAGCAATTAATGCGCTGGTCTCGACAATAGCGCCTCTTGCCACATTGACCAAAAGTGCGCCATCTTTCATTTTTGCAAATCTTTCATTATTAAACATGTGGCGGGAGGATTGGGTGAGTGGAAGCAGTAAAATTACCACATCTAGATTTGGTAGGTATTCATCTAAATCTGAAATAGCAACTACGTTTTCGCTACTGGAGCGAGCAAACCTCACAATCGTGACCGGAAAAGTAGAAAGTAGTTTATCTAGTGTCTTGCCAATAGAGCCATAACCAATAATTCCGATCGTTTTATCTGAAAGTGATTGCTCTTGAGTATGCTCCCATTTACTTACCATTTGATTGCGCATAAATTGGGGGAATCCTCGAAGAGTTGCAAGCGTTAGCGCAAGGGCTAACTCAGCGGTGGAATCATTATGCACGCCACCGGCGTTACTTAACTTAATTCCAGGACGCATATGGGGAATTGCAGCGTCAAAACCAGCCATGGGGAGTTGTAGAAAACTTACCCTACCCATCTGATCTAGGGGAGCAATATTGCAATGAGTTCCCAGGTATTGCGGAACATAAACATCAATTTCGTCTAAAAAGTCTTGCGAAACTTTCGTTAACTCCGCTGAGACAATGCGAAATCCTGGAGGGGTTTTAAGGTCGGGCCACTGGCTCCAGACAATTTGGTCTCTCATATATGAATCCCGATAGATTCTAACTGTCCCAAGTATTTGTGTACTCCAACGGTAATCCCTTTTTGAATTTCGGCTATCGAGAGAAATTCTGAGTCGCTGAATTCACTCAATTGGATCACTTTTAGATGTGGGGAGATTGATTGTGCCTGCCAAATCGCATCTTGCTCACCATGGGCACACAATACTAAAACTGGAATCTTATTTGCTTTTCCAAACTCAATTACTTTCATCGCAAATTTTCCCGTAAGTGTGCTTTTATCAAATCTACCTTCGCCGGTAATGATGAGATCAGTTGTCACAGCAGCATCATTAAAGCCTGATAGCGATAGTAAGTAATCTGGTCCACTAATTAATGTGGTCTTAAACAATGTGTAAAGCGCAGCAGGGACGCCACCTGCGGCACCTAACCCCGGTACTTCGCTGAGCGAAATATTGAAAGTGGCTTCAAGTTTTTTTACCCACCGTGCGACTTTAAATTCATAAAGATGGCGCTGGAGTAAATTGAGACCTTTCTGCTTTCCAAAGACCTTAATTGCGCCATTACTTCCAGTCAGAAAGGCATTGGTATCGTGAAGGATCGTAAATTTGATATCACTAGTTTTAGATTGCAGGGCGGCAAGCATTTCAGCTCTTACCCGAACGGAACCACGTAATCCCTTCAACCCTCGTTGGTTTACGCGTGAGTCGAACACATTGAACGCTTGAAAAATTCCAAGACCTAAATCATTGCTGGCACTGCCGCCTAGACCAATAATTATTTCCTCTGGTTTATGTTCGATGGCAGCTTTGATTGCCTCGCCCAATCCATATGAATCTGAGATTAAGGGGGATTTTTGGCCATGTAACAATCTTGAGCCACATATTCTTGATAACTCAATTGCAATCTTTTTTCCGTCTGGCGAGACCAGGAAATAAGCAGTGTGTCGCCTTCGAATTGGGTCGGAAACTTCAATTGGAATCGCTTTCCATCCCAAATCTTCAAAAACTGTGAGTGTTCCTTCTCCGCCATCGGCGGCCATAAAAGTACTTACAAAGATTTCTGGTGAGTAAGAATGGAACGCAGTTTTAATCATTTTTGAAAGCGTGACTTGATCGCATGAGCCTTTGAACTTATCTACGGCTACGACGACTCTCATGGCCCACCTTTTAATCTTGAAATAGAAAGTAGTATCGGTTAATCTATTCTGTATATTGTTAACTATCTAGTACGCAAAGTCAAGGAATCGACATGAGTGCAGCTTCCACAAAACTCCAGATATCACGGTATGAGATGCTAGAGGTAGCTCAACGCATTCTTGAACTGAATGGAACACCATCGCCATTTGCGTTCTCTGTTGCCGATTCCTTAGTTCAAGCACAAGAAGCTGGTCACGCCTCACATGGAATAATTCGATTGCTCGAGTATACAAAGTTTGTGGAAAGGGGATTAGTAATTCCACATGCAGTGCCATCGGTTATCAAAGAGACTTCTTCTACTTTTGTTATTGATGGTGGTTGGGGTTGGGGTCAAATCTCCTGCAAGTTGGCGGTAGAAATGGCAGTATCGCGCGCAAGTGAAAGTGGAGTTATGGCTTTCACGATCAAGTCATGTAACCACATTGGGCGACTTGGTGAGTATGTCGAACGCTTAGCAGAGAACTCACTTATTGGTTTGATGTTTTGTAATTCAGATCCAGCGGTTGCAGCATTTGGTGGGAAGACTCGGCTATTAGGTACAAATCCTTTCGCAGCAAGCATTCCTACATCGGGGGACCCACTCATTTTAGATTTTGCCACGGCAGCGAGCGCGGAAGGAAAATTGCGAGTAGCGCGAACAACCGGTCAAAAAATAAAGGAGGGGATAGTTGTTGATCAGAATGGCAATTCGAGTACCGATCCAGAGACATTTTACACAGGCGGAGCTTTACTTCCCTTCGGAGAACATAAAGGTTATGGGTTGAGTTTGCTTATTGAATTACTAGGTGGGGCACTTTCTGGAAATCATCCAGGCTTAAGTAAAAACTATAAAGCTGGAAATGGCGCAGTACTGATTGTTTTAAACCCACGAAATTTTCAAAACTACGAGAATTTTATTTCAGATATTGATGAGGCCTCCGAGATTATTCGTAATTCGCCTCCAGTAGATCCCAATTATCCGATACTTCTCCCTGGAGATGTCGAGAACATGACTCGCAAAATAAATAAGACTGGAATCCACCTCGATGCCATAATTTGGGATTCCATTCTTAACTTAGAAAATTCATTAGCCAGTAAATAACCTACTGAGCGTCTGGAAAATGTTTCACTACTCTTTGGAATCCACGCTCGACATGGTTATGAATTATCTTAGCGGCGCTATCAGGGTTTTTCTGACGAATGACTTCGACCAGCTTTTCATGATCCGGACCCCACATGGGTAAGAAGGTCTTGTTGATCTTCTCATCTTGCGACCAGGTGTAGACCAGGAAAGCGTGAATTTGGCTCCGCAGTACTTCCCAAGAACGAATTAGTCGATCGTGGTGAGAGGCCGCGAAAAGCGCAGAGTGGAATTCCAAATCAATTCGACTTACCTCTTTCGGAGTTCTTTGCTTTGCCGAAAGTTTGGAATAATTCTTTAATGTTTTTCCCATCTCACTTAAATCGGCAGGAGTGGCATTTTTGCAAGCCCACTCAATTGCCAAAGTTTCCAGCACGCTTCGCATTGAATATATTTCTTCAATATCTGTCCGATTCCAGGAAGCGACTTTGGCGCCGCGGTGCCTTTCGATAGTAACAAGTCCTTCCCCAGCCAAACGCATGAGTGCTTCCCGGACTGGACCTCGGCTAACTCCCAGCTGTACCGCTAGTAAGTCTTCCGATAGTTTTTGTCCTGGTTTAAACTCGTGAGTGACGATAGCTTCTCGTAGGTCATCCGTTACTTCATCGGCAAGAACACGACGTTTTGCGACAGACAGGCGTGGAATTGTTTCGATCATGCTTTACCTCAATTTTGTTGTTTGTTAACAACAATCTTAGGCCCAAACTAGATTATCTGCCTAACGTACCGCCAGCGTTGAAGGCAAGATTGCCCCCATCTACCGGCAAAATGACACCAGTAACCATAGCTGCCGCATCACTTGCCAAGTAATGGACTGCGTTTGCGATGTCCTCTGGTTCGGCAACTCGACCCAGGGGGATCCCTGTAAGCAGTTTTTCGGTAAGAATCCGTGCAGCTTCACCTTCGGCTTCAATCCATTTTCTCCAACCCGGCGTATTTACCGAACAAGGCTGAATTGCATTGACTCGAATCCCAAGGCTTGCCCATTCAATCGCTAACTCTCTAGTCATCTGTATGACTCCACCTTTAGCGACACTGTAGGCGAAGTTGCCGCGACCAATCGCTGAACTTCCGGCAATCGATGCGATATTTACAACATTGCCTGGTTTCTTCGCAGCAATTACAAGACGTGAGAAAGCACGAGCATTGAGAAAGTACCCGGTCAGCGATGTGCCAATTACTCCATTCCACTCTTCAATGGTTGTGTCCTGCGGTGGTGTATGAATTCCTTTAGCAGCGTTATTAATTAGAATGTCGGGCGTACCCATATCTTGTGCAATCTTTGGGTAAGTGGCATCTACTTGGGCTTCAATACTGGCATCACATACGTACGATTGAACATCTATACCTAGAGTTTTAAGCTCTTCAACGGCTGCATCTATGGCGACCTGGTTAATATCGATGAGGGCTATACGTGCGCCAAATGAGCCTAACTGCCGGCACACCGCCATACCGATTCCGCCAGCACCACCAGTAACAACAACGATTCTATTATTGAAGTCGAAAATGTTTTTCATGATGTCAACTTTCTTGAATCAGAGTTTGGGAGTTCTGGGTTTAGTAGTTCAGAGTTTTTTGTACTGCTACTGACATAGATTCAACATTAGGAATCGTCGCATCCGTCATTGCCGGATTTGCACTCAGTGGTGCGCGTACTGCACCAACTCGCACAATGGGACCCTTTAGGTCTTTGAAACCTGCCTCACTTGCACTCGCTGCGATCTCACCAGTGATGGATCCAAATAACGGTGCTTCGTCTGCGATTACTACACGACCAAAACGCTTGACGGCATCATTAATTGCCTCAGTATCTAGTGGAAATAGCGTGCGTAAATCAATAACTTCAATCTCTATTCCCTTAGCCGCGAAAGCTTCTGCCGTTTTCAAGGCGGTAACGATGGTGTAGCCGTAAGTAATAATCACGGCATCCTTACCTTTTCGAACCACATTTGCTTTACCAAATGGAATCAGCTCGTTATCCGGAGCGGCTGCACTTCTTGCTCCAGATAACTTCTTGTGCATGAGGAAAATAACTGGATCTGGCGAACGTAGTGCCGTCTTGATTAGCCCTTTCACATCACGGCCAGTCGAAGGCACTGCAACCGATAGTCCAGCAGTATGAGCGAAGAATGATTCAAGACTATTGCAGTGATGAGCTCCGCCCTGCGCCACGCCAGAAGTTGCACGAATAACTAATGGAACTGGCTGACCAAACATGTACCGCATCTTTGCGGCCTGGTTAATGATTTCATCCATGGCACCAAGTGAAAAGTCAATAAAGTTTAAGTCAACGATTGGATGAAGTCCGTACATCGCTGCACCTAACCCAGCACCAACCATCGCAGCTTCCGAAATAGGTGTGTCTCTAACTCGCTCGTTACCAAATTCTTGGAAGATGCCCTTGACTTGCGCAAAGTGTCCACCACGCTCTTGTAGATCAGTTCCTAGAATAAAGATGTCTGGATTTAGTGCCATTTCTTCTCGAACGCCGGCTTGAAAAGCTTCAGAATAACTAGGTTCATTTTTTGTAGGTGTAGGTGTACTCATTAGTTTCTCGCTCCTAGTAGTCCTGAGTCCACGCCAAATTCGACAGTTTCAATCCCTGGTTCGTCAGAACTTTCGGCGAATGCCACCGCATCCGCGACTTCATCAGTTACTGATTTCTTCATTGCTTCAAATTCGGATTGGGATAGCTCGCCAGATTCAATTAACTTTTCACTGAATTGATCAATTGGATCGCGATGCTTTCGCCAGTCTTCAATCTCTTCTTGGGTGCGATACAGTCCCTTTTCACCTACATTGTGGCCCATGTAGCGATACGTCACGGCGTTTATGAAGGTTGGACCTTCTCCCGCAAGTGCGCGCTCACGCGCCTCTTCAACATATTTACGCACTTCGAGGACATCTTGGCCGTTAATTGTGTAGGCAGGAACACCAAAACCTGCCGCGCGCGCGGCTAGATCATCTCCTCCCGTTACTCTCTTAATAAAAGTTTCAACCGCATATTGATTATTATCAACAACAAGAATGAATGGAAGTTTCCAAATTACTGCCATATTTAACGCTTCCCAGGTTCGCCCGGTATTCATACCGCCATCACCAACAAAACCTACGGCCACTTTGTGATCTCCTCGTATATGAATTCCAAGAGCGGCACCCATAGCAATACCGACGCCAGCTCCCACGATTCCATTTCCGCCAAAGTGGCCGCGCTTGAAGTCACCAAGGTGCATTGAGGCCCCTCGTCCCTTTGAAATCCCGGTGACTTTTGTAAAGAGTTCCGCCATTACTTCGCGCGCACTCATCCCTTTCGCAAGAGTATGGTGGTGTGAACGATGAGTAGTTGCGATCACATCATCTGGTGCGAGTGCCGAGAGCACTCCTACGGCAACAGCTTCTTGGCCGGATGAGTTGTGCATGCCGCCCGGCACTTTTCCACGCAAGGTCAGTTTGTCTGCCGTTTCTTCAAATTGGCGAATAAGAACCATCTGCCGAAGGAGGCTAATTCTTTCATTCTTATTTATTGATGACATTATTCATTACTCCAATTCACCTGGTGCCAGGATTACCGTGATTGTTGCGCCAGCAGGTACTTCATCATTTAGTTGATACTTATGCATTCCAAGAGTTCCACTACTTTCGGACTCGATCTCCATGGTGGTTTTGTCGGTCTCAATAATGGCAATGGGGTCGCCAGCATTTACTGAATCGCCTGGGTTTTTAAGCCATTCCAAGAGAATTACGTTGTCCATTGCCATTCCAACAGCGGGAACAAAAACCTCTTCCATCTTTTACCTTTCACTTGCATTATCGAGTGTATTAAAAGGGACCAACGGCAAAGGCGCCGTTAGCTATTGCATTTGTTTTAATAAAAGAAACGACATCACGAATAGTCCATTCGACTAGGCGTGGGGCCGAACTCTGTGAATACCATGCCGTGTGTGGGGAAAGAATGATATTTTTAGCGGTTCGAAGCGGAGAGTTATCTGGAAGTGGTTCGATTTGAAACACATCAATTCCGGCCGCGGACAGGTGTTCAGAATTGAGTGCGGTGGCAAGTGCCACTTCATCAATTAGACCACCGCGCGAAACATTTACCAAGATAGAACCTTTTGGCATCAACGCAATACGTTCTGAATCCATGATGTGATGAGTGCTAGGTAGATATGGCGTGTGTAAAGTTATAAACTGACATTGCGAAATGAGTGAATCTAAATCTGTTGTAAATTCATAGCCATCAACGTTTTGTGGTTTTACTAGATCGAAGGCAATCACTTTTTTTACAAATGGTTTAATTTTTGAAATAACTGCTTGACCAATACGCCCACAACCGATCACGCCGATAGTGGAATCTTGTAATGAATGAATCACACCAGTTAAATTTGCACTCCCCCATCCATCTTTCTTTACCATTTCATTTGCGACGAATAAACCGCGATTAAGGGCCAGTATCATTGCAACGGCATGATTAGAAACTTCATTAATTGCATACCCTGGCTGGTAGATTGTTGAAACTTTTGCGGCTTTAGCTGCCTCTAAATTAATACTATCGAGACCTACTCCAAGACGGCCGATTGCTTTAACGGTAGGAGCAAATGCACTAATAATTTCAGGTGACATTTTCTGCAGACTTACTAATAACGCTTCACAACCATCAGTAGTTTTACGCACTTCTTCTGGCGTTGAAACTGCACCGTAAATCAACTCGATACCAAGCTCATTTGCTACCGGGTTAACCCATTCAGCATCTGCAATAGATCCATCAGCAACAGCTATGCGCACTTTCTCCACCTCTCCTCAGGGCCAATAATGGGTTTACTGTATACAATACACAGGTTTTCGGATACCCTATTTTCATAATTTCCTAAACTAAAGATTGTGAGCGTCAGATGGACCTAAATTTACCTCTTGGGCGTCCCGGCAAAGTTATAGCCGTTGGATTGAATTACATCGATCATGCGAGAGAGGCGAATGTTCCAGTTCCCACCTCGCCCGTTCTTTTTACCAAATGGACAACCAGCCTGATTGCACCCGAGAGTGCAATCGTTATCCCAAAAGGAATTACCCAAGTTGATTGGGAAGCAGAATTGGCCGTTGTTATCGGCAAGCGAGCCAGCCGAGTTTCAAAAGCTGATGCTTTTGATTATGTAGCCGGCTATACCTGCATGAATGACGTGACTGATCGGGAAGCCCAATCCAAAGATGGCCAGTGGGTGCGTAGTAAGTCCTACGATACTTTTGGGCCGATCGGACCCCGCGTCGTTTCCCATGCTGAAATTGGAGACCCACATAACCTTAAAATTGAAGCACGTCTTAATGGTAAGACCATGCAGACTAGTAACACCAGCAATCTGATCTTTGGTATCGACTACTTGATCGAGTACATCAGTCGCACAATCACATTAGAACCGGGCGATGTCATAACGACTGGTACTCCTCACGGAGTTGGAACTTTTTATAATCCACCAATTTTCATGAAGCCTGGCGATGTGATTGAAATTGAGATTGAAAAGATTGGCATTCTGAAAAACCATGTAGTAGCTGAGTAGCGGCCGTGTCGTATCAAAATTCGACTCGACCTCTGGTTGTTCTCACTGGTGCCTCATCTGGAATCGGTCGCGCCACGGTAAATAAACTTGCCCTACAGGGCTGGGATTTCTTTCTAGTTGACCGGGATGCTGATGGTTTAGAACTCACTAAGTCGAGCGCAGAAGCAATTGGCGCGAGCGTAAAAGTACAAGTCTTGGATCTTAATGATCCAGCGAATGTGTTGGCAACTATGCAACCTATTTTGGAAGCACTCGAAATTGATGGATTGGTCAATGATGCCGGGCTTGGTTTTGCCAAAACCGCAGCCAATACCACCCTGGAAGAGTGGGACACCACCTTTAACGTCAATATCACTGCTCAGTTCATCTTCTGTAAAATCCTGCTACCCCAAATGATTGAGCGGGGCGCAGGCCTAATTGTTAACGTCGCATCTGCCGGTGCACTCGTTGGACTCAAAAATAGAGTCGCATACTGTGCTTCAAAAGCAGCGGTTGTTGGATTAACGCGTTGTATTGCCGCAGATCACGCGGCGCAAGGCATTCGCGTCAATGCAATTGCCCCAGGGACCGTTGGCTCCGAATGGATTGAAAAAATTATCGCGGGCGTCGATGATCCGGTTGCGACCCGAAAAATGATGGAAGCTCGCCAACTTGATGGGAAAATGGGAACCCCGGATGAGGTTGCAAATGGCATCGCTTTTCTTTTAAGTCCGGAAGCCCGCTTCGTCAATGGCTCAGTATTTGTGATGGATGCCGGACTTACCGCAGTATGAGTAAAAAATTTAATTCCGGAGTTATCGCAGTTATACGAACAGATAACCCACAAATAGCACTCACCTTGGGTAGGGCTTTTAGCGACACCAATATCTCCGCTATTGAAGTCACAATGACCGTACCCGATGCTTTAACTCTTGTCGAAAAACTGATCAAAGAAGGTGTTGAAAGAGTTGGTGTCGGCACAGTTCGAACAGTTGATCAGGTTGAGAAAGCGGCGAAGATTGGTGCAAACTTCGTGGTCTCACCACACTCTGATGAAGCGGTGATTAGGAAGGCAGTGGAACTTGGGATTGCGGTGACACCAGGGGTGTTCACTCCGTCAGAGGCAGTTAAGGCGGTTCAATTGGGTTCGACAAGTGTGAAACTCTTTCCAATTAGTGCACTTGGTGGAATTTCTTTTGTGGAATCAATTCTTGAGCCACTTCCGGATTTACCACTTGTTGTATCTGGTGGGGTGTTACCGGAAGAAGTACAAAGTTATCTGAAGTTAGGAGTCAGGGGTGTCTGTATGGGGGGAGCTCTTTGGAGTTCTGAAATCGCTGCCACTGGCGATGTAGCGAGAACGCGCGATTATGCACTTCAGGCTTTAGCGAAAATGTAAAGATTGTTACGAGTTTATTGTTCTAGTGCCTAATTGCGGAGTAAGAACTGAAAGATCAATTGTAGCGGTCTCATTCTTATTGCCAATTATTTGAATATCATAAAATGTATTGGGTGCCATTAATAACGTAATTGTAGTTGGGATACCTACCGAAATTGCAATAGTGGTGGCAGTCCCACTTTCACAAACTCCATCAGTTGCGGTAAAGACCACACCCACATCAAACCGCTCTGCAGAGTTGATGACGACAGTCATGGTTATCGTCATTCTAAAAGCGGAAGTTGAAAGTGACCCGTTATTCTGAATCGAGAAATCTCTAGTCTTATTCTTTACTAGTGTTAGTGAGAGAGGATTTCCGATCGACGGGTTGGTAAAGGTTGGGGTCAAACTTCCGTATATTCCTACCGTTCCGGTGCCCAATCAAAGTGTGGAACTAGCGGCGGTAGCGTTTATTGCAGCTTCCGCTGAAGAGATCTGTAATGGGTGCCACTAACGCGGCACCCATTACAGCGGTGATGAGAGCTCTCGATACTTTATTCACTCTCATCACCTCCTCTTTCTAATTTAGATAACTTAATGGGATACAACTTGAATCGCTATCATTTAATTGGCTATTTGATGTAACGCCTGTACGTTGTGCCTGCGCGAAGGTCCAGGCGGTATTTGTCAAGGTGTTTGAGACCAGTCAGTGTGGTCAGGGTTGCACCAGGTGAATAGTTCGTTCCGGTCCCGGCCGAATTGGTATTCCAGTCACCGAAAAATACAATTTTAGAGGTGGAGTAGGACCGTGATTTTCGGCTCATTGGCTGAATGAAGTAATCATTCAACATGAGTCCGAATTCAGGTAATTCACAACTCAGTCGCTGTTATTTACAATTTTTCCATTTTCATATGGAACTTCAGAAATGCCGGCTGCGTGATCTTCGATAGTCGTGATTAATAATCCGCCTACCATTGTGCTTTACCGTCAGGCGTGCAGTAGATAGCCCCTTCCACGCGAACGGTGCCGAGGCGGTGCTGTCGGTTTAGTTGACACTTATAATCTGGACAGAGTTTCCAGGAAAGGATCAACTAATGACAAAGCACTATCCGCAGGAGTTTCGAGATG
>Ga0209702_10007521_pt1 | contig 13270 bp, 14 predicted proteins | sample FRY01_FD_187210 | JGI IMG/M metagenome (GOLD analysis project Ga0209702, IMG submission 187210) | Freshwater microbial communities from Lake Fryxell liftoff mats and glacier meltwater in Antarctica - FRY-01 (SPAdes) (version 2) | ecosystem: Environmental > Aquatic > Freshwater > Ice > Glacier... | reverse complement strand
AGTTCCACGATTAAAATACCCCCGCCCTCCCTGTCACCAGAAAGGGCCAAAGTGGCAAAGTTTTACTCTGCCCGCAGCAGGATTATCCCGCCACTTCCGTGGCAAACTTTTGCACTGCCGTTCTCACTCGGCCAGTTCTCCCCGCAAGAATGTGAAAACTACATCCGAAACGCAGGCTACGGTTCCGTGTAGAGGCATCACGCTCTAAGGTGCTTGCGTGGTGCGGCGGACGAGACGGCTTTGGACGGATGATGAGAAGCGGTCGATCTGTCTGCAGGCGACTGTGCCTAGCGTTTCCATGGCTCAGGTGGCGCTTCGCTATACGGTGAATGCGAACCTAATCTTCAAATGGCTTCGCGATCCCAAATATCGGCCCAAGCCCGGGGCGGGGTCGGAAACTGTGGGTTTGCGCTTTCTGCCGGTGGAGATCGTCTCAGACGCCCCGGTGACACGGCCGATGCCTGTTGCAGAGAACCGCATGGAGATCGAGCTTTCTGGCGGGCATCGGATGCGGATCAGCGGGAGCTATGATCCCGAGGCGCTGGCGCGGCTGATCCGGGGACTGACGGCGTGATCCCGGTTCCGGCCAACACGCGGGTCTGGCTGGCGGCTGACAACAGCCCCTTTTCGAAACACGGCCACTCAGTCTAGAACTTCGGATCCGGGTTCTCGGTATGGCCATCGATCACGATGACCTGCCCTGAAATCCGCTTTCCCGTTTCAGATGCAAGGAAGATGGCCATCGCGGCGACATCCCCAGGTTTTGAAAAGGTTCGGAGCGAAGTTCTCCCGAGATATGCCTCTCGCACCAATTCCACAGTTGTTCCCTTTGCAGCAGCTTCGCGTGCAATAACTGCCTCGATCCGGGGGCCTTCGATGCATCCGGGTGACAGTACATTCGCACGAACTCCGTACGGCCCTGCCTCCATCGCCACGGTTTTCATCAGCCCGTTGATCGCCCATTTGGACGCAACATAGGGGGCGCGATATGGGGTGCCAAACACACCCGAAGTCGAGCCGGTAAAAAGAATGCACCCTTCCCTAACCGCTTTCATCATTGGCAGCGCTCCTTGCACCGCGAGTATCGCTCCGACGAGGTTGATGTCGAGGCAGCGGCGAAAAGCGGCGATATCGACGTTCTCAACAACTGCCGTCTCACCAGCGATCCGGCATTTGCGCAAAGTGTGTCCAGACGACCCCAATCGCGCGAAACTTTTCGAAAGAGACCGGCCATTGCCGTTTCATCCGAAACATCGACAACGTCAGTTCGCCAGTCGTCTGGGCAGGTGGCAAGCGCGGCTTCATCGATATCCGTGACCCAAACGCTCCAACCTCCGGCGGCGAATGCTCCTCCAATCGCACGACCGATTCCGGAGGCCCCAGCTGTCACCAAGACGCGACGCTCAGGCATTGGGACGAATCCTCGCTCCAGACTTGTTGGCAAAGGCTTCTAGCCGATTACGTGCCTCGGGCTGTGTGTTGACCACACCAGCCACGCAGGCTTCGGCGTAGGCGGCATCCAGTGGCGACATGTTCTGCATGTGGCTGATGGCCGAGCAGATGGCGAAATTGGTCAGCGGCAAATTCTGCGCCGCCTTGCGCGCCAGATCGAGGGCGCAGTCCAGACTGGACCCTTCAACCAGGTACTGCGCCAAGCCAATATCCACCGCTTCTTGGCCTTGATAGACCCGACCTGTCAGCATCATGTCAATCATCCGCGCTTTGCCCACCAGATCGGCAACCCGGATCGTGGCACCCCCTCCGGTGAAAAGGCCTCGCTGCCCCTCGGGCAATGCGAAATAGGTGGTCTTGTCGGCCACACGGATATGCGCCGCACTCGCCAGTTCCAGCCCGCCGCCCACGACTGCGCCTTTCAGCGCTGCGATGATAGGAACTCCGCCATATTCCATCTTGTTGAACGCCTCGTGCCAGCGCAGGCAAAGCTGCCAGAAGTCGGCGGGACTACGGTCTGCCGTGTGGTGTTCAATCAGATCGAGCCCGGCGCAGAAATGATCCCCCGAAGCGGCCAGCACGACGGCGCGGACACCCGCGCGCGGAGCGATGGAAAAGAAAGTGACCAACTCTTCGATCGTATGCGAATCCAGTGCGTTGCGTTTGTTCGGGCGGTTGATGGTCACGATATAAACCCCATCATCGTGGGCCTCGATAGCAAGGTTCGTGTAGTGCGTGGGGTCGATCTGGATGGCCATTGATGCGGTCCTGTTCAAGAAGTGAAGGGGGGCAGCTGCGCTCTGCCGGGTCAGAAGGTTACACCAAGAAGGCTTGCCGCGCCGTGCATCACGCGGGACCGCTGAAGGTCAATCTCTGGCAGAATGTGGTGGGCATAGAACTGCGCAGTGCAGATCTTGGTTGCCATGAACGAGCTTTCTTCACCGCGCGCTAGCGCCGCCTCGGCCACCAGGACAGACCGTGCCATCTGCCAGCCGGCCACAAGGTTTCCAGCCAACATCAGATAGGGCACCGCCCCTGCAAAGGCGGCGTTCGCATTGGCAGGAAAGGTCGCGACCAAATGTTCGACAGTGGCCTCAAAGGCGCTGCGGGCATCGCCAAGCCGCCCGGCGATCTCTTGCGCACGGGTGAGCCGATTTGCAGTTGTTGTTCCGTCACCGTAATCATCGCAGCGATGCGGTTCGCTACTGCCCCACCATCGCGCAGCGTCTTGCGGCCAAGCAAGTCATTGGCCTGAATGGAGGTCGTGCCTTCGTAGATCGGCAGGATGCGTGCATCGCGGTAGTGCTGTGCTGCCCCGGTTTCCTCGATAAAGCCCATGCCGCCGTGGATTTGCACGCCCAACGAGGCGGTCTCCACGCCTTTTTCGGTGCAGAACCCCTTGACCAGCGGCACTAGGAACTCGGCTAGGGCCAGAGCTTCAGCGCGCTGCTCGGGCGTACCTGCGGCCTCGGCACGGTCTTGGCATCCGGCAGCAAAGGCGGCCAGTGCGCGGCACCCTTCGGTCGTGGCGCGCATCTGGGCCAGCATGCGGCGCACATCGGGATGCTGGATAATGGCGACTGCTTCGGGCGCGCTGCCATCAACGGGGCGACCCTGATGGCGGGCCGTGGCGTAGGACCGCGCCAGTTGATAGGCGCGCTCACCAATGGCCACGCCCTGGACGCCCACGGCAAAGCGGGCGGCGTTCATCATGGTGAACATGTATTCCAACCCGGCGTTTTCGCGCCCGATCAAAAACCCGGTCGCGCTTTCGAACGCCAGCACGCATGTCGGGCTGGCCCGGACGCCCAGTTTGTGTTCAATGTTTTGGCAGCGCACGGCGTTCGGGGCGCCATCCTCCACCAACCGTTTGGGCACCAGGAACAGGCTGATACCCTTGACTCCCTTGGGCGCATCCGGTGTGCGGGCAAGCACAAGATGAATAATGTTCTCGGTCAGATCATGATCGCCATAGGTGATGAAAATCTTGGTGCCGGTAATCTGATAGCTGCCGTCAGCCTGACGCTCGGCGCGGGTTCTCAGCAATGCCAGATCACTGCCCGCCTGCGGTTCGGTCAGATTCATCGTGCCTGTCCATGCGCCCGACACCAGCTTGGGCAGATAGGTCTGCCGCAGCTGTGGCGACCCAAAGTGGCGCAGGGCTTCGATCGCGCCGTCGGTCAACAAGGGGCACAGCGCGAAACTCATGTTGGCGGCGTTTATGATTTCACCCGCAGCAGCCCCAACCGCGCGGGGCAAATCCTGCCCGCCATATTCAGACGGATGCACCAAGCCCTGCCAGCCCATCGCCATGAACTTGGCGTAGGCCTGAGGGAAACCGGACGGAGTGTGGACCTTCCCCCCCTCGCAGCGCGATCCTACCCTATCACCCGGCGCGTTCATGGGCGCGATTTCCTCGGCGCAAAAGCGGCCAAATTCCTCTAGAACTGCCCCTGCGATCTCAAGATCACTGGCCGGATCGCCGGAGCACCGCGCGATATGCGCGATGTTGAACAGCAGGTCTTTGACCGGAGCTTCGAATGTCATGGCTGGGATCCCATCTCGCGCGCGATTGCCCGCAGAATGAACTTCTGGATTTTGCCGGTGGCGGTTTTGGGCAAGGTGCGGACCGCCCTGGTTATCGGCGCATTGAAATGCGCGATTTTGTTGCCGCAAAGGGCGATGACCTGGGTCTCGGTGGCGCGGTGGGTAGCCATCTCCGACAAAACGGTCTGGGTGGGTGGTAAAGCCCGGCCCGCAACCGTCTCCATCGCCATCAGATAGGCGCCACGGTGGCGATAGATTACCCCCTTGGCTCGCCCCGAGGTGCCCGAAGTATAGTTCAGCGGAGGAGCCTGCCACTCGTCTGCGGGCGACTTCAGCGCTCCCTCTGGATTGGTCTCCCGGATCACCCTCATGTCGCCGAACGCTTCCCCAACCGGGCCAGAAAGGCATCAAGGGGTGCGCCGGAGTCAAGATTGCCCGCAAGTTCCGCACGCGCCATTTTGATGATTGCCACCTCATGGTCGATCAGCAATTGGGCCGCATGGGCAACGGAGGCCGGTGCCATGACTTTCAGCGCCTCAAACTCAGTCACATAGGCCGGATAGTCGCGATCAATTGTCGTCATCACCTCATGAAAGGGCAGGTCCTGCTCTTCCAATGCCTCGTCCCGGCCAGATTGCAGCACAGCGGCCTCATTGGCGTGTGTCAGGCCAAGGGCGGTTGCCAGCGGACGCAGGGCGGCGACGGTCTGGCTCTCGATCAGCGCCAGCTTGGCAAAAAGGGCGGCACAGCGCGGGTTGGGCTCAATCTGAGACAGGGTGTCGAAATAGCCGATCCCCGAGATTTCCTCGTCGAAGGCCATGGCAAAGGCCGCCTCGAAACTTGCAAAGCGGCGAGCGATAGCAGTCATCTGATCCGCACCCCCTGCCGGATCAACTCAGCCTGCACGGCGTGCATGTCCACGGCATCCACGTCATGATTGGATTTCACCGCCTGCGCTGCGGCAACGCCCGCGCCCTGACCGGCCACGGCACAGCAGGCCATGTTGCGGGTGGCTGCATGGGCCACCAAGTCGCCACCAATGGCACGGCCCGCGACCAACAACCCCTTGACTCCCTTGGGCAGCATCGACCGATAAGGGATATGCATGTAACGGCCGGTGGTCGGGATGATGAGGATGCCATAGCCGTCGATGAATTCGGGATAGATGCCGATCGTGTCTTCGAACCGGCCCTCATTGCGCACATCGGCCTCAGCCATGTTGTAGATCGCATCAATCTTGCGGGTGTCGCGGATGCCGATGGTCATGCCGAAGTTGCGCAAGCGTACGCCTTTGCAGCCTGGCATGAAGTGCAGTAGCGCCTCGATGGCCAGCATCGCCTGTTTGCGGCCCTCGACCTCTCCCCGCGTCATGCTGTCGGGGTCGGTGCCGTCGATCCCGGCCAGATGCACGAGGTTCATGTAGGTCAGCTCGCCCGTCTCATGCATCGCACCCCAGGTGCCCGCGATGGTGTTCAGGTGCTTGGGGATGACGCCTGCCTCGATCGCCTTGGCGAAAGGTTTCTTGAGAAAGGGCGAAAACATGTCGTCCTCTTTGCCGTCAGTTTCCACGGTCCACTCGCCTGTGGACCAGTCCTTGTAGGTCTGCGGGTCAGCCTTCACCTCGGCCATGAACTCGGCCTTGTTAACGCCCGCAAGGTGGAACATCACGGATGCCGCCTGCATGTGCTCGGACGGAGTCTTCGGCGCAGGGGCGCCGCAGCGGACGGCCACATCGGCGTCCCCCGTCGCGTCGATCACGACTTTCGCAAGGATCGCCTCGCGGCCTGCCTTCGATTCTACTATGATGCCTGCGATACGGTCGCCTTCCATGACGGGGGCAACGAAAGTGCGGTGCATCATGCCATGAATGCCCGCTTCCTCGACCAGGCGGTCGGCGACCAGCTTGAAACCTTCGCTGTCCAGCTCATAGCTTAGCGACTGGCTTTCCGGCACGGCGGCCCCCATCGCCTTGGCGCGATCCTCGAACTCGCGCCCGATGCCATTGGCCTCGATGGTCGCCTCATGGCGATACCAAGCCAGACCCTCGACCCCCACCACAGTGATGTTCCCGCCGTAGCAACCAAAGCGTTCAACCATGCAGACCTGTACGCCCGCGCGGGCGGCAGCCAGCGCGGCGGCCAGTCCACCGGGGCCGGACCCCACGACCAGCACATCGGTGCGGTGAATGACCGGCACATGGCGGGCCGGTTCGGTGATGAAATCAAGGCTCATGTCAGTCTCACAGGAAAGGAAGATCGGTCAGTTTTCCGGGCTGCATCACGCCCGCCACTTGCACTTGAACCGTATCGCCGATGGCACAGGCACTGTCGATCAGCGCAAAGCCGATGTTCTTTTGCAGACGGTAAGAGAAGACGCAGTTGGTCAGGTCGCCCACCTTGCGACCGTCCTTGAAGATCGTGTTCCACAGGAATCCGGGCTTTACCGGCTCCCCCGCATCCAGAATGATCCCCAGCGAGTGCCGCCTTGGCCCCTCGGCTGCGATACGTCGTAAGGCGTGGATGCCCACGGTATCGTCAGGCACCTGCAAATCGACATATTTGCCCATCCGCACTTCATAGGGGTTGGTGGTGCAGTCAGTATCCCCACCATAAGAGATCAGACCGGACTCCACCCGCTCGCACCAGTTCGGCCCACCTGGTCCGATGCCCCAGGGCGCACCCGCCTCGCGGAAGATGTTCCAAAGAGCCGTGCCTTTGGCCCCGTCGCGCAGATAGATTTCGAACCCGCCTTGCTTGGACCAGCCCGAGCGCTGGACAACCACGGGGATGCCCTGAATCTCGGTTTCGCGGAACCAGAAATACTTCAGATCGCGCACCCAGTCGCCGCAGACATGCGCAACCACGTCCTCTGCCTTGGGGCCTTGAATGGCCATGGGCGAGACATCGGGTTCGCTGACCTCGACGTTCAGCCCCCGCTCGGCGGCAATGGCGCGGGCCCAGAGCCAGATATTGCTGTCGGCAATCGACAGCCAATAGAGGTCATCCGCCAGTTTCAGGCAGATCGGGTCGTTGATGAGGATGCCATCGTGGTCGCATAGCGGCACGTATTTGCCCTGTCCCACCTTTTGCTTCGACAAGTCGCGTGGCGACAGGATCTGCACCAGCCGCCCGGCATCCGGCCCCTTCAACTGCACTTGCCGTTCGACCGCGACGTCCCACTGGCTGACGCCATTGATCAGCCGCCAGTATTCCTCCTCGGGCTTGCCGAAGGCCGTCGGCATCAGCATGTGGTTGTATGTGGTGAAGTCGGACACGCCTTCCTTCACCGTGGCTTCATAGAAGGGCGAGGGGCGCAGGCGGGCCGAGGGGGTAATTCCGAACAAGGGTTTCTCCGGTGATCAAAAGGGTTTGAGTGCTCGGGCTGCGGCGATCAGCGCTTCATGCGCTTCGTCGCTGACATCGACGTTGAAACTGTCGCGGCCCAGCACAACGATCGCCATGCCATTAGGCAAAGCCAGAACATCATTGCCGCCTGCACCGCCCATGTATGGCACAATGGGCGCGGCACCTGTGTGGCGCCAGAAGGCAAGGCCGTAGTCGGGGCTGGCAAACAGACTCGCAACCAGGTCGGGGTGCAATATCTGGCTGCCGTCCGGCCCTTTGCCGCCATTGGCCACAAGTGCTCCGGCCTTGGCGAGAATGTCGATGGTCGGCAGTGCGCCCCAGGCCGAAAGCGGAACCCCCGGCGCGCCGGTTTCGGTGTAGCCCGTTCCGGTTGCGAAATGGCTCGCGCCAATCGGATCATAGACCTCGGTTGTCAGCATCCCGAGGATCGTCGCACCGTCGCCTTCCTTCGATTTCAGGAACCGCTCCATCGCCAGCGTGGCGATCCACATGTCCTGATCGATATAGGCCATCTTTTCACCCGGTCCCGCGACTTCCGGGTTGGGACCGACGTTGAAGTAGAAACGGATCTGGTCCGCCAGATCATAGGAATAGGACCACTGATAGGTGTTCAGGTTCTCTGCCGCCCAGTTCGGATCATAACCGACAGCGCCCATGCCCGTCATCATGTTCAACGCATGGCGGATGGTGACACCTTGCCAGCGCGCGCGGGCGGCATCGTCCACGTAGGCGAACTCCGCGCCTTCGACGAAATAGCTTACAAGCGTCGTGTCCAGAAACTCTGGCCCGAATTTTTGCGCAAGCCGCATCGCGGCAAGTCCCGGTATCAGCGATTTGGTCGTGGACCAGACGCCTACCCGCATGTCGCGCGGATAAGGGTGGGGACCAAAAGGGGTATCAATCGGGTCCATATAAAGCGTGCCATCCATCAGCACTGCCAAGGCCAACGTGCCTTTGGGGTCCAGCAGGGCGCGGGCAGTCTGGAAACCTTTGCCGAGATCGGCAAGGGGCGCAGTCTTGGGCAAAGCCGCGCGCTCCCTGGCAAGACTTGCATCAAGCGCTGCCACGTCAGCCGAGGTCGGGGCCACAGTTGCAGGCACTTCAGCCCAGGCAGTCACGTCAAAATCCGGATCCCAGAACAGGAACCCACCCGCCGAGACCGACGAGAACTGAACCCTGAGCGGCGTTACTTCGCTGCCCTTGTAGTCAAAACTTGCCAGGCCCAGCCAGGCCTCACCCTCATAGGATTGGGCAAGACTGATCGGAAAGCTTGCGCGCGACCATCCATCCTCTATCGCCCAAGCGCGGCCGGGGCCGGGGATCATCTCCCAAAAGCTGGCCGTCCGCGTCGCGACGGGGTTACGGATCAAGCCGCGTTCAGCGGGGATAACGTCACCGCTTGCGGTGATGACGATATCCATCGGCAGGCCGGGAAACAGGGTCGTGTCCAGTTGCAGCAACGGGGCGGCCCCGGCAGGGTCCTTTGCTGCAAGGAAATCGAATACTCCCCACCAGGCCCAGGGAAATTGCACGAACTTGTCGGCGGGCGTGGCCTCGACCGTCATCTGCGTGGTGGTAAGGTCCAACCGTGCCGCGAAGGTCGCCCCGGGTGCAGCGCCGTCGGGCGCAGAAAAGGCGGAGGTTGAGGTCCAGGCGGGCGCTTCGGCACTGGCTGTTCCTGAAACCAGAAGCGACGCTGCTGTTGCGACACAGGCGCAGACTTTCGTGAAGGCTGACATATGAAACGCTCCATCCTTTAAGGAAATCCCCTGCCGACGGGCACTGTGCCCAATCGGCAGGAAGGTGTGCCAGATCAACTGACAGGGAGCGCAGATCGACCATGACCTGCGTGCTCCCAAAGTGAGGCAACTTCAGCCAAGCGTGCAAACAACCAGTTTTCACTCTTAGGGCCTGCTTTGGTTATGTCGCCTCAGGTGATCTCGAAAAGGCCAGCCGCCCCCATGCCGCCGCCCACGCACATCGTCACCACAGCCAGCCGCGCGCAGCGCCGCCGCCCCTCCAGCAAAGCGTGGCCCGCAAGGCGCGCGCCGGTCATGCCATAGGGATGACCAACGGAAATCGCGCCACCGTTCACGTTGACCCGCTCAGGATCAAGGCCAAGTTCCTGAATGCAGGGCAGCGCCTGCGCTGCGAAAGCCTCGTTCAACTCCCACAGATTAATATCACTTACCTTCAGGCCCGCGCGCTGTAACAGGCGTGGCACTGCGTGGATCGGGCCAATGCCCATGGTTTCGGGCGCACAGCCCGCGACTGACATCCCGCGAAAAACCCCAAGCACCGGCAAGCCGCGCTGCTCCGCCGCGCGCCGCTCCATCAAGACCAGTGCTGCCGCCCCGTCCGAAAGCTGACTGGCGTTGCCCGCCGAAACCGTGCCGCCGTCGCGCACTGGTTTTAATCCGGCAAGACTTTCCAGCGTGGTTTGCGCCCGGTTGCCCTCATCACGGGCAAGCGTCACCTCTTCGCTTCGCGTTTCGCCGGTTTCGCGGTTTCGGATCAGGCGCATCGCCGTGATGGGCACGATCTCGTCGTCAAACCGCCCCGCCGCCTGCGCCGCCGCTACCCGCATTTGCGATTGCAGCGCGAAGGCGTCCTGCGCATCACGCGAAACACCATATTGCCGGGCAACGATTTCCGCCGTATCGAGCATCGGCAAATAGGCGTGGGCGGCATGGGTCATCACCGCCGCGTCCGTCTCGGCAAAGGCCCAGTCAAAATAGCGGGCTTGCAGGGCCGAGATGTTTTCCTGGCCCGCGGCAATCACTACGTCCATCCCCTCTTGCACGATCTGATGTGCAGCGATCGAAATCGCCATCAGACCCGAAGCGCATTGGCGGTCGACCGTCTGACCTGCCACAGAGACAGGCAAGCCCGCCGCAATTGCAGAAAGCCTTCCTAGGTTCATCCCGGCGGTCCCCGCACCGAGGACTGCACCCATCACCAGATCCTCGACCTCACCCGGATCAATTCCTGCCCGCGCGACCGCTGCGGCGATTGCATGGGCGGCAAGCGTCGGCGACTTGATGTTGTTCAAGCTGCCTTTGAACGCCTGCCCGATAGGCGTGCGGGCAACCGAAACGATGACGGCTTCACGGCTCATGCAATTTCTCCGTTTGCCAGCATCTGGCGGATAAGCTTCTTGTCGATCTTGCCGACCGAGGTGCGAGGCAACTGCACCACGGCGCAGATGCGGTCCGGAGCGGCCCATTTCGGCAAATCCCCGGTCGCAATTGCAGTGGCGATGCGGACCTTGATTGCGTTTTCTACGGGCGCCGCTCCGTCGATCGCCACCACCAGAACCGGCCGCTCGCCCCAGCGATCGTCGGGAACGCCCACCGCCGCCACCTCGCGCACGCCCGGCACCATGGAGGCCAGGTTCTCCAGCGTCAGCGAAGACACCCATTCGCCGCCAGACTTGATCACATCTTTCAGCCGGTCGGTGATGCGCAGCGTGCCGTCTGTGGACATGTGGCCAACGTCGCCGGTATGCAGCCAGCCGTCTCGCCAAAGATCGGCGCTGCCCTCGGGGTTATTGAGATATCCCGCCGTCAGCCAAGGGGCGCGGGCGATAACCTCGCCCGTCGTCCGCGCATCATGCGGCACGTCGCGCATGTCGGGATCCACCACCCTCACGTCGACCAACGGAGCCGCCCGTCCGGTAGCTGTTCGAATGGTTATGTCGTCAATGGACGGGCTGGCCACCATATCAGCCACGGTCACGAAGGGGCAAGTTTCAGACATGCCATAGGCGGCATGGATGTCGATGCCGTGACTGCGGGCTTGCCGTGCCAGACCTTCAGGCAAAGCCGAGCCACCGATCAACACTTTCCACCGCGACAGGTCGGTCGTCGCAGCCTTTGGAGCAGACAGCACCATCGAGAGGATCGTCGGCACGCAATGGGAAAAGGTCACGTCATGTTCGGCAATCAGCGACAACAGGCGCGATGGCTCATAGCGACCCGGATAGATCTGCTTCAGGCCAAGGAAAGCGGCGATAAAGGGAAAGCCCCAACCGTGAACGTGAAAGAGCGGTGTGAGCGGCATGTAGACATCATCACGTTTGATGCCACCCGTGCCCGGCACTGTGCCTAGTCCCGCCGTAACGGCCAACGTGTGCAGCACCAGCTGCCGGTGGCTATAGGTCACCCCCTTGGGGTCGCCCGTGGTGCCGGTGGTGTAGAACAGCGTTGCGCGGGTGTCCTCAGCCAGATCGGGAAAGGTAAAATCGAAGCCCTCGGCCGCCAGAAGCGCCTCATATTCCCCCTCAAATCCCTCGGGCAGCGGCGCAGCGCCATCGGACAGAAAGATCAGCCTGGTTGGGCGCTTGATCCGTGGCAACAAAGGCAGAAGCAGCGTCAGAAAATCCGCGTGGCACAGGATCGCGTCATCCTCGGCATGATTGATTGTGTAAAGCAGCTGCTCGGGCGACAGGCGGATGTTCACCGTATGCAATGTCGCCCCGATCATTGGTACGGCAAAGAAACATTCCAGATAGCGTGGGGTGTCCCAGTCCATCACGGCAACGGTAGCACCGCGATCAAGACCCATCCGCGTCAGTGCTGCCGCCAGCTGGCCGATCCGGACATGGAACTGGCGGTAGGTCTGCACTCTCCCTTCGCCATCATGGATTGTCTGGTCTGGGTTTCGTCCGGCCGGTGTCTTTAGCAACTGGCCGATGAGGAGTTGGGAATACGGGGGTGTGGTCATGGGATCATCCGTCTGGAATAGCAAAACCTTAGCCGGTAATTGGCCAACTTACACATGACGAAAAAAGGGACTAAGCTTCGCCTGTGTTTGGCCATCGGTCGCATTCGACCACGCCACTCCGCGCCAATCGGTAGGGTCGCCCAATCAATCGAAAGGAATGGATCGCCATGTCGCACCAGATGCCCCCCCTGCCGTGGCTGCGCGCCTTCGAGGCCTCGGCCCGGCATTTAAGCTTCACCAATGCCGCCTCAGAGTTGAACCTGACGCAGGCGGCGATTTCGAAACAGGTAAAGCTGTTGGAACATTACCTGAAAGAACCGCTGTTCGAGCGGCTTCCGCGCAGTCTGGCCCTGACCAAGGTGGGTGCTGCCTATGTGCCCAAGGTACAAGACGCATTCGAGCGGCTGTCGGCTGGCACGCTGGAGGTGTTCGGCGGCCGCAGGGCCGAGATGCTCTCGTTGCGCGCGCCCATTGGCTATGCTGTGAACTGGCTGGCCGCGCGGTTGCCGCATTTCATGGCGGCACATCCCAAAACAAACGTGCGGATCGTGTCCTCGGTTTGGGCCGAGGATTTCGAAGCAGAACGCTACGACCTTGATATCCGCTACGGTTTTGGCCGCTGGTCTGGGTTTCACGCTGACCGCCTGACATGGGAAGTGCTGGAACCGCTCTGCCTTCCCGAGATCGCGGCGCGACTGCGCGAACCCGACGATCTGGCAAAGGAGCGCCTTTTGCATGTGCTGGGCTATCAGGAAGGCTGGGCCACCTGGTTGAATGCGGCGGGGGCAACCAAGGTAAACCCGGGGTCGGGCCTGCATCTGGACACCTCGCTGATGGCCTTCGAGGTGGCGGCAAATGGCGGTGGTGTGGCGCTGGGTAGGCGGTCGATGTCAGGCAAGGAACTTGCCACGGGCCGCTTGGTGCGGCCATTCGATCTGGCCCTGCCCATCGACGAATGCTTCTACTTGGTTGCGCCCGAACAAGGCCCGGCCCACCCGGATGCCCATTTGTTCCGCGAGTGGTTATTGGCTGAGGCGGCAGCGGAAAGACATTGACTGGAAGCACTTCTTTGCGCCGCCACGCGATGCCCCCCCCTACTTCGCCCGTAGCCTCACACCTGCATCAAGACGGATCACCTCGCCATTCAGCATCGGGTTGCGGATCATCGACAGGCACAGGTC
>Ga0209702_10007517_pt1 | contig 13282 bp, 10 predicted proteins | sample FRY01_FD_187210 | JGI IMG/M metagenome (GOLD analysis project Ga0209702, IMG submission 187210) | Freshwater microbial communities from Lake Fryxell liftoff mats and glacier meltwater in Antarctica - FRY-01 (SPAdes) (version 2) | ecosystem: Environmental > Aquatic > Freshwater > Ice > Glacier... | reverse complement strand
CCAATAGCTCAGATCGATAGAGAGTTGGATGCGGACCATGGGTTTCCTTTGGCGTTCGCGTCAGGCCAAAGCCCAGAGCGTGCGGCGCAAGTACGCGCCGATTGATGGCTTGGCCGAGCGTGGGCAGGCATTCTGTTCATGGTACGCCCGCTGGCAAGTGGTGTTGCCGGACAGACCGTTTGGCGGGGGCTTCACCAACAGCGCCTCGGCCCATGATCCGCAAGCGATAAGCTGGGTCCCATGCTCGCTTTGCTCAAAACCTTCTCCTGGCAAGAACTGCTGCACCACCCCTGGCGCAACGCCTCGGCGGTGGTGGCGGTGATGCTGGGTGTGGCGCTGGCGCTCGCCGTGCACCTGATCAATGCCTCGGCGCTGTCGGAGTTCTCCGGCGCGGTGCGCTCGGTCAACGGCCAGCCCGATCTGGAACTGCGAGCGCGCCAGGGCCTGCTGGATGACGCGCTGTTGGAGCGCGTGGCAGCGCAGCCGGGCGTGAGGATCGCCAGTCCGGTACTGGATTTGCCCACCACTGCGCGAACAGTGGGCGCACCCGGCGCACCCGGCGCACCGGGCGCAGTGGACGGCGCGCCGGTCAGGCTGCGCCTGGTGGGTGTAGATGCGCTCTCGGTGGCCGGCGTCTCGCCCGCGCTGCTGCCACGCGGCGACGCCAACCGGGCCGGTGCGCGGCGCCTGGATCTGTTTGCGCCCGACGCGGTCTACCTCAACCCGGCGGCGCGCCTGGCGCTGGGCGAGCCGGAAACATTGCAGGTGCAGGCCGGGTTGCGCTTCGTCACGCTGCGCGTGGCGGGCAGCGTGAACGCGCCCGGCGCGCCGCTGCTGGTGATGGACATTGCTGCGGCGCAAGACCTGATGGCGCGCGCCGGCCAGCTGAGCCGCATCGACCTGCGGCTGCGCCCCGGCACCGATGCCGATGCGCTGCTCGCCGCGCTGGCGCTGCCGCCCAGCGTGTTCGCGCAACGCCCCGAGCAGGCGGGTGAGCGGGTCAGCAACCTGTCGCGCGCCTACCGGGTCAACCTCACCGTGCTGGCGCTGGTGGCGCTGTTCACCGGCGCGTTTCTGGTGTTCTCCGTGCTCTCGCTGTCGGTGACGCGCAGGTCGCAGCAGTTTGCGTTGCTCGGCGTGCTGGGCTTGTCGGCGCGCGAGCGGCTGAAGCTGGTGCTGGCCGAGTCGGCGCTGCTGGGCGCGCTTGGCAGTGCGTTCGGTGTGGCGCTGGGCACAGCGCTGGCTGCGCTGGCGTTGGGCCTGCTCGGTGGCGACCTGGGTGGTGGTTACTTTTCGGGCGAGACCCCGGCGTTGCAATGGAGCTGGGGTGCCGCGCTGCTCTACGGCGCGCTGGGCACGGTGGCCGCCGTGGTGGGCGGCTGGTGGCCGGCGCGCGCGGTGGCTGGCATGGCGCCAGCGCTCGCGCTCAAGGGCCTGGGCGCTCCGGTGGCGACAGGTACGCGGCGCCACACGCTGGCGCTGGGCCTGATGGTGCTGGCCGCCGCGCTGGCCTGGGCGCCGCCGGTGGGTGGCCTTCCGCTGGCGGCGTATTTCTCGGTCGGGCTGCTGCTGGTGGGCGGTATCGCGGCGCTGCCGCTGGCGGTCGGCTGGTTGCTGAACAGGCTGGCACCGCTGGTGGCCAAGCGCGCCCTGCCGATGCTCGCGGTCGAGCGCTCGCGGCGGTTGCGCGAAACCGCAGCGGTTGCGACCAGCGGCGTGGTGGCAAGCCTGGCCTTGTCGGTTGCACTCACGGTGATGGTGGCGAGCTTTCGTGACTCGGTCACCCAGTGGCTCGACGGCGTTTTGCCGGCGCAGCTGTATGTGCGTGCCGCCGCAGGCGGCTCGGCTGAGGGCGCCACACTTCCCCCCGATCTGGTGCGCGCCATAGAGACCACGCCCGGCGTGGCCCGGGCCGAGCCGCTGCGCACCACCTCGCTGCAACTCTCCAGCACCCTGCCCGCGGTGACGCTGCTGGCGCGCCCGCTGCAGACCGGCGCGCAGGCCGGCGGTCAGGCGCTGCCGCTGGTGGGCAACGCAGCGCCCCTGCCCGGTGCGGCGCCGGGCGAGCGGCTGGTGCCGGTGTACGTGAGCGAGGCCATGGTCGATCTGTACGGCGCTCGGCCCGGCGGCTGGCTGCCCGAGCTGGGCTTGGCGTTTGCGCAACCACCCGCAAGCACGCGCTTTTTCATCGCCGGCGTGTGGCGCGACTACGCGCGCCAGCACGGCAGCGTGGTGATGGACCGGGCCGATTTCGTGCGCCTCTCGGGCGACGACCGGGTCAACGACCTGGCGCTCACGCTGACCGAGGGCAACAACGAAGACGTGGTGCGCGAGGCGGTGCGCGCACGCGCAGCCGAGCTGGGTGTGGCCGATCTGCTGGAGTTCGCCTCGGCAAGCCAGATCCGCGCCACCTCGCTGCGCATTTTTGACCGCAGTTTTGCGGTGACCTACTGGCTGCAGGCGGTGGCGATCGGCATCGGCCTGTTTGGGGTCGCCGCAAGCTTCAGTGCTCAGGTGCTGGCGCGCCAGCGCGAGTTCGGTCTGCTGGCGCACCTCGGCCTCACGCGGCGACAAATCCTCGGCCTGGTCGCGCTCGAAGGCCTGGCCTGGACGGCGCTCGGCGCCATCGCTGGTCTGGCGCTGGGGCTGGCGGTGAGCCTGGTGCTGGTACACGTGGTGAACCCGCAGAGCTTTCACTGGACCATGGACCTCGCCCTGCCCTGGCTGCGCTTGATCGCGCTGTGTGTGGCGGTGGTGCTGGCCGGCACGCTAACCGCCTGGCTGGCCGGGCGCGCGGCGGCTGGGCGCGATGCGGTGCAGGCGGTGAAGCAAGACTGGTGACGCCACAATCCCCCGCATGAACCTGACCGCCCAGCACTGGACCCACCGCGCACTGGCGCTGATCGACGCCGACCGCTGCCGCAGCGCCGACACGCACCTCATCGCGCTCCCCCTGCCCGTCTGGCAGGCGCGCGGCATCGACCTCTACCTGAAGGACGAATCGACCCACCCCACCGGCAGCCTCAAGCACCGGCTGGCGCGCTCGCTGTTTCTCTACGCGCTGTGCAATGGCTGGCTGCGCGAGGGCACCACCGTGGTGGAAGCCTCCAGCGGCTCGACGGCGGTGAGCGAGGCCTATTTCGCGCGCTTGCTCGGTCTGCCGTTTGTGGCGGTGATGCCGCGCAACACGTCGCAGGAAAAAATCGACCAGATCGCTTTTCACCAGGGCCGCTGCCATTTCGTCGAGTCCGCCAGCGAGGTCTACGCGGCGGCGCAACAGATTGCGCAAGACACGGGCGCTCACTACATGGACCAGTTCACCTACGCCGAGCGCGCCACCGACTGGCGCGGCAACAACAACATCGCGCAAAGCATCTTTGAGCAGATGGGCTGCGAGCGCCACGCGGTGCCACGCTGGATCGTGGTCGGCGCGGGCACTGGCGGCACCAGCGCCACCATCGGCCGCTACCTGCGTTACCTGGGCCATCCCACCGAGTTGTGTGTGGCCGACCCAATGGGCTCGGTGTTCGCCGCCTACCACCGCGACCGCAATCCGGCCGCCACCGCACCAGGCTCGCGCATAGAAGGCATCGGCCGCCCCCGCGTAGAGCCCAGCTTCATCCCCTCGCTGGTGGACCGCATGATCGAGGTGGAAGACGCCGATTCGATCGCCGCCATGCACGCGCTCTGCGCCCTGCTGGGGCGCCGCGTCGGCCCTTCCACCGGCACCAATCTGGTCGCCATGCTGACGCTGGCCGAGGAGATGCACGCACGCGGTGAGCACGGGTCCATCGTCTCGCTGCTGTGCGACAGTGGCGAGCGCTACCTGAAGACCTATTTCGACGCCACATGGGCCCAAGCCCGCTTTGGCGATACCCGTGCCGCCGCCGAGCGGGTACAGGCGCAACTGCAAGCAGCATGACCATGAACACACAAAACACCGTGAGCAACCGCCGCCAGTGGTTGCTGGGCGCGGGTGGCCTGCTGCTGGTGCCCGCCGCCTTGGCACAGACAGCCGCGCCCGCCCCAGGCAGCATGCTGAGCCCCCGCCCGCTGCGCTTTCCGCGCGACCACGGCACGCACAACAAGACGCGCACCGAGTGGTGGTACTTGACAGGTCAGGCACAAAACAGCGCTGGCCGAAGCTTCGGATTTCAAGTGACCTTTTTCCGCAGCCGGGTCGACGCGGCGCAGCCGCTGCAAAGCCGCCTGGCCGCCAAGCAACTGCTGTTCGCCCACGCAGCGGTCACCGACCTGCAAGGCAGCGTGTTGCTGCACGACCAGCGCATCGCCCGCTGGAATGGCGAGCAACCCACGCAACGCGAGCGCGGCGTGTTCGCGCGCGAAGACGATCTGCAGGTGGTGCTGCGCGACTGGTTCATGCAGCGCGAAGCCAGCGGCGCCTACCGCGCCGAGGTGGTGGGCGACGAAATCGGCATCGCCATCACCGCCACACCCACGCAAGCCATCCTGTTGCAAGGCGACCAGGGCTTTTCGCGCAAGGGGCCCGACGCATCGCAGGCCAGCTTCTACATCACCCACCCGCAACTCGCGGTGCAGGGCACGCTCGCGTTGCGCGGCGAGCGCTTCACCGTTACCGGCCAGGCCTGGTTGGATCACGAATGGAGCGAGGCCATCCTGCACCCCGAGGCGGTGGGCTGGGACTGGATCGGCATGAACCTGGACAACGGCGACAGCCTGACTGCCTTCGAGCTGCGCCGCACCGATGGCAGCGCGCTGTGGGCCGGTGGCTCACACCGCAGCCAGGCTGCGTCAAGCGATCCGCTGGGTGCCCGCAGCTTTGCACCGAGCGACGTGCGCTTCACCCCACAACGCTTCTGGACCAGCCCGCTGACCAACGCGCGCTACCCCGTCGAGTGGCAGGTGAATACCCCTGCCGGCCGCTTCACCGTGCGCGCCCTGCTCGACGCGCAAGAGCTCGACAGCCGCAGCAGCACCGGCACCGTGTATTGGGAAGGCCTGTCGGATCTGCTAGATGCCCGGGGCCAGCGCGTGGGGCGAGGCTACCTGGAGATGACCGGCTACGCGCAGCGGCTGGTGCTGTGAGAGCGCCCGGGAGCCTGCTGGCGCGCCGAGCTGTCACGGGTTCTCACACCGACTCCATAAGCGCCACTTTGCCCGCCCATTCGGGATCGTCCACAGCAGCCGCCAGCACGGCGGCAACATCGCCGCGCGCAGCCTTGCCCTTGACATCAACGCCATCCCCGAATCGCATGTCACGGGTGCCGTCGTCGTTGGTCAGGCTGACAGGCCGGACAATGGCATAGGTCAGCCCCGAGGCCTTCAGGTGCTCGTCTGCATCGTGCTTGGCTTGCAGGTAGTGCAGGAGCCCGCTTGTCGGGTCGGGGCTCTCTGTGCCCACCGAGCTGAGCATCACAAAACGCGACACGCCAGCCTTGCTGGCCAGATCCACCAGCCGCTTGGCGCCATCGCGGTCCACCTTGTCGGTCATCTCTGGCCCAGTGGAACCACCAGACCCCGCCGCAAAGATCACCACGTCGCAGCCATCGCAGACCCCCTCCTGCAGATCGGTGAGGTCGCCATGGCGAATGGCGACGTCCGTTGGGAGCGAGCTGGTGTCGGACGAGGACCGCACAAGAGCGATCGGGGAATGGCCATTCGCTTTCAGTTCGCGGACCAGTCGAAGGCCTGTTTGGCCGGTCGCTCCGGCAACAAGAATTTGCATGTTGTTCTCCCCTTGTGTGAGGTGGGCCAAAAAATGTGTGCGGGGAAGCGGTTTTAGGCAAGCGGTGCCATCGGCCCAGCCTTGGCAACCGCCGCCAGATACCCCGGTTGCCGCTGAAGATCTGCCCAATAGGATGCAACCCGAGGCGCATCGTCGAGAAAACCCATGCCAGACAAGTTCGCCAGCAGGTAGGAAAACTGAATGTCTGCCAGGGTGGCTGTGTCACCAAACAGAAAACCGTCCTCGGTCAGCTGCTGCGCGACGTAGTCAAGGTGTTTCTGCATGGCGGTGTGCGCCTCTTGAGCCGGTTCCTCGCCCTGAAGCTTGGGCAGCAAGAGCCCCATTGCTGCCGGGGCAAAAGAGCTTTCGACATAGTCGAGCATTTCCTCATGGAGCAAATACCCGCGGGTTCCGGTTTTGGGTCGGTGGGTGTCATGCCCAAACTTGTCGATGAGATATCGCAGACAGGTTGCAGACTCCGCCAGCACCAGGTCCGCGTCTTCTATGACCGGCGACTTGCCAAGCGGATGCACCTTGGCAAGGCTTTGCGGCGCAAGAAAGTCCTCGGTTCTTTCGTACATCACCAGCTTGTACGGTTGATGCATATCCTCCATCAACCAAACCAGCCGGATAGCGCGGGAATATTCCAGACAATGCAGGGTGATCAAGGCATGCCTTTCGGTTTATCCAGCCGCCAAACGGGCAGGAAACACAGAGAGCGCGCAGCGCCGCAGACAGCGACCGTCAGCGCCACGCTTCAGGGTAGAAAAATGGCCTTGGTGTTGACGAATTCCTTCATACCAAAGCCACCGTGTTCGCGGCCAAACCCAGAATTTTTCACACCGCCAAAAGGCATGTTGGGATCGGCTGTCCCGAAGGAATTGATGCGGACCATGCCGGTGTCGAAATGGTCGTGCGCTAGCTTCACGGCTCTTGCTTCATCTTTGGTGAAAATGCCGCCGCCCAGGCCATAGCGGCTGTCGTTGGCAATGCGCATGGCATGTTCGTCGTCCTCGGCCTTGATGATCGAGGCAACCGGCCCGAACAGTTCGTCGTCGTAGGCTGGCGTCCCGGGCTGGCAATTGGCCAACACAGTGGCTGGAAAGTACTGGCCAACGCCTGGTGTCGGCGTGCCGCCGCAAAGCAATTTCGCACCACCCTCCACGCTTTTTGCAACCTGCGCAGCCAGCGTGTCGAATTGCTCCTTGCTGGACATCGGGCCCAGCTGGGTGCCCTGTGCGGTCGGGTCGCCCATCTGGATGGCCTTCATCTGGTCAACGAACCCTTCGACAAAAGCGTCATACACAGCAGCTGTCACGACAAAGCGTTTGGCCGACACGCAGGTCTCACCATTGTTGTAGATCCGCCCCATGACGCAGGTTTTCACCGCCAGTTCAACATCGGCGTCTTCCAGCACCAGATATGCGTCATTCGATCCCAGTTCGAGTACCGATTTCTTCAGATGCTTGGACGCCTGCTGGCCAATGTGGCGTCCAGCCGTGTCGCTGCCGGTCATCGTCACGCCACGCACCAGCTTGTGCGCAATGAGTTTGTCCGAGGTGCTGTGAGAGATGACCACCACCTCGAACAGACCTTTCGGCAGCCCCGCCTCCAGGCACACGTCTCGCAACATCAGACCGCTTCCCGTGCAGAGCGCGGCATGCTTCAGGAGAACCGCGTTTCCCGCCATCAGGTTGGCGGCAAGAACGCGTACCGGCTGATACACCGGGAAATTCCACGGCTGAATGCTGTAGATGACACCGATCGGCCGGTGAGCAACGATGCCCCGCTTTTCGCCACCGCTGTGGGTGCGATCTTCGTCGGCAAGCTCTGTCGGGCCACGTTTCGCGGTGTACTCAAGGATCTGCGCGCAAAGCTCGACTTCCACTTTGCCATCGTTCAGCAATTTGCCTGTTTCGCGTGTCATGAGATCGGCAAATTGGCCCGCCTGCTGGCGCAATGCTTTCGCGATATCGATGAGGTAGCGCGCACGCTCCTGATGGGTCTTATCGCGCCAATCCAGAAAGGCGGCGTGGGATGCTTCAAGTTTGTTAAAAGCCATCTCTTCGCTCATCAATTCATATTGACTGATCGCCTCGTCGGTCGCGGGATTGATCGTGGTGATGTGTGTCATTTATGTTTTTTCCTAATAGGCTTTGGCTCAGCAGATACGGGCATTTGATGTCTGGCAGAGCCGGTGCAAGCTGGGTTTAAATGGGCATGTATTTTGCCAGGGGTTGAAATAGCATCAATCGATTGGACAAACAACAATTTTTCCGACAGCGTGTCCGTCAGCCAGATGCCCATACGCTGCAGCGGTATCGTGCATGGCGTAGGTGCTGTCGATCACGGGTCGGATGATCCCTTGTTCAATCAATTTGGCAAGTTTGGCCAACATCGCGCCGTCGGGCTTCATCCACAGCATTTCGAAATGCACGCCATGTTTTTGCGCCAGGCCATCGGTGTCCTCGCCCTTGATCGAAATGATTCTTCCGCCCTTCTTGAGCGTGGGGAAAGAGCGGTTCAGGGTGTCGCCGCCGAGCATGTCAAGCACCAGATCCAGGTCAGACACCTCGTCTTCGAAAGACTGGTTCTTGTAGTTGATCACCTGGTCTGCGCCAAGGCTTTTAACCAGATCCATGTTTCCTTCGCTCACCGTCGTGGCGACATGGGCGCCGAGGTGCTTGGCGATCTGGATGGCCAGTGTGCCAACGCCGCCAGAGCCCGCATGGATTAAAACCTTCTCGCCCTTTTGGAGCAACCCTTTGGTCACCAAGGCCTGCCACGCGGTCAACCCTGCCAGCGGCACGGTGGCGGCCTTGGCATGGCTGAGATTGGTGGGCTTGAGCGCGAGTTCGCTCTCGCCGACCCGTGCGTATTGCGCCAAGGCACCGGCATCTTCTTGTTTTAAGCGGGCAAAGACGGCATCGCCCAGCTTGAAACAGCGCACATCTTTTCCTATTTCGACGATTTCGCCAGACACATCGAATCCCATGACAAAGGGAAATGAAAGTGGCATTGCGTCATGGAACACACCAGAGCGCAAAATATTGTCGATCGGGTTCAGGCTGGCGGCGTGCACTTTCACCAGAACACAGTCGTTCTTCAGTTCAGGCAGGTCGCGTTCGGTGATGGTGATAGGGGCGTCATAGCCTGCAATGGTTGCAACTTTCACGGTAGTTTTTCCCTGGGTGATGGACCCATTCAGGTGGCTTGGCATGGGTGCTCTGGGCGTTAAATCGCGCAGACAATAACAAGTGCATCTGACGCAACCGCACAGCTAAATACAATGGGCTAATAGCACACTGTATGGAAGGCGCAGGCGCTTTTCAGTGCGACAGCACACACAGCGCGCCGATTGGCGCCCTCTCCTACAGGGATGGCGTTGCGGCACGGGGCAACTTATGCCCGTGTGGCTTGCAATCACCGGGTCAGCAAACTCGACCCTGAGACAGAGCGGCGGGCAGCTGGTGTGCTGCCCTGCTGCTGGGTCGTGATGCAGCCTGCGCCAGGGTTACGGCTTGCCGCTGGCTTGTCCAGCCGCTGTCGTCATCACCAGCAGGTGAATGAAATGCAGCTTGGCGACCACCTCGCGCGGCAGCACAAACGGGTAAAAATCGTGCTGCCCCATGGCGCGCGACATGCCGTTGAGCAGCATGGTCAGCTGTGTCCAGCGGTTCAGGAAATCCAGAAAATGCGCGGCATCGGGATGCTCGGGCTGGTAAAGCGCGGTGATGTCAAACGGCGTGAACTCCAGCTGCGCCGAATCCACCAACAGGCCGTAGCTGGCGGCGGTGTCCACTGTGTCGCGCATGTGCATGTAGTGCGCCCAGCACTCGGCCCAGTCTTCCCAGGGGTGGACGCTGGCGTAGGCGCTCACAAAGTGCAGCGGCCAATCGCCGCGTGGTCCCTCTTCGTAGTTCTTTTTCAGGCACTCGGCGTAGTCCAGGTTTTCATCGCCAAACAGCGTCCTGAACCCGGGCAACCATGCACTGTCGGGGCAGTCGACCAGCCGGTACCAGTAGTAGTGCCCAACCTCGTGGCGAAAATGACCCACCAGGGTGCGGTAGGGCTCGTTCATGGCTTGGCGCGTGCGCTCGCGCTTGGCATCATCAGCCTCGGCGACGTTGATCGTGATCAGGCCGTCGTCGTGCCCGGTCATCACATGCTCTCCAGCGCCCTGCGAGCGCAAGAGGTCAAACATCATTCCTTTCGCTGTGTCTTCGGTTTCGCGTGAAGCGACTGGCAGCCCCATCACCAGCAGCGCTGAGACCAAGCGCCGCTTGGCCTGCTCCACCCGGCCCCACAGCTCGCCGTTGTCGAGATGCGGCGGATCGTTCAGGTCTGGAATGGTGCGGTTGAGCCGGCAGGCCCGACACAGCCGATCGTGTTCGTTTTTCTCAGACTCGGGCAGCAGCCAGTTGCAGTTCGCCGGCGTGTCGCGGTTGGCGCACAGCACGAAGCCGGGGCCTGTGGTGTGGCATTCAATCCAGGTGCCAGGCTCGACACTGGGCGCCAACGACATCAGACGCCCCTGCCCGGTGTCATAACCCAGCAGCGTGCCGCAGGCCAAGCACCGGCTATTGACGAAAAAAATCGCCTGCCCGCATTGGCAGGTGTAGATACGCGCTGTTTGCGCCATCGCAGGCAGGACATGCATCGCAGGCGCGCCAGCAGGCAGCAAGGAGTTTGACAAGGTGGCGCCTCCATCAATGGGTTGGCCGCTGAGGATCGTTCCAAAAAAGGCACGCTGCGTATCAACAACCCAAGGCTCACAGTCTGCCACGGCGCTGCGCCCTGGGTGGACGATGTAAAAAAGGACTGGGGTTTGAGGGCTGTGGTTCTGCAAGCAATCCGCGCTCGCCGTCGCCCAACACCAGGCCTTCAAACCGCAGATCGGCACCGCCTTTGAGCAGCGCCTTGCCGTCAACAGCCACCTGCGCAATGGTTGCGACGCCGCTGGAGTGGGCGTTTACCGGGACGGTAGGACCAAGGCTGCGCAGACCGGTGACCAGCGCGTCGTGGTCTGCGCTGTTGGTGGCGTTGATGCCGGGGTGTTCACCGCCCATGCCGCTCTCGATGGTGATGGCCATCGACACCCCATTGCCCACGGCAGCAACGGTGCACGCATGAGACCTGCCCTGGCCCTCTTGCGCGCTTTGACCCATGGCCGCCGTGCTGGAAAAGGTGCCGGGCTGGGCCACGCCCAGACTGCGGTCGAAACGGGTCAGTTTGGCGCGGCTGCCCAGGTGGTCTTTGTTGAGCCTGCTGGAGACACCGGCACCTGGCTGTTGCACAAAGTCGGTATCGGCCACGTATGTGTTGCGGTCGGCGTACGCCAGGCGCTGCGCCACGCTGATCAGGCGCGCACGCAGCGCGCTGGGCTTGCCGCCGCAGAGGTCCTTGTTGGTTGGACCAAACGTGTTCAGGGAGAGGTTTTTAAGATGCCCAGCGTCTGCAAGAGGGCGACGGCGCCTGACCACGGTGGGCCCATGCCGCAGACCTTGTAAGCACGGTGGTCGATGCACACCGGATCGCACTTCTGGGCCTGTTATCCGCTCAGGTCGGCCAGCATGGTCAGGCCGGGGACGAGCCCCGCACCGGGCGCGGTGTTGGAGCCGACCTGCGTGCGGCCAATCTCTTTGACGGTCACCAGCGCCTTGGCTGGCGGTGGTTTGCAGCGTGCATGCACAAGTGGGGTTTTGGGGGTTAAGAGCGCACGCAGCGTGAGGTCAGCGTTCAAGAAATAGGCCACCGTGTCGGGTGCTCGCAGCCGATGGGCTCGCGCACCGGCGATCGCGTCGGCCATGCGCCCGCCAGATCGGGAAGCGGTTGGTGGCAAGCTTCAAGCCGGGCCCAGACAGTCTCGCCCACGGCTGGCTGCCAGGCTCGCCATGCAGCACTTGCAAAACCTGGGCCAGGCCCAGCCTGCCTATCGAGCGCTGGCTGCGGCGCGTTTGATTGAAGGCGTTTGTGCCCCATGGCAAGGGCGTGGTTTGGTCGGTGGCCCCGACCCAGCGCTGCTTGTTTTCAGTGGCAGCAGCCGGTGCGGTTTCGCGCTTGTCACAGGTCTGCACTTTTTTGGCGGTGGCGTTGTGATGCACCACAAACGCACCACCGCCAATGCCAGACGGCTGCGGCTCCACCAGACCCCACACCATTTGCGCCGCTTTCGCGGCATCGGCCAAAAAGCGCCCGCTTTCACCCGATCGCAACCCGCTTTGTTGGCCAGCGGGTTGGCCATGACCACCCCCCCCCGTTCTTGGACAGCACCGGTTTGATGTCAAGCCAGTGACCTGAAGAATGCCCAGGCTGTGCAGGATCGCCGGGCCGGCCCAAACCAACCACCACCGAGCGGGTCCCGGTTGGCGATTCGCAGGCGGTGGGCAGCGCAGGCGGTGGTGCGAGATCTGATGGTCCGGCGCAACCGGTCAGCAGAGAGAGCAACAGACCCATCAAGGCAAGCAAGACCGAACGTCGACTCGGCAACCAACGGGTGGCTCGATGAAGCCCTGGAGGCATTTGTGTCTCTTGACGGTGGGCCACTCAAAGTGGGCCGAACACATTTGCAAACAAGGGCAAACAAGGCCGCTTGGCAACGCTGGGGTTTTACAAAACAACAGGGCGAAGCTCAGCCTGTTAAGGCACACACCCGGGGATCGTTTCAGCGCGGCCTGTGTCCAAACCAGCAGGCAGTGAATCCGGATTTGCAGACCTCCCCTGCTAAATTTGATCAGTCCGGCACCACCCGTGTGCCGGCTTTGTGCGAAAGGATGTCGGCTGCGTCATCCAACGCACCGATACCGGCCATGCCGCCGGATCGAATCACGAAGTCGCACGCCGCTTGCACCTTCGGGCCCATGGATCCGGCGGCAAAGTCCATGGCGGCGAGCGCGTTCGGCGTCATGTCGCCCAGCGCGGCTTCTTGCGGAGTGCCCCAGCCGGTGAAGACCGCTTCTACATCGGTGAGCATCAGGAACGCGTCGGCTTTCAGCTCGGCAGCCAGCAGTGCGCTGGCGTGGTCTTTGTCGATCACCGCCTCCACCCCCACATAGGCGCCATCGGCGCGCTGGGTCACTGGAATGCCACCGCCGCCGGCGCAGATCACGGTCACGCCCTGCTGCACCAGCAGCCGAATCACCTCGATCTCCAAAATGCGCATGGGCTTGGGCGAGGCGACCACGCGGCGCCAGCTGTCGCCGTCGGGCGCGATGGACCAGCCGCGCTGCTCAGCCATGCGTTTTGCATCGGCCTCGCTGTAGACCGACCCGACCGGTTTGCTCGGTGCCGCGAAGGCCGGGTCACCCGGGTCCACCTCGATCTGGGTCAGCAGGGTGGCGAAGCGCGCGGCAGGGCCGTAGGCGTTGTCCAGCTCCTGCTGCAACACGTAGCCGATCATCCCCTCGGTCTCGGCCCCCAGCACATCCAGCGGAAAAACCGCCCCACCTCCTGTGCCGGCAGCCGCTTCGCCCTGTAAGGCCAGCAGGCCCACCTGTGGCCCGTTGCCGTGGGTGATGACAAGCTGGTGGCCTTCCACCAGCAGGCGGGCCAGGGATTTCGCAGCGCGCCGAATGT
>Ga0209702_10007516_pt1 | contig 13283 bp, 11 predicted proteins | sample FRY01_FD_187210 | JGI IMG/M metagenome (GOLD analysis project Ga0209702, IMG submission 187210) | Freshwater microbial communities from Lake Fryxell liftoff mats and glacier meltwater in Antarctica - FRY-01 (SPAdes) (version 2) | ecosystem: Environmental > Aquatic > Freshwater > Ice > Glacier... | reverse complement strand
CGACGAAAAAACCTCCGACAATCAACCCTCAAGGACTTCCACGACTCCATGAACAAATTTAACCATCGCCTCGCCTTCGCCACCATCACCGCCCGATCCAAATAACCCCGTGCAAAAATCCGCCGTGTTCCTACCCAAGCCTGCTGAAACCCTGGAAGAAGCCGCTGTTCCATGGAAGAAGGTGCCCCGGCTGGGGTGCCCGGTGTATTTCCGCCGCGCGCCCCGTGCCGGCCGGGGCGTCCTTCCCGTCGCTCCCCTGGCGAGCCCATTTTCATCCGAGCGATCAAACAAAAATCCGCTTTCGCCACGGGCATTTGCGTTTAAATTCGATATGCGAACGGGTCTGGGGCGGCCGCTGGCGGGACGAAAGTCGCCGTTTGAGGAAAGTCCGGACACCGCAAGGCAGCGTGCTGGGTGTGAAACTCAGGCAGTGGACGGCGCAAGCTCCCGCTGACGGAAAGTGTCACAGAAAATATACCGCCTCCGCGACCGCAAGGCCGCGGCGGTAAGGGTGAAAAGGCGGGGTAAGAGCCCACCGCCCGTTGCGCGAGCAACGGGGCACGAAAAACCCCGCGCGGTGCAAGACAGAACAGGAGAAACGGCCCGCCTGGCCGGTTCCGCGGGGGCCTCGGCCCGCGCGGTATGACTCCGGGTTTCGTCGCACTGGGCCGCAAGGCCCAGCTCGGCCGGGGCAACCCGGTCGTGAGAGGAATGGCCGTCGGCCGGTCCCCGCAAGGGGTCGGTCACAGAATCCGGCTTACAAGGACCCGTTCGCGCCTCCCCACCCTAAAGACCCCGGAGGGGCACCGCGAATCGCACGAATATCACGAATAGTGAAGACGTTGCGAAAGGATCATCTTCCATCTGGCGGATGAAGAAGTGGGTTTTCGTAACCCCTTGATGATTCGTGCCCATTCGCGGCATTCGTGGTTTCTTCATGCCTTCCAGGCTTATCGCATTCCCTTTATTGCACTTCGGTCGCGCCTTGGCCGTTGTGCGGAAGGCATTCTCGGGCCGAGCTGGGGCTCAGCGCGCCCGGCGCAACCCCATGCCGACGAGGGCGGCACCGAGTAACCCGCTGACGCCCGCCAGCGCATTCCAGAAACGGAAGTCCGGCCAGGATGCCCTGGCGGCTCGCGTAGGGTGCTCGTGCACGGTGGCGGGTCTGACCGGGCAAAGTACCTGTCCCTTTATCGCAGCAGTTCCAGGTCGGCCGTCAGTCTCTGAGGGGCGCCGAAGGTGTGGCGGAAGTACGCGGAGTACCGCTGGCCGGAGGGCGGTGTGCCGATGTTCGTATCCGGGGCCGCGTTGTTGGTCCCGAAGCCGCCATACCCGAGCAGGCCGTGCCGGACGACCAAGCGGCATCGTCGAATCCCACGGTCATCCAGCTCGCATTAAAAGCAGACTGGGCGACCGCTGGATCCACCCCGTTGCGCGGGTGGAGGTATTTCCAGGTGGCGGTGCCCTCGACGAGGGGGCCCAGGCCGCCGTCGAGGCGGCCCTCGTAGGCGAACCGGGCCTGGCCGATAAAGTTGACCGGCGGGGTGAACTTGAATGACCCGGAGGGATTGAGAGCCAGGGTGCCGACGTTTGGCGAGTGGCTCAGGCGGACGGTGCCGACCAGCCCGGGGTCGTTGGCGGCCACACCCGGAGCGGGATCCCCGGCGGCGCCCGCGGAAAAGGCGACGTTCTGCGGCAGTTGGTAGCCATCGAGTTCCGTCCCGCGGCCGGGGAGGAGGCGGTCGAGCAGATTTACCTGCATCCGCAGGGCTCTGGGAGTGGTAAAATCGGAATTTCCGAGGCGGAGGGAAAACGATTCGACCGGCTCCTCAAGTGCGTCGGCGAATACGCGCACCGGCACGACAAACGACCGGGCCCCGGCCGGCACGGTTACGGTGAGGGCTGGCATCAGAAAGTCCACTTCGGGGGTGGCGCCGCGCGGTTCGATGAGGATGGGGATTTGGGTGTCGGCGGTGACGGGCAGCGACAGGAGGAAGGGGACGCCCTGATCGAGGTGACCGTCATCCGGTTCGGCGAGAAACACGCTCTGGGCGGCGGCGCTCACAGTGGAGGGATCGTCGCGCCCGGTGATCGCACTCGGGTTGGGGGCGAGGAGGCGGCCGTAGCTGGGCGAATGAAGCTCCACCAGCACGGTCTCGTTCGGCTCCACCTCCCGGTCCGCCAGCAGCTACAGCGGAATGGAAGTGTGGCTAAAGCCATTGAAGGTCAGCTGGGTCAACGGCAGGTCGATCGGAACAAAGTCCGCGCCTGGTGTGGCTGTGCCGCCAGCCACGGTGCGGATGCCCGCGCTGGTGGCGAAAGGGACTTGGGGGCCGATCACCAGCAGTTGACGAGTGCTCGGGGATTCCTCGCGGTCACCACCGAGACCGCCGGCCCCGACAAACTCACCATCATCGAAATCACCCGCGCCCCCACCGGCGGCTCTGCCGCTGCCGCAACGCCTATGGCCAGTCGCGGCAGCTCGTCCGCCGCCAGTGAGCCGGCCAGGCTGCACAGCCCCGCCACCCGGCTCAGCACCCGGCAGTGGCGAAATCCAGAGGAGGCAGGGGAGTGGGAAGGGAAAGGACCACGAGCAAAAAACTTTGGTGAGTCTGCGGGACCGCGTCCACTCCGTCAAAACCAAACATTCCGCATTGATCTCGCCCGGGACGGCCTAGGGTGACGCTCTTATGCTCCAAGCTGGAATCGTTGGTCTGCCCAATGTGGGAAAATCCACCCTGTTCAATGCCGTGACCCGCTCCCGCAAGGCGGAGGCGGCGAACTATCCCTTTTGCACCATCGAGCCCAACCAGGGGGTGGTGACGGTGCCGGACGAGCGGCTGGACGTGCTGGCCAAGCTGTCAAAGACGCAGAAAATCGTTCCGGCCGCCATCGAGTTCGTGGACATCGCCGGCTTGGTGAAGGGGGCGAGCCAGGGCGAGGGACTGGGGAACAAATTTCTCAGCCACATCCGGGAGGTGAACGCCATTGTTCAGGTGGTGCGGTGCTTTGAGAACGACGACATCCACCACGTGACCGGCAGCATCGATCCGGTGCGCGACATCGAGACCATCACGACCGAATTGGTTCTGGCAGATCTGGCTACTCTGGAAAAACAGCGGGCAACTAAGGAGAAGAAGGCGCGGGTCGGAGACGCTGAATCCAAAATCGAAATCGCGCTGATCGACCGCCTGCTCCCGCATTTGAACGAGGGTAAGCCGGCGCTCACGCTGGAGGTCAGCGACGCCGAGGCGAAGCTGCTCAAGGGGTTTTTCCTGCTGACCAGCAAACCGACCATCTTCGCCTGCAATGTGTCCGAGGACGAGTTGGGCACAGCGACGAAAAATCCGGAGGCGCATCCGCATGTGGCCGCGGTGATGAACTATGCGCGCGAGCACCACGGAGCCGAGGCCTGTGTGATTTCCGCCGCCATTGAGGAGGAGATGATCGACTTGTCGGCCGAGGACGCCGCGGAATACCTGGCCGGCATCGGCGCGGAATCGTCCGGGGTGAGCAATCTGATCAAGGCGGTCTACCACCTGCTCGGCCTGCGCACCTACCTGACCACCGGCGAGAAGGAGACCCGCGCCTGGACCTTCACCGCCGGCATGACCGCCCCGCAGTGCGCGGGAGTGATCCACAGCGACTTTGAGCGCGGCTTCATCGCGGGCGAAATCGTGGCCTATGCCGACCTCATGGCCGCCGGCAGTTTTGTGAAGTGCAAGGAGAACGGCACGCTTCGCGTCGTCGGCAAGGAGTACCTCGCCCAGGATGGGGATGTGGTCGACTGGCGCTTCAACGTGTGAGTCGGGGCGGCACGGCCGCGCCCGCGGGAGCCGTGCTTCTTGGTTGACGAGGCCGCATTCCTCCGGGGCGGCTGAAAATTATCACAGAAATGCGAAAAGTTTTGTTGTGTTGATTATTTGGATTCGCTAGCTTGATAGGAAAATGAAGGATTGCGAATGAACGCGAATCCTCGATCTCCAGTAAAATTTCGTGGCGGCAGCCGCCAAATTCAGTAAGCGCACCCTTTCGCTCTTTTTAGAGTCATTTATTCCCATTTGTTGTCATGACCTCAAATTCTTCCCCCTTGCTGGGCCGCCCATTCTTGCTTTGGACCATGGTGGTGGTGTTGTTGTGTGCGTTTGGGGGGGCGATGTCGTTGAACGAAGCGCAGAAGATGAGGATCACCAGCCTCCTGAAGCGGGTCACGACCTTGAAAGAGGACAAGGAAAAGCTGAAGGCGCATCGCGCGGAATTGATTGGCAAGAATGACGAGCTGCAGCGCGGCAAGGTCGCGCTAACCGTGGATCTTGGGGAAACAGTGAAGAAGTTGGAAGCCAAGTCGGTCGAGCTGGGCACGGAGAAGGCGCGGGCGGATTCGCTGACCGGTCGGCTGGCCGATGTCGATGCGGCCCTGACCGAGGCCCGCAAAAACAACCAGACGCTGGCCGGCCAGATCGGCACCTTGGAGCGGGAGCGTGAGAGCCTTAAAAAGGACATTGCCAGCCTCTACACCGTCGCCACCAACACCAAGTCGCAGGTTGCCCTGATCGAGCGCGAACGCCAGAGCCTCAAGGGCGACATTGCTGCGCTCCATGCCGCGGCCGACAGCCAGAAGATGAAAATCGGCGAACTGGAGACCGTGCGCACCACCCTTCAACAGCAGCTTGGCGACACGACCGCGGAGCAGGGCCAGCACATTGCCATGCTGCAAACGAGCATCGAATCAATGAACAAAACCCTCGCCTCAATGCGCGAGGAGACGGTGGGCTTGAACAAGGCCCGCCAGCAGCTTTCGGCCGAGACCCTCGGCCTCAAGACGCAGGTCGACACCTTGACCGCCCAGGCGCAGGCGATGCAGGCCAGCTTGGCCGAAAAAGACCAAACCATCACCACGCTCGACACCGAGAAGAAGGAACTGAGCGGACTGCGCGACAAACTGGCGGCCGAGGTTCAGGAGTTGAACCGCAAGGTGGCCGACCTGATGCAGACCAGCCAGCAGCAGCAAAACTCCCTGAATGCGCTCAGCGAGGACAGGGTGGCCCTGAAGGTTGCCAATCAGGAGCTGGTCGCAGAGCTCGGGGAGATGACGAAGCGGCTGACCGAGCTGACCGCCGACAATCAAACCCAGGCTCAGCGGATCGTCCAACTGGCCGACGAGCGCAACGCCCTCTCGGTCGAACGGTCCACCCTGCTCCAGTCCAATGAGGAGTTGTCCCAGCGGCTCGAAGCCATGGGCACGCAGTTGAGCACCCTTGAGGGGCGATTCAACGCCATGAACGCCAGCGGCCAGCCCCAGCCGGGCACGACCAACACCGCGCCCGCGCCCGGTGGTGTGCTGCCCTGAGTTTCATGTCCCAAACCGCCATCACCCCGACCCGCACCGAGGATTTCCCCGAGTGGTATCAGCAGATCATCAAGGCTGCCGAGCTGGCGGAAAATTCGGAAGTCCGCGGCTGCATGGTCATCAAGCCATGGGGGTATGGATTATGGGAAAACATCCAGCGACAGTTGGACCGGATGTTCAAGGACACCGGGCATAAAAACGCTTATTTTCCGCTCTTCATCCCCCTGAGCTACCTGGAGAAGGAGGCGGCCCATGTCGAGGGATTTGCCAAGGAATGCGCGGTGGTCACGCACCACCGGCTGGAGGCCGGCCCGGACGGCAAGCTGCGGCCCGCCCCCTCCGCGCAACTGGCCGAGCCTCTGGTGGTGCGGCCGACGTCGGAAACGATCATCGGCGCCGCCTATGCCCGCTGGGTGCAGAGCTACCGCGATCTGCCGATCCTCATCAATCAGTGGGCGAACGTCGTCCGCTGGGAAATGCGCCCGCGGCTTTTCCTGCGCACCGCTGAATTTCTCTGGCAGGAGGGCCACACAGCTCACGAGACCCAGGCCGAGGCGATCGAGGAAACCGAGAAGATGCTCGGCGTGTACGAGACGTTCGTGCGCGAGCACCTCGCCATCCCCGTGCTCACCGGCGAAAAAACCGCCAACGAACGCTTTCCCGGTGCCGTCAGCACGCTTTGCATCGAAGCCATGGTGCAGGATCGCAAGGCGATCCAGGCCGGTACCAGCCACTTCCTCGGCCAGAACTTTGCCAAAGCCTCGGGCATCGAGTTCACCGGCCGTGACGGCACCAAACAGCACGCCTGGACCACCAGCTGGGGAGTGAGCACCCGCCTCATCGGCACGCTGCTCATGGCGCATTCCGACGACGACGGCGTGGTCATGCCGCCGCGCGTGGCCCCGGCCCAAATCGTCATCCTGCCAGTCACCCCGAAACCGGAGACCCGCGACGCCGTGCTCGCCGCTGCGCATCAGCTCGCCGCCGACCTCCGCGCCCAGCGCGCGTGGGACGAACGCCTCACCGTGGAGGTCGACACGCGCGACCTGCCCGGAGGCACCAAGAATTGGGAGTGGATCAAAAAGGGCGTGCCCGTGCGCGTCGAGATCGGCCCGCGCGACCTGGAAAAAGGCACCGTTGCGGTGGCGCGCCGCGATGCCGGGGTCAAGGAAAAAACCTTCCCGACGATGGCTGAGTTCGCGGCCGGGGTCACCGGGCTGCTCGAATCCATCCAGGCCAACCTGCTCGCGAAGGCCACCGCCTTCCGCGATGCGAACATGGTCCGCATCGATACCGAAGCCGAGTTCCGGAGCTTTTTTGCCGACCAGGCCGCCGGCGGCTTTGCCGTGGTCCATTGGGCCGGCACCAGCGAGGACGAGAACCGCCTCCGCGAGGAACTCAAGGTCACCATTCGGTGCGTGCCGTTCGGGGATCAGTTCGCCGAGAACGGGACCTGCATTCTCACCGGCCAGCCCAGCGCCCGCCGGGTGGTTTTTGCGAAAAGTTATTAATTCCTATGAACTCCATCCAGGCGGGACTGACTGAGGCGATCAAAGATGCCATGCGGGCGAAGGACGCCGTGGCGCTGACCGCGCTGCGGGCGTTGAAGTCGGCCTTTCTGGTCCTCGAGACGGCTCCGGGCGCGACCGGTGACCTTTCTGAGTCCGATGCGGTCGCGGTCGTTCGCAAACAGATCAAACAACGCGAAGATTCGATCGCCCAGTTTGAGCAGGCCGGCCGAACCGAGCTGGCCGACAAAGAAAAGGCCGAAATTGCGGTGTTGGAAAAATTCCTGCCGAAGGCCCTGAGCGCGGAGGAAATCGAGGCGCTGGTCTCGGTGGCGATGGCTGAGACCGGGGCCACGACCAAGGCCCAGATGGGCGCGGTCATGAAGCTCGTCTCCGAGCGCGCCGCCGGCCAGGTGGACGGCAAAACGCTCTCGCAGGCGGTGATGAAGCGGTTGGGCTGAGCGCGGGACGTCGCGTTTCCTTCCAGGCCACGAGTGCAGCGCCGGGCGGGTCCAGCGCTGCCGGGTGGGTTGCTGCCGGGTGAGAGCCGCTCCCGCTGATGGCGGAGGATCACGCGTCGGCTGGAGGCCGACGCTACGGGGTGGCGTTGGCACCGTCGGCGGCATATTCAAACCCGCGGAACAGGCTCTCGAGGCGCCAGGCGGTCGCATATTTGCAGAAGCCGGTGTTCATCAGGTTGAACCGTTCGATGCATTCGAGCATCCAGGTCGGCGTGTCGCGCATCGATTTCAGCTCGAAGATGTAGCCGGCGAAATTCCGGCGCAGGCCGATCTGCTGGTCCATCGGGCGCCAGTGCCGCCAGTCGGCCAGTTCGCGTCCGGGCAGGAGCCAGTCGCGCGTCGGCCGGTACGACACCCGCCGGTCAAAAGTGATGCGGGCATAGTCGTCATTGGCCCCGAAGTAACTCTCGCGGATGTAGCGGATGAGCATTTTCGGCCGTGCGGCAATGGCATTGGCGACGCGGACAAATTCGAGGAAGTTCGAATTGTCCTTGGCGGTTTTCAAGAGTGGGGCGGTGGACGGTTCGACGACGCATTTTTCATGGTAGTCGCCCCGGCGCATCTTGGCCCGGCTTTTGATGATGACCGCGCCGACCTTGCGTTTGACCTCGAAGAAGACCGGGGCGTGGGGGTCGGCATCGAGGCCATAGGTGCGGATGCGGAGTTTGAAGCGGGAAAACGCCTTGTGTTCCTTCAACAGCGCCAGACTCATCAACGGCGTGTCCAACTGCGCCGTGGTCACCACGTATTCCGGAATCTCGCCCCGGCCATTCGGATCCGGGATGCAGAACGGGCGGAGGAAATTGCGCACCGGCGCGATCAACCGCGGATGCAGGATGAACTTTTGCTCGAAGCGCTCGATGACGAGGTCCTTCGCACCCTTCCGGCTCGGGCCGGTGCCAGTGGGACCGAGCGGAACCTGCCGGGTACTGGCCGCGGTCAGGCCGGGAAGGGACACGGCCCGCTCCGCGGACGGCGGACCGCTGACCGGGCGCGACGAAGGCAGCAGGGCAAAGCTCATGGCATCAAAAGAATGACGCCACTATAGCGCACTCTGGCCCGGCTTCGGTAGTCAGACCGGCCACAGGCCGTGCTTCGGCCTCCCCTGATCCGGGTCAGGAAATCCTCTCAGGTGGGGCGCGACCTCTGGGCGCGCTGGCGGTGAGGATGGACCGCGGTTGGGGGATGCCCTCCTGCTCATGAGGTGCGCGCGGGGGAAGCGAGGGCGTGTGCGAATGGCGTGTGCGAATGGCGTGTGTGCGCCATCGGCACCGAGGGCGTTGTGGACGCCGCTCCGGTGCCGTCATCGAGGGTGACGCAGAATCTGAGGCACGGGTTGTTTGGCTGGCGGATCGAGCCAGGCTATGCGCAAGGCGAGTGCCGCCACAACAGCCAGAGTCCCCGCAATGGAGAGGTGGAAACTGCCTTTGCACCCTCGTTGTTAAATGCGTGCCACGCGGTTGCTCCGACGCCGCCAAGCAGTGTCAGCGCGTAGAGACCGCACAGTACACCAAGGAGCCGGATGGAGATGAGGCTGGCCCGGTGCATGGATTCGAAAATCGATGCGGCTCAGGGCCGGGCCGCTTTGCGGGGGGGGGGCTTGGGCTTCGCCGCCGGAGCCTCGTCGATCCGGAACGCCTCGACCTTCAGCAAAAACCGTTTGGGCAGGATCGCCTGCACCACGGCGTCGTTGCCGTCATACTCGGTCGAAATGATTTTTCCCTCGCGGTGGATGAGGGCGAGCACGTCGGCGCGCGCCATCGGCACGCGCAGGGTGAGGCGCTCCACGCGGTCGTAGAGCATCTCGTTGATCTTGGCCATCAAGTGGTCCAGGCCTTCGCCGGTCTGGGCGGAGACGAGCACGGCCTGGTCGAAATGCCGCTCGAGTTGCGCGCGCCACGCCGGATCGGTGATTTTGTCGACCTTGTTGAGCACGACGAGCGAGCGTTTTTCCCCAGCCCCCAGCTCCCGGAGCACGCTCAGCGTGGTTTCGTAAAACCGGTACACCCGCGGGTCGGAGGCGTCGAGCACGTGGAGCAGGAAGTCGGCCAGCAGCGCCTCCTCCAGGGTAGCCTTGAACGATTCGACGAGGTCGTGGGGCAGACGGCGGATGAAACCGACCGAATCGGTGAGCAGCGCCTGCTGGCCGTCGGGCAGTTCGAAGCGGCGGGTAGTGGTGTCGAGGGTGGCGAAGAGTTTGTCCTCGGCGAGCACGTCGGCACCGGTCAGTCGGTTGAGCAGGGTCGACTTGCCGGCGTTGGTGTAGCCGACGATGGCGACGTGGGGCAGGCCATCCTTGATCCGCTCCTTGCGCTGGGTGGCCCGCTGTTTGCGCACCTCGGCCAGTTCGTCGCGCAGGCGGCCGATGCGCTCGCGGGCGAGGCGTCGGTCGACCTCGAGCTGGGTTTCGCCCTCGCCCCGCGAGGCGCCGCCGCCGCCGCTGCCGCCGCCGCCGCCCTGGCGGTCGAGGTGGCCCCACATCCGCTTGAGCCGCGGGATGCTGTAGGCCATGCGGGCGAGGTCGACCTGGAGCCGGGCCTCCTTGCTGCGCGCCCGGCGGTCGAAGATGTCGAGAATGATTTCATGGCGGTCGATGACCGCGATGCCGCTGTCCTCCTCCCAAGCGCGCTGCTGCATGGGCGAAATCTCGTTGTCGAAGATGATGCAGTCGGCCTGCAGTTCCTTCGCATGGTCCATGATCTCCTTGGCTTTGCCGGTGCCGGTGAGGTAGCGGGCGTTGGTTTTCTGCACGCGCGCGGTCAGGCTGCCGACGATGCCGATGCCCAGGGTGGAAACCAGCTCATGCAGTTCCTCGATCAGGTCAAGGGCCTCGGCTTCCTCGGCTTTTTCCTGATAAATCCCGACCAGCAGGGCGCGCTGGACGAGGTTGGGGCGTTCACGGACATCAAACATGGTATAGTCCAGCTTAACGCCAGAATGGCGGGGCGGATAGCAGGAAATGGCCGCAACCGAAATAGGGCTGGACCGCCGATTCCACCTCTCACAAACTCTTGTGATGAAATCCCCATATATCCTCTTTGCGATCGTCTTCCTGTGCGGATCGGTGAGGGCGGAGGAGACGGACGACGGTTTCGCGGCGCTGTTCGACGGAGAATCGCTGAATGGCTGGCGTGAAGCCCCGATGGGCAAGGTCGCGGCGTGGTCGGTGAAAGACGGAGTGATCCACGGCGAGGGCAAGGAGGATCGCCAGATCTATTTGATCCATGCCGGGGACGAGGCGTTGGCGGACTTCGAGTTCAAGTTCAGCTACCGCCTGTTGACGAAGGGGAACACGGGCGTGGAAACGCGTGCGAGAGTGGACAAGACCGGAAAGCGCGACTTTGAAGGCTACCACGCCGATATCGGACACGTGGGAATCGGCGACGAAGTGCTGGGCGCATGGGATTTCCACTTCGGCAAGGACACGCGGAAGGAGTTTCCGTGCAACCGGGGGACCCGGCTCGAGATCGATGAAAAGGGCGAAGGGCACCAGAGCAAGATCGAGAATGCCGTGCAGGTAGAGGACATCAAAAAGGACGACTGGAACGCCTGCCGGATTGTGGCCCAAGGCAATCACTTCCAGTTCTTCATCAATGGAAAGCTCTCATCCGAGTTCACCGACAAACTGGAGGGAAAACAACTCAGCCAGGGATTCATCGGGCTTCAACTGCATGACAAGGGGATGGTCGTGGAGTTCAAGGATCTGTTCCTCAAGAAGGGATGAGATCTCCCTCCGCCATGCAAGACCACGTTTTTCAATCCCAGCCCATCAAACCTGAGCAACACATATGAAACCGACGACCAAGCGCAGGATGCTGGTGGTGCTGATCCGCATCTTCCCAATCCTCCTGCTGCTGGCCGCGTCGGCTGCTGCCGAGGGCATCCGGTGAAATCGTTCGCCAATCGGAAGCGAATGCCTTCCCCGGCCGTTTCTATGACGCCACCTGCCCGATTCCGGTTGAACTGACTCTCAAGCGGTCCCCCGTTAAACTTCGCCTCTTGTACAAAGGGCCTGCACCGGGACTGGATGTGTATCGTGTCTACACGCACCTTGACCCATTTTTTGAGCCGCCTCCACAGGAGACTCAGGGCAAGCCCTTCGCGCTTGGGGCGCCGCGGGTTGGGAAAAAGGTGGATGTGCAACAACGCCTTGATCACTGGAGGACACAGGCCAACACCGGGTTTCGCAAGGCGAGGGAGTTTCAACTATTTGGAGAAAGGTGGGAAGCGGCGAAAACGAAGGATGTCCCGGAATGGGCCAGGGGTGCGCTCCTCGGACGGGGCAGCGGTTCGTTCACGCCCAGCGGCCCCTCCTCGGAAGACATCGAAGTGTTGAATGAGGATACGAAACGCTGGGGCAGTCACTACATTCGCCAGGCGGATTCCCAGATGCTCGCTTTGCGATACATTGAGGTGTATGCCCATGCCTATTGTGCGGAATGGTCCATCTACTACCGCGACAACGAGATGCTGGAGAGAATTGTTGCGGCCTTCGATTTCTACAGTCGTGCTCAGGGCAACAGCGGTCGTTTCATGGGACCTCCGCTCCCGGGCAAAGACATGAACTGGCCGAATTGGCTGGGAGGTCCGAACCGCAGCAACTTCAGTCCCGGACTTGAAGTGGGACAGCGGTTCTTCTGGGATGGCGTGTGCATGGTGCTTCCCTATTTGGAATTGGGCGGATTCCTGGAAGAATCCATCGATGACGATCTGGATCCAGGCACCCCGAAGGTCAGCCGGCGCGAAGCGTATACCCGGATGGTTCGGCGGAGTTTTGAACTGTATTTCAGGCAGGTCGCGCAGTGTTCCATCGCAAATCAGATGATCCACAATGTTCTTGCCATGAACTCGGCATTCCAGGTCATCAGGATCATTGATCCAACCGGGTCCGCGGAGGATGTCAGACGGATGGAGGAAATAGCCGAGATTGCGGCAGGAATTGGCCGGAATCCCGTCTGGCAAAACTATTCGTACTCGCCGGATGGGATGCCTCTGGAGGACGGATACGACGCCAACTACGGTCAAGGAGGCCTGTGCAGTTGACTGAGGTGGCAGCGCTGACGCGCTACCCGAAAATCGTGCAGAAGGCGCGCCTCGGCATGGCATCCTACGCCCATTTTGTATACCTGAGCAACGACTCGGAAGGCTACCGGACACGTCGCAATGCGGAATGGATCAGTGCCCGCATCATGCAGGGTTTTTCAGGTCTGGAACGCAACTTCCTTTCCAAATATGCGGCCAAGGAACTTGTCTCGCAGTATCTGCTGTTCCGCCTGGCGTGGAATCAAGCGCTGGCGACCCCGGCGGCCCCAGAGATCCCTATGCTGGATAAAGTCGGAGACTATTTTGTCAATGTATCCTATCTGAATTCGGCACGGGTGATGAACCTGAATTTTGGTGACGGAGGCCTCACTGCCGACACCACCTCGCCACTGGTCTGGCTTCGGGCGAATGGTTACAGCAAGTCCAGCCATCTTTGGTATTTATATCAAAACAAACCCGAACAACACCATCGCGACTCCGATCGCACGTCCGCAATGGGCCTCGTTTTCTACCCAGGCGATGCGGAACTAGCCACGAGCCCGGTTGCTCCAGACCTGCCTCCATCCGCCCTCTATGTAAGCCCGTCAGCAACCACGTCTAGTGGAGTCGGGAAGGCTGGGGAGAGTGACGGGGATGAACGACCCGAGAGCAGGACAAGACGCAGAGCGGAGAGAGGCGGCGCCGGTGGGTGCGCCAAGTAAGGGCGTGGGCGTCGGGGTGTCGGGTTCAGGGGTTCTGAGCTTTCCAGTTTTCCGGCAGGAGGGTATGGATCTGGTCGGTGGTGAAGCTGCGGTCGGCGAGCTTCTCCAGGCAGTGGGTGAGGTAGAGGCGGATGTTGACACCGGCACGCTGGGCGCTGGC
>Ga0209702_10007515_pt1 | contig 13284 bp, 13 predicted proteins | sample FRY01_FD_187210 | JGI IMG/M metagenome (GOLD analysis project Ga0209702, IMG submission 187210) | Freshwater microbial communities from Lake Fryxell liftoff mats and glacier meltwater in Antarctica - FRY-01 (SPAdes) (version 2) | ecosystem: Environmental > Aquatic > Freshwater > Ice > Glacier... | reverse complement strand
GTAACTCGCTTTTATATTTGCTTGCTTGTTGGTGGAGTAAAAGTTAAACATAAACAACATAGCTAAGTATGTAGATCTATCTGTAGAGGATTTGCGGACGGGGGTTCGATTCCCCCCAGCTCCACCAAATTTTATAATTAAACCCTTGATTTTTAAGGGTTTTTTTACATCTACTCTCTGAAAATATTGAATCATATGCCACTTCGTATGCCACTTGGCATTTAAAATGCATTAGTTTTTAGTGTGCGACACCCAGTAATCATCTAGCTTAATAACTATTTATATACACTTGGTTGTTAAACCTCTAGGGGTTTTCTAACGATTCCAATAGCTAGTGTTTATAAGGTAATTATGTCATGGGATTAGTACACTCCACCAATTACACCCCACCCCGTACCCACCCCCTCAATATATAACTGGGACTCATATCTACCCCTATACATTCTAATCTGCACAAATGATTGGTAGCAACCTCAAAACACCCCCTATGAAATACAAAAGGCTATGCAAAAAATATTTCTAGCAAAAATTCTCAATACCTAATTTGCCCACTTAATTGTCTGGGAGTAAACTGGTTTTATGACAAAGCTATTTAAGAGAGTTCCTTTGATAGCAATCATATTTCCTCCCATAGGCTTTATAGATGGTTATTAAAAGCACTACTCAAAAAGGGTAAGGATGATATGATATTTATGGAGCTGTCTCTGGATTAGCGTTTGCAGCAGCCTGGTTTACTCATTTATTCGTATGTTTTTCGGATGATAGTCGGGGTTTTCTAATGGCTTGGGTAACAATGTTTCCAATAGCAATTGTTCATGGCATAGGTATCTGGTTTGGTGTTTGGTAAAAAACTCATCTTACTGCTATTATATTTGATGCCTAATCTGGTGATTGGGGAAGAAAGTCCAGTTCAAATTAAAACTTAAAAGTATATTTATAAAACGATTAGCTATAGCGCAGGATTTAGCCACCCCTGTAAAACAAGGACCAAACAATGAGCAACACAAAAAATCGCAAGTATTCTTCCATCGTCGTAGATGGTGTTGAAAAAACCCCTAGCCGATCCATGTTGCGTGCAGTGGGATTTAGTGATGCTGACTTTAAAAAACCTCAAATTGGAGTTGCTTCCACCTGGAGCATGGTCACGCCTTGCAATATGCATATCAATAAATTGGCTGAAGAGGTGGGCAAAGGCATAGAGGTCGTTGGAGGTAAAAGTATTATCTACAATACAATTACGATTTCAGATGGTATTTCCATGGGTACTGAAGGTATGAAGTACTCATTAGTATCACGTGAGGTTATTGCTGATTCAATTGAAACAGTTTCTGGCTGCATGGGCCATGATGGCATTGTAGCTATTGGTGGTTGCGATAAAAATATGCCTGGTTGTTTAATTGGTATGGCACGATTGAATCGGCCTTCTGTCTTTGTTTACGGTGGTACTATTCAGCCTGGTAAAAACCGAACTGATATAGTCTCGGTATTTGAAGCTGTTGGTGGACATGCAAAAGGCACTGTTTCCGATATACAGCTTAAAGATATTGAAGAAACTGCTATTCCTGGCCCAGGCTCTTGTGGTGGAATGTATACTGCCAACACCATGGCGTCAGCCATTGAAGCTTTAGGAATGAGCTTGCCAAATAGCTCAGCTCAAGAAGCTATATCTGATGCAAAACTAAATGATTGCAACCGAGCAGGAGCTGCGGTTGTTGAATTAGTTAAAAATAATATAAAACCTTCGGATATTATGACTAAAAAAGCTTTTGAGAACGCTATTAAAATAGTTATTACTCTTGGAGGCTCTACTAATGCTGTACTCCATTTACTGGCAATGGCACATACCATTGGCGTAGATTTACAGCTCGACGATTTTGATCGAATTGGCAGGGAGACACCTATGTTGGCTGACTTAAAGCCAAGTGGTCGTTTCTTAATGTCTGAGTTAATTGCAATTGGTGGCTTGCAGCCTTTGATGAAAATGCTCTTGAATGCAGGCCATCTCCATGGAGATTGCCTAACAGTAACCGGAAAAACTGTAGCAGAAAACTTAGCTAATGTTCAATCTTATCCAGAAGGCCAAGAAATCATACGTTCTTTAGACAACCCTATTAAGAAAGACAGCCACTTAGTCGTTCTACGCGGTAACCTGGCACCAGAAGGTGCAATAGCAAAAATCACTGGTAAGGAGGGATTAAGGTTTACTGGAAAAGCACGCGTCTTTCATTCTGAAGAGGATAGCCTAAAAGGCATACTAGACGGTACTGTAGTTAAAGCCGATGTAGTAGTAATTCGATATGAAGGTCCTAAAGGTGGCCCTGGTATGAGGGAAATGTTGAGTCCAACTTCCGCAATAATGGGTAAAGGTTTGGGGGGAGATGTGGCGTTGATAACTGATGGGCGTTTTTCAGGGGGTAGCCATGGATTTGTAGTTGGGCACATTACACCAGAAGCTTATGAAGGTGGCCCTTTGGCGATTGTAGAAGATGGCGACGAAATTACGATTGATGCAGTTACTAAAGAACTGACTATAGCCATGTCTCAGGAAGAAATTGAGAATCGGTTAAAAAAATGGGAAAAACCAAATCCAAGATATACTCGGGGTGCTCTTGCAAAATACGCTAAAACAGTAAGTTCAGCTTCATATGGGGCGGTTACCGATAAAGACCTTTAAGGATTTTCCATCTGTGTGACTATTCCGGTATTGTGTTAAAGATGTATTTACCACACACAAAAGAACAATATATCCTGCGACGCATTTAAACTTTTTCTAAATCATAAAAGATATGGAGACTCCAATGAATTGTTTTATGAAGGTTACAGATCAAACAAATTAAAGATCATAATTACACCCTTAATTGAAATGTTAGAGCTACTTTTGGAACTAAAATATCGTAATGACACATACGCCAATAGATACGACGCTCATTACTAGTAAGACGCTAGAGGACTATAATGAGCGTGCTGATGAGTTCTGGAATGGCACACGCGACCATGACGTGAAACAGAACATTGACGCACTACTTCGCAACATATGTGGAGAGCACCCCTTTCATATACTCGATTTTGGATGCGGCCCTGGACGTGATTTGGTCACGTTCAGTCAACTAGGTCATAAAACAATTGGTTTAGATGGTTCTTCGCCTTTTGTCGCCATGGCTGCTAAGCATAGCGGATGTGAGATATGGGAACAGGATTTTCTTGCGTTAAAGCTTCCATCATGCCGTTTTGATGGCATTTTCGCCAATGCCTCACTATTTCATGTGCCAAGCCAAGAGCTTCCTCGCGTGTTGAAAGAGCTTCACTTGGCACTAAAGCCAGACGGTGTTCTATTCACGTCAAACCCGAGAGGAAAGAATGAAGAGGGCTGGAATCGGGGCAGATATGGAGCATACCATGATCTCGAATCATGGCGCTTGTTTCTACAAGATTCATCATTCTCTGAGTTGGAGTCCTACTATCGTCCAGAGGGGCTGCCACAAGATCAACAACCTTGGCTTGCTAGTGTATGGCGGAAGATTGGTGCATCTAACGATTTTTAATGGCGCATGACTTTGTTATTCATAAGATAAATTAAATACGAGTGTTTTTTTTGTGAGTTATTCTAGATATTTAAAGCCCAAAGTGGCGTAGAGCTTGTATTTAGCATTAGCTAATACGACAACTTGTTATCTCCTTCAGTATTTTTTCACTTTCATAAGAGTAGTTACTTCTTTAAGTAAAAACCATCAAAAAAAATATTTCTAGCAAAAACCCAGTACCCATTTGTAACCTTCAATACTCAGGGGGGTAAGATAGTAAAATATATATTTTTTAATATCGCGAACCCATTTGATGTTTTAGCCCCTCTTAGTAAGTAAGAGCAAAAATAATATTAATTAACCAAGGAGATCAGTATGTTTTATATCAAAAATCTTCCCACCTGGGAGCGAGTTTTACGGATACTAGTTAGCATATTCGCACTATATTACGTATATCAAAACTGGGGGCAATCCAATCTGGACATTGCCATGGGTGTTATTGGTGCAATGTTGGCGATGACCGGCATGATGGGTTTTTGTCCAATGTGTGCAATGGTTGGTAGAAAGCTCGACAAGGCTAAGCAGTAATGCGTGTCAATATTGATCGTAATAACTTGATCTGTGCCGCCCAAACAGGGGATGCAAAAGCCATTAATAGCCTTTTATTGGTGTGTCAGGCAGATGTTCGCCGTTACGCCCGTAAACATTGCCACATCAGCGACATTGACGATGCCGTTCAAGAGTCTTTATTGATTGTCTCAAAAAAAATCCAACATCTTAAAACCATCGCTGCATTTAGTTCATGGCTCTTTACGGTCATCAAACGCGAATGTCACAGACTCTCAAGAGCAATGTTTAAGCATGAGGCACTTGAAGAGGATGCAGTTAATGAGGAGTTAGCAAAGCGGCCCACAGATGAATTACGGATTGACTTAGCGGCTGCCTTGGAAAGTTTGCCAGCACATTATTTGGAAGTCTTGTTGTTGAGAGATTTCGAAGAATTAACCATCGCAGAAATCGAGCAACGACTTGATGAACAAAAAGGTGCCATTAAAAGTAGGTTGCACCGTGCAAGAGAGTTAGTTCGGGAATATTTAATGGATTCCGAATGAGGTAGGAGTGAGCAGTTAGTAGTAGGTAATTTTTTATTACTGTTATTTATATTAACTTAATGAAGGAGTTTTAAAAATGAAGAATCGTTCAATTTTATGTGCAATGGCTGTATCTTCAGTATTAGCAATGTCTAGCCTCTCAGTGCTTGCCGCCGCATGTGGAGCTAAATGTGGCGCAAAGTGTAAACCAGCGACTTCGGCCTCTAAATGTGGTGCAAAATGTGGTGCAAAATGTGGTGCAAAATGTGGTGCAAAATGTGGTGCAAAATGTGGTGCAAAATGTGGTGCAAAATGTGGTGCAAAATGTGGTGCAAAATGTGGTGCAAAATGTGGTGCAAAATGTGGTGCAAAATGTGGTGCAAAGGCTGATGCTAAATTAATTCAAAGACCAGCGGGATATAAGCCCAATTATCCCATTACTCCTGCGACAGTCGCAGCGGGCGAAAAGTTATTCAAAAATACTAAACTATCAAGCAATGGTATGTCATGTGCCACCTGTCATGCTGGCTTGAAGTCTTATAGCGCTACTTTCAAGAGCGACTTTCCACACAAAGTGAATATGGCTAGTAATAATTATGGGGTGCCCAGCATTCATTTAGACGAAGTAGTTCAAATGTGCATGGATGGTCCCATGGCTGCCAAACCATTTGATTGGAAGTCCCCAGACCTTGCTAACTTAGTGGCCTTTATTTCTGAGGAGCAAAAGAAATTTGCAGATTAGAGAATATGCATTCAGATGACATTCAAATCCTTAAAGAAAACTTCCTCAAAGCGAGTAATAGCTTAAGGAGTGCTAATATTAATCTCATTGATGAGTTGACCAAGGACGCAAACCTAGCTAATAAAAGGATTCCAAAAGATGAGGCCCTGCATTTTCCTCAAGACGATGTCATTGATAGCCAAACTGGATGCCAATATTTTATGCATCGACATTCCTCAGAATATGCAGAAGACTCCGTGCACATTCATTTCTTTAAGCGCTGGAGACCATCTGAATTAAATCTTCCTAAAGGCAATACCATCCCAACCCATTTGGCAGCGTTAGAAGTTAGCTCTTTGGGTAAGCCTTTGGGTTGGTTTACTTTAAACCAATGGGTTCTCGGTGATTATTGGCAAGCAGCGGATGCCACTATTGCCTTATTCGATGATTGGGCAATACGCAATCCCGACTCGGGACGTGGTGACTCTATGAATCCAATTTGTCATGAATGGCTAGTAGCTTTAATACAGCTAAATCTTCATGGAACGATCCGTGACTTGCTAGAGGAGCGAGATCAAAAACTAGATACGATGGTTGACCAACACCCCAACAAAAATGTTTTAGAAGATCGCACTATTGAAATATTTGGATATAAAAGCATCAATTAAATCAATTTATTAATCTTCAATAATGCATAAGTTAAATTTACAGAATTACTTAGATCAAGCTGGACATAGTCGTTGGGAGGGCGACCCATACAATTGATGACCAGAAGGATAAGCTTGTCGTGTGGAATGCGCATTTTCATAATAAGCCAAATGAATCCTCGTCAGTGTTAGGCAATGTCCACGGGTCTATGTTTATCATTAAGGCCGCTGTAGGCTTTCAGGATCGATTAACAAGTGTAGAATTTGATTGGGATAGTTCTAATGATTCCCTGGTCATTTCTGGCGTTCATGCATACCCTACAAATAGAACTGAAACAGATACGCTTATACATCGAGCAGTCATTGGTGGCACCGGAAAATTTATAGGAGCCAAAGGTGAGATCACGAGTAGTAGGTTGGATAGTGGTTGGTATAGGCACGAAATTACTCTGGTTGAGTAAAATGTTTACCCCAAAACTCATCACCTTGTTATAGTAATTTTTTAAAATCAAAAATACCCCCTATGGATCATTTTAATGGTTGGCAACTGGAGCATAGCTATGCCGACCTACCTGAACAGTTTTTTACTCGTATAAATCCGACATCTGTTAGTGTACCCAAACTGTTGTTGTTCAACACCGAGCTTGCTAAATCACTAGGTATTAACTTACCCGTCGATGACAAGGAGATACTTGCACAACTGTTTTCCGGTAATGCATTGCCTGAAGGTGGATCTCCTATTGCACAAGCTTATGCAGGGCATCAGTTTGGGCATTTTTCCATTCTTGGTGATGGGCGTGCACATCTTTTGGGAGAACAAATTACACCGGATGATAAACGCTTTGATATTCAGCTTAAAGGCTCGGGACGAACACCATATTCGAGAGGGGGCGATGGCAGAGCCGCTCTCGCCCCTATGCTACGTGAATACCTCATCAGTGAGGCCATGCACGCACTGAACATTCCTACCACCCGAAGTCTGGCGGTAGTTTCAACGGGCGAATCTATTATGCGCACCGCCTTATTGGATGGAGCGATTTTAACGCGGGTTGCTTCTAGCCATATACGGGTAGGCACCTTCGAATATGCCAGTAAAATGCTTGGTCGTGAAGAGCTGAAAAAGTTGGCTGATTATGCAATAGCAAGGCATTACCCCGCACTGACTGACCAAGAGAATCCTTACCTCGGTTTACTTAATGCAGTGATTGAAAGGCAAGCAAAACTGGTTGCTTCTTGGATGCATGTAGGGTTTATCCATGGCGTCATGAATACGGATAATATGACGATTAGTGGTGAAACTATTGATTATGGCCCGTGTGCGTTTATGGATATTTTTTCCATGGACACGGTATTCAGCTCAATTGATAGCCATGGTCGTTACAAGTACGGAAGTCAGGCACATGCTGCCCAATGGAATCTAGTAAGACTGGCGGATAGCCTGCTACCCCTTTTACATGAAGATACCGAGAATGCAGTGAAGCTTGCTGAGGAAGCCATTGCAAGCTTTGGCGACATCTTTAATCAGGCATGGATTACAGGTATGCGGTGTAAGCTCGGTTTGCTGAACGAAGAAGCAGATGACTTTTCGCTTGCGCAAGATCTCTTAGAATGGATGCAAAGCTCAAAAGCTGACTACACTCGAACGTTTCGTGATTTAAGTCAAGAAACTCTTCCGGATAATGACAGCTACCAACTTCCTCTGTTTCAACAATGGCAGACACTTTGGCAAGAAAGAAGGAAGAGAGATAAAGGTTCGTTAGACGCTTCCATTCATCTGATGCGTAAAAGTAACCCAGCAATTATCCCAAATAACTATCATGTAGAGAGTGTATTAAGGTCGGCAGAGGATGATGACTTGACACCTTTTTTAGCTTTGCTTGAAGTTCTACAGCATCCCTTTGAAGAAACACCTGCTAATGCGAGATACCGAAACCCAGCCCTATTGCCTGATCCCTATTACCAAACCTTTTGCGGAACGTAAAATCACCTCATTGTGATGAGATGAAGCTTACTTGTTAGTTAAGGTTTCGGTAAAGCTCTGTCTCTTTTGCTAAAAATGCAATGATTGCGTCCGACTCGTAAAGCCATATTGTTTGTGCATTGATTTTTTCTATCTTGAGGCAGGGAACCTTATGCTTGCCTCCGTTATTTACCAATTCCGATTTGTTGGCCATGTTATTTTTTGCATCTTTTAGCTCTATTTTAAGGCTATTTTTTCGGATAAACCTTCGCACCTTTACACAAAAAGGACAGGCCTCAAATTGGTAAAGGCTGAAAAGCTGTGTTTTTTTATCAACCTTGTCTTGATCAGCCTTATTTCTGAGAGCTGGCTTGGGAAGTGTCATTGCATTGATAAGAAGAATTACCTTACCTAAAAACCATCTTATGAAGCCCATGCTTTATTTCCTTTCTTATTATTTAAAATTGATAAAGGGTGTGGCAGGTTTACTTTAGAAAATATATATGCCTATAAAATACTAATAGTCAATCTGACTTACATTGCATGGCCTTTAGAAAGTTTGAGGTTTTTTGTATTTGAGTGCATAGCACATCTCGAGCTAGTGCTGTATTGTTGCGGTAGGCGTCGAGGTTAAGCAAAATTTTCATAATATTTGGCGCAAAATCAGATAATTGTGCTGCTGCTTCTGCATTACCGAAATTAAGAAATTCATCCATCCCAATTCCTTGCGTATATACAATAGGCTTTTGGGCAAGAATACCATCAATAATTATTCCTGATCCTTTGAGGCGATAGCTTTCTTTTTCATATGGCACTAACAGCAAATCCACTGAATCAATAGAATTAATAAATAAATCTTGTGATAATTTCTCACTAAGGATCGTAAGTTTTATTTCCTGGTTAGGTTTGACTTTGTTTCGAATGCTTCGCATTAGTTTAAAGTTAAAGATAGCTAATTTAAATCTTGATTTGTACTTTGCTTTTTGCATTATGAATTCGATTGATAATTTAGAGTCTGATTGGTTTATCAGGTTTTTTAGTCCCACCAGTATCTCTGGTAGCTTCGATGCACCTTTTTCCCTCCTAAATCCGCCGAGATATCCTATTTTAAAATGATTTTTCGCTTTTATCCCCACCCTATCTTTGGGATAACTAACTGATTTATTTATACTGATCGTACAAGGCAGTAAAAACGAATTAATAACCGATAAACCATATTTATCATTTAACGTTTTGGCTAATACCGTAATTTCAGTTAAGAGGACTAGTAATTTATTATTGATGAATTTTGCAAGATCCGCACGCTCATCATCTGAAAGATTGTCGATTTTATGGGAATCTAAAACTCTAAGTGAAAAGGTTGCCATATTAGCATTTCCCTTAATCAGCTTAATACACATCCGAATATCATGTTCATCTGCTGTTGGTATGATTATAAAAATTTTGCAGGAACTATTTCTTTCTTCGAATATCTTTTTAAGAGCGCAAACGTCATTATTTATTGCTGCCCAAGGTTGATTCTTACGATCTTCTCGGGTGGACAAAACCTTCTCTACGTTTGAGATATTTTGTAGCACCATGTTTGATTTTGAAGTAATAATCATATCAGCAGGCTTGCCTGCTAGATTTTCTATCGCTTTGATTTGGGTTTGATGATGCCCGTCTATTTGATCCAGGAGTTTTTCAACAACAACTAACATAATTTTTTTTACCTTCTATATAAATTGATAGACAGCTGGAGAATTTCATTTGCTTGCTTTTTACCTTGTAATAGACAAAGGATAATTTACCAGCATGGAAAATTATTACTGTGCAAATTGTTGCTACTACATAAGCTTTCAACTCAAAACTATCATAACTTATAACTTATAACTTAGTTCTGATAACTAACTAATATTTTTTATCTGAAACAGGTGCATTTCGAGTTTTAAACCTATTAAAGTTTCATTATCTTCATTTATACTAACCATTCATTATTTATTTGGTAAATTATTAATATCGGAGCCTTAATATGGAAGATTTCGTAGAGATTTCAGCCGTTATTCAGATGGCAGTAGCACCTGCTTTTCTTTTAACCGGCTTAGGTGCCATTCTTTCGGTTATGGCCAACCGACTATCTAGAATCTTTGATCGACACCGCGTACTCAGAGAAATAAAAAAGCTCTCCATTACCAAGAAAACAGTGATGGAATTAGCCTTATTAAAATGCCGCGCTAAATGGACACACTGGGCTATAGCATACACAACCACATCTGCATTATTAATCTCCTTACTGATTGCTATGATTTTTATTGCTACGGAAGTATCTATTGATTTAGATAAACATTTGGCCGGTTTATTTATTGCTGCTATGGCAAGTTTAATCGTGGGCCTTCTATGCTTTTTGAGAGAGGTTCATCTGTCCAAGGGCGTCATTAACGATTACGAGTCATAAACCTTCAATATTTAACAAGGAAAATTTATGGAGTGGTTATATCAGTGGTTAGGATCGGGTTATGTTACCAATGTGCTTATTTTAGTTGGCATCTATTTTTTGGTTGCGCAACATTTGGGATCGGTGAAGCAAAAAGCACATAGCACTAAGTACATTATCGACGAGCTCTATAAGATCAATGCTAAAATCGATCAATTCAATAATAAATTAAAGAAAGGGTAGGTTGTGGACAAAGCTTTTGAGTACTTAAAATCAACATTTCCGAATAAATACAGAGATCTAGTTTTGGAGCATAAAGCGGTCAATAAGGTTATCTCTTTTTGTGATGATCAACAGCAGTACCTATTGTTCACTGGCATGTTCGCTGAGGTTAACGGCGGGAAGGGTGTTAGTGATGAGTTAGAAACCTACTTCGTGAATTTTTTAGCGGAAAAATACCATGCAAAAGCAGTTGCAAGGGCATCAGCTTTTGTGCAGGAAGATCAGACAGCTTTTATTGGGATCGATATTAGAAGTGCGGATGGGGACGTTTGGTCTCAACAAAATATTTTTGCGGTAGATGATGAGGATAAGGTGATTAGCGTGGATGCAGACTTTGCTCTCAGCAGCAATGAAAACCCTATCTGCCCAACAGTGAATACTTATTTTGAGTTTATTGATTTTCCTGAGGATACCTTAGCGTACTTAAATGACCTCTTTGAGCAGGTCAAGTTAAGCATTCAAGCTATCCCTTTAGAAAAGTAAACCTACTTAGTTTTGCAGTTCGCCCCTAACTTTTGCAAAGGCACGGATAGCTTTATCAAGATCATCCTTACTATGGGCTGCCGAAATCTGAGTCCTGATCCTTGCTTTATCTTTTGGTACCACCGGGAAGAAGAAGCCGATAGCATAGATACCTTCTACCAATAATTGCTTACTCATTTTCTGTGCAAGATTGGCATCGCCTAGCATGACAGGGACGATTGGGTGATCCCCATCGTCGATAGCGAAGCCTGCGTCTTTCATACCCCTTCTAAAGTAGTGGGTGTTTGCCTCTAGCTTGTCGCGCAGTGCGGTTGATTCCGATAGCATATCAATTACCTCAAGTGTTGCTGCACAGATACTGGGTGCTACCGTATTGGAGAAGAGGTAGGGACGTGAACGCTGCCGTAGCATGTCAATAATTTCTTTTCTTCCCGAAGTAAAGCCACCCGATGCTCCACCAAGTGCTTTACCAAAGGTGCTGGTAATGATATCCACTCGATCCATCACGCCACAATACTCGTGAACACCACGGCCAGTCTTGCCAATAAAGCCGGTAGCGTGACAATCATCATGATGCACCATGGCATCAAATTCATCTGCTAAATCACAAATTTTATCAAGCTGAGCTATCGTACCATCCATGGAAAAGACCCCATCGGTGGCAATCAGAATCCTTCGTGCACCACTCTTTTTTGCTTCCACTAATTTTGCACGCAAATCTTGCATGTCATTATTCTTATAACGATAACGGGCAGCCTTACACAGCCTGACACCATCAATAATGGAGGCATGATTTAATTCGTCGGATATCACCGCATCCTCATTGCTAAGGATAGACTCAAATAATCCCCCATTTGCATCAAAGCATGCGGCATAAAGTATCGTGTCCTCCATACCTAAGAACTGACTAACCCTCTCTTCAAGGGTCTTATGAATAGTCTGGGTCCCACAAATAAATCGTACGGACGCCAAACCAAAACCCCATCGATCTAATCCTTGTTTAGCGGCCTCAATCACTTGGGGGTTATTGGCCAAACCAAGATAATTATTAGCGCACATGTTAATGACTTCAGATCCATCAGCTAGGGTGATGGCACTTTTTTGATCCGAGTTAATGTACCGTTCGGTTTTCCAAAGCCCGTTTGTTTTAATGGTCTCTAGGTCTTTAGCCAACCCCTCTCTTGTCGATTTGAAACTCATTGATTGATATGTCCTTTATAGTTGCCAGTTAAGAATAACTTTACCTGACTTGCCAGAGCGCATGACATCAAAGCCTTCCTGAAAATCTTCATAGCTGTAACGATGGGTGATCATTTTTTCTAGCGGTAACCCACTTTGTACCATCATAGATCCTTTGTACCACGTCTCAAATATTTCGCGACCGTATATACCTTTAATCGTGAGGCCCTTGAATACCACCATATCCCAGTCAATACCAGAACCTGCCGGCATGATCGCCAGCATTGCAATATGCCCACCGTTAATCATGTTATCTAACATATCACCGAATGCCTTGGGAGAGCCTGACATCTCAAGCCCGACATCAAACCCTTCAAAAATACCCAAGGAATGCATGAGGTCTTTAGTGATTTTATCTTTCGCCACGTTGATCGTGATAACTTTCGGTAAGATTTTTTTAATCATATCAAGGCGGTATGCATTGATATCCGTGATCACAATATTTCGAGCACCCGCATGATTCGCCACCATAGCTGCCATCATACCAATAGGACCGGCACCGGTGATAAGCACATCCTCGCCCACCATATTAAACGACAGTGCGGTATGCACCGCATTACCATAGGGGTCAAAGATGGAAAGGAGGTCGGTCGATATTTCTTGGCTTGGCTTGAAAATGTTTTTAGCAGGCACGGAAAGGTACTCGGCAAATGCCCCTGTACGATTTACCCCCACACCAATAGTGTTAGGGCATAAATGAATTCTTCCGGCTAAGCAATTTCGGCAGCGTCCGCAGGTAATATGACCTTCACCTGAGACTATGTCACCTACCTTAAGGTCGTGTACATTAGAGCCAAGCTCTACGATTTCTCCAGCGTATTCATGGCCAGTGATCATGGGTACTGGTATCGTTTTTTGTGCCCACTCATCCCAGTTGTAGATATGGATGTCCGTACCACAGATAGCAGTCTTCTCAATCTTTACCAA
>Ga0209702_10007512_pt1 | contig 13296 bp, 4 predicted proteins | sample FRY01_FD_187210 | JGI IMG/M metagenome (GOLD analysis project Ga0209702, IMG submission 187210) | Freshwater microbial communities from Lake Fryxell liftoff mats and glacier meltwater in Antarctica - FRY-01 (SPAdes) (version 2) | ecosystem: Environmental > Aquatic > Freshwater > Ice > Glacier... | reverse complement strand
GCATGCAATGGTGGAAACACTGGTGCTATTAATTTAACAGTAAGTGGAGGCACAGCAGGATATTCTTATAACTGGAGTAACGGATTTACAGGAGAGGATCCAAGCGGATTAATTGCCGGAACGTATACCGTTACAGTGACAGATGCTAATTTATGTACAGCGAACACATCTGCAATAATTAATCAACCCACTTCGGCACTTGGATTATCTACATCAGCTACACCCGTTGCTTGTAATGGTGGAAACACTGGTGCTATTAATTTAACAGTAAGTGGAGGCACAGCAGGATATTCTTATAACTGGAGTAACGGATTTACAGGAGAAGATCCAAGCGGATTAATTGCCGGAACGTATACCGTTACAGTAACAGATGCGAACTTATGTACAGCAAGCACATCTGCAATAATTACTCAAACTTCGTCAATTGGATTATCTACAACATTAACTCCTGTGGCATGCAATGGTGGAAACACTGGTGCTATTAATTTAACAGTAAGTGGAGGCACAGCAGGATATTCTTATAACTGGAGTAACGGATTTACAGGAGAGGATCCAAGCGGATTAATTGCCGGAACGTATACAGTTACAGTAACAGATGCTAATTTATGTACAGCAACAACAAGTGTGGTAATAAATCAGAATGCAGTTATCACCGCTACATTTTTTCCGGTAAACGGGACTTGCAATGCATCCAACGGATCAGTCACAGTGATTGCTGGAGGCGGATTACCGGGTTATAGTTATTTATGGAATACAGGTTCATCTTCACAAAATATTTCGGGACTTGCTCAGGGAACATATACGGTGACTATAACGGATGCGGCTCTGTGCACAAATACATTTACTGTGGTCATTGGAAACTCCAGTGGCCCGCAATCGAGTTTAGTCACAAGCACTCCTGTTTCCTGTAACGGCGGAAACAATGGAGCGTTAGATATTTCTGTTTCCGGAGGCACTCCTAACTATTCCTATTCATGGAGTAACGGAGCCACTACGCAAGATATCAGCGGACTCACCGCCGGAACATATACGCTTACGGTTACAGATCTCAATTTGTGCGTGAACACTCAAAGCTTTGTAGTGTCGCAACCTTCCGCTTTAACATCAACTGCTATTGTAAGTCCTGTTTTATGCAATGCAGGTTCATCGGGGAGTATAGATTTAAGTGTAAGTGGAGGTACTCCTACGTATGCATATTTGTGGAGCAATGGATTTACCGGACAAGATCCTTCAGGATTAATCGCAGGGACTTATACTGTAACCATTACCGATTTTAATTTCTGTACCCGTTCACAAAGTTTTTTCGTGAATCAACCAACGCAATTAGCAGCATCAACTTCTTCTACACAATCCGGTTGCGGAGTAAGTACAGGAAGTGCAAACGTAATTCCATCAGGAGGAACACCGATTTATACTTATCTATGGAATACAGGTGCTACAACGCAAAGTATCACATCTATTCCCGCAGGAACGTATACGGTAACCGTTAGTGATGCCAATTTTTGTACTACAACACAAACCGTTTCCGTTACTTCAGCCAATGCGCCAATTATTAGCAATGTGGTGAATACTCCCGTTGCTTGTTTCGGTGGAAATAACGGCTCATTGAATATTACAGTTTCAGGTGGTGCGCCAAATTATTCGTACTTGTGGAATACAGGTAGCATTACTGAAGATATCAGTGGATTGGTAGCAGGAACATACACTGTAACCGTTACCGATATAAATAATTGTAGTGTTTCTTCTTCCTATGTTATTACGCAGTCCACCCCAGTTTCTGGAACAGCCATTTTAACATCTCCACTTTGTAATGGAAATTCGAATGGAAATATTGATTTAACACCTTCCGGTGGAAATGCAGTGTACACGTATTTGTGGAATACCGGAGCAATCACTCAAGACATTAACGGAATCTTAGCGGGAACATATACGGTTACTATTACAGATGGTAATTCTTGTACCGGTACAGTTTCTTTTAATTTAACGCAACCTGTTTTAATTACCTCCAGTGCAAGCAGTGTACCCGCCGCCTGTTTTGGTGGTAATACAGGAAGTATTGATCTGAGTGTTTTTGGTGGAACTACTCCTTATGTCTATCAGTGGAGTAATGGATTTACAGGGCAAGATCCAACCGGATTAATCGCCGGAACCTATACTGTAACCATTACCGATTTCAATTTATGTACTCTAGTAAGAACTGTAGGTGTTGGTCAAGTACCTAACATTACAGCATCAGTTGTTGTTACTAATACTACATGCGGACTTACTAACGGTTCTGCCACTGTGAATGTATTGGGTGGCACAGGTACTTATACTTATTTATGGAGTACAGGTTCTTCACTTCAAACAATTACCGGTCTTACTGCTGCTACGTATACGGTTACCGTTACAGATGCGAATTTTTGTACGAAACAATTCTCAGGAACTGTGAATGCTGCGAGTCAACCGATCATAAGTAGTTCAACTGTTGATAGCGTTTCATGCTTTGGTGGAGCAAATGGTGCAATTGCAATTATTATTTCCGGTGGCGCTCCCGGTTATTCTTTTTTATGGAGCAGTGGAGCATTTACTCAGAATATTTCAGCGTTAATTGCCGGAACCTACTCAGTGACGGTTACTGACCAAAATAGTTGTACTACTACCGGAACATTTACAGTAAATCAACCAGCGATTATTCAAGCATCATTTACAGCTGTCAATGCAACTTGCGGATTATCGAATGGATCGCTTACTGTTAATACTACCGGTGGCGTTCCCGGATATACATACTCTTGGTCGAATGGTGCATCAACAATTACAAATTCAAATTTAGCAGTGGGTACGTATACCGTAACTGTAACAGATTTTAAATTATGTACCAGCATTTTTTCTACTTCACTTACTAGTACGAATGCCCCTATAATTGATAGTAGTCAAATTACACCGCTCCTTTGCAATGGGGACAGCAATGGTGTTATCACTGTTTTTGCCATTGGTGGTCTTGCTCCTCTAACCTATTTGTGGTCAAACGCTGCAACAACTTCTACTATTTCAAATTTGAAAATAGGAAACTATACTGTCACGGTAAGTGATGCAGGTGCATGTACGGCTACACAAAGTTATACTTTGACACAACCTACATTTTTAACAGCGCCTGTAATAACTCAGGCTTCTTTTTGTGGACAAGCAAACGGACAAGCCACAGTAAATCCGAGTGGTGGTGTAGGTCCTCATACTTTTTTATGGAGTAACGGACAAACGACGCAAACCATCATCAATCTTACTGCAGGAACATATGCGATTACAGTAACTGACTTTAATGGATGTACTAGACGTAGAAATGCAGCGGTGACATTGGCAAATGGTCCGGTGATTACTTTAGTTAACCAAGTTGAAGTATTGTGTCATGGTGACACAAGCGGAAGTATAAATATTAGTGTAGCGGGTGGAGTTTTACCTTATACGTATAGTTGGTCGAATGGCAGTACTACTCAGGATATCTCAGGATTAGTAGCAGGAACTTATACCGTCATTGTGAGTGATAGTGCTTCCTGTTCAGATTCTCTTGACTTCATCATTTCGGAGCCTAGTGTATTTTCAGTTGCAACAACACTTCAAAATGTTACATGCGGATTGTCGAATGGTAGTATTTCCTTAATTGTTGGCGGAGCAAGCCCGGGTTATACTTATTTGTGGAACAACGGCGCTACTACGGCAGCAATTACCGGTTTGGCAGTTGGAAGTTATACTGTAACGGTATCTGATTTTAATTTATGTGATACAGTTTTAACATACTCTATTGTTGCATTGGCAGGACCATCGATTACTTTAGATTCTACAAGAACTGTTCGTTGCTTTGGCGGAAATTCAGGAAGAATTTACATCACTGTTAATGGTGGTGCAGCACCGTATAGTTTTTTGTGGAACGATGGAAACATCAATGAAGATCGTTTATCGGTAGTCGCAGGAACGTATACGGTAACTGTTACAGCATTTGGCGGATGTACGGCACAGTTAGTAGTCACTGTAAATCAAAATCCCTTGATTACTGCGTCATTTACAGCACAACAAGCTTCATGCAATCAGGCCAACGGCAGTGCAACGGTTACGCCAAACGGGGGACTAGGTGCGCTTGGTTTACTTTGGGAAACCGGAGCAACAACACCTACCATTAATAATTTAGCTGCTGGATTTTATTCTGTAACAATCACCGATATTGTTGGATGTAATATTATTGATTCCGTTTCCATATCGAACATAGGCGCACCCGTTATACAGCTTCAAAACCAGGTAATGCCTTCTTGCTTTGGTGGCAATAATGGAAGCCTTACAATTTCTATCACCTTGGGCGGACCACCTTACACCATACTTTGGTCGAATGGTGATGTAAGCAATACAGCAGATACTTTACTTGCAGGCACATATACTGTGACGGTGAGTGATACTTCCGGCTGTGCAGTTGTAACATCTTTTACATTGGGACAACCTTCAGCTTTAACATTTAATTTACAAGTCACACCATCTTTCTGTGGCCAAGCGAACGGAACTGCGACAGCCACACCGGCAGGAGGAACCGGAACCTATTCTTATTTATGGTCGAATGGGGCAACCACTGCGAGTATTAATTCTTTAGCATTTGGTGTTTATACCGTTACTATTAGTGATCAGAATGTTTGTAGTTTGTTAGGTTCCGTTAGTGTATCAGCAGCTGCTGCACCTTCTTTAACACAAAATATTATTACTGACGTAAGTTGTTTTTCAGGAAGCAACGGCTCTGCAACAGTTAACATAAGTGGAGGAACTGGAACGTTTAATTATTTATGGTCTTCAGGTCAGACGACAAAAGATATTACCGGTCTGATTGCAGGAAATTACACATTAATCGTTAGTGATAGTGCCGGTTGTAAGGATACATTAGTGGTTCAAATTAAACAACCTACACAAATTCAAATTCAATCTACAATAAACGATGCCAGTTGCGGAAGTTCAAATGGTTCTATATTAATTGTAGCGAGTGGTGGTGTAGGTACATATCAATATTTATGGTCAACCGGAGCTACGATCGATAGCATTCAGAACGCTGCTGCCGGTCCATATACCGTTACAGTTACAGATGCTAACTCGTGTACATTGCAGCAAGTGATAATTATTAATAATCAAAATGGACCGTTGGTAAATTTAGTATCTATGACTCCGACATCTTGCCCTAGTAATTCAGATGGACAATTAGATGTAGAGGTTTTACAAGGAAGTTTTCCGTTTGATTATTTGTGGAGTAATGGAAATCTCACTCAGGATTTATCCAACGTACCCGCAGGAATTTATACATTAACTGTAACAGATGATAACAATTGTATCAGCACTTTTACTGATACCATCACCGCGCCTGTTACGATTCAGGTAGTATTTACCGTGACGGCGCCAAGTTGTAATTTGGCAAATGGAAATATCACAGCTTTAGCTAACGGCGGATCATCCGGATTTTCTTATTTATGGTCCAATGGAAATGGTTCCTCTAATTTATCGATGATCAACACGGGAACCTATACGGTAACTGTAACGGACGCGGCTATGTGTACTTATGATACAAGCATTTCAATTTTGAATACCGGCGTTCCGCTGATTTCCTTAGTATCTATTGATAGCGTGAAGTGCAATGGTGGTGCAGATGGTGTGATAGATATTGATATTAGCGGAGGCGTTCAACCTTATCTTTATACTTGGATTAATACCAGTCAAAACACGCAGGATGTAGACTCACTTTCTGCCGGAACCTATACGGTGATTGTAACAGATAATAAGGGGTGTACCGCAACACAAACATTTATGGTGGATCAACCCACGCCCTTACAACTATTTTTTCCTGTTCAGCAAAATGCTGCTTGTGGACAAGCGAATGGATTTGTATCTGTATCTGCCAGTGGAGGAATACCCGGATACAATTTCTTATGGTCGAACTCGAGTACTGCAGATACTATCTTCAATTTAGTTGCCGGAAGTTATACCGTTACCGTCACCGACTTCAAAGGATGTACTGCTACTTCTATTGCGAACATCAGCAATTTAGTAGGGCCGGTTATTACAAGTATTACTTCTGTAGATGTGGCTTGTAATGGTGGTTCAGATGGATCCATAAGTGTCAACGCAACTGGAGTTTCAATGCCATTAACGTATTCTTGGAGTAATCAACCGGATACTATTCCTACACTTACCGGATTGCCGGCCGGATCATATACGCTAACTGTCACCGATGCGGCAGGATGCGTTGTAATAACTACCATTGTATTAGCTGAACCTGCTGCATTCGTTGTAAATGCTGTTATACCTCAAAAAAATCCTCCGTATAATGTAAGTTGTTTTGGTTTGTCGGATGGAGAGTTATTTCTCAGCGTAAATGGTGGAACAGCTCCCTATGCATTCGTATGGAGTAATGGTGCAATCACTCAGAATTTATTGAATTTGCCGGCTAGTGTTTATACCGTGTTTATTACCGATTCAAGAAATTGTACCACCAGCCGAACATATACGGTGACTCAACCTCCGGCTTTAGTGGCCAATGCAGGAACCGACTTTTTTGTATGTGGACAAGGTGTTGCAACGCTTTCCGCTAATGTGCCAACAATCGGAATTGGTTTTTGGCAAGTCATTTCATCCGATAGCATCATCGTCTTTTCTGATTCTGCTTCAGCAACAAGTACCATTTCCGGACTTGCTATAGGAGAGAATATTTTGTCATGGACAATTATGGATGGACTCTGTTCCGGAACCGATCAAATTACTATCACGAATTCTACATCGATAGAAGCCATTGGTGGAATAGATAGAAAAGTTTGCGGAAGCTTAATTAATTTAAATGCCACCCGCCCTGAATTTGGCTACGGATATTGGAGCGGATTAACAGAGGGGGTGATCATTGCCGATTCACTAAAAGCTTTTACGGCGGTGAGTGATTTAAGCTTTGGAAATAATTCTTTCCTTTGGACCGTTGTAAATGGAACCTGTCGTGACTCTGTTGTTGTAAATATTTTTCGACGTGATACCTTGGATTGTTTGCCGCGTATTGAATTGCCAACTGCATTCTCGCCTAATTCAGATGGAAAGAATGATTACTTAGTGATTAAAGGCTTGGAAGAATATCCGGATAATGAAATTGTAATTTATAATCGTTGGGGTCAAGTTGTGTACAGTCAGAATAATTATCGTAATGATTGGAAAGGATTGAATCAAGACGGACAAGACCTGGCTGACGGAACTTATTTTGTCATCGTAAAAGCTAGGTATATTAACAGAGTGTATAATTCTTATTTAGACTTAAGACGATGAAGAAAGTAATAATTTTATTCTTGATCTCCTGTCTTGCTTTGGACAGTTTTGGACAGCAAAGTCCATTGATGAGTCATTATATGTTTAATGGATTATTATTGAATCCTGCTTATGCCGGAAGCAAAGAATACGTAAGTACTACTATGCTTTATCGTAAGCAATGGACTGGCATGGAAGGCGCGCCTGTTACATACAGTGGTTCCGTTCACGGTTTATTGAAGAAGAAAAAATTAGGGTGGGGAGCATTGTTTCAGCAGGATAAAATTGGAGTCACGAAGCAAACTGATTTTTATGGGATGTTATCGTATCATCTTCCAATGGGTGAAGGAAAATTGAGCATGGGCTTGCAGGCAGGCGTCAGCAATTTTAGTTCTGAGGTAGTAAAGTTGACTTACTGGGATCCGGGCGATCAGGTATTTGAATACAATACATTCAGCAATTTATTACCAAATGCCGGATTTGGAGCTTACTATTATCGTGAACTTTTTTATGCAGGAATTGCTGCGCCTTTTCTAGTAAGTTATAATCCCAATACAAGTGCATCGTTCGAGCCAAGTGTTCCGGTGCATCAGCAAGAACGTAGATATTTTGCTACGGTGGGCGGAGTCATTGAGACGGAGCAAGAGTTAAAGTTTAAACCATCAGCAATGGTGCGTTATGAACGTGATGCTAAAATTCAGTATGACCTAAATTTGAATGTATTGATTAACGATATTTTTTGGTTGGGTGCTTCGTATCGATCCGAAGAATCCATCGTCGCATTAATCGAATATCAGGTGAGCAGAAAGTTGAGATTCGGATATTCATATGACTATACACTCGGAGCGTTGGGAAATTACAATTCCGGTTCGCATGAAATCATGATTGGTTATGATTTCGGATTTGCAGTTACTAAAATGAAATCGCCCCGTTACTTCTAATGAAATATTACAGACACATCTTAAATACTTTGTTTTTTGTAGGCTTGTTTAGCATCACAGGTTGCCTGAGTATTCACTTGCGTACAGCAAATGAATATTATGAACAGTTCGCTTATTCTTCGGCTGCGTCAGAGTATGAAAATGTATTAAGCAAGAAAAGTGATCGTGATGCCATTATCAATGTTGCCGATTGTTATCGTCAGTTAGGAAATCCTGTAAAGACAGAATTTTGGTATCTACGAGCAGTAAAATTGGATAATCCGAAAATTGAATGGAATTTGTATTTGGCAGAAGCTTTGATGCGCAATGGGAATTATGCAGCTGCGAAACAAAATCTTGAAAAGTACCTTAGTTTAAATAAAACGGATTTCAGAGCGCAACGAATGTTAGAGTCTTGCGATAGTATCGATAATTTTTTTATGGATACTTCTTTGTACACCGTTTCAGTTTTGAAATTTAATACGCCTAATGATAATTATTTTAGTCCTGCCTTTTACCGACAAGGTATTGTATTCTTATCTGATCGAATTGAAAAAGGATTAAGTAAAGCAAAGTCGGATGGTACCGGTCGTCGTTTTTTAGATGTGTTCTATGCCAAGAAAACAGATCGCGGCAATTGGATGGATCCGGAGCCTTTGAGAGGAGAAATCAATGGCAAATTCAATGAAGGTCCTGTGGTGTTGTCCAACAATAATAACACAATGTATTTTACTCGCAATAACTATGTGAGTAATCGTGCAGAAAAAAATAGCAAGAATGTAAATGTGTTGAAGATTTTTCGAGCGGATGTAGAAGATGGTAGTTGGAACGTTAAAGGTCCCATGTATTTTAATAGCGATGAATATTCAGTTGGACACCCTGCTTTAAGTGAAAGTGGAACCGCCATGATTTTTTCTTCGGATATGCCTTGGGGTTATGGTGGTTCTGATTTGTACATGGTTCGATGGGAGGGAGGAGAGCGCTGGAGCAGTCCGGTTAATCTAGGATCAAAGGTAAATACGGAAGGAAATGAATTGTTTCCATTTCTATTAAGTGATTCGATTTTGTTTTTTTCTTCTGATGGACTACCGGGTATGGGGGGACTTGACATTTATGAATCAAATTTTCTTGATGCCGCCTGGAGCACACCAATGAATGTAGGAAGTCCTATTAATTCTGCACACGATGACTTTAGTTATATTGTAGATTCTTTAGGTATCAACGGCTACTTTTCTTCATCGCGTAATGGACTCTACGATAAAATTTATAGTTTTGAAAAGCATCCACCACAGCTGGTTTTATCGCTGTTGGTTACCGATGCAAAAACCAAATCTCCTTTGCCCGGAGCAGCTGTAAGTGTTTTTTCCAGAGGTAAATTATTGAAAACGTTTAGTACGAATTCTGCCGGCGGATTGAAAATTGAATTATCTCCAAATCGTAATTACAAATTAACTTGCGATCATCCGGATTATTATTTGATTAATTCAGATGTGAGCACAGAAGGAATTAAATTTTCTGAAACAATTGACCATCCCATTGAATTGCGAAAAATTCAAATTGATAAACCCATTGTTTGGTCTGGTATCAGCTTTAAGAAAAAAGATTTTCAATTAAAGACCAATGCAGGTGAAGCTTTAGAAAGATTGGTCGTGTTGTTGAAAGACAATGCTCGTTTACAAATTGAAATCGCGTCGTACACCGATTCTCGCGGCAGTGATGCCGATAATGTACGGCTTACACAGCAACGCGCCGAGTCCGTTGTTTCCTATTTGCAGAGTCAGGGAATTGCAGCTTCACGTTTAATCAGTGTAGGACATGGTGAGACGAAGTTGTTGAACAAATGTGTCAATGGCATTTTATGCATTGAAGAAGACCATGAAACCAACAACCGAATCGAATTTACTGTGAAAAGTATTTTAAAGGAACCGAGTTTGCCATAATGAGTTCTACTATACCACTTGCCGAGCGCATGCGACCACGCACACTGAGTGATGTAGTAGGTCAAAAGCATTTAACGGGAAGCGATGGTGTTTTAAAAAAATTAGCTGCTGTTGGAAATTTGCCCTCCATCATTTTTTGGGGCCCTCCCGGAACAGGGAAAACAACACTTTCATTGATTCTCTCTCAAGAGCTGGGATTGCCTATGTTTTCTTTGAGCGCCATCAATGCCGGCGTAAAAGATATTCGTGAAGTGATCGCATCTGCACAAGAAAATGGGAAATCGGTTTTGTTTATTGATGAGATCCATCGTTTCAGTAAATCACAGCAAGATTCTTTGTTAGCTGCAGTGGAAAAAGGAATTATTTTATTGATTGGTGCCACCACCGAAAATCCTTCTTTTGAAGTGATTCGTCCACTCCTTTCCAGAAGTCAGGTGTATATTTTAGAAACATTACGTGAGGAAGATCTCGATGTATTAGTGGAACGCGCATTGACTACCGACGAGATTTTAAAAGAACGTAAAGTAGAAATTGCAGAGAAAACAGCACTGTACGGACTATCGGGTGGGGATGCACGAAAACTATTAAACCTCCTTGATTTAGTAGTAGGCTTTTCAAAAGAAGATCCTGTGATCATCAATGATGCATTGGTAATGCGTATTGCGCAACAGCGAACTGCTGCGTATGACAAAGGAGGAGAACAGCATTACGATATTATTTCCGCTTTTATAAAATCAATTCGTGGTAGTGATCCCAATGCCGCTTTGTACTGGATGGCGCGCATGGTCAATGCAGGTGAAGATCCTAAATTTATTGCACGACGATTAGTTATTCTCGCTTCTGAAGACATCGGCAATGCCAATCCGAATGCTTTGTTGATTGCCCTTTCCTGTTTCCAGGCGGTAGAATTAATCGGTTATCCTGAATGCAGTATTAATTTAGCGCAAGCTGTTACCTACTTAGCTACATCGGCAAAGAGCAATGCCAGTTACATGGGACTTCAACAAGCAAATAAAACAGTGCGTGAAAGAGGTGATTTACCAGTACCCTTGCATCTTCGAAATGCTCCAACCAAATTAATGAAAGACATGGATTACGGTAAGGGATACCGTTATGCCCACGACTTTGAAAATAATTTTTCTAAACAGGAATATTTACCCGATGCCATCAGCGGAATGAAATTTTATGAGCCGGGCGACAATGCACGCGAAAAAGAACTCAGGAATTTTCTGAAGATGCGATGGAAAGAAAAATATAATTATTAGTATTTGAATATTGAATATGAGTTCGAATAGCACGAAAGATAATATTTCATTGAAGTCATACAATACTTTTGGTATTGATGTGAATGCAAACAAAATCATCACGATTGAGGAAGTGAGTGATTTGCGAAAATTTCTGGAAGAGGATTCACACAGAGTAAAAAATAGGCTGATTTTAGGAGGCGGCAGCAATGTATTATTCACCAAAAATTTTGATGGTCTTGTTTTATTGAACAGAATAAGAGGCATTGAAATAATAAAAGAAGACGAAGAATTTGTATTTGTAAAAGTTGGAGCGGGGGAGGAATGGCATGAATTGGTGGTGTGGGCCGTGGATAAATCTTACGGTGGCATAGAGAATTTAAGTTTGATTCCGGGAAGTGTAGGCGCAGGGCCTATGCAAAACATCGGCGCCTACGGTGTAGAATTAAAGGATAGCTTTTATGAATTGGAAGCGATGCATCTCCAAACATTGGAATTGAAAAAGTTCAATACAGAAGAATGTCAATTCGGATACCGAGAAAGCATTTTCAAACAGCAATACAAAGATCAATTTTTCATTACCTCAGTAACTTTCAAACTAAAAAAGCATCCTCAATTAAACATCACTTACGGCGCCATACAGAGCGAATTAAAGGCGATGGGTATCGAGCAACCGAATGTTAAAGATGTGAGCAATGCAGTCATCCGCATTCGACAAAGCAAACTTCCCGATCCAAAAATTTTAGGCAATGCCGGAAGTTTTTTCAAAAATCCTGAAATTACTATTTCACAATTCGAAAAAATAAAAGCAGAACATCCGGCAATAGTTGCTTACCCTACAACACCCGGCAAAATTAAATTAGCCGCAGGATGGATGATAGAACAATGCGGATGGAAAGGAAAAGTGATAGGCCACACCGGCTCTCATAAAGACCAAGCCCTCGTATTAGTTAATTACGGGAATGCTACAGGTGATGAAGTGTACCAACTTGCACTAGACATTAAAAAAAGCGTTTTCGAAAAATTTGGGGTCGAGATTAATCCGGAGGTGAATGTTTATTGATGAACTTTTATGGTCGAGATTGTAAGAAAATTCCATTATCAATTGATCACATACAAGCCGCAATAAGGTATTATGGGAGCGTGATGCACATTATGAGTATTATGATCATGGGCCAATGGCTAGAGTAGAATTAGGCGAGGACAATGTTCAAGGAATTGACTATGCTTATACCTTGCAAGGCTGGATAAAGGGTGTGAATAGTGGACAATTAAAACCAGAATTGGATATGGGTGCTGATGGATTAGGAATTCCTGGTAATCCTTATTCTGATTTCGGAAGAGATATATTCTCCTACTCATTAAATTATTTTGAAAAAGATTACATTGCTATTGGTGAAGAAAATTTGCCAGGGCAACCTACAGGACCCGTACTCACAGCAGCCACAAATCCGTTTATTCGTATGGATAACGGGACAACTCTAAGCCCATCACCCTCTAATTTAATGGCGAATGCGGGTAATCTATACAATGGAAATATTACTTCCATGGTCACTACACTCCCGATTGCAGCTACGATGACCGGAAATAATCTAACAGGCTATCAGTTCGAGCCTTTGGGATTTGCATATAAATACGACCAACTAAATAGAATAAAGCAAGCAGAGGGTCTTAAAAACATTAATGCGGCTAATAATCAATGGAACACGGATGTCATTCCAACCAAAAATTTCTTAAGCACTTTTGCTTATGATGCAAATGGAAATATTACAGGCTTGACCAGAACCGCTGAATCAATTACTGATTTATATGATAATTTAGCATATCACTATTTAACCGCTTCTGTAGGAGGTCAAAATAAATTACTGTCGAACCGATTATATCATGTGAATGATGCCATTATCAATATGG
>Ga0209702_10007509_pt1 | contig 13296 bp, 13 predicted proteins | sample FRY01_FD_187210 | JGI IMG/M metagenome (GOLD analysis project Ga0209702, IMG submission 187210) | Freshwater microbial communities from Lake Fryxell liftoff mats and glacier meltwater in Antarctica - FRY-01 (SPAdes) (version 2) | ecosystem: Environmental > Aquatic > Freshwater > Ice > Glacier... | reverse complement strand
TTACGGAGGAAGAATTTTACAGCAAGGTAGACAAAAGACAAGTCAAGGTAAATGGACGGTATGTGAAACCTGAAAATATCATGGATGAAGAGAATCCCGATTTTGCATATGAATTAAAGGAATCTTTCCCTGAACTAAAATTACCTGCGGTAGTCTTACCACATGGCATTTTGGGCATATCCAATTCCGAAATAAAGGTCGATAAAACCCAAGGTAAATTTGGACCATTTGATGGCCAATTACTTGTTGGAGACATGGGACAGAGTAAGATTATGAGGGTGGTTCTCGAAAAAATAAAAGGAGAATACCAGGGTGTAGCTTTCGACTTTAGAACGGGTTTTCAATCGGGAGTTATGCGAATGGATTTTGATAGTGAGGGAAGACTTTTTGTAGGTGAAACCAATAGAGGATGGGGTTCAGCGGGCACCACCAATTCTGGTCTGGAATACCTTACTTGGACAGGGCGTACACCCTTTGAAATGAAAACGGTAACCGCCAAGCCAGATGGATTTGAAATTGAATTTACCTTGCCTGTGGAAAAAGCTTCTGCAGAAGACCTAGATTCCTATTTTGGCAAGAGCTACATTTACAAATATCACGCAGCCTACGGCAGTCCACAAACCAACATTGAAGAGATTAAAATCAAAGGGGTCAAAGTAAGTGACGACGGTATGAGTGTCCATGTAGTTATTGATAATCTTCGTCAATATTATGTACATGAAATTATGTTACCAGGTGTAAAGGCCAAAGCGTCCGGTAATACTATTTTACACCCAACACTGTATTACACCTTGAACAATATACCCGAGGGAGCTAAATTACCAACAGCTGGGCTCTCCACCAAGCGCTCCAGCCTATTAAAAAAAGCAGTTAGCGCTAAAAGATCTGTCCCTAAAAAATTGACAGCAACAAATAAGGTATTGACGGATACTGAAGTACAGCCATTGTTAATGACCAATACTTGCGTGGCATGCCACCATAAGGACAAAAGGGTTATAGGACCTTCCTTTACCGAAATTTCAAAACGAAATTATGACAATGAGAAAATTGTAGAATTAATTTACAATCCACAACCTAAAAATTGGCCAGAATACGCTACACCCATGGCTCCAATGCCCCATGTACCAAAGGATGAGGCACTTAAAATAGCTGGGTGGATCAACTCATTAAAAAAATAACCAACGAACTAGTCCAACAATAAAAAAGGCGGTTATAAAGTGCAAAGAACACTTTATAACCGCCTTTTTTATTTATTACATATGTTTATTCTTTGATATTCTCCCAAGTAATATTACCATTTTCAATTCCTTTTGCAAGGTCAGGGAATTCTGCCAACAAAGCCTTAGCTCTACTAGAATTGGAATAATAACAACACAGGCTGGCAGCTTTTCTCTCGACCAGATTATCACTCGAAAATAATCGCTTCATATCCTTTAGCAATTTTTCTTCTATAAAATTACTCACAGGTCTCCAAAAGCTAGGATCAATTTCCCTAGATGCTGCCCAACGTTCATGTGCATAGTCAGAAATAATTCTTGTAAGTTCCTTATTCGCTCTTTTATCCACTTGTACAATGTCATTGAGGTTTTGTTGCATAAACGCCGCCTTAAGGTACATTTGATTCCACTGCTGTTCATTAAAATAAAGAGCCGGATAGGGATTATTTAGCGCTATGGCATCAAAAACAGTAGCGATATTGGTTCTAAGTGCTTCCACGGCCTGAACTTTATAATTTTCTGGATTTGGTAGCAACACTAAAAATTTCAAAAAGGTTTCCATTTCCCTCTTATCGGCCACTTCAATAATATTGGCCACTTTTGCCTTAAAAAATTCTTCCTTGCCTTCCAATACCTTATAAAGCAAAAATATTCTACCAATCTGTTGAATATCGGCATTTTGAACCTCCAGATAAGCTCTTAATTCATTATTATCTATTGAAAGTGAAAGATTACTTTCCAACTTAATTTTAGTTGGAACTAGGCTATAGGTCAAATATAGATCCTTAGTTGATTCAGTTTCCACAATGCTTTCTATTTTGGACAATAGCCATTGTTTATTTTCCTTATCCACATTATCCTCTAAAATTTTAAAGAGCTGTGAACCAATATTTTTAAATAACATATAACAAGATACTTTTTTATGTGTTAAACCAAAAGTTCTAATAAGACCAGAGATAAGCAATTTAGGGAATAAATAGATTTCACTTTACTTACCTAGGGGGTTTAAATATAAAACTATATCATCATAAATTACCGCGGTTTATGGTATTCTTTCTATTTTTGAAACAGAAAATCGCATTATGTTAGGTTTAAAATTACCCACTGACCCAAGATGGGTCAATATTGTCGAGAAAAATATAGATGAAATACTTATAGATCACGCCTATTGCGAACAAAAGGCGGCGAGTACAGCTATTTCCTTAATTGTTAGTTTTCCTGAATATACTGAGCTTACCCAAGAAATGATAGCGCTGTCCCGGGAGGAAATGGGACATTTTAAAATGGTCCACGATCGTATCTTGGCGCGTGGAAAAACATTGGGAAGGGATAGAAAAGACGAGTATGTGGTGGCGTTGCTAAAATTCTTTCCAAAAGGAGGCAGCAGAACCACGCAACTGGTACATCGCTTATTATATGCAGCCTTAATTGAAGCTCGCAGCTGTGAACGCTTCAGGCTACTCTCAGAGGAATTAAAAGATAAAGAGTTGGCAGATTTTTATCATAAACTAATGGTCAGTGAAGCTGGCCATTACACCATGTTCCTGAATTTTGCACGGCAGTATGGAGATCGCAAAGAAGTGGACAAGAAATGGGATGAGCTGCTGTCTTATGAGGCATCCATCATGAAAGACCTGGGCAAAAATGAATCGGTTCATGGCTAATTGGCGCGGCAAGTAAAAGCGGTTTACATGCCCAATATTAATTCTATATTTCCTTACTCTTTGGTGTAGTACAGCGTTTTTATAATTCCATCGGACAACCCTATTTTGGGTACATGAATTTTTTTTGCTCCGATCCACTTGGCAGAAGAAACAAAAATTTTCGTTGCAGGAATTATTACATCGGCCCTGTCGGGGTTAAGTCCCAATTCTGACACCCTTTCCTCAAAAGTTAGGCTGGCCAGAAAATGATATTGTGCCCTCAGCCAAATATAAGAAAGGGACTCCCCTATCTTTCTACCCGACATTTTATGTAATTTATTAATGTTGCCCCCAGAACCAATAATGGATAAATTGGGCAGCCCTTTAACATGTTTCTTCAACCAAAGCTCCAGTTCATCCCACATTTCGTCATTTACCATTCCATTTAGGAGTCTAACGGTTCCAATTTTGAAGGACTTGGAAATTTTTATTTTCCCTTCAGAAAAGACGGTGAACTCGGTGCTACCTCCTCCTACATCAATATAGAGATAAGTCTCGTCTTTTCTTATCAAATTCTTAAGATCTGTAGAGGCGATAATTGAAGCCTCCTTTTCCCCATCGATAAGTTGAATACTTACCCCTGAAGCCTCCAAAATAGTATCAATAACAAGCTGACCATTATCCGCCTCTCTCATAGCCGAGGTAGCACATGCCATATATTTTTCTACTCCTTGCACTTCCATTAAAAGCTGGAATGCCTTCATGGCACTTAACAAGCGTTCTTGATTGCGTTTAGAAATAGCACCATTTTTAAAGACATCCTCCCCTAATCTGATAGGCAACCTAACCAAGGCACTTTTTCTAAATAAGGTATCTTTCCCCTCTTCTTCAATTACGTTATGGGTAAGTAAACGAACAGCGTTGGAACCGATATCTATTGCAGCATATTTCCGTACTTTCAAATTAGATTTTTATTTAAGAGTTCAATTTATTCAGGTAATAATCATAGGTTGCGAATTGCGATCGCACTTTTGGGTTATCGTTTATTCTATAGGCATTGTCATGCTTTTCAGAAAACACTCTAGCTTTTACGTTATCCCTCCAAGAGATATCAAAAGTATCCAGGAGTTCCTGTTTAATTTCTTCATCATAAATTGGAACTCCAACCTCTACCCGATAATCCAAATTCCTCGTCATCCAATCTGCAGAAGATATATAAACTTTGGAATTACCATTATTTCCAAAAACAAAAACCCTTGGGTGCTCCAAAAACTTATCCACTATACTAATGGCCTCTATATTTTCACTCATTCCTTTAACACCAGGCACTAAACAACAAATACCTCTGATAATAAGTTGAATTTTCACTCCTGCCCTACTAGCTTCATACAGTTTGTCCACCATTTTATAGGAAGTAAAGCTGTTCATTTTTATTTTAATATACGCCTCTTTCCCGGCCTTGGCATTGTGAATTTCCTTATCGATCAATTTCTTGAACACATTTTTAGTGTAATGTGGAGAAACAATGAGATGTTTATATTTGTTAATCTTATAGGTTGTTTCAAAGAAATCGAAAACCTTGTTCAATTCCTTTAATATCCCGTAGTGGGCCGTGAATAGGGTATAATCTGTATAGATACGCGCTGTGGATTCATTAAAATTCCCGGTACTAACAAACCCATAACGTTTAGTCTGTGAGCCTTCTTCCCGCTCCACCAAACATATTTTACTATGCACTTTTAGACCACGCACGCCAAAAATTAGCTTAACCCCTTCTGCCTGTAACTGTTCCGCATATTCTATATTGGCCTGTTCATCAAACCTAGCCTGTAACTCTATCTGTACCGTTACATGTTTTCCATTTTTCACGGCATTGATCAAGGATGCTGCTACTTGAGAATTATCTGCTAGTCTGTAAACTGTAATCTTGATATTTCTAACCTTGGGGTCCAATGCGGCCTCCCTTAAAAATTTAATGATATAGGAAAAGGTTTGGTATGGAGTGTATTGCAAGATGTCCTTTTCTGAAATCTTTTCAAAAAGACTGCCTTCCATCGAAATTCCCTTTACCTGCAGGGGAGTAATTTTCTCATACATTAAATCGTTACGCCCCAAACTTGGAAAGCCCATATAGTCACGTCTATTGTGGTATCTTCCACCAGGAATTACACTATCCGTGTCTTCAATGTCCATTTTTTCTTTTAAAAAATCTAGCGTATCCTTTCCTATGCTTTTGTCGTAAACAAATCGGACCGGATCACTAATTTTGCGATGTTCTACACTCGAGGATATTTTCTCTATAAAACTTTTACTTAGATCGTTATCAATGTCCAACTCGGCATCACGTGTAATTTTGATCATATGTGCCGATATGGACTCGTAATCGAACATATTAAAAATACTCCCCAAGCAATATCGGATAAGATCATCCAAGATCATTATATAATTTTTATCTCCCTCTTTCGGAAGCACCACAAAACGATCTATACCTTTAGGGATTTCGATAAGCGCATAGCGCTTCTCCTTGGTGGTCGATTTATTTTCCGGTTGTTGCTTTAAAATTAATTTTACCGCCAGATAGGCCGCTGTATCCTTTAACAATGGAAAGCTTGCTAAATCGTTCAAAATGATGGTCATTAACACCGGACTTACCTTTTCGATGAAATAATTCTTAATAAACAAACATTGGGTCTCGGTTATTTTTGATTCATTAATCAAAAAAATATTCTGGGTTTCCAATTCCTTTTCAATATCACTGAGTATTTTTAAGCTATTGGTTTGCTGTTCAATAACAATCTCGGTAATTTCTTCTAACAGATCCTTGGCACTTTCTCCGCCCAAAACACTTTTTCCAGACCTACCCGCTTCTACTATTCTTTTGACAGTAGCATACCTAACCTTAAAAAATTCATCCAAATTATTGGAAAATATTCCTAAAAATCGAAGTCGCTCTATTAAAGGAACATTCTTATCAGCACTTTCTTGTAAGACCCTTTCATTAAAACTTAACCAACTAATTTCTCTGTTTATATACTGATTTTTACTCTTAATCATTCTTTTAATTGTTTAGGGAATAAGGTCCGCGCTGTAATACCTTTCGCCACGGCACTCCAATCATTAATGTCAAATTTTAACTGTACCAATCCACTAGTAGGAACGTTGTCAATATACATGTTTCCTAAAGAATTGGCAATATGTGTAAAGGCTTCATTGTGCCCAAAAATAATTACTGTATTCTTATCATTGTTTAACCTCTTGATGAACTGATAAACATCCTCCCCTGAAAAATCATATAGTTCATTGGACAATTCAAAATTGGCAAACGAAAAGTTCAAAGTTCTTAGGAAAATCATAGCCGTATGCATTGCCCTATTGGCGGGACTGGAATAGGCGGCATCAATATGCATCAAATCTGTCTGAAATGCATTTGCCACTTTATTCACATCTTTGATACCTCTTTCCATTAAGGGCCTGTCCCTATCCGAAACATTATATTCCCAAGACGATTTACCGTGCCTTACCAATATTACTGTTTTCATACGTTTAAATCTTTTTAATTTATTGAAAAGAAAATCAAATTGAGATTATAGGTAACCTCTACGCGCTCACATTAAAAATTTATTAATTCTGGTATCATTTATTTACATTTATTTGTCAGCACTTTTCCGCTGCTATACCAATCCAATGTATTGAAGGCATTAGGGTGCCAACCTTTCCAATTTCCAGTCGAAATTATCCTGTAAGCTATACCGTATTCTATCATGTAACCTATTGGGCCTTCCCTGCCAGAACTCCATAGATATAGGCTTCACTATAAATCCACCCCAATACTTTGGCCGTTCTATCTCCTTATTTTCATATTCCTTCTCCAAATCCTTTAATTTATTCTCCAAAAACTCTCGACTTGGTATTACCTGACTCTGATTAGATACTATGGCACCCAGTTTACTGCCGTCCGGCCTAGATTCAAAGTAGCCATCGGATAAATTTTCAGCAATTTTTTCGGCCTTTCCCTTTATAATGATCTGTCTTTCCATATTGGGCCAAAAAAATGAAATACAAATATTAGGATTATCTGCTATGGCCCTCCCTTTTTCACTTTCATAATTGGTATAAAAGATAAAACCTTCATAAGTGTACTTTTTTAATAGGACTACCCTACTCTTTGGAAATCCGTCCAAACCTATAGTGGAAACCGTCATAGCATTGGGTTCATCTACCCCTTCCGATGCCTCTACCTCATAAAACCATTTCTGAAATAATTCCATAGGGTTATCTGAAATAACTTCTTCGGTAAGAGCGCTTTTTTCATAGGATTTTCTATAATTTCCTAGGTCTTTTTGCATGGGTAAACTTGGATATTTAAATCGTAATTAGTTACTACACAAAATTGCACAAAACAAACTGAAACACGAAAAGTAAGCCGAGTTTTTTTAGGGTCATTCACTCTAGGAATGGCAAATAAAACATTGCTTATTGAAAGACCTATAATTAGTCGCCCAAAACTGACAAGTGAACAACAATGAAGTTAAGGCCTTTCTTGCAAAACGCACTACCCATCCAATCATGATTATTACTGTTAGCCCTATTTATACTTATAGATCAAACTCCTTGCCGTCGTCGGCAAGTTCCACATTCGCAAATATGGTTTTGGCTTCTTCCTTAAAAAGGTCCAATGATTTATATCTAGTAGAAAAATGACCTAATATCAACAGCCCCACATTAGCTTCCTTTGCTATGGTAGCCGCCTCCTTGGCGGTGGCATGTTTTGTTTTCGGAGCTAATTTTCTTTCGGTCTCCAGAAAGGTGGCTTCATGATACAACACATCCACATTCCTGATCCAAGGAACAATTTTCTCTGAGAAAGCGGTATCGCTACAAAAAGCATAACTCTTGGGAGCAGGTGGGTCAAAAGTTAATAAGGCATTGGATATTATCTTATTGCTCTCCAAAATAATATCCTTTCCGTTCTTGATATTCTGAAAATAGCACTTATCTATTTTGTATTTGGCAACAGCCCTAACATTCAATTTACGTTCCGCCAACTTTTCTTTAAACAAGAACCCATTAGTGTATATCCTATGTTCCAAAGGAATTGTAGTAATGATAACTTTCCCATCTTCATAAATCATTTCTGGTTCTGTAGATGATAACTCGTGGAAAATAAGTGGATAATTCGTCCATGAATCCCCCAATTTCAGAAATAAGGTAATAGCCTCCTTTATTCCTTTGGGTCCGTAAACATGTAATTCATTTTTTCTTCCCAACAATCTAAATGTTGAAATCAACCCAGGCAACCCAAAAAAATGATCTCCATGCAAATGGGATATTAGAATATGATTGATTCGTGAAAATTTAATCTTACTCTTTCGCAATTGCACCTGTGTCCCTTCACCACAATCTATTAAAAACAAATGGTTCTTTATTTCCAGTACTTGGGATGTGGGATTGTTCAAAGATCTTGGCGTTGCGGCATAACAACCCAATATAGTTAGTTTCATAAAAATAAAATATTGAAAACGGAAAACGGAAAACGGAAAATCATACCCTAGCCATTTAGTTTAGAGGATTTTACAATTGACGCCAACAATTTTATAATCTGAGTTAATTCTTCCTTATTCAATTTTAAATCCCTAAAGATCCAAATCCCTTTCGATCTCTTCCATCTCTATAATATCTTTCGCCTCTTGAATTGTGGGCACAACACAAATAGTATCAGGGACCTCATCATAGGATACTTTTTCGGTAACCAAAACGAAGGATTTTTTGATTTTTCGATGTGCATCCGAAAGCTCCAAAAATTCCAAAACATCATTGGAAGTAAGTTTTGCAAAGGAAAAGAGATTAATAATAATATGATCGTTCTTAATTTTAGGATAGATGTCCCCTAAATTGGAAAGAAACTTGTTTAAAGAAATATTCTCCTGGAGAACTGTAGTCACATTTCCTTCTTTATCCAAAATCATAAGCCTTTTATTTAATTTTTGATGCCAATAAATAGATTACAGCCATACGTATGGCCACCCCATTTTCCACCTGATTTAATATAATGGATTGTTTTGAATCCGCTACATCACTGGTTATCTCCACACCTCGATTAATGGGCCCCGGGTGCATAATCACTATTTCTTTATCCAAACTGTTCAATAATGCCTTGTTAACCCCAAACTGTTGGGTATACTCCCTTGTGGTAGGAAAATAACTAATATCCAATCGCTCATTCTGAATGCGTAGCATATTAGCAACATCGCACCAGTTTAAAGCCTTACGCAAATTGGTTTCAACAGAAACACCCAAAGATTCTATGTGTTTGGGCAGTAAAGTTTTAGGCCCACAAACCTTTACATTTGCCCCCTGCAATCGAAGTGCGAAAATATTGGACAGGGCCACTCGAGAATGAAGGATATCGCCCACAATGACTACATTTTTTCCAGCTACGTCACCTAATTTTTCCCTTATGGAATATGAATCCAATAAGGCCTGTGTCGGATGCTCATGAGCACCATCACCTGCATTTACTATAGAAGCTTTAACATTCTTGGAAAGGAAAATACCAGCTCCTGGATTAGGATGGCGCATCACCACCATATCTACCTTCATAGATAGAATATTATTTACCGTATCTATCAAGGTTTCCCCCTTCTTCACGGATGACTGTGCAGCAGAAAAATTGATAACGTCTGCAGACAACCTTTTTTCAGCCAATTCAAAGGAAAGCCGGGTACGGGTACTATTTTCAAAAAATACATTCGCTATGGTGATATCACGAAGTGAAGGCACTTTTTTAATTGATCGGTTGATTACCTCTTTAAAATGATCTGCAGTTTCAAAAATGAGCTGAATATCCGATTCTTTCAGATACTTTATCCCTAACAAGTGTTTTACACTTAATTCGCCCATGCCTATGTCTTTACTAAATATATTACATCCTCGCCGTCATTTTCCTCCCACATTACCTTCACTTTTTCTCCATTTATAGCATCAACTTGCCGTCCTCTATAATTGGGCTGTATGGGCAAGTGTCTACTAAAACGACGGTCGATTAAAGCTAGCAACTCAATCTCTAACGGCCTTCCGAAAGATTGTATAGCCGTTAATGCCGCCCTTATACTTCTTCCCGTATACAGTACGTCATCTACAAATACCACTTTTCTATCCTCCACAAGAAAGTCGATTTTAGTCTTATTGGCTTCCAAGGTCTTTTCCCCTCTTCTAAAGTCATCACGATAAAATGTAATGTCCAAAAAACCTAAATCGATATTTTTAACTCCGTAATCTTCTTTAAGGATCTTGGCCAAGCGTGATGCCAAAAATATGCCTCTAGGCTGTATACCTATTAGGACTGTGTTTTTAAAATCTAGATGATTTTCTAATAATTGACAAGCCAAGCGATGCAGGATAATATTTATTTCTTTGGAAGAAAGTAATACTTTTTGACTCATAGATGATTTGGCCAATGCTTTTGAATTACAAAAATAGGGATTTCTATTTAATATTGGCGTTTTAAAGACAAAAGACAACGTAATAACCTAAGGACGAAATTTGCACTGTGCTACAATTCACTGAGGGCCTTTGAGTTGTATTTTATATTATTACCGAAAATCCTGATCTAAAATTAAATTATACCGGCAGTAAGGTAAAAGGCTAAATATATCATTATCGGATTTATTCCAAATAAAAAGCCCTGACAAATGCCAGGGCTTTCATAAATCAATAATCTAAAAGCTTACTTCTTTTTCTTATCGTTAGCTTCCATTTTATCTTTTAACGCTTGCAAAGCTTCGTTTGCGTCACCTAAAGTAGGTTTAGCTTCATCTGCAGATACTGCAGCCTTTTTAACGGCCGCTTTTACATTGCGTTGTTCTTCCTCTCTAAAGATAGCAGTATGACTGGCTACAACTCTTTTGAATTCTTTGTTGAATTCAATGATCTTAAACTCAGCCTCTTCACCTTTTACCAATTTCTTGCCATCTTCTTTTTCTAAATGACGAGAAGGTACAAAGGCAACGATATCTTCATTAAAATCGATAGTTGCTCCTTTATCCACTATTTCAGCTATACTTCCTTTGTGAACTGTATCCAAAGCAAATTCAGTTTCGTACTTGTCCCAAGGATTATCAGTAGTTTGTTTGTGTCCTAAACTTAATTTACGACCATCAACATCCAATTCCAATACCTCAACTTCCAAAGTGTCACCTACAGTAACAAACTCGGATGGATGTTTAATTTTCTTGGTCCAAGAAAGATCGGAGATATAGATCAATCCGTCTATTCCTTCTTCCAATTCCACAAACACACCAAAATTAGTGAAGTTACGTACAATACCTTTGTGCTTAGATCCAACAGGATATTTAGTAGTGATATCAGTCCATGGGTCTGGAGTTAATTGCTTAATTCCAAGAGACATTTTACGGTCTTCCCTATCCAAAGTCAATACTACAGCTTCAACCTGATCACCAACTTTTACGAAATCCTGAGCGGAACGTAAATGTGTAGACCAAGACATTTCAGAAACGTGAATCAATCCTTCAACACCTTCTGCAACTTCGATAAATGCACCGTAGTCTGCAATAACAACTACCTTACCTTTAACTTTGTCTCCAATTTTAATGTCTTCGCTAAGAGCATCCCAAGGATGTTTCTCCAATTGCTTAAGACCTAATTGGATTCTAGACTTGTTCTCATCAAAGTCAAGAATTACAACATTCAATTTCTGATCTAATTCCACCACTTCATTTGGATGGTTGATTCTGCTCCAAGATAGATCGGTAATATGCACCAATCCGTCTACACCACCAAGATCAATAAAGACACCATAAGAAGTAATGTTTTTAACAACACCTTCCAATACTTGTCCTTTTTCCAATTGACCAATGATCTCTTTTTTCTGCTCTTCAATATCAGCCTCGATCAACGCTTTATGAGAAACTACTACGTTTTTAAATTCGTGGTTTATCTTAACCACTTTAAATTCCATAGTCTTGTTTACATATTGGTCGTAATCACGGATAGGCTTAACATCGATCTGAGAACCTGGCAAGAATGCCTCAATTCCAAAAACATCGACAATCATACCTCCTTTAGTTCTGCACTTAACAAAACCACTAACAATCTCTTCTTTGTCATGGGCAGCATTTACGCGATCCCAAGCCATGATAGTTCTTGCCTTTCTGTGTGAGAGTACCAATTGTCCACTTTTATCCTCACGGATATCGATCAACACCTCTACCTTATCACCAACTTTTAGGTCAGGATTGTAACGGAATTCGTTAAGTGAAATAACACCTTCAGATTTGGCATTTATATCAATAATTGCCTCACGCTCCGTTAGGTATACTACTGTTCCCTCTACTACTTCCGCATCGGCAGTATCTACAAAGTTTTCAGCCACTAATTCTTCAAATTCTTTTAATTTGGAGTCATCAACGCGCTCAATTCCTTGTTCGTACTTGTCCCAATCAAAACTAGCCAAAAATTCTTTTGGATCCTGTACAGGGGCCTCTACTTTTGTTTCTTGTGTAGTTGCGGCAGTTTCATCTACCTCAACTGTTGTTTTTTCTTCAGCCATTTGCTGATTATAATTTTGTATTCCATGGAGTTACAAGAGTTAACAATTACCACAGAAGAAGTTATATTGATTTTCTTTTCGTTCCTTTTTTCTCTTGATACTTTGCTAAAAAAGGAGTGCAAAAATACAACTAAAAAATGGCATTACAAACCTAAAAATGAGATGAGTGTCAATTACTTAACTATTTTGCGCAATTTGATGCAAAACATACCTAGAATCCTTATATTCGATTATTAAATATTAACCGTTAAATAAATACGATTATGAGTGTTAAAGCAAAGTATCAAGCTGTATTAAACCTTGGAGAAGAACTAAAAATAAAAGATGGGGCTATAACCGAGGAGGCAGGTATTCTAAAAATAAAAGGTCAGGCTGCAACCCAGTATGAGAAAAACCTTTTGTGGGACAAAATCAAAGAATTAGGTGGAGAAAATCCTTCTGATATCAAAGCAAATATTAGCGTTGCCGACGAAAGTGTTTACCACAGGCACACTGTAAAAGGCGGAGAGTCTCTTAGCAAGATTGCAAAAAAATACTATGGTGATCCTATGAAGTACAAGAAAATTTTCGAAGCCAACACCAATATCCTAAAAAATCCGGATGTTATTCATCCAGATCAAGTGTTGGTCATCCCCAATTAAATTAGAGGCTGAATTATTTCATTTTGGGCGGAGTCCGGAAATAGGTCGAATCGGCAATTACTTTCCTTACTGCGCCCAAATTGATTTTTACAGGATTTAAGAAACATTATTCCTCAATTTTACGGAGCGCAAAATTATAAATACGTTCCAATTGTTCCTTTAAACCCATATCACTATTATCAAATTCAATGGCATCATCCGCTTTTCTCAAAGGTGAAAAGCGGATG
>Ga0209702_10007505_pt1 | contig 13302 bp, 17 predicted proteins | sample FRY01_FD_187210 | JGI IMG/M metagenome (GOLD analysis project Ga0209702, IMG submission 187210) | Freshwater microbial communities from Lake Fryxell liftoff mats and glacier meltwater in Antarctica - FRY-01 (SPAdes) (version 2) | ecosystem: Environmental > Aquatic > Freshwater > Ice > Glacier... | reverse complement strand
TGTTGTCTTAACGATGGGGAGTACTATACCCAATCCAACAAACAAAGTGTTTCTTGTCATTACAACACAACCCTTAATTAACGGATTCAGTTTTAATTCAACTAATCTCAAATTTCGGTCAAGGTATGTGATTTTAGATGCAAATGACACAAGTTTTACGTTTAACTATATGCATCCAGGAACCTATTATGTATATGCAATTTATGATAATGATGGAAACCAAACGTTTAATAGTGGAGATTGGTTGAGTGCGACAAATACAACTTTTACCATCACTAATCTTCAACAAATAAGCGCTGGTACAACGATTAATTTTACTATTCCTTAACGATAAGAATATACATGAAAAAGCTTATTCCTGAGCGCCTCGCTATTTATGGCCTATTAAGCATTTTAGGAACAATCTTGATCTTTCACACACTTGTATTCGTGCAGATTATACCGTATGAAATTGTTTGGGCAGGAAGAATGAAATCAGTGGAAGAGATGAGGCAGTTCGAATCAGTTTCAATGATTATTAATAGTATTTTCTTTTTGGTAGTATTAATGAGAGCAAACATCCTTAAACTTGGAAATCATCCTCTAAAAATTAAAGTGTTATTGTGGGTAGCTAATCAAACGAAAAAAGATTACAATTAAACTTGTTTATTTCGAGGAATATCCAACAATTGATATTGCCTTTTATCGCGAAAAGCAAGTTCAAGGCTGGTCTATGGAAAAAAGCTTAAATAAATGGTCAAATTGAAAAATTACCTGAATTCGAAATTGCATATCAAGATTTAATCGAATTAAAAAATTGACTTCGAGAGCTACTCTTGACTTCGAGAGCCTCTCAGTCAACCGGTGGCTAAGGCTTTCGAAGCCACAATCAAAGAATGTTGTATCTTTGCCAACATAAAACAACTGCATGTCCTTTTCAAAATTAGGTTTGTCTCCCGCTTTATTAAAAGCAATTGAACTTCAAAATTACACTCAAGCGTATCCAGTACAAGAGGCTGCTATTCCTGCTATCCTCCGCAAAAGTGATGTATTAGGAATTGCCCAAACTGGCTCTGGTAAAACGGCCAGTTTTGTTCTTCCAATTTTGATGAATTTGGAAGACAGTGCACCAATTAAAAACAGGCATATAAAAACGCTTGTTGTTGTTCCAACACGAGAATTGGCCATTCAAGTGCGAGATGTGTTCCAATTATTTGGTTCTGCTCTTGATAATAAAATCAAATCAATGGCGGTTTATGGAGGTGTTTCCATAAATCCACAAATGAAAGGATTGATTGGAGTTACTGTTTTGATTGCCACTCCTGGACGTTTGTTAGAGCTCGTTCGTTTGAATGCTATTCATCTCTCTTCGGTCGAAACCTTAGTGTTAGATGAAGCTGATAAAATGCTCAATTTAGGTTTCAAAGATGAAATGAATGAGATCTTTTCTTTGCTTCCCAAAAAGCGTCAAAACCTTCTTTTCTCTGCCACATTAAGTGATGATTTATCTAGCATAACACAAGTTGTTTTAAAGAATCCAGAAATAATCAAAATCGAAACAGCTGAAGAAAATATTGATTTAATTACCCAAACTGGCTATTTCATATCGGAAGAAAAAAAGGGGCCATTACTGCGTTACCTGATCAAAATCAATAATATGAAGCAAGTATTGGTGTTTACTTCTTCTGCCTTCACTGCCGACAAGGTTACCGAAAAACTACGTAAAAATGGTGTTGATGCCATGGCTATGCACAGCAAGAAAAGTCAAGAAGCCAGAGTCCGCGCTTTAACCAACTTCAAAAATGGAAATGTGCGTGTTTTAGTTGCTACCGACATTATAGCACGTGGAATCGACATTCAATTCTTGCCTTTTGTTATCAATTACGAATTACCGCGATCTCCAAAAGATTACATTCACCGCATTGGTAGAACAGGTAGAGCTGAATCGCCAGGTGAAGCAATTACCATAGTTACTCCAGAAGACGAAGCTCATTTCAAAGTAATTCAAAAGAAAATCGGTAAGTGGGTGACGATGGTCCAAGGAGATAGTTTGAATTTGCACGGCTTATAAAAAAGCCGAGCCTTTCGTTTTTTATCGGACAATACTGAATCCATTTAAAAATTAAAAATATATCCTAGATTGAATCCCCACATTTTCAAAGGTGAATGATATAATTCTGCCACTTGATGCTCATGGATTTCGTTCGTTGAAACGTTGATAAAAGAAGCATTAATTGAGTTCCCTTCATGCCCAACATGTGTTCCTTGAATGGCATCTTCCATATATCTCACGTTAACATAATTGAAATGAGTGAAACCTCCGAGATAGCTTGCAGAAAATATAATTTTGTGTTGGTTTTCAGAGGACATTTTCTTAAAAATTCGATCTAAGGAAACTTCTGCTCCTACTTCTCCTCCGTAAACAAATCCAGTAAATTTTTGAGTTGTCTCACGTTCCAATGGCTGGCAATCATCCACATCTTGAGGGTCTGCAATCACAATACGTGATTTAAATTTTGTAATCCCAATTTGTGGTGTGATAAATCCCCTTATTGCTCTAAAGTCTTGACCAATCATATATTTGAAACCCAATAAATATTTGTTCATTGAACTCGTATAAGTAACGTCAGTAGTTGTTTGTGAACCGTTATCAAATTGATAAGTTTGTTGTAAAGTTCTTGATGAATAACTACCCCAACTTCCTTTTAGTTCAATGTAAAATGGAGAGCCGAAAATCGGACTAAACGCAGTAGATATACCAAATCCACCATTCACACCCATTTTAGGCATAACAGATTTATCTGGGAAATCAACGGGAATATAAGCGCCTATTTGATAACGTTGTTGAGCAATAGTTTGTAAACTAATGATTGTAAAAATGGAAAGAAGAGCTATTTTCATGACATTCTATTTTCAATTGAGACGCTTAAAGTATTCTAAAAGTTACACGGCTCTATCAATATTTGTACCAGCGCTAACAATTTGGTATTCGGGAATCATAATTCTGAATTCATAACGCATAATTCTGATTTCTCAAGTATCTTTGCCGCATGATTTTTAAAAATGTGAAATACATCCTTACGGATATTGAAGGCACAACTACGTCTGTCAAATTCGTTTACGATGTATTATTCCCTTATTTCAGAGAGCATATTGGAGAATTACGTTCAATGGTTGCTCAAGATGAAGTTCAAAAAGCATTCAAACAAACGGTTGAGTTGTCTCAATCGTTGGAAAGTAGAAAACTTCAATCGGTTGATGATATTATCAATATTCTTTATCGATGGAGCCAAGAAGATCGAAAGATTACACCTTTAAAAACGGTGCAAGGCTTATTATGGGAAAAAGGATATAAAAGCGGTGAGATCAAAGGCCATGTTTATCCTGATGTAGCTGATTCTTTAAAGCATTGGAATAAAAATGGAATTCAATTGGGTGTATTTTCCTCGGGATCAATTGCTGCTCAGAAATTGATTTTTGGTTACAGTGAGGCGGGCGATTTAACCGCACATTTCTCTAACTATTTTGACACAACAACTGGAGGAAAGCGCGAATCTGCCACCTACTCTGTAATAGCAGAAGAATTAGCTTTGACAGCTGATAATATTTTGTTTTTGTCCGATATTGCTGAGGAGCTTGAAGCTGCAAAAGAAGCAGGAATGCAAACTGTACAACTGGTAAGACCAGGAACTGAAAGCAATTGGCAGCAAACAGTCAATGATTTCACAGAAATAATATTAAATTAATATGTCAGGTCGAGTGCTGGCTGATTCTCGATACTCCCTTTTTCAAAGGAAACTCGAATTGACAGCCAGCACTCGAACTGACATCAAAAAAATAAATAGATGAGTAATTTCCGAACTATTTGGACTACAGAAGATCGTTACGTTGAAGTAATCGATCAACGTAAATTACCGCACGAATTCGTTGTTTTGAAACTCGAAACATACGATGATGCTGAAGAGGCAATTAAGGACATGACCGTTCGCGGCGCTCCATTAATTGGCGCGACTGCAGCGTATGGAATTTATTTGGCTGTTCGTGAGATGATAGAAGAAGAATTAGATGGTTCTTTTTTAGATCAAGCTTTTTCTGATTTAAGAGCCTCTCGGCCAACAGCCGTAAATTTATTTTGGGCTTTGGATAAAATGCGGGTAGCCTTGGATAATTGTGAAGGTGATTTTTTAGCCTGTGCGTGGGAATCCGCAGCTGCAATTGTTGAGGAGGATGTCGAAACATGTCGAATGATTGGAGTACATGGTTTACCATTAATCGAAGAAATTTCACAACGCAAAAATGGCGAAGTAGTCAATATTCTGACACATTGTAATGCTGGGATGTTGGGTTGTGTAGAGTGGGGAACAATTACTTCCCCGATTTATCAAGCAATGCAAAAAGGATTGAAAGTCCATGTTTGGGTAGACGAAACACGACCAAGAAATCAAGGTTCAAATTTGACATGTTATGAATTAACAAAGCACAATGTTCCACACACATTAATCGTGGACAATGCTGGCGGACATTTAATGCAACATGGTATGGTTGACATGGTAATAGTGGGAACCGACCGAACGACTCGAAACGGTGATGTCGCGAATAAAATTGGTACATATTTGAAGGCATTAGCAGCAAAGGATAATAATATTCCGTTTTATGTGGCTTTACCTTCCACAACGTTGGACATGACTATTCGTGATGGATTGAAAGAGATTCCAATCGAAGAACGCAACCAAGATGAAGTTCGCTATATGATTGGCAAAGGTCCGAACGGCAAAATCGAATCGGTCTTGATTTGTCCAGAAACAACACAGGCAAGTAATTATGGTTTCGATGTTACGCCAGCTCATCTAGTTACAAAAATTATTACAGAACGCGGGATATGTGCTGCGAGTGAAGAAGGACTGTTGGGATTATTTCCAGAATACAAATAGAAAAATATACAAATAAATAATCCCCATACAATTTCTAGCATGGGGATTATTGTTTCTAGTTTGATGGAAAATTATTCAGCAATAACGACTGAATAACTTGCATTTTTTGCACCTGATTTGATTTGAACGAAGTAAGTTCCACTATACAAAGTTCCAACATTGAAATAACAAAGAGTACTTCCTGAAAGGATAGTTTGAGTTTGAACTATTTTTCCATTCATATCAACCAATTCAGCAACAATATCGGAAGCATGCAATCCAGATGCTTGAACGATTAAAATATCGGCTGCAGGATTAGGGAAAATAGTAAAAGAAGTATTTTCAGCTGCTGTAATTCCTGCTGTTGAAGTATAGGTAGTAACCGCTTCTGAAATAGTTGTAACAACTGAGGCAGATTTAACGCCATAATAAGTTGGTCCTACAGCATACGGATATGCAGAATTGTGATTTACATCTACTGTAGCAAAGTAACAATAGATTCCAGCTGGGTATTCTGGAGTGACACAAAAACGTCCGTTATGCTCATCCAAATAATCTTCTTCAGGATGTGAAATAAATTCATAATCCTCTCTAAAATACCCTAAGAAATAAGTTGTATTAACAGCAGGACCATCAATTACGTCTGTTCCATCTGCCCAATTCGTTCGAGCAGTAATATTTCTTAATTGATATCCAGATTTAATACGTGAAATTCCTCCAGATCCATCAGCATTTGCATAACCATAAGCCCCATAAATTGGGTAGCCGTCATAGGCAAATCCAATTAATGGAGAATGTTCAGCAGTATTGATTGCATACAATCCATCCGCAGCATATAAATCACAAATTGTTGAAATAACCGTTAAATCCAGGTTAAAAGCACTTGGATTTTGGTGGTGGTGATAATTCCCCATTGCTGGGTGACCTTTTGAACAGTCAAAACCTAGTTTTTCTGCTGGAATGGCATCTCGATTCCAAGGCATTGCGGCTCCAGGTCCACCCGGACAAGGAGGATTGCCAGGTCCACCACATAATGCACTTGTTGCATTATTCCAAGCTACTCCATCACGGTAATCAAATAATGCAACACCATTAATGAAAACACCAATATTACCAGCTGAAGTTGCGGTCAATGTTCCAGTATTTGGAACCGGAATCAAAGGAATTTTGAAAATCGCATTTTGATCTGTAGCTTGCGACGGATTTCCATCACCCGTAAATGGACCAGTTGGGTATGCAGGAACTCCAGTTGCTGAAATATATGCCCAGTTTGTAGAGTATTGCACTACCTGACAATTGACTAAAATTCCATTACCAATAGTTACTGAACTACCAGCATTGTAATAAGTTCCCGTTTGAGTGTTGTTTTGCAACCATGATAGAATTGCAGGATTGGTTTGTGCCTGTCCTAAAACAGCAAATCCAAGAGTAAAAAATAAGCCTAGTTTTCGCATAATAAAATGTTTATGTAAGGTTAGAGGGTTTAATGAAAATAAACTTGCGTTCGAATTCAAAAATTATCGTGGGAAGGAAAAACGAATGTTATATAGAAAGGTTTTATCCGTTAATGTTAGTAAAAATGATAGGATATCTTTTTTCTGAATTTCAGTAAAATTTAAGGGCTTTTGAAGAGAATTATGCAAATAGCGATTACCGGGATCTATACCATCACTGTAATAATTTATCACGTCTTTCAATTTTTTATATCTTCCATCGTGCATATAGGGAAAGGTAAATTCAATATTCCGTAATGTTGGAATTTTAAATTGCATGGAATCTTTTCCTTGATATGTTATTCCATATCTGCCTGTATCTTTGAGGAGAGAGTCCATTTTTAGTCCGTTACTAGCAAAAAAAGTATTCGTAAAAAGTGGTTCAGTATGACAAGCTGTACAATGTTGTTGAAACAATTTCAATCCATTCTTTTCTTGAGAAGTAAATGCCACTCCCTTGTCTTTCCGCATTACTTGGTCGTATTTTGAATTCGACGAAACTAATGACGCGGTGTATTGCGTCAATGCCTTCATAATGTCGGATGTAGTAATTTCCTTTTTTCCAAAAACTTTTTCAAATTGGGCAGGATAGCTTGTTGATCTTTGAAGGCTTCGGATCACTTCTTCCAATGTATTATCCATTTCAGCAACATGTTGAATGGGATTTATTCCTTGCACTTCTATGTGATTAACTCCTCCATCCCAATGAAAGCTTTTGTTCCAAGCAAGATTAATTAATGCCGGTGAGTTTCTTGTGCCTTTTCTGCCATAAATACCATGACTAACAGTATGATCGACATGGGTGAATCCAGTATACTGTAAATGACAAGATGCACAAGAAATGGTACTGTCTCGAGAAAGGATGGGGTCATAAAATAATTTTCTACCTAATTGAAATCCTTCTTCCGTCAACGGATTGTTCTCAAAAGTATAAACGGGTTTAGGCCATTTTTTAGGTATAATAAAATCGATACTCGTTGAAGTTAATTGTTGCTTAAAAGCAACAAGAGCGAACGTGAAAATTCCAAAAAGAATGATGAAAAATGAAGTACGCATCCTATTTTATAGTGAAAATTGTTGGTAGGGTTTCTGAAAGTCGAACAGCCTCTTTCCCAGGAATCATGATCGAATTCACTTTCCAAAGTTCAGTTTGTTGAATAAATTGATTCAATTCGATTTCGATTTCAATGTTTTGTTCGTGATTTTTTATCGGAAAGCAAACAGATTGAATTGTGTTGAAAGGAGATAAATAACCACCTAAATGAAATTCAAAGGATTGGTCGATATTAGTAGAAAGGGATGATTTTCCTTGTAATTTAAAATTAATATATCCACTATTCCATGCCCAATACATGCCGTTGATTGGATCTAAATCTCCATCGAGAATTCCTGAAGCATTCGTCAAACTATCAATTCCTATATTAAATGAAATTGAATCAATTTTAGCTGAAGGAATAGTAATTGTCAAGCTTTCTGTACTTTCTAAATCAATGAGGTGCGCTTTTACATCATCTTTCCAAACTTTCGAAGAAGAATAAATGCTTAAATGTGAAATATAGAATCGAAAATCATCGAACTCAATCCAATTGTCAAGTTGTCCAATTTTCGTAGATAAATTTACTTTCTCACCGTTAAAAAGTGGCACAAAAGTAATTGTTTGCGCAAAAAATTGCACAGGAAGTAGGAGAAAAAAAAGGAGAATTAGTTTCATTTTTTTCGCGGTGGGGGTGGACCTCTTCTTAGTACTTCATGGATGACTTCTTCTAAGTTTTTTTGCTGTTCTTTTGTGCAAAGTGCACTAACATTCTTGAAATGGTCAAAAGTCATTTGTTCCGTTTCCCGCTGATTCTCAACAATAGTATCAATTAATTGTGCAATGGTTGTGCTGTCTTTACTTAAATCATTAAATGAAAGAAACAATTTTTCGTGTAAATCTCTACCTATGTGTATGAGTGCATCTTTCTTTTTGAAATGCTCATCTTGTAAGCGTATGATTTGTTCTTTTTTATCACCTGTGATTCCCAAACGCTCGACAAGGTCGTTTCTTTTTGGGTGACGAGGATGGTGATCTCCATTTGCGGAAGTCCATAGGAAATAAACAATTGTTGCATTTAGCACAACTAAAATTCCAACTAGGATTTTATAAAAGCGAATTGTTTTCATTCTAGTATTTCTATATATGAAAAATAATCTGAATAGATACTTGTTTCTTGAGTATTACTCTGTTTTTTAACACGACGAACTGAAAGCACATTAACTGTTAAAAGCAGTGCAATGCTTGCTGCTGCTAACCAAACTGCTTTCGACGGAATGCGTTGATTCATTAATGAATATTCCTGTGGAATATCAGCGAGTCGTCGATTTAAATTACTGGAAATAGCGACATGTTTCAAGTCATCTACACTTGAGAGTGTTTGTGCTATCCATATTTCTTTTTTTGTTTCCATATTCTTTAAGATGATCTTTTTGTTTTATACTTGCGTTTAACGCTCATTTTCATCATAATAACTTGCTAAAAATAGTTTCAAATTTTGTCGAGCCCTAAAAATAAGTGATTCAACTGAGGACAAACTAGTTTCCATAATCAAGGCAATTTCTTCATAAGGAATACCTTCAATTTTATGCATAGTGAAGGCGATTTTTTGATTTTCAGGGAGGCGATCGATTGCTCCAAACAAAGCGGCAGCACGCTCTTGATTTTCCATTTCAACTCCAGGATGTAAAAAGTTTGCCTTGAAATTGGTGGAATTAGACATTTCCATTTTAGTGTAAGTAGTTAACATACCAAATCGCTTTTTACGTGAGCGTTTACGAATCAATTCTTGACATTTATTCACTGTAATGCGATAAATCCAAGTTGATAATTTTGAATCGCCCTTAAATTGCTTGATAGACAAAAATACTGTAGTAAAAACCTCTTGCGTTACGTCTTCAGCATCTTCTTGATTTTGTAAAATACTGAGTGAAAGATTATAAACTTTAAGGGAATAATTGGATGTGAGTCTATTGAAAGCCGTTTGACTCCCCTTTTGTAATTCCTCAATTTCTTTTAATTCATCCAAGTGTCGAACTTTGTTCGTTTGATGCTAACAATTTACAAAACTTGCGCATAGAATACACTTTATTTTGAATGTGGAGCATTGAATATAGAACATGGATTCTGTTTTAACGAAATATTGTTATTCAAAAGAGCAAGTCTCTACTCTGGACTCGCTTCGAAATCCTCAATGTAGCAACTCATTCAACAACTTTATCCTTCTTCACCTTCCCAAAACCCATTTCCAAACCAAGACCCAACCATGCATATTTCTTGAATTGATCCCAATCGGAATAGAGGTTGGTGCCGAGGCTGATGCGGGCTGCAAGGCTAAATTTCTCATGGAATTGAAAAACTTGACGGTAATAAGTTGATATATTAATTGACGATATAAAGAAACCTTTCTTCGAATTTAAAAAAGAATTAGTCTTTCCGGGAACAAATTGAGTATATTGAGGATCGATTGACTCTGCAAGATTATCTTTGTCAATATATCTTCCTTTTGCATTTTCATACATATAAAAGGAAGAATTGGCCCCGATCGAACCATTTAAATTCTTTGTTTCAAAAAGTACTTTATTATAATCAAGATAAAATCCTACCGAATGAGATAAAATATTCAAATCGAAATTGGAATAAAAATACAAGGTATCAATTGGTTCTTCAATCGAGTTATATTCTACAATACTTATCCCTTTAATTTTATCCTCTATAATCATTTTTTTATTCATATACGAAAAACCAAGTCCGATTGAATTACTCTTTTTAAATTCCATTAAATAAAAAGCTTTCACTGAAAATGTAGAACTTATAACTTTGTCATTATATGATAAATACTCACTTCCAAAATCTGTGTATGGTTTATAAACATCTAAGTTCTTTTCTACTCCAAAATAAATTTGGCTTTGAACAACAAAAACATTCATAAATGAAATTAAAATAATTGTAAATATTTTCATTGAACTTTCGTGTAATATTGTTTAGTTTGTTGCTGAACTGCGTCATCATCTAACAATGCACCGGCTGCCCAAAGTGTATCATTTGTAGGTGAAATTGAATAACTAAGATGATAATAAATTGAATTTTTATATTCAACTGCATATCTTTTCCATCCATTAACTGGATCTATTTTGAATAAAATGAACCGGTCTATTTTTATTGAATACCCACGATCAATTCCTTGCTTAAAAATTATTTTACCATTTTTCTTAAATTCAAACGAGCTACTCGCTTCTCCGTCGTCCTCTTGCCAAACACCGATAATTTCATTATATTTAGGATTATCCTTTAATGTGTTTTTATCACAACTTGAGAACATCATCATTCCCAACGAAAAAAATATCAATTTTCTCATAACTTAATTAATTTATTAAAGTATATAACCTCTTGATTTTCTCTCAATGCAACAATATAAATACCAGAAACTAAATGTACAACATCAGTAACGTTAAATCCAACATCTCGGTTAACTAAATCGGAAGCCTATTCCCTCATGCCTGTTTCCTTTCGCCTCAAGCCTATTCCCTCAAGCCTATTTCCTCCTGCCTTCCGGCTATTCCCTCATGCCTCCCGCCTCCTGCCTCAAGCCTATTTCCTACCGCCTATTCCCTCAAGCTTATTCCCTTTCGCCTATCGCCTATTCCCTTCCCAAAACCCATTTCCAAACCAAGACCCAACCATGCATATTTCTTAAATTGATCCCAATCGGAATAGAGGTTGGTGCCGAGGCTGATGCGGGCTGCAAGGCTGAATTTGGGTGAAACTTGATAATGCTGACGATAAAAAATAGCTAAATCAGCTGAGGCAATATAAAAATGGCTGAAATAACTATATGGAGCTGTGTTATATGGTGCTCCAGGATAACTATACTTTGCCTCCCATGCAGCTGGATTGCTGGATTCAGTATTTACTGAATTAAGTTCATTTTTAAATCTTGCATTGGCATATTCATAAATACTAATTACCGAGGAAATCCCTATTTTACCTACGTGTTTTTTTCTAGTAAATAAAACATGTTGATAATCGAAATAAAAGCCAAGTCGTATAGAATTTTCTATTAAAGAAATTGGAAAATAAACCATGGTTGTATCCACAACTTCAGGATTAGGTCCATACTCGTAATGATAAACTATGACTGAATCTATAAAGTTTTTGTGTTCGATTTCTGTGTTCATAAAATTAATTCCAAGGCTAAAATTATGTTTTGATTGAATATCAACAGAGTAATAAATTTTATTAGAAAAAGTATAGAAGTTGGTAATCATGTGTCTATTATTGACATGATTCTCATAAACTGAAGAATATGGTTTATACAAACTAACATTATACTCACCTCCTATTGTTATTTGAGCAAAAAGACCATTAGGTAAAAAAACCAAAAACAAATAAAAAATATTTTTCATCATACTACTATTATTCTCTAACAAATAATACGGTACTGTATTGATTTGAAGAATTTTCAATTAGCCAAAATCCTGTCATTGAAATAGTATCAATACTATTGAAATCATTAGAAAACACATAGATTGCATCACTATATCCAAAACGTTTGTATTTTTTAGATTTGATCATAAACGAATGGGATAACAAACCGTTACTTGACGTACCCAAGTATTCAAATTTGTTGATATAAAAGCTTCCTCCTCTAGCAAATTCTCTTACAATTAAAGCTTTACCTCTATTTGAAAATTCAATTCGAATATTTTCATCTCCATTAATATTCTTCCAACGACCAACAACTTTGTAGTAATCTTCGCCTATTTTATTAGAAATTTTGCCACAAGAAAAAAGTAGAAAAATTAAAAGGAAAAACAAAAGGTATTTCATAATTTAATGATTTGTTGATTTAGCAATGTAATTTCATTGTGTCTGATTTCGACTCGATAACTGCCTTTAGACAATCCTGATACTTCAATACTACTTTGAGGGGAAATAATTAATTTTTCAAGTAATTGAAATCCTCCTGAAAATGAATATCTGTTTAATAAAACCAGCATTCCATTGTTATTAAATGATGTAAAATCCAAATTGCAGGCTACGATTGGTAAAAGATTAATATTTAAATCTCTTTTTCTGTCTTCTTTTTCAATTTGACAAAAACCAGCGTTCTTAATAATTATGGCAATAAGCAATATAAGAATATATCTCATAACTTAATAATTTTAAATTGTTCATTACTTGCATCAATCTCTAATATATATATTCCCTTCATTAAGCTGCTTGTATCAATTCTATTTTCTCCCTTCTACTTTATCCTTCTTCACCTTCCCAAAACCCATTTCCAAACCAAGACCCAACCATGCATATTTCTTGAATTGATCCCAATCGGAATAGAGGTTGGTGCCGAGGCTGATTCTTGCACCGAGACTAAAATTATCTTTTAGTTGCCAACGATTGATATAAAAAATTGATAAATCAATTGATGAAAGGGGGAAAAGTACTTCTCGTGCATTGTATGGGTCTATACTAGGAACATCAAAACCGATTGGAATAGATTTTATAACATATTTGGCATTAAATATTTCGAATAAATAAGCGGTTGTATATACTCCAATAACACCATCATATCCACCTTTACTAAGTAACAAATAATTAAAATTAGGAGTGAGTCCAACTGAATGTGATATGCTCTTTAAATCAGTTGGTGCAAAATATGTGTTATTCCAAATGGAATAATACAATATTTTATTTTTCACAGTGTGGTCAATAAATTTATAACTTATTCCTAAATCAAGAATAAATTTGTTTTTTCTATAATTGACTAGTCACAAATATACCACAACGTAAATAGATTACGAACTTCGCATCGCATTTTTGTCAAAAAAGAGCGATGAAGATATACGAATTCACCCAAAAATTCCCAGATGAGAACAGCTGTCGAATG
>Ga0209702_10007504_pt1 | contig 13303 bp, 16 predicted proteins | sample FRY01_FD_187210 | JGI IMG/M metagenome (GOLD analysis project Ga0209702, IMG submission 187210) | Freshwater microbial communities from Lake Fryxell liftoff mats and glacier meltwater in Antarctica - FRY-01 (SPAdes) (version 2) | ecosystem: Environmental > Aquatic > Freshwater > Ice > Glacier... | reverse complement strand
GTATTGCCAGCGCCTCCGCTACCTCCGCCTTCGCTAGCAGCCTTATTTGCGGCATCAATAGCAACCTTTTTGGCAATCCAAGCTTTTGTTTCTGTATCAAGATAGCCAAGCATTTCGTCCAATAATTCTTTATTATTAACAACCATGCTTCTATAGCTATCAGTAATTGCTGTATTACCATCTTTAATAGCCTGTGTGTATATAGTCTGCCAGTTTGTAGCAAATATTAAACCAGCAGCCTCGAATGGAACGAGGAAATCTTCATTGACAATCCTTAATATTTCAGTTTTTGCAGCAACAAAATTATCTACAATGCCAGTTGAAACCAAACCAAATTGATCAACAACAGCTTGTTTATTATCTCCAAAAGTATCACCCATGCCCACAAGCATTCCAAGTGTTACCCCGATAATTGTGTTTTCGCCTGGTGTAGCTCCAAGGCCATATTTAAGTGTTGCCTCTGCGACTAGAGCGTCAAGATTTTCAGAAAATGCACCAACAACTTTATTTGGCATTTTATCATTTATTGTTGTAACAAACTTTTCAAACATTTCACCAAAAGCAGCGCCAGTATCAATAGCCGTTTGATTAGTGATAGTTGTTATCTCGCCAATTTGCTTACGATAATCTTCAATTGTTACTGGTGGGAATTTAGTAATAAGAACAATTGCTTCTTGGAACTTAGTTATTGATTCTTCAAAGAATTTTGAAGCCGCGTCTTTTGCCTCGTTAATTGCATTCTTTAATGCATCAAGATTTTCTTTAGCAAGATCTTTTGCTCGATCAGATTCAATTCCCTTTAGTTGTTCAGTTTGATCCTTTTCATTTTTCTGCTGTTCCAACTGGAGCATTCTTGCATCATCAATACGACCTTCATAAACAGCAACCGCAAAGTTTCTTCTGAACTGCTCATCGCTTAATGTCTTATCATCAATCATCTTTCGCTTAGCAACTTCATATGCTTTTGTCTTTGTCAAAGACTCCTCTGCTTTTTCAAGCTTCATCAGTGTTGATAACTGGATGTCAAATACTTTAAGAGCCGAATCCTTTTGTATATTCAAAGCCTTTACAGCCTCATCTACATATTTCTTTATAGCATTAGAGAGTTCGCCAGCGATGTAGTCTTGTAATTTTTGAGCAGCGTCCATAAGCTCATCTTTGATAGCCTTACCGATTTTGCTTGCACCACCAGCAGCGTTAAATTCGTCAGTCATGTTTTCAGCAATAGCTTCACCAGCATCATCTCCAGCGTCTGCAGCTGCTTTAGGTATACCGTCAAATATCTTTACTTTACCAGTTGATTTCTTAACACCTTTTGCTATAGCAGAATCAATTGTTTTCATCATCTTATTAGCAATGTTAGTTACAGCTTCATCACCTTTGTTGACAAATTTGACAAGCCCATTAACAGTTGAATCAATTATCCCATTAACAGATCCTTTGGCTTTATCAACCAAAGCGAAAGTTGAATCGACAACGCCATTGACCCCATCAGATATACCTTTCAGGAATCCCAACCCTGGGACCTTGGATAGATACCCCGTCGCCTTAGCAAAAGCCTTTGGTATTAATGTAAACTGTGTAATTATTGACTTTACCCCCAGAAAGACAATAGCAACCAAGCCTTTCATTAACCCACCAAACGCTTTTATAATCCAACCTAAAACAACCCCAACAACTTTAGCGACAGCGCCAAACGCAAAAGAAAGAACTTTTACTACAATTTTTGCAGCCCAACCAACGGCGGCTGTTAAATAATCAAACGCCTTACCCCAGTTCCCTTGGAATAATGAGACAACTGCTGCGACAATGTTTATTATCATATACATATATGGCTGCACATAATTTTTTACAAAGCTGGCGAATAGTTTTGCTAACCATGTTATTACATCAGCGACCTTACCAAAAGCCTTGCTTATCCCACTAATTGCACCTTCAGCGCCTTCGCCGCCTGTACCAAAGGTAGAGAACAGATCCATAATTGGTCTTATAATTTCAAGCAATGCATTTTTAAATATATCGAAGGCTGCTTTTATTTTATCCATAGCAGCCTTGCCCGATGTTTTGAATTTCTCCATATTATTTTTTACAAGCATAATGACAACGCCGATTGCTAATAGCGCAATTAAAATTCCAGAACTTATCATTGCAATTTTCATTAACTTCAATGCTTTTGTACCAAGATTTGTTGCCAACATAAAACCTTTCATGGCAGCGGTTATTTTCTTTATTACACCACCACCGCCTTCAAGAGAAAATTGGCTCTTTCTTACTTCAAGAAGCGCATTTTTAGCGCCAAGGATTGAATTCCGATAACCCGTCATCGCGGCGGCAGGAGCTCTTCCAATTGCTTTAACGGCCTCCCTTGGTGCAATCATCCCCTTTGTGATCCGACCTCGAATTCCACCCCTTGCCATGCTCAAAGATTGGTTTTCTGTGAGGTCGGCAATTCTAGACCCTGATCTTCTAATGAATCTTTGACCAGTCGGGGATGTCATAACACTTTTTTCACGCATAATATTTTCACGAAGAGCAGACGCTTCAGACACAAATTTTGGTGAAATAAACTTATGACCAACGACACCAGACATTTTTCTAGGATGCATCAATCGTTGTAAAGCATTTGCTTTTACTGGTTGCAGATATCGACCAGTAGGAGTAATTCTTGCACCTGATTTAGCCAACATACTGGCTTCATTTCTCGCGAATTGTTCAGTCAGCATTAACTGGGGGTCCGAAACAGCACGCCTTGCGCTACGACTTAAAAATCTCCCACCAGGACCTCTGGTTGGCGGTATTACAGCCCCTGTTGTTGGGTCAAAAACGCTAATGTTTTTCCCAACTCTTCGCGCTGGAGACATGCTTTTAAAACCAGGACCCATGCCAGTAGCTGAAGTAGCAGAAGAAATTGGCGTGAATGGGTTGCCTATTTTCACATCGCCAGTCTTACCAATGAAAGAGTTATACAAATCATTAACTTTACTCTTAGCCCCTCTAGCCGCATTGCCTAGAGATACGAACCCAGTTTCGGTATTACGAAGTTTTGGCAGAAATCTTGTAAGGGCTCGCCCCATGACTCCTGTAGCGGCTGCGAAGGTGCCTATTGCGATAACGACAGGACCAATCACTGCTAAAAATGCGAGTATGCCAACAACAAATTTTCTTATCGTATTTTTTGTTTCTTCGCTAAGATCCTGCCATCTTTTATAAAATGCATCAATCTTGTTGGCTATACTATTAATTGCTGGACCGACGAGTGTTATCATGTCGGCAGCAAACAATTTAAATGAGTTCTTTATTCTGTCTTGAGCAACCGCCGTTGAACTAAGAGCGACAGCCAATTCTTGCGCGGCTATTTGAGCGGCAGTTGAAGCGCCAGCAAGTTCAACAAGCATAACTTTGCCTGATTCAGTTGAAGCACTACCAATTAAGTCTATTCCTTCCGCCTGTCTTTTTTCCAACACAAGATCAGCAACTGCTTTTCTAGCAGCCTGAGCCCCTTTAATTTCTTTTTCCGTAATAGAACCACCTTCCCCAGCGCCCTTAAAAGTATCAACCATTTGTCCCGCAAAACCAGTCGCAATACGAGCAATAACGCCAATATCTTTAAAGTTATTAATTGTTGTTGGGAGTGCTGTGTTATTAAGACTGTTGTAACTTATCAATGCAGACTCAGCAGCTCCAGCCATTATTCTTTCTGCGCCTTGGCTATCACCCTTGACTTTATTTAATTGTTTGTTAAATTGAGATAATTGTTCAATAGCAAGAATCATTCTTGGGCCCTGGCGTTTTTCAAACAGCTGCGACATCAACTTCAATGAGCCTTCAGTATTTTTACCGCCCTGATTAACAGCGTCATAAACATCAACAATGGCTTGCAATCCAGTTAAACCAGTTCTGCTTGTTTCTGTAAATGCTTTTTGCGCTTCGCTAGTTGCTCCATATTGTTTAGCCAAGACCGCGAGTAATTTAACATTTCTAATAGTTGGGACAATTGCTCTCTGCAAAGAAACCTTAACAGAAGTTGATGAAGCCCCAATATCTAAACCAGCAGCTTTCATTGGGGCAAGTAACGCTGCGGCTTCGTTTAATGACAAACCAAAACTTACAGCCATCGAGCCAAGTTCAGGCAGAGCCTCGGCTAGATCCGCGAGAGATAGTGCCGTGACATTCTCAATCGCGTTGAACATTTGCATCTGAGTGTTTGCCGCTCTAATAGATTTTGCTTCCCTCTCAGCAAGTGTGCCATAATTCTTCAATGCACCAGACGCTTCAAAAGCTCTTCTTGAATTGAAGTACAAAGCTTGAGCCAAATCTTTAGCCGCCCCAACATCCATGCTTCCCAATTTTTCAATTGTTGATGTCATTTCAACAAGGGCTATAATGTTGGCTTCAGCAGTAATACCCAGCTCGCCAAAGTCAGCCGCCAGACCCACGACCAAATCTTTCGATACACCGAATTTACTGCTCAGAGAAGTAAGGCTGTCGTCCATTGCTTTGAATGCCGCAACCATCTTATTCATCTGAACAGTCTGCGCAAATGTTGCGACTTGGCCTTCGAGAAGGCCAATTTTCATTCTTGCCTGATCAGTATTCATAGCAACTTGCTCTAATATTTTAGCAAGCTTGACACTTTCTCTGTTGATGCTAATAAAGGCTCTCATCCCGAGCCGAGCCATAATTACAATTGGGGCTGTAAGGTTAATCATCAAGCTTCTACCCACAAATTGGGCATCCTTACCCACTTTTTGTAGTTTCAAAGCTACGCTTGCGAGGTCTGAATTGAAGGCTCTAAACCTAATTCCTTTCATTGCATTTCCCAAACCACGAAGTTGTCTTTGGGCGTTGATCATCTCTGCGCCTAGTCTTGTATGTGATCCACCAACTGAGTTAATTGCGGCTCTGTACGATATAATATCTGACTTTATTCTTCTAGTTTCTGCCCCGAAAGTTTTTTGGTTTTGAATAACCTGCCTAAAAGTCTTAGCATGTTCATTCATACCTTTACTTGTTAAGCCTATTGCCTTGTTAAGGTCACGACTATGCTTGTCAAGAGACCTCATTGGAACAGTTATACCGCGCAACTGCAGCGTCATAGAGCGCATAGATGCGCTTAAATTGGCAATTTCCTTAGCGCCGTTCGTGTGAACGGATATGATCAGATCTACATCAGACATCGTACATACCTATATGTATTATCCCATTTTATTGGGTATAAAGCAATCACTATTCTTGCGCGTATCCCAGACCAATCATGCTGGCAATATCAAAAGCGCCAAGCTGTTGTTCTTTTTTACCCTTAAACTCTGACGGTGAATACCAGTCTTCTTCGAGATCAACATCTGCCCCTTGGGCCATGGCAGAGATTTTTAAGCTCTTACTAAATTCATTGGTGCAGGCGCGATACAGCAAAAACATCTCATGGAGTATTAAAGATTCTTCTAATTCCTCAAGGCTTTTCCAAGCCCCAGTTTGCACAAATATTTCTGCTTCATATTTCAGAAGGGGGATATCATCCCAAACTAGCGGAGGCTCGTCACTCTCTCCATCCCCTACTGCGGGTTTGGGTCGTTACCCATTGCTGCAGCCATAACTTCAGCAAATGTTCTCAGGTCGAGAATATCTTCTAGAGCGCCTAGATCAGCAGCAAGTTCTGGGTCTGCCTTTCTCAAGGCAATGGACGCGGCGGCAACCATCTTGTCGATGTCATCATCCGTCATGCCAGTTTCATCATTTGCTTTCATTTCATTGGCAACTTTCATAAATTCACGAAGATGCTTAATCGTAAGAGCTTTGACCGTTCTTACTTTGCCATCACCAAATGTTATTGCGGTTCCTTTGAACATATCGGCATTATTTGCCATTTTCTACCATCCTGTTTTATAATCATGGGGATATTAAAACTCCCAAGATTGAGTATATCATACACAACCCTGGGAGGTCTAACTTATTGCGAATTATTCTTTAATTAGATTTGGTCAATAATCTTGCCGTACTCGTAACCAGTATCACCAGTTACTGGCAAAATTCTAAATGAAACCTCAAAGGTTGTGGCCTCTGATCTTTTCATCGCAATCATTGATGTCGTAAACGACACTGCTCTCTTTGTGTTGAATTTACGGCTTTTTGTTACCGAGGCGCTTGAGCCAGGGGCATTACCAGTAACTTGGAGCGAGTACTCGAATGGGTACACGCTCTGCGAACCAAACAGCATTGTTCTTGTATTAGCGGCTGTTGTGTTCATTTTGATGTCAGCACCATCATCAGCATTGTCATAGCTCCATGCCAAAGCCAAGTTATTCAGAGTTGCTTCTGAGAGCGTTGTCTTAACAATTACCTTAACTTTTGACTGAATTACTTTTGCGGCATCGCCATATTGGTCAATCTCGATGTCAACCATGTCTGGCTCCCACGAAATCTCAACGCCACCTGTTGTTGCGCCGACATCTGTGAGGGTATCAAAGTCTTCATTCGTCATTGATGTATCTGATGTGCCTGTCTTAACGGTCGCTTCACCGACCACGATATTGGAAGTTGTTACTGCCATTTTACTATCCTCCTATTTATTCAAGGACAAATATTTTTTTGCCCTTGCGATCTCGCCATTTAGAAATCTTCATAGCGTGATCTACTTTTATCTCATCCGAGCGGCTGCCGATTCCTCGACCTTTTTGCCATTCAAACTCGTAAACCTTTTTTTCTAATTTAACGGCAAAACTTGGTGTTTTGCCGATGTATGTAATTACATTATAGACCATATCTTATGATACCACAAAAAAATTATAGACTTACTGAGAATAGCGAGAAATCGAGGTCCATTTGATACCAACCCTCTTTTTCCATTGGCTCAGAGAGAGATGTCCCTACAAGCGAAGATGAAAGCACCCTGATTGTAGAACTGGCAACAAGCCCCTGTATCTGGTCGGCATGCCCTAAAAGGGTAATTATTCTTTCGCAAATTTGGAACAACCTATCAACATCGCTGTCATAAACACAATATCTTATTGCGTCATATCTATGCCAATAAGACTCGGCTGATGGGATATGGGGGTTGTAAAAGTAAATTACAAATGGGGCAGTTTCTGTCCCATACCCAATAACAGGGAAGAAGTTCATAATTTTCCCCGCAATAGTTTCCAGGCTTGAGTCGGCTTTTAAATATGTGTTTATGTCATATACACTAATTGGCATTATCCCGCCCTCACAATATCAGTAGAATCTGATTTAACGCCGCCTCTTACCCCGAACCCCTGTTGGCTAAAAGCATTTTTGATTTCTTCTATCAAAATTGCTTTAGCAATTTCCTCAACTTCTTTCCGCTTAGAGTCAATTCTTACTTTTCTTACACGCTTTGCAAATTTTGGGTATCCGCTCGTAACACTGGGACTTCGTAATTTTAAAGTAGTCCCCTTTTTCGGATAAATAAATCCACCACCCTTCTTGCCAGTTAGGACAATGGATGATGCTATTTGAATATTGCCGCCGTCTTTTCTAGTAAAATTTTTGGGGTATGGCGATATGCTCATTTTAATTCCAGTAGAACCACTTCCAATTATTTTATATTGCAAATACCTTGCCGCCTTAGCAACTACTGAAATTCTTGCCTTCATTTGTTCTTTAGACCTCAACATTGCATTAAACTGAGCGGCCTGAACCCTGTTCGGTAAAGTTCCCATATACAGTGCAGCAACTTCTGTTTGCAGAAGGGCACTTTTGTTAATTGATATTCTAAGCATTTTCGATTATCCTTTTGCAAGTTACTGAAAGCTGTCTTACTTTGCCATTTAGACCAGTTTGCTTATTGATATTTATAATCTCAAAGGGCCCTGCTTCAACAACATTGCCGTATCTATCGACAAAATTCTTTACCCTGTTTGAATATTCGACATATGATGCATCTTTATAAGAAATATAGAACTGTATTTCATTAATGTTCTCAACATAGGGGAGCAATCTTCGATCTGCTGATAGGTTTGAAAATAGTAAAACTTTTACATTCCCAGATAAAGAATATGTTGTTGCTCTTTGCCCCGCTGCGTTTGCGGTTGTTGTCTTAGTATAAACATCCGCTGCGTGCGGGAATCTTGCGTAAGTTCCATTTGACATTAGACCACATAATCCATTACAAAGAGGGTGTAGTCCATTAAAAGAACATCTGCATCAATATTACCAGTTGATTCATAGAAAGAATCTTTTGTATAATATTTTGTTGTGTCCATTTCGACTTGCTTAATCCCATGCCTTCTAAACTCAGAGTCGTCATTCATTAAATCTTCAATCAGCAAATCGGCTGCTTGCTCAATGTTATTAGGGACATACTGCCATCCAAAATCCCCGCTAATTTTGTAACTGCTAACAGTATTGAATCGACCTGTATACTTTATATAATAAGAACTATTGAAATTGTGTACTTCTTTGCTTTTCTCTATGTTGTCATCTAATGTTGTGTCAGTAGAATCGTGAATAGTTTCTTCGCTGTCCTTGCCTGAATCAAGAACCACAGTTGTTAATTTCACAATTGGGTGTGGTAAATGCAGAATTTTCCTGCCAGTGCCAGAAAGTTCTATTGACTTATTTGGGTAATAATCGAATGATTGACCACAAAAGGTGTTAATGATATTTCGTATTTTCTTTTCAACTTTATCAAATTTATCGCTCCAATCATCTTCAAGTTCGGGGTGGTCATTAAAGAAATCTACCGATGTTATGTAAGGGGTATAAACATTGATATATTGACTCTGGGTGTAAGAGACGGTGCTTACGGTATAAGTAAAATCTGCTCGATACTTCCCGCCAGCGTTTAAAACATAGATCCCAGAAGCCGCTTGTCCATATGTGATTGTATAAATGCCAAGACTTGACCTCGTTGCTGAAGTTGGGCCGCTTACAAGGTCTCCGAACTCGTGATAAAGGCTTACAGACACAGCGTTGGATGTGGGGTCGCTGGGAAGCGTTAGTGTTAGTGTTTTGCTGTTTTCTATTTTGACATCATCCATAGTCAATTATATCAGAAGTAGAGTTCTGAGCCTTAAATTGCCTGCATTGCAGCAGCAACTTCTAAATCTTTTAGAGCCATATTAATAATATTGTTGTCGGGGTCTTTATAAAAGATAACGCCATCTCTATAGTTAATAGCCAATTCCCCAAATTCTAAAGCCGAGGGCTTGGTGCTGGCTGTTGAAGAATTTTTTAACTTTATAACATTAGCCATTGGATTCTCCTAATTAAAAAGTCCCACCATCAACTGTTACGCCATCGATAGTCCCACTCCATACACCACTGGTAATAGTACCAACCGTTGTTAAACTTGAGTAGATAATACCAGAACCTAGCGTCGTGCCTGATAAAACTGACGCTCCAGCAATTTTTAAAACTTTCCCAGTTGCGATATCAATGTTTTCAGATGATGTCCATGCTGAAGCCGCACTCAACCAATTAAATGTTTTGTTAGTTGCACCAAGAATAGTTATACCAGCATCATTTGCTGTTATATCTGTCGGGGTTGCGACATTTGCAAGAACAATATTTTTGTCTTCCACTATCAAAGTCGCGGTATTAAGAGTTACCGTATTGCCCTGAACGGTTAAATCACCAGTGACAACTAGGTTATTTGGAATTGTAACATCGGTTGCAAGACTAAGAACCGTACCAGTTACAACAATTTGATTTGTCGTTCCTGTTAATGTAACATTGGCAACAGCGCTTGTAACAAACGCCGTGGTCGCAAGCTGAGTCGTAGAAGTCAACGCGGATGCGGTTGGGGCGGAAGGGACTCCCGTAAAGGCTGGGGATGCAACATTGGACTTCAAATCGAGCGCAGTCTGACCCGCAGTGGAGACGGGCTTGCCAGCATCAGTTGTATTATCAACCGAGCCGAGACCGACCATTGTTTTTGTAATGCCAGCAGTGGTGCCAGAGAAAGTTTTATCGCCAGTTACAGTTTGTGTCCCAGAAAGTGAAAGGAAAGCACCAATGCCCCCGATAACCTCTGAGGTGGTTGCTGAACCACCTGTGCCACCAGTACCCTTGCCGTAGTAGAGTATGTCTGAGACCTCATTGTAGGCCAGCTCAGCGTTTTCTAATGTGGTTGGGGCTCCAGACGGCCCAGATGTTCTTCTTTTAATTCTAAGTGTATTTGCCATATTAGTAACTTCCCCCATCTAGCAACAAAGTTGCTGCGCTATGAACATGATCTGCCCTAGCTACAAAACTACTTACCCCCACAGAAGCTGACCTTGCTATTGCTTCTGGAGCATCTGTTGCTAAGCTTAATAACGCAGTATTAATCGTCGTTGCAGTTGCTTCTAATATTGTAACATCATTTGTTTGCACTGTCACTGCAGTAATATCTGATGTGGTCGAAATAGTTAGGGCTGTAATATCTCCACTTGTTACTGTTACTGCCGTTACTTCAGACACGGTTGACTTCACCAGTGACAGTGACAGTCCCAGTAACCAATGTTGTCACAGAGGTTCCACTGGTTTCTTGAAAATCATAAACATATGTCCCCGCTGCAAGGCCCGCCGTTATCGATGCGGGAAGAGACAAGGTGACAATTCCCCCTGCGAGGTTTGTTGGGGATGATGTAAATGTTGCTGTAATTGTATCCGATCCTCTTCTCTTTCTGATCTGCCCAGCGTATGTTCTTGTGCTTATATCAATAGCAACGCTGGCACTAGTTTTTAAACGGAGTTCGTGAGCATAACTATCACCTTGGTATATCGAGATGTTTCGGGTAGCGGCCACTTAGCAACACACCTCGCCAAGTAATTCAGCCCAGGTTTTGCTGTCAATAGTGCCAGTTACCTGTAGTTTTCTATCTTCTTGAAATTTTTTAACTCTAGCAGAGGTCTTGGGGCCAAAATCACCATCTGATTTGCAAACATAACCGTGCTTAGTTAAAAGAGATTGTGCTTCTTTAACAAGAGTACCGCGATTTCCAATATTGATATCGCTCTTACCCTTAGCAGCCACAATATTAGGCGGCGGAGTATTTGCTTTCACTACAGCGGCGGCTTTTTGCTCACTCACCGTGCCATACAGCGGCGCATCTTTTGGGTTTCTAGCGTTATATTCTTTCACGGCTTGCGGGGCTTCATCTCCACATACATAACGGATATGCCATGGTTCAGAAGGGACAACTTCCCAACTCCACCCAAACTTTTCAACATTGGCAATTAGCCAATTAATTCTTTTCTTCTCTGAGGCGGAATGGACATCGATTGCTAACCCAAGATTGTGTTGACTTCTCCCTGGAGTAGCCAACATAGCCATGCCCCTTTTCAAGTACCAGGTTTTACCCTCAAATGATTTAGTGCTTGTTCCTGCAATTTTTTCCAATTGGTAGCGCTGTTTGAAGCCCGCCAATTGTTTGTCGTATGAACGGTATGTGTCCCCCGAACTCGTGGGTTTGAGCTCGACTCCCGCTGCGGCTGCTGCTTCCACCATCGCATTCCATGCGTCCGCTGCAAGATAATGAAGTTTGCCGCCTTGCGGAATTGATCGTAAAAGTGATTCATGTAATTTTCCTGGTTGAACATTCTTTAATGATACAGGCAAGGTGACGGGCACTATGTAATCCCAAGCGACTTTTTTTCCCATTATTTATCTCCATCTGTCCTTTCAATTTTAGAAAAAACATTATTGATTTCTTCCACACTGAGTTTGCCATCATCCAGAAATGATCGTGAGAGTCCTTCGACAACAATTGCTACGCCAGCGACTCCTGCTATAAAAATAGATTTCCATAGAGAAACTCCAGCAATAGCTCCAGCGCCAATAACGCCCAGCCCTGAAGCCGCGAATGTCGCGACAATTCTTAAGAGGATATTCTGTAATTGCTTCATTTCGACTATTTGGTGCGACCAAACGATCCATCGTTAGGGTTAACCCAACGGATTAGAACGGGTAACAATGCCGCGATGCCCGCTGTGGCGATATCCTTAACATTTGTATTGCCTGTCATATAAACAGCCAAAGCTGCCCCAATAAAAGATCTAGCATATGATGCTAAAGCATTCTTTGTTTTTTCATTTACCAATGTAGACATAGATCACCTCCTGCCCCTAGGGCATATGTATCAAGTATACATTATCTAAAGTTATTCGTCAGTTTTTTTAAACATAACCCCAGCCAAATGCACGACCAAAGAGGCAAGTGTTATCCATATTCCATACTTTAAAGTTTGTCCAGAAAGGGTAATCAATACTATCCCAGTCCCCGCAAGAGTAAATGTCAGTGCATGTATTTCTTTTATAAATTTCATTGATCCCCCTCAGCCAAGCCTACGCCTTCTAATTTTAGACGATTTTCTATTATCTGACGAGGGACTTCCCCCGCCCCCTGACGGCTGGCTGTTGTTCTCAGGGGCTGTGCCAGCACCACTAGCGCCAACGCCAGCCATTGCTATAATTACCCCAGTGGCGGCTACAAGAATTCTTCTTGTTTTAATATCAACAATAGAATCAACCGCAATATAATTATCAAACACCCCGTCAAATACATTTATCTCTTCCTCAAACGCTTCCTTGATTTCTAATGGAGCATCCTGCACCGCGTTCACGATTGCTTGCCCATCTTGTGCGGTCAACTCTTCTACGGAGACTGCGGCAAATACTTCGGCGGCTTGTTCGCCTAAAATGGATTCCAAAACTTTGGCGCTAGAAGCTAGTTCGGTTGCTTGCTCTGATGACACACCTGATTTCAGGACAGCAGTAACAACTTCTGCTACCTGCACATTAGTAACAGACTTGCTCTCAATCGTATTCAACCCCGCCACTATGGCGGGAATAATGGCGGGCTGGGTGGTTGTCGTGGTGGATGGGGGTATCTCATTGGATACGGGGGGTGCAGAAGTGTTTACTGGTTCTGGTAAAGTTTTCGTGGTTGTCGTTATTCGCTCCGTGGTCGGAACTGTTGTGACAGGTGGTTCTGGTATAGTAGATGTGGTAGTTGTTGTTTCTAGAGGAGGCTCGGATGTTGTCGTTGTTGGAACTTCTGTCGTGGTTGTGGTCGTTGTTGTGGTTGGCGGGACTGTTTGTTCTGTGGTTGTTGTGGCGACCTGAGTTGTGGTTGTTTCTGGCGGGGTTGTGGTCGTTGTGGTCGTTGTGGTGGTTGTCTCGGGAACGGTAGTCGTTGTAGTAGTTTCGGGAACCGTAGTTGTAGTTGTAGTTGTTGTAGTAGTCAAAGGGGTTCCAACTTGAATTGATACAACATTTGAGTTTGCAGAGTACTTTGAAAATGTGTCGTTGTCTGAACGAATATGGAATAGCCAAGTGGTTCCGCTTGGCATCAAACTTTCAA
>Ga0209702_10007503_pt1 | contig 13305 bp, 15 predicted proteins | sample FRY01_FD_187210 | JGI IMG/M metagenome (GOLD analysis project Ga0209702, IMG submission 187210) | Freshwater microbial communities from Lake Fryxell liftoff mats and glacier meltwater in Antarctica - FRY-01 (SPAdes) (version 2) | ecosystem: Environmental > Aquatic > Freshwater > Ice > Glacier... | reverse complement strand
CCAAATATTCCAAGCAATCTAAATCCGTCTTGAATCTATCAGTAAACTCTAAAATGCTTTCTCCTGTAAACTTTTCCATAGCTAAAATTTTCAGTCACCAAGGTAAGTATTTATTTGTTCACCTCAAAAAAAAATTAAATTGAAAATCAAGAGGGTTGGATAACTTTATTTATAAAAACCTAAGAATTAAATCATCAAAAAACTATCTTTGCAGCACTTTAAAAATTCGCTTTATGATTGTCTGGATCTCCTTTATAGCAGCAATATTATTATTTCTTGCTCTCGACTTGGGTGTTTTTAATAAAACGCCCCATGTTATTAATTCTAAAGAAGCAGGAAAATGGACCGCCATATTTGTAGCAATCTCTTTTATGTTTTCGGGAGTTATATATTGGTTGTACGGCAATAATTATATTGCAAATCCAGATGCGTTGAAACCCGCGCAGGCTTCTATAAAATTCATTACTGGTTATTTAATAGAATTATCGCTTAGTGTCGATAATATATTTGTAATTGCCATCATTTTTTCTTCCTTTAGAATCCCGCAAAAATACCAACACCGTGTTTTATTTTGGGGGATTTTGGGAGCTATATTCTTTAGAGGCTTGATGATTTATTTTGGTGTTATGCTAGTTAATAAATTTAGCTGGATGACGTACATTTTTGGAGTTTTCCTGATTTTTACGGCAATGAAAATGTTATTTAAGGGGGAAGACGATAAATTCGAACCTAAAAAATCTTTTGTTTATAAAACATTACGAAAAATAATCCCTGTTACAACTCACATTGACGGAGAACACTTCTTTGTTAAAAGAAGGCATATAACAGCCGCTACTCCACTATTTGTAGCATTAGTTGTGATCGAAGTGATGGATGTTATTTTTGCCATTGACAGTGTTCCTGCAATTTTAGCCATAACGAGCGATCCCTTTTTAGTTTTCAGTTCCAATATTTTTGCCATATTGGGATTGCGTTCTATGTATTTCTTTTTAGCCCACATGCTAAACAGATTTGCGCATCTCGAATACAGCCTTATCGCTATTTTGAGTTTCGTTGGTCTTAAAATGTTGCTGCACGATTACATCAAATTACCGGAATGGGTATCCTTGACTTTTATAGCCGTTTCGCTTGTAGTTGGAATTCTGGTTTCTTTAAAAATGAGCAAAGACGATGTTTCTGAAGAAAAACAAGACTAAAAATTTAGATCATAAAAAAAGGAAATCTTTCGATTTCCTTTTTTTATTTGGAGTCCAACTTCTTATAAATTAATCTTTTGAATTTGATTCTCGTTGATTTTTAAAGCTGTAATAACCGATACATAATTAGTGGATTTGAGTGAATTCGCAAAACGTGCGGGAACTATCACTATTCGAAGCACTTGATTCAATCTAAAATCATTTGTTACCGTAAGTAAATCATTTCCAACCATAAATATGTTTACATCATTTACAGTAAAATCAAAATCATAACCAAAATCCATCGTGCCATCACTAAAAAAACGGGTTTCCGGTAACAATTTCCAAACATCCTTACCTTGATAAATACCGGCTAATCTATAAACCAATATAACGTCCGATGTAAAAATGGGAGGATTTAATGTGACTACTTTACTATAATTATTTACTGAATTAAACGATGCAGTAACCTCAAATACTTCGCTTATAGTATCATTATCCACATTATTAGAATCAGTTGTGGTTGTACAACCTTGTAAACTAAACATTCCAATAACGGCTAAAAGTGTAATAATCTTTTTCATAACATTCTATTTTTAAATGGGTTCAAATACAGTATTCCAAAAACCAAACCAAAATTATATTTTTTGTGAATTTAATGAAAATAAATTGAATTATATTTGTAGAAATGAAAGATAAACTAAAATTATATATGGTAATGCTGGGCTGCACGCCTGAAGGCAGATTTACGGAGCAACATGATATTTTTTTTGGAATTGGCAAAACCTTGAAAGAATTGATTCCACAAATGAATGCTTTTTGGCCAGAAGCCAAAGGAAAAATTCATATTGACGCTTGGCGTGAAGTTACGATGGTCGATAATTTTTCGATAGAAATTGTTTCTCAAAAATTAGTATTAGAACCAGTTTCAGACAACTTGTTTTTTATCAACCTTGGCGGCTACAAGGAAAACGAGTTTGAAGAATATCATTATAAAATGCTTACTATTGCCGAAAACTTGGGTATTGCTGCCAAAAATGCCAAAGCAACCACTTTCTACAAACACTGCGGTTTCAAAGGCGCTACTTCTCATATTGATGACAAATATGGGATTGACATAGATGATATTTATAATGTTGCCGATATTCTTTCCAAACATTACAAAGAAAATTATTCCTTGAAAATCACGAAAATAAAAACTTTTTATAAAGAAGACCCCTTGCATATTGGGTATTTAAAATTGGATAAACTTCAAAATAGTCTTTTATAACACTATTATTATGCGTTCGTTTTTTGATAATTTTAAATATAAAACCCGTCTTGTTTTTAAAACAAGACGGGTTTTTAGTAGACTAATAAATTTTAAAAAGTCTGGTAGATTTTGATGACTATTTATCTCAAACCTACCGTCATCGCAGCAATAACAATGAACACCATAATTAATGCATATAAACACAAAATAATCAAAGCCATAATCCCAATGAATTTGTAATGCGATTTCAAATACTCGAATGAAGCGGCCAGTGATTTTGAATCATTGTTTCTCAAAGCAAGCTTTGCATTCGAAGCAAACTTATTCAAATAATAAACTGGAAAAAAGTAAAATGCGGCTATTATCAAATAAAAAGCAGATATAAATGAACCTCCTATTGATCCAAAATTACTCATCTCTCGACTCAAATTACCAATAAAAGCAAAAAGTGCTCCAGCAAAAACAGCGGCCAAAATGATAAAACCAATTCCAATATAACCCAGAATGGACAAGAAATAAGCCCATTTTGTTATCTCTTTCAGAAATCCTTTTGCAGATTCATTCAACTGTAATTCAAATTCTTCAACTTCGGAATACTCTTCCATAACGATTCTTGTTTTTAGGTTAAACATCAAATTTAATAAATTTAAATGATTATATAAGTCTGAAATTATAATTTCCTAAATCCACACTAAGATCTGATTTGAAAACATAAATACTTCGAAAATAATTTCAAGTAGACCTGACTATTTTTGAAGCATTTTAATTATTTTTTGTAATTATTAAACATAAAAAAACACCCTAAAAAGAGTGTTTTTATAACTGGTTGTACGTTGGGTTGCACAAATACTTTGTAAACTCAACAAATACAATACTAAAAGTGACCACGGCGGGATTGACTTTGTCCATCCCTTCAAAGCTCCGCTTTGAAAACAGAAAGCAGACATAAAATAGCTAAAGCGAGCTTTGCTATTTTATTTCTGCTTTCTGTTTATTCGTGACCACGGCGGGATTTGAACCCGCACGCCCTTGCGAGCACCAGCCCCTCAAGCTGGCAAGTCTACCGTTTCTCCACGTGGCCTAAAAAAAATAGAGACGTTGGCCTAGGCAAACGTCTCTATTTCTTTGTGACTCGACTGGGGCTCGAACCCAGGACCCCAACATTAAGAGTGATGTGCTCTACCAAGTGAGCTATCAAGTCCTTCAGACTATCAAGATTCTTTTTGTATGCGTAATAAATTGTGACCCGACTGGGGCTTCCCGCTTTGCTTCGCTATCGGGATAAACTTCTCGCCCATAACGAGTATTCTAAAAAATTGTGACCCGACTGGGGCTCGAACCCAGGACCCCATCATTAAAAGTGATGTGCTCTACCAACTGAGCTATCGAGTCATTGGTTCAAGAAAAGTAGGTGATAATCACAAATTTGTGACCCGACTGGGGCTCGAACCCAGGACCCCATCATTAAAAGTGATGTGCTCTACCAACTGAGCTATCGAGTCATTTTCTTTTCTTGAACGCGGGTGCAAATATAGGGTCTTATTTTTAATTTTTCAAAGCTATTTTATTATAAATTTGTCTTTTTTTAACAAAAGTCTTCAACGCCTTAATATATAGGGTTTTATTCAAATGAGAAAAATAATTTTATTAGGTTATATGGGTTGTGGGAAGTCCACCATTGCCAGCAGATTGTCTAAAATCACCAATATTCCAACAGTAGATTTGGATAAAATCATCGAAGAAAGAACAAATTTATCCATAAATAAAATCTTCGAAGAGCGTGGCGAGATTTATTTTAGAAAGCTCGAGCACGAAATTCTTGTGGAATTATTGAATTCTCCAGAAAACTTAATAATAGGTTTAGGCGGAGGAACTCCGTGTTATGCCAATAATCACGAATTGTTGAAAGGAGATAACATCGTATCCATTTATCTAAAAGCATCGGTCGAAACTTTGTTTGAGCGACTTGTTTCCAGAAAAAGCAAACGTCCTCTCATTGCTGATAAGAGTGATGAGGAAATGAAGGAATTTATTGCTAAACATCTTTTTGACAGGAGTTTTTATTACAATCAGGCGCAACACAAAGTGAATATCGACGGCAAGAACAAAGAGGAAACCACGCAGGATATTCTGGACATTTTAGCTTAAATAAGCGTAATTATCTCCGTTTTCATCAAAAACAACTTGAACGTGTTCCAAGGAAGATGTTGAAAGCGAGATTCCTTTGAAATCTGCTTTCACGGGATATTTTTTGTGATTTCTATCCACTAGAACGGCTGTTTTAAATTTCTTTAAAGGAACGTCCAGAAAGTGTCTTACGGCATAAATAAGCGTGGTTCCTGAACTCAACACATCGTCAACGAGAACTAATCCTTTGTTAGCGTAGTCTTCTTTTGTCAAAGAAGTAGTTATGGGTGATTCTGGATTTTGTTTGTTGATTCGGACTTCGCACAACGAAACTTTAAGGTTTGAAATGCTATTCAACGCTTCGGCTATTTTTTGGGCAAAAGTAAATCCGTTGGAAGCAATTCCTGCAATGACAATTTCTTCTTCATCTACAAATGTTTCATAGATTTGGTAGGCAATTCTTTTTATTTTATGCTCTATTTCTTGATTTGATAGGATGATGTTCTTGCTCATTTTATTTTGTTTAAAGTTTTTTTGTTTAAAGTTTAGAGTTTAAAGTTTCAGGTTTCGAGAGAACTTGAAACTTGAAACCTTAAACTTTTCAAACTATATTTTTTCATTACCAAATTCATCAATGTCACGTCGGTCTTTTTTGGTAGGTCTTCCTGTTCCATTTTTTCGATAATGTTCTTTTGATAATTTTAGTAATTCCAAATGTTCGTAAGCTTCTGCCGGCGTTTCATTTTTTCGATAGATATCCACCAATTTTGCTCCTACACGATTGTCTGGAATATCCAAAACGGTTATGATTTGAGTGATTTGGTCTTTCCTGAAAGTGATTTTATCGGTCGGAAAAACTTCCTTCGAGGGCTTGGCAACTAGACCATTTACAGTGATATGATTTTTTTTGCAGGCTTCCGTAACCATATTCCGTGTCTTGTAATAGCGCACACACCATAAATATTTATCTATTCTCATAAATTTTCTAAAATCGTAGTTAAATTGTTTACAAAAATAAATCAAAATTGTATCTTGCGCACTTAAAAATTAGTTATAATGAACAAATTTAAGTTTTATTTTATTCTATTAATTGCAACAGTCACTTTATTTTCTTGTTCGAGGGACGAACCTTCGACTCCCATTACGCCACCCAGAGAATATTCAGAGCAATATAAAACGGATAAAAAAGCTATTGAAGATTATTTAAACACTTATTATTTGAATATGGATTTAACGGATCCAAATTTTGCAGACAAAGACGTCGTAATGACAAAAATCCCTGTTGGAGGCATACAAAAGCCATTGATGTCCTATTTAAATGCAACAACTTACCCTAAACTTTTATCAAAGGAAGTAAGTTTGCACAGTATTACTTATAATTTATATTATCTAGTATTACGTGAAGGTGTAGGCAAATCGCCTTGTAATGTTGATGGTGTTTTAACTACATACAAAGGAGATTATCTCGAGAGTATTGCTGCAACAACCTCAATTGAAGCATCAATTAATGCCATTAAATTTGAAGAGTCGAAATACCCACAGTCCTTTTTTGATTTAGCGAACACTGTAAGAGGTTGGGGTGAAACTTTTCCAGAATTTAAAACAGGTACTTATACCTCAAATTCAGACGGTACAATTACCTACAATAATTTTGGAGCTGGTGTTATGTTTCTTCCATCTGGGTTAGGTTATTATAACATTGGTTCAGGAGCTATTCCTTCTTATTCTCCTCTTGTGTTCAGTTTTAAACTATATGAAATTCAACGATTGGATCAAGATAACGATGGAATACCATCTTATCTAGAAGATTTAAATGGTGATGGTTACATATATGATTATAGAAATACGTTAAATTACCCTACTCCACCCGTGGATGCAATCCGTTATGCTGATGATACTGACAAAGATGGATTTCCAGATTTCTTGGATATTGACGATGATGGTGACAATTATACTACGAAGCTGGAACTAAAAAAACCTGACGGAACTTATCATACTTTTGAGACCGTACCAAGTTGTTCAGGTCAAACAGTGAAACGATATTTGACGGCAAGTTGTAAACCTCCTTATACTAATTAAAAAAAATGTCCCGAAAATTTCGGGACATTTTTTTTTAGAAAAAAGTAGCTATTATTTTCTCTTAATCACTCTTTCTACAGCTTCAACAATCGCTTGATTATTCAATTTGTATTTTTCCATTAATAGTTCTGGAGTTCCGCTTTCGCCAAAGCTATCTTGAACAGCCACGAACTCTTGTGGGGTTGGAATATTCAAGGCCATTACTCTTGCGATGCTTTCGCCAAGACCACCCAGAATGTTATGCTCTTCGGCAGTAACGATACATCTTGTTTTCGCCAATGATTTCAAAATGGCTTCTTCGTCTAATGGTTTAATGGTGTGAATGTTGATTACCTCGGCAGAAATTCCTTTGGCTTCCAAAGCTTCTGCAGCGACTAAAGCTTCCCAAACTAAATGTCCAGTGGCTACAATCGTAACATCGCTTCCTTCGTTTAAAATAATGGCTTTCCCAATAACGAAAGGTTCGTCAGCTGGCATAAAATTAGGAACAACAGGACGTCCAAAACGCAAATAAACAGGCCCGTGATAATCTGCAATAGCTAAAGTCGCCGCTTTAGTTTGATTGTGATCGCAAGTATTGATTACGGTCATTCCCGGCAACATTTTCATTAGTCCAATGTCTTCCAATATTTGATGCGTTGCACCATCTTCGCCTAAAGTTAATCCGGCATGTGAAGCACAAATTTTTACGTTTTTTTCAGAATACGCCACTGATTGACGAATCTGGTCATACACTCTTCCTGTAGAAAAATTGGCAAAAGTTCCCGTAAAAGGAATTTTTCCTCCAATAGTTAATCCGGCTGCAATTCCAATCATGTTGGCTTCTGCAATTCCAATTTGGAAAAAACGGTCTGGATGATTTTTCTTGAAATCATCAAATTTTAAGGAACCTATTAAGTCTGCACAAAGTGCCACAACATTTTCATTGATTTGACCCAGTTGAGTCATTCCCGCTCCAAAACCTGAGCGAGTATCTTTACTTCCTGTATTTGTATATTTTTTCATATTATATTTTTTAGCCACAAAGGCGCGAAGTCACAAATTTATATTTATTGAAATTTAATCCAAATTTTTAGCATTCAAAACTGAACACTGATAACTTGATACTGAATACTTCTTAATAGTCGCCTAAAGTTGCAGGATTTTGACCCAAAGCATTTTCTAACTGTGCATCATTAGGCGCTTTTCCGTGCCAAGCGTGACTGTACATCATAAAATCTACTCCGTTACCCATTTCGGTATGCAATAAAACGCAAACTGGTTTCCCTTTTCCGGTTCTTGATTTGGCATCCGTCATTCCAGCAACAATGGCTTCGATGTCGTTTCCTTTTGCGATTTCGAGAACGTCCCAATCAAAAGCTTCGAATTTAGCACGAATACTTCCCATTGCTAGAACTTCGTCCGTTGTTCCGTCAATTTGTTTTCCGTTTAGATCGATAGTGGCAATCAGGTTATCCACTTTTTTTGCGGAAGCATACATTATGGCTTCCCAGTTTTGACCTTCTTGTAATTCACCATCGCCGTGAAGTGTATAAATTAAATGATTGTCTCCATTCAATTTTTTGGCTTGGGCTGCGCCAATTCCTACGGATAATCCTTGACCAAGCGAACCTGAAGCAATTCGTACTCCCGGTAAACCATCGTGTGTGGTTGGATGTCCTTGCAATCTGGAATTAATAAGACGGAAAGTAGCTAATTCAGAAATTGGAAAATAACCGCTTCTTGCTAAAACGCTGTAGAAAAGTGGAGAAATATGACCGTTCGAAAGGAAGAAAAGATCTTCTTCTTTTCCGTCCATATCAAAACCTGGTTTTCTGTCCATAAGGTTTTGGTACAAGGCAACCATAAATTCAGTACAGCCAAGTGAACCTCCAGGATGACCTGAATTGACAGCGTGTACCATACGAAGAATATCTCTTCTGACTTGGATAGTTAAATCGTTTAATTGTTGTGTGTTAGGCTTCATTTTATGTGTAAAAGTTAAACTGCTGCAAATGTAATTTATATTTTGGCGTAAGGCAAATGAATTCCAGAATAGTTATTAGGGTTTTAAGGCTAATAAATATCCTGAAATTCAGCTATTAATTTTTTTGTTATTGATACTAATGTGAGAGCATTCATTCTGTTGCAACTATTCAGATTTTTGAATGTTTTAATGTTTCTGCTGCCCATTTTTCCCACAGATGAAACTTTGGGTTATGCTATCGTATAAAGGTTTCTACTATTGCAACGGTTTCAATCTTATTTTTTTGCTTTCACTTATATTATACACAAAATCCATTTTTATATTTTTGCGAATCATTGCCGTCTTAGAGCATTACAAAAATAAATAAACACACAGAACCCTGTAAATTAAAAGTGTTGGTGTTATTTGATTTCTTCGAATTCTACTTCTTCGGTTTTATCTGGATTGCTTTTTTTTATGGGCACAGCACAACCATTTGAACCGCAACAAGCTGTATTTGTCACTGCCTGAAAAATAAAAAATACGGCTACCACTCCCGAAAAGATGCTGAGGGTTTCTATAGCTTGAACGGCAATATAAATACCCAAGGTCAAACGTAGCAGACGCATAAAATTCCAATTTTGCAAAATGGTTTCTTTATTCATTATATTTTGTTTTGTAAACTGCTCCAGCCACCGCCATTGTAAACTTTGTTATAACCATTGGACTGCAAGATGCTTTTGGCCGAGGCACTTCGCATTCCGGAAGCGCAACAGGTGATGATGGTTTTGTCCTTGTCTTTCAGTTTTGCCAAGTTGTTTCTTAGCGTGTCAACCGAAATATTTATAGCTCCCTTGATATGTCCGCCTGCAAATTCACCTTTGGAACGTACATCTAAAATTATAGCGCCATCTTTAACCAATTCGCTGTAGTTTACCGCTGGTCCAATTCCGAATAACTTTTTGAGTGTGTTTATCATTTTTTTTATTTGCTAATAGATTTATAATAATTTACGGTTAGCCAAGAACCGCCATTAAAGCATTCGATTCCTTGTTGCGAAAGAAAATGTTGTGCTTGACCGCTTCGCATTCCTGAGGCACAACAAAGTACCAAAGGCGCTTTGAGTTTTTTCAATTCTTCAATTCTTTCTGGAATTTCATTCAACGGAATATTGATGGAACCAGCAACATTGCCTCCTAAAAATTCGTCATAAGAGCGCACATCGACAATAGTGCCTTGATTTTCAGTAATGATTTTTTCTACGTCCATTTTTTTTTAATTGTAAACCTATCCTGATTTGAGTTCAGAAAGAAGGCTTAATTATTATGACGCAAAAGTAATGCAGTACAAAAGATCATACAGTAACTTTAGTTACACAAGTTGCATTTACTATAAAATGGATTTATATTATTTTCTGGAAATGGACACTATCAATAATTCTGGTTTAAAATATTGTTCTGGCCCAGAGGAAAGCTGTTGAATTTTTTTTACCACATCCATTCCTTTAATTACTTTTCCAAAAGCGGCAAAGCCTTGTCCATCCTTATTTCGTTTGCCGCCATAGTCCAAAGAAGGTTGGTTATTAATGCAAATAAAAAAACTGCAAGTAGCAGAATCTGGGGTATCTCTAGCCATTGAAATAGTTCCATTTTTGTGACGCAAACCCGTTTTTGTGGTTGTTTCAAGAGGAATGGTTGCAAAAATCTTTGCAGAATCGACTTCGCCTCCTTGAATTACCTCAATTTTTATGGAGTCTTTTAGTTGATTGTTTAAAGTCACGGAACGAAAAAAGGTAGTGCTGTCATATAAATGGGCATCCACATATTTCAAAAAATTAACCACTGTAATTGGGGCGTTTCTGGGATATAATTCAATGGTAATATCTCCCATAGACGTTTTAATTAAACATATTTCCTTCTTTTGCGCCAAAATATTGGTGCTTACAAAAAACATTGCAATTAATGTTAGAAGAATTTTTTTCATCGTTTAAAAGGTATGCGTTTTATTTTGAAAACCGTTTTTAATTATATAATCCACTGCAAAACCAACTTTTGTGAATATGTGTTGTTTAAGAAAAATATCGGAAAAAGGTTTGAATCAAAGACAGCTTAGGTTTGCTGCACAAAAATACTATCTATCAAAAATACGCTATATAAATTAGACCAATCGGGTTTCAGTTTATTAGAATTATAAAAATTATTTAGCTATCCATGGTTTTCCCGGTTTTAATAATTCTTTGCCCGTAAGGTCATTAAGGATTATCATTGCCATCATATACCAAGCACACAAAGCGCAAATTATCAAAACATAACTCGCCACGACATTCAATTCTGGAAATCCTAAATGACCTAAATCTAAAAGAATAAAACCAATTAGCAAAGTAGTGAATGTTGCGGCCATAGCTCCGTGAATGTAAAGTGAACCTATCCAAAATATAAAAGTAAGTAAGGTCCAAGCAACAAGATATATGCCCAAATCGGTAGTAGAGGATTCAAATATTTTAAAATTATTGCACATCCAAATAATACCAAGTCCCATCCAGAAAGCTCCATAACTGGTAAAAGCTGCGAAACCAAAGTTGTTGCCCGTTTTTTGCTCCATAAAGCCAGCAATAAATTGGGCTAAACCACCAAAAATAATTCCCATTGCCAATACCGGACCAAGACCACAAAGGCCTAAAGTGTGAAGTTGCAACAATAATGTTGTTAATCCGAATCCCGCTAACCCAACTACTGCAGGGTTCCCCAATTTAATTTTGTCCATTGAATTTGAGTATTTTTTTTTAAATTTTTCCAAAAATAGACAAAAATAAACTATGATTATTGGTTTTAATTTTATCTTTTTTAGTTAAAAATATCTGGTAAAATTTGATATCCAATTTTAGATAAATTTCTTTTTTAATTTTAATTTTTTTTTAAAACACCTCATCATTTGGATTAATATCCGTAATTTTTTGCTAAAATTTATTATGATTGTCTTATAGTAAATTCTACAATTTGAATTATTAAGAAAAGAGAAAAGCCTGAAAAATAAAAAGGAAATAGTTTTTATTTTTCAGGCTTTATTTCAGTCATAAATAAGATTTTGTCTTATCAAGCTTTTTCCTTCACAAACCCATCAATTACTTTTTGGTAATAATCAAAAGTAGTTTTGGCGATTGATTCCCAACTGAAAATTTTCAAAACGCGTTCTCTACCGGATTTTCCCATTTGGGTAGCCAAGGCTTCGTCTTCTAACAAGATATTCACTTTGGCAGCAAAGGCTTTTTGGAACGCTTCAGGATTTGCTGGATTGAAATTAGTTCTGGAGACACTTTCAAGCGGAACCAAATAACCCGATTCACCTTCGACAATAATTTCTGGAATTCCACCTACGTGGCTTCCCACAACTGGAGTTTCACATGCCATTGCTTCGAGATTGATGATGCCAAAAGGCTCGTATAAAGAAGGACACGCAAAGACACGAGCATGACTGTACAATACTTTTATTTTTTCGCGTGGCAACATTTCCGAGATTAAAATTACGCCTTCTCTTTCTTTGCACAAATCGGCAATCAGGGCTTCGGTTTCTTCGGCAATTTCTTTGGTGTCGGGAGCTCCAGCACAAAGTACGATTTGGCAATTTTTGTTAAAATATTTGGCAGCGGCAATCAATTGTGAAATTCCTTTTTGACGCGTAATACGTCCCACAAAAAGCACAAAAGGAATTTTGGAATCAATCCCATATTCCGAAAGTAATTTTTCGTCGAATGTTGGTTTATAAAATTCAGGATCAATTCCGTTATGGATTACGGTTACTTTTTCAGGATTAACACCATAAGCTTCGATGACATCATCTTTCATTTGTTGGCTCACAGCAATAATTCCATCGGCGGTATTGTAAGCACTATTTTCTATCCACCGCGAAAGAAAATAACCGTTGCCCAGTTGTTCCACCTTCCAAGGACGATGGGTTTCCAAACTATGTGTGGTTAAAATTAAAGGAGATTGCAGCAGTTCGCGAGTCATAATTCCGGCAAGATGTGTGTACCAAGTATGGCAATGAATCACATCGGCTTCGGGCGTGGCTTGCGACATTTCGACATTTCGACTCATATTATGAAACATTTTGATGTGCGGATTGGCATCGTCAACCATTTTTGTTAATGAAGAATTAATTCCGCGAACGTGCATCGAATTGTTATCTACATTTTGATCGCCAAAACAACGCACTTCAACCTGACCTAATTTGGCTAATTCTTGGCTTAAAAAATCAATGTGTACACCTGCACCACCGTAGATATTTGGCGGGAATTCATTGGAAAAGAGCGCTATTTTCATTGTGAAATATTTTAGATTGTGAAAGTAAATTAAATTTTTTACTATTTCAAATATAATAATTATCGCTTATCTTATACTATTACAGCAATTGAATTGTCAATAAAATTTTTGCATTGAAACCAAAAAAAAACCAAAAATTTCTTTTTGGTTTTTCGTGTCTAATTTATTTTTTCAATCGAGCTTTAAAAATCTTTTCGAATTTTTCTATTTTCGGTTGTATTACCATTTGGCAATACGGCTGATTTTTGTTGTTTTCGTAATAATTTTGATGATAATCTTCAGCTATGTATAATTTTGTGAGTGGTTCTAATGTGGTCACAATTGGATTATTATATACTTTTTCGGTATTCAATTGATCAATAATAGATTGGGCAGCTTGCTTTTGTCCTTCATTTTCATAAAAAATAG
>Ga0209702_10007502_pt1 | contig 13305 bp, 7 predicted proteins | sample FRY01_FD_187210 | JGI IMG/M metagenome (GOLD analysis project Ga0209702, IMG submission 187210) | Freshwater microbial communities from Lake Fryxell liftoff mats and glacier meltwater in Antarctica - FRY-01 (SPAdes) (version 2) | ecosystem: Environmental > Aquatic > Freshwater > Ice > Glacier... | reverse complement strand
ATTCAGATTCTCCTCCTGCTTCACGCACGTATCCGGGTCTGACTGGGTGACGAGGTGGACCCGCGTCTCATCACCTTCCTCGACGAGGTCGTGGACCATTTGCAGAAACTCCATCAGGTTTCGCGCTTGGAAGAACATCCGGACATAGGGATCCCGGATCGTGATCTCGCTCGCGCCTTTGAGATGGGCCGCGAAGAGGCGACGATAGCTCCAGCCTTTGGAATTCTCAGGCACCACGATGTGCCCGGTTTCAGGTCCCGTCGCAATGACCGAGTTCACCTTGCCGGCGGGCTCTGAGTTGCTGCCTCCCTCAGCGGGCGGTTCCACTTGCACTCCCTCTCCGGGCTGCGGGATCGGACGAGGAGCGGCAAACAAAGGATACTGGATCTCCTCGGCCGTCAGCACCGTGACCTTCTCTCCACCACCGACAGGACGGAAGACGAAGTCGTGGCGGGCAAAGGTGTCGTCGATCCGCAGGATGTGTTCCCGGACGCGGCGTCGGCACTCCATCGAGAACTGGAGCAGTTCCCGGATCTCTTCGGGAGTGGCTTTGCCGTCCGGGTGCAGGATCTTCATCAGTCCTGAGAAAGTCTTCTCAAAGCCCGTCTGGTCGCGGATCGACACCTCGGAGACGATCTCGAAATGGTCCTGGTAAAGGCTGGTGAAATCTTCGGTGCGGAGATGCTTCAGGATCTCGGCGATGTAGTCGACGATGAAACCGTAACCGTTCGTGAAGAGTTCGGCGCGGACCGGGGAGACTTCCCAACCGGGGCTGTAGGCATGGAGTCGGTCGAGGAAGGCTGAATCGATATATTTGTCAGGCAACTGGTCGAAGAAGTGCGAGTGCTTCAGCATGTAGGCCACCGATTTTTTCGTGTTGCCCATGAAGACCATGGATGCCTCCGCCGAGAGCTGCTCGATGCCACGCGAAAAGGACTTGTTGGCCATGAAATTTTTCATGATATCGACAAGAGCCTTGTCGACCTTCTTGTCCTTGCCGGCGAATTCGTCGAAGGAGACGCAATCCCAGTAACCGACGAGCCCGATCTTGCCGCTGGAGTTGTTCACGAAGAGCTTCGCGACGCTCACCTCGGCCCCGGAGATCAGCATGCCGTGGGGCGAGAATTCCGCATAGATGTGGGATTTTCCGGTGCCCTTGGGTCCCAGTTCGATGAGGTTGTAGTTCCGTTCGCAGAAAGGCACGAGACGGATCAGGGCGAGCAGCTTGCCCCTTCGGCTGAACAACTCGGGATTCAATCCGATGCTCTGCATCATTACGTCCATCCACTCTTCGGTGGTGAACTGGCTTCGGGCCTTCAGGAACTCCTCAAAGTCCACCTTGGCCACCTGGATCGGCTTGAGCGTGTCGATCGTCCACGGACTGGCCTTGGGATCTTCCGGCACCTCGTAGGCGACATCCACAATGCACCAGACACCACCGACAAGGAGCTTCGGATAACGGCGCACGAAATCGTCAGCGATCGGAACCTTCTTGATCCCGAGACTTGAGAAGTCAGCTTCGTAGTATCCCCCCTTGTCATTCAGATCGACGGTCACCTTGTCGATTACCTTGTGGCGGCCCTTCTCCTTGATCGTGGAGCGCACCAGCGCCGCCTCGTTGCGGTGTACATAGTGCTTCGCGAGGATGCGCTGGACGGACTCGAGGCCCGTTTTCATTGCCGCAAGATCGTCCGTGGCGCAGTGTTGCCCGAGGAGGTATTCGAGGACGTAGGTCGGGACGACGGCGTTCTGTTTCAGCCCTTTGGTGAGATCTTTTCGCACGACAAGGCCGGGAAAGGTGTCGAGGAGCTTCCGATCGAGGTCGGACACCTCGCCACCCGTGAGCAGATCCTCGACAGGAATCGCGGCATCGTCGCCGTCGCCTTCGGCGGGCTGGGGAAGGAGGTCAGAAGTCATCAAAATCGGTGGCGAAAGGTTTTTGTAGGGTAACGGGATAGGACCGATACGTCACGGCTTGATTGGTGCCCGGCAGCGTTTCGTCGAGCCGGAACTCCACGGTCGAGTTGTTGTAATCGTCGGCGGCTTTCGAGAGGACCAGGCTGAGGTTCGTCTCCCGTTTGCGGGCGTCTTCCTCCCGGGAGTCGAAGGTGATGGCCTTCACCTCGGATATCGCCCGCCCGTCTGCCGCATAGACCCCGATTCTGAGGACGCGGGGCAGCAGCTTCGATGTGACCGGCTTCTCCTGATAAAGCGAGATGGCGATCTGCCCGGTCGTCAGCTTCACCGGCATGCGGATGAACTCCATCAACGATCGTAATCCCTCCACCTCCACGCCATTCACCTGCGGGCGCACCATTTTGATTCTTTAGTTTCACCACCTTCGGAGAGTATTCACCATTCATACGGAACCAGAGGTTTCGTCCTCTCGCTCCGACAGTCTGCAGGGTCTTGCAAATCTCCGGGTTTAATTTGGCAAACTCCGTGAACTCCACCCCTCCATCGAAATCGATGGAAATTAGGTCTCCCGAGTTTGGCCCAACCAGGATGGCAATGTTCCCTTTCTCCAACTGTGAGCGATACCCGGCTTCCCTCATTTTTTCAATTGTGAAGCTCGTGTAACCGCTGCTCATGGGTGCCTTTTTTCCTTTCGGGACTGGTATAAAAACTACGTCCCTTCCAAATTTTTCCTCAAGCCATTTAAGGCTGCCGATCCCCTCTTCGGGGTTAGATTCATTTAACATCTTTTCTTATCACTACTGGCGGAATCGTCTCGGACCACATGGTCGATTTATTTCCCCTAACTTGTTCACCTTCTTAATGTTCGGCACCCCGGGGGTAGCCCGGGATGCCGATTGTAGCTCTATTCTTCTGTCTTGGACCTGAACTTCTCCAGATCGGCAAATACATCCTCACGGCAGAAGCGTATCGATTTTCCGATTTTGTAATTGGAAATCATTCCGCGCTGAACCCAATTTTGGATGGTTCTTGTTGAGACTCCCACAATCGACGCAATGCTGCGCGTTGTGACAAGCCTACGCTTATCTTTCACAATGAACTGGGGGTGAAAGTTAAAGGAGGCATCGTTGCCACCCCTTCTGAAAAGAGGAAGGAGGCATCGTTGCCACCCCTCCTGAAAAGAGGACACCGTTGCCCTCCCTTCTGAGCCTTTTGCAAAGCTCCGTATCTCGGCCGCCGCTTTCGGCGACGCGCATTCCATCTAACCGATGGCGCGAACCGTAATGTTGACCAACAGTTACAGGGGCGCAACAGAAAATTTGAAGTTGGCGTGAGCGCCCGTGATAAAGGCCGCCGCTCTTGAGCGGACTTGGCTTGATGGGCGAGGTTCTAGGTAAGGGTAATCATAGGGTGGGCAACAGTTTATGGCGCTTGACGATCGAGGGGCCGACCTAACAATCAGGCGGACGTGAACCGCGCGGGCTCGATCTTCGGCGACGAGGTTTCGCCCTACTGAACCCCAGCCCTGTCGCGGGTCGCGCCAGAGCAGAGGCAGGCGCACCGGCGGCAGTTTCGCGGTGAGCGGGCGCGCTGATTGCGTTCTGTCCAAGGGAGATTGACTCGCCGGTGAATGTGACCTCCCGACGCTTTTCCCAACTTTCCACGATATTCCGCTTGCCTAAAGGGTCGCCATCTGGTTCCTACATGGCAGGATGAAACCGTCGAGACTTGCCGGGGCCGAGATCATGGCCTGGAGAACGTCGCTCGGAAAGCCGCGCAAGTGGTTGGCCGAGCGTCTCGGCGTGTCACCGAAGACGGTCGAATCGTGGGAATATGAGACCCGCAATCCGAGTGGGCCAGCCCTGTTGCTGCTGGAGCAGTTGATGTCGAAGAACCCCAAGACCCAACATGACCACTGATCCGCGCGCCGACCACCTGTCCACCGATCTTGTCCGATTGGGAGATATTACCGACTCACCCCCCGCCGCTGTCCCACCCCGTGTGTCATCTTGTTCCCAATTATCCCGAGCCTGAGCCCGCCTTGCAGGCCCCCCACCTTCCCTTCGTTCACCCGTCTCCATGACTCGCGACAAAATCACCCTTTCTCAGCTCGAAAACTTCCTCTTTAAGTCCGCCGACATCCTGCGGGGCAAGATGGACGCTTCGGAGTTCAAGGAGTTCATCTTCGGCATGTTGTTCCTGAAGCGGCTCTCTGACGAGTTCGACCGCAAGCGCGAGACCATCCGCAAGGACTACGCCCACCTCCGCGACCAGCCCGAGCTCCTCGCCGAGCTGCTGGAGGACAAGGCCACCTACGGCGAGACCTTCTTTGTCCCGGTGCGCGCCCGCTGGCACGAGTCCTGGACGGATGAGAGCGGCGACGAGGTCCCGTCGATCAAGGACTTAAAGCACGACATCGGCAACATGCTGAACAAAGCCATCGCGGCCGTCGAGGATGAGAACGACGCCCTTGCCGGGGTGCTGAAGAACAATATCGACTTCAACGCGGTGAAGGGGAAGACACGCATCCCCGACCAGAAGTGGAAAGACCTGCTCGATCACTTCAGTCAGCCCGGCTTCGTGCTGGTCAATGACAACTTCGAGTTCCCCGACCTGCTCGGGGCGGCCTACGAGTATCTCATCAAATTCTTCGCCGACAGCGCCGGGAAAAAGGGAGGCGAGTTCTACACCCCCGGCGAGGTGGTGCTGCTGCTCGTGCTGACCGTGAACCCTCAGTCCGGGCACGAGGTCTATGACCCCACGATGGGCTCGGGTGGTTACCTCATCCAGAGCCACCAGCATGTCGAGGAGCAGGGGCAGGACGCGAATGACCTCGCCCTCTTCGGGCAGGACTCGAACGGCACCGTCTGGTCGATCTGTGTGATGAACATGATCCTCCACAACATCACCCGCTTCACCATCGAGAACGGGGATACGCTCGAGGATCCGCAGATTCTCGACGGCGGCAGTGTCCGCAAGTTCGACCGCATCCTCGCCAACCCGCCCTTTTCGCAGAACTACAGCCGCGCCACACTGAAGTTCCCCTCGCGCTTCCGTGAGTGGTGTCCGGAGACCGGGAAAAAGGCAGACCTCATGTTTGTGCAGCACATGCTCGCGAGTCTGAAGGCCGACGGGCTCGCTGCCACCGTGATGCCGCACGGCGTCCTCTTCCGGGGTGGAAAGGAGAAGCTGATCCGCGAGATGCTGGTCAAAGACGACGTCATCGAGGCCATCATCAGCCTGCCGCCCGGTCTCTTCTACGGCACCGGCATTCCCGCCTGCGTCATCGTGCTGAACAAGAGCAAGCCCGACGCCCTGCGCGACCGGGTGCTCTTTATCAATGCCGACCGCGAGTATGCCGAGGGCAAGAATCAGAACCGGCTCCGTCCCGAAGACATTGAGAAGATCGTCTTCGTCTTCACCGAAAAGCGGGAGCTGCCGAAATACAGCCGCCTCGTCACCGGGACGGAGATCGTCGAAAAACACGACCACAACCTGAACATCCGGCGCTACGTCGACAACACGCCCGATCCCGAGCCCGAGGATGTGCAGGCCCACCTGATCGGTGGCATTCCGATCGGGGAGGTTTCAGGCTCCAGGTTTCAAGGCTTATGCGGCAAGTTCGGGGTGAAGACCGAGACGCTCTTCCGGCCCGAGCGGGAGGGCTACCTCGCCTTTGTCGGTGAGATCGATCGCAAGGCAGCGATCAAGACCCTGATCGAGGGCGAGGACTCCGTGCAGTCCACCCTGACCCGCCATCGCGAGAATCTGGAGGCCTGGTGGCAGATCGCCCGGGACGACTTCGCCCGGCTGCGCGAGGGAAAAAAGATGCCCGAGGTACGCCACGAGTTGCTCACCAGTCTGAAAGCCCGCTTCATCCCTCTCGGCGTGCTCGACGAGTTCCAGAGCGCCGGGGTCTTTGTGAACTGGTGGCAGCAGATCCGCTACGATCTGAAGACTGTCATCTCCACCGGCTGGCACCATACCCTCATCCCCGACCCCTACCTCATCGCCGCCTACTTCCAAGCTGAGGCCGATGCGATCGAGGCGTTGGAGGCGCAGATCAGCGAGCACCAGAGCGAACTGGCCGAGGCCGTCGAGACCGCCCAGGAGGTCGCTGCTTACGAACCCGACGAGGACGAGACCGTTACCGCCACGGTCATCAAGAAAGCCTTGAAGGCCCTCATCGACGATCTCAAGGGCAGCACCGGCGAGTCGGCGAAGAAGGAACTGAAAGCCCTGAAGGCGCAGGAGAAAGCCATCATCGATCTTGAGAAGGCGATCAAAGAGGGTAAGGCAGCACACAAGACCCTGTCTGATGAACTGGAGTTGAAACTACAACTCAAGCGTCTCGGAGCCGACGACTACAAAGCCGAGAGCGAACAGCTTCTTGAGCGGGCACAGACCCGCGTCGCCGCGCTCGACGAGACGAGGAAGGAAGACAAAAAGGAACTCACCGCCCTCCGCAAGGACATCGCCTCACTCGAGGCCCGGCTGGCGAAGACCGATGCCCTTTTCCTTGAGATCGGTGGCCAACTCACGGAGGAGGAGGCGAAGACGCTGATCCTGAAGAAGCTCCACGATCTCGCCACCACCGAGCTGAACCGCTACCTCAATGCCGCGAAGCGCGAGCTGGTGCAGGCGATTGAGTTGTTCTGGGACAAGTATGCCGTATCGAGCCGGGAGCTGGAGACGGAGCGGGCGGAAACGCTGCGGGTCTTGGATGGGTTTTTGACGGGATTGGGGTATTTGGAATGAGTGTTGTAGTCACATGGCCTACCGCCGTTCTCGGTCGCTACGTTGAATTAATCAACGGATACGCATTCCCATCTGACGAATTCACTGAGGGCGAAGGAATGCCCTTGATACGTATTCGCGATCTCAATCACAGCGATACCGAGGTCAATTTCTGCGGCAAATTTACCGAACGATACGTCGTTAGAAAAAGCGATTTGCTGATCGGGATGGATGGTGATTTTTCGACGATTCGCTGGAGAGGTAATGAAGCTCTCTTAAATCAACGAGTTTGCAAATTAGTCACGAAGGATGAGGCGCTAGTTAGCCAAGAATTCCTTTTCTACCGAATTATTGACGAAATCAAAGCAATCAATCGAATCACAGCAGCCACAACTGTAAAGCACCTTTCGTCGAAGGACGTTCTTGAGATCGTGATTGAACTGCCCTCCAAACCCGAGCAAACCAAGATCGCCGAAATTCTCTCGACGGTGGACCGGGCGATCGAGCAGACCGAGGCCCTCATCGCCAAGCAGCAACGCCTCAAGACCGGCCTGATGCAGGACCTCCTCACCCGCGGCATCGATGAGCACGGCAATCTCCGGTCCGAGGAAACGCACGAGTTCAAGGATTCGCCGATGGGGAGGATTCCGGTGGAGTGGGAGGTGCGTCGGATAGACGAACTGCTCGCCAAGGTGGATCCACCGATGAGAAGTGGACCCTTCGGGAGTGCCCTCTTGAAAGAAGAATTAGTGGAGTCCGGGATCCCCCTCCTTGGAATCGACAACGTTCATGTGGAGCGTTTCGTCTCTGATTTTACGCGCTTCGTCGAACCGAAGAAGGCAAAGTCATTGAAACGTTATCTTGTGCGACCGGGCGACATTATGATCACGATTATGGGGACCGTAGGGAGGTGCTGCGTCGTTCCGGACGACATCGGACCTGCTCTTTCCTCCAAGCACACTTGGACAATATCCGTGGACCCATCTCGGTACTCACCCTACCTCGCTTGTCTTCAGGTCAATCATGCCTCTTGGGTCCTGCAGCATTTCGCACAGGGCGAGCAGGGAGGGATCATGGCCTCAATCAAGGCCGACACCCTTCGGTCCACACTTCTCCCGGTTCCGCCCCCCGATGAAATGTTGAAGATCGAGAGTTTATTGAAAGCGGTCTCGGCAAAGATCAGCGTGGAACAGGATAATCTCGAAAAGAACAGGGCCGTCAAAACCGCATTGATGCAGGATCTGCTGACCGGCAGAAAGCGAATTCTTGCATCATCTGGTGAACTATCGGCACGAAATCAGAAAGTAAAAATTAACGAATAAATAGAATGTCTAATTCAAACTCCGAGACTGTTAGAAGGTTTATTGACGCCCAGAACAATCTCATTGTACAGCACTCCGATTTCTCCCTTCGGGCCCTTCACGACATGGCAGAGGCTGGATCAATTGACTTGGAACCTCATTATCAGCGGCGGGATCGCTGGAAGCGCGAGAAGCAATCTGCGCTAATCGAGTCATTCATTCTAAATGTTCCAGTTCCACCGGTATATCTTTCTGAAGATGACTTTGGAAAGTATTCGGTAATCGATGGAAAGCAGCGAATTACAACAATAAGAAATTTTCTCTCGGGTAAGCTAAAGTTAACAGGTCTCAAAAAGTTTCAAGAACTAGAAAATCACACTTTTACGCAATTGCCAAAGGAAATACAAAATGCGCTTTCAGTAAGGCCGTATCTACGTGTTATTACACTACTGAAACAGACAGACCCTCAATTAAAATATGAAGTTTTTCTAAGGCTGAATACAGGCGGCGAAAGACTTCTTCCACAGGAGATTAGGAATGTCGCATTTTCGGGCTCATTGAATGACCTTCTCTTTAAACTTTCAGTGAGTGATTTCCTTCACGAACGGATGAAAATTAAGGACGAAAGCGCTGTTGCTTTTGTGAAAATGGAGGATGTCGAGCATGTCCTGCGCTTTTTCACAATCGAACATAGATGGCAATCTATCGGTAAGATTCTTAGTGAAGAAATGGACGATTTCATGGCGGGCCATCGGTTCGCTAGCGGGGGTCAAATTGAAAAGCTTGAAAATAAATTTAAATTCTGTTTAAGAGCTTGCAAAGAAATCTTTCAGGACAAAGCGTTCTATAAACCGCAAGGGGATTCGTGGCGATCACAGTTCATTTCACCAATGTATGACGCTCAGATGGTTGCATGCGCGCAATTCTCGGACTCAGAGATTGCCCGACTGGTTAGTAGGCGGGATGAAGTGTTGATGCAATTTTCAAAAGAATATCAATCAGATTCAGAATTTCAAAAGTCCGTAAGTCAATCTACTAATAACCCCGGCAGCATTAGGAAGAGAATATCATCTGTCTGTGACGTGTTCAAAAAATTCTGTTGAGACATGAGCGCTGCTAGGTCTCATTTTTGCAAAAGGATTGTTTCGATCCGCTCTTCGATTTTGGAGTTTAACCTACAGGATATTCCTGCAATTGGAGCAGAGAGCATCGCGAGAAATGATTCCGCTCGTGTGTTAAGGAACGGATTAGTTATCCAGTGCTTTAACACTTTTGAAGACTTCGTTCGGGATAGAATTGCTGAACTATTAGAAGAAATTCAAAGCTCGGGCGTTGCGTTTTCGACCCTGCCTACTGGTTTACAGAAGGCTGCTACGATGGACGTTCTACGGGCAATCGGATTTCAGGAGAAATTGACGAGTGTTGAGAATCGAATGGCTTTTATTCAAGAGCACTGTCGGAAAGTTAGCTCGACAAATGGTGAAGACTTTATGTTATCGGAGATATCATTCTTTCATTCAGCTTCGAATGTTTCAAAAGAGAATATAAAAGGAGTATTGGACGCGTTTGCCGTTCAAAAGCCTTGGCAGCAGATGCTAAGCTTATGCTCTCGGATCGGAGTCTCAGCTATGCCAATGGAGAACGTCTTTAAAAACTTCTCGCAACGTCGTCATAGCGCCGCTCACAGGTCAACGACCGCGATATCAGAAGTAGATCTCTCGCAGTCAGTGCAGGACGCGTTTGCTCTCGCAATCGGCTTGGATGCCCTTTTAGTGTGTGCGACAAGAGAAATTCAGAGAGGGGCGGAAAGTGCAACTGAACGTTCATATTTAGTTCCGGATTCAACTTCAATTCCTCTTAGGTTTATAAAATTTCGAGATGGTCGTTTTGGGGAAATGCGGGAAGGCTCGAGGCAGTTTTATAGAACTAGTCCAGATTGTGATGGTCTCCTTGTAGGGGCTTTAGATCGGACATCGAGGGAGAACGGAGTGTTGGTTATTTTTGACAGTTCAGGTGCTTTGGCGGAATGGCGGATGTAGTTTTGATCGTCAACGTAGAAGCCATCGATTTTATTTCCTAAATGAAAGCCCAAGACCTCCAATTCACCCAACTCCTCGAAGGCTCGAAGCAGTTCATCATCCCGATCTTCCAGCGCACCTACAGCTGGGAGCGGAGCCACTGCGAGCAGCTCTGGCTGGACATCCTCCGGGTTGGCGGCAATCCCGATCTGAACAGCCACTTCATCGGCTCCGCCGTCTACATCCCCGAGCAGGACACCAGCGCGGCGATCTCCCGCTGGCTCGTGATCGACGGCCAGCAGCGGATCACGACAATGACGTTGCTCCTGCTGAGCCTGATGCGGCGTCTCAAAGCCGAAGATCTGGACGACCCGGTCTCGGCCGAACAGATCGAGGATTCTTACCTGCGCAACCGCTACGGCAGAGGCGACCTGAGCTACAAGATGCTCCTGACGAAAACGGACAAGGAAACCCTGATCGCCCTCCTCGAAGGCAAGACCCCGCCGGAGCCGGTTTCTTCGAGGATCGTGGACAATTTCGCCTTCTTCACCGAGCAGATGGCCACGGCCGATGTGAAGACGGTCTACCAGGGCATCCAGAAGCTGATGATCGTGGACGTGCGGCTCCAGCAGGGGTTGGACAATCCGCAGATGATCTTCGAGAGCATGAACTCGACCGGCAAGGCCCTGACCCAGGCGGACCTGATCCGGAACTTCGTGCTGATGGGCTTGCAGCACGACCTGCAAACCCGCCTCTACAACGACTATTGGCGACCGATGGAGATCGTCTTCGGAGCGGAGAACTACAACAGCCAGTTCGACGAGTTCATGCGCTACTTCCTCGTCATCCAAACGGGAAACTACCGCATCCGGAAAGGGGATGTTTACAATGAGTTCAAGGCTTACTCACGCAAGCACGAGGTCGAGGACCTGTTGGCGTCATTGAAGGACTTCGCGGGCTACTTTTGCGCCATCGCGCTCGGGAAGGAAAAAGACGTGCAGCTCGCCGAAGCCTTCCACGACATCCGGGAGCTGCGGGCGGACGTGTGTTATCCGCTGCTGATGGAGCTTTACGCCGATTTTTCGCTGGAGCGCTTGAGCAAAGCCGAGTTCATCGAGATCCTCCTGATGGTGGAGAGCTACGTCTTCCGCCGGGCCGTCTGCGACATTCCGACCAATTCCCTGAGACAGACCTTCGCGACCTTCAAACGGAAGTTGAAGAAGGACCGCTACCTCGAGAGCGTGAAGGCGAACTTCCTCGGGCTGCCCTCCTACCGCCGCTTCCCCGGCGACGAGGAGTTCCAGCGCCAGATGAAGGTGCGGAATCTCTACCAGTTCAACCGCCGCTCCTACTGGCTACGCCGCTTCGAGAACCACGACCGGAAGGAGCGCGTCATGGTACAGGACTACACGATCGAGCACATCCTGCCGCAGAACGAGAACTTGAACAAGGGCTGGCAGGCCGACCTCGGCGAGGACTGGAAGCGCATCCGGGAGCAGTATCTGCACACCCTCGGCAACCTGACCCTGACCGGCTACAACTCGGAATACAGCGACCGATCTTTTCAGGAGAAGCGCGACATGGACGGGGGCTTCAAGCAGAGTCCACTCCGGCTCAACGGGGGGCTGGGAACCTGCGAGGTCTGGAACGAAGAGGCGATCCGGAAGCGGGCGGATCGACTCGCCGAGAAGGCGACGAAGATCTGGTATGCTCCGACGCTTCCTGCCGAAATTCTCGAAACCTACCGTAACGAAGGAAAGGAAGAGTCGGAGTATTCACTGGCCGACCATCCCTACCTCGACGGCGGATCCACCCGCGAACTCTTCGACGCATTCCGCACAGAGGTGCTGGCGCTCGACGAATGTGTGCGCGAGGTCGTCCTTAAGCGATACATTGCCTTCAAGGCGGAAACGAATTTCGTGGATGTTATCCCACAGTCTAAGCGGTTGCGGCTCAGCCTGAACATGGAGGTTCCAGACGTGGACGACCCCCGCAAGCTCTGCAGGGATGTCACCGGCTTGGGGCGCTGGGGCAACGGAACTACGGAGGTAATGTTGGAGAAGCTGGAGAACTTGCCCTACATCATGGGACTGGTGCGACAGTCGCTGGAGCGGCAGCTTGGGGACGAGGAGAGTGAATCGGAAATCGTGTAACCCATGAACCCCATCGAATCCCAGCACATCGAATGGAAAGAATCGTGGCGCGACGAATATCTGCGCTGGGTGTGCGGCTTTGCCAACGCCGAGGGCGGTACTCTGGTGATCGGAAAGAACGACGCCGGGGATGTCGTGGGGCTGAAGGAGGCGAAGAAGCTGCTCGAGGACCTGCCAAACAAGATCCGCGACCTGCTTGGTATCGTGGTGGCGGTGAACCTGAAGGGCAAGGGCGGCAAATTCTATCTGGAAATCGTGGTCGATCCCTACCCGAACCCCATCAGCTACCGAGGCCATTACTACCTGCGCAGTGGCAGCACCTTGCAAGAGTTGAAGGGGGCGGCACTGGACCGCTTTCTCCTCCGTCGCCAAGGCCGCACCTGGGATGGTGTGCCCATGCCGGGAGTCAAAGTCACCGACCTCTCCGCTACTGCCATCAGCCAGTTTCGCGAACTCGCCCGAGTCAGCGGACGTATCGACCCGGCGGATTTGCGCTCGTCCAAAGCCGCCCTCGTAGAAAAACTCCAGCTCATCGAGGGTGCCTACCTCAAACGGGCCGCCGTCCTCCTCTTCCATGCCGACCCCGAGAAGTTCGTCACCGGAGCCTTCGTGAAGATCGGCTTCTTCCGCTCCGAATCCGACCTCGCCTACCACGACCTCATCCAGGGCGATCTCTTTACCCAGGCGGCGAAGACCATCGATCTCGTCCGCACCAAATATCTCAAAGCCGCCATCACCTATCAGGGTATCCAGCGCATCGAGCGTTACCCCGTGCCCGATGCCGCCCTGCGCGAGGCCATTCTCAATGCCCTCGTCCATCGCGACTACGCCATCGGCGCACCGGTGCAGATCCGCATCCACGAGGATCGCCTCCGCATCTGGAACCCCGCCGTGCTTCCGGAAGGCTGGACTGTGAAGAACCTTCTGGCCGCGCACGCCTCCACTCCCTTCAATCCCGCCATCGCCAACGTCTTTTTCCGCTCCGGCGAAATTGAAACCTGGGGCCGTGGCATCGAGCGGATCTTCGCCGCCTGCAAGGCCGGCGGCATCCCGAAGCCCGTGCTCGACTTCGACGGGACAGGACTCACCATCGAGTTTCGATACGCACCGGAGTATCTTAAATCCATCGCGGCCCCAGACTCACCGCCCGCAGGTGAAGTCACCCCCGAGGTCACCCCG
>Ga0209702_10007500_pt1 | contig 13307 bp, 10 predicted proteins | sample FRY01_FD_187210 | JGI IMG/M metagenome (GOLD analysis project Ga0209702, IMG submission 187210) | Freshwater microbial communities from Lake Fryxell liftoff mats and glacier meltwater in Antarctica - FRY-01 (SPAdes) (version 2) | ecosystem: Environmental > Aquatic > Freshwater > Ice > Glacier... | reverse complement strand
AAAGAGATTTAAAGCTTCCTTTTTTTACTGGTGGAACTAAGTTCTTTGGCAAAGTTATTATCATTATAGTGGGGAAAGTGTTCATCGGTGGAACAGCTTACGAATTATTGGCGGACGGCTCCAATACCAGTTTATTGAACACGGCTGCCCTGAGCAAACACTTTGGGGGCCAATCCAATAAGCATGGGAGCTTTACACAGGCTAAGACATTTTACTATTATGACGTGCTTAACGAACTGGTGCTTTACCCCCGGATCGAACCCTATCGCTATGGAGAGATACAGATGGCCTATGAAGGTATTAACCAGCTTTCTGCGGATATACTGGTGATTTATGACCGTTATTTCTGTAGTAATAAGATGTTCGCCCTGCATCTTTGGGCTGAACTGATTATTCCTTTTATTATTAGGGGGAATGAGAATCAAAACATGATTAAGAAATTCATAGCCAGTGGAAAGCGATCTGACATTGTACAACTTACTCCTTCTGCTGCCGCTATCACCGGCCTAAAAGAAAGTGGTTATATAATCACCGGGAAACTCTCGTGGAAGTCAGGCTTGTCCGGGTAGAACTGGAAAAAACGGTTGAAGTCCTAGTGTCCAACCTATCCCAAGCGGATGGCTATACCGATGACCAGTTTAAGACGCTCTATTTTATGCGTGGGGAGTGGAAACCAATATATCTTTACAGAAGAACATCATGCAATTGGAATCTTTCAGCGGGCTAACAGTTGAATCAGTCGAACAGGACTTTTATGCCACCGTTTTTATAGCCAACCTTCATTTTGTGCTCATAAAGGATGCGCAATCCACTGTAAATTAACTTTCTCAAAATAAGAAGCACCCCATGAAGGTAAACCGGAATAAATCGTTTGGAAAGCTAAAGGTCAATCTTGTTCCACTCTTTATCCAGCATGACCCCCAACAGATACTGCTGATCCTGCATGGGCATTTTATACATGACACCTTGCCAGTACGAAAAAACAGATCCTTTCCCAGAATCAGGAAAAATAAGCCCGGAAAAAGCAAACACAGAACCTTCTCTAACTACAAACCTGCATACTAATGCTTAACTTAATGACATTGCCCTTCAGGGTCGGCTGATCAAAATAATTTCCTCATAGTAGCATGCCTCTTCCCAAATGTAGCCCCGGCGGCTTCATGAATTGCAAGCATTTTATCGTTGAAATCACCTACCCATGATAATTCCAACTCTTCATACTGCTTCAAAGGAAGTACATATTCTTTCAGTTTAAAGAATAATGCCGATTCTAATCCGTGTTTCTGAAAGGCTTTTTTGGTACCCATCACCACTGCCCGCATCCGCTTTACCCCTTTCCAGCGATAGTAGAGAAATTTTACTTTTTCTATGAGTCCGAGTTTTCCATTAAAGCTCTTAATCATTTGATTGGCATCAGGAATCATTACAATAACCGACGCAGGTTCATTATTTACATAAGCGAACCAGATCAGCTTCTCATCCATTACCGTTTTCATTTTATTGAAAGTCTGCAAAATTCCTTTACTCTGCAGCGGGACAAAGTTTTCAAAGTTTTGCCAAGCGTCATTGTATATTTCAGCAAAATCATTGGCATAAGCTTCCAATTTCTTTACCTCAAGGTGTTTATAGGAATAACCCGGTTTATTGGCAACCCATTCGGCAATTTTGGTAAAACGCTCCGGAAATGGTTTGTTTACCTCCATGTGATTGGTAATTTGCTCATAAAGGGTTTGGAATCCATACCCATCAAATAGATTTTTATAATAGGGGTGATGGTAGTTCATGCCATAAGAAGGCGTGGTAAAACCTTCTATCAGGAGTCCCCAGAAGCTATCATTTTCGCCGAAGTTGATGGGACCATCCATTGCCTTCATACCCTTTTCTGATAACCATTTTTCGGCGGTGCTGAACAGCAGGTTTGCCGCTTCAGCATCGTTGATACATTCAAAAAAGCCAATCCCACCGGTAGGCTGTTCGGGTTGATAAGCCTTTTTCGCATTCACGAATGCCGCTATTCTTCCGATTAAAGACCCATCATCTGATTTTAAAACCCATCTAGTGCAGTTTCCTTGATGGTGAAGCTCGTTTTTTTTGGGATTAAACACATCCTCAATGTCTTTATCGAGCGGACAAACCCAGTATTGATCATTTTTATAGAGTTGGCGAGCCACATCCAAAAATTCGTGGGCAATATTTTTATTTTTTACTTCTGTTAAAACCATGGAGTAAATGGGGCTAAAATAAAAAAAGCATTCAGAGAACTGAATGCCTGAATATTAGGGCATTAATTCGTTAAAAGTCATCGTCATCATCGTCGTCAAAATTATCAAATGTCGCAATATCATCATCAAGTGGAAGATCAAAATCATCTTCATCGTCTAGATTTGGGAGCATAGGATCATTTGGATCAGTCAAAAAATTCTTTTGCTGGTCGGGATCTATACCAGCTTTTTTCTTTGGTACCGCACTTTTACTTACTTTTTTTGGCGACTTCATTGCTTCAAATTACACGTTTTTGTATATTAATAATTGTTCTTATAAATTTAACAAGATTTTGAAATTCCAAACCTCTTTTTTCATTTTTATTTCTGAGTGAGTTTTTACTCAATCTGCTCTCCAATTGCATTGCCATCAGCAATTAAGTCCGTGAGCTTAGGAAGATCCTTGCTTGAGTTGATTCCAAAATAATCCATAAAAACGCCACTGGTGGCATAAAGCAGAGGTTTCCCTACAGTTTCTGCCTTTCCAGTGATACTGATCAGCTCCTTTTCGAGCAATTTCTGAACGGTATAATCGCAATTTACACCCCTAATTTGTTCGATCTCCAGTTTAGTAACCGGCTGTTTATAAGCAATTATACTCAGCGTTTCTAAGGCCGCCTGACTTAATTTCTTCTTCAAACGCTGAATTTGCAGCTGATTGATGACCGGATAAAACTCTTTTCGGGTTAAAAACTGATACCCTCCATTCAATAATACCAGCTCAATGGCCAAATTCAAATCCCGGTACTTCTGCCTAATCTCAATTACCAAAGTCTCGATTTCACTTAATGGAATCTCTTCTTCATTGAGCTCTGCCAATACCTGCCGGATCTCTTCTGCAGAAATACTCTTTTCTGAAGCAAATATCAAGGCTTCTATAAAAACCCCAAGTTCTTTAAAACTCATAAACAAACATACAGACATTGCTTTTCAAACAAAAAAAATGTTGAAGAAATATTTGTTAATGGTAAGAATGGATTTGGGATGGGAAAGCATGGTTAAACGGGTATTTGGATGATTACCTCAGTTCCTGAATCTCCGGTTTGGGTTTGGGTGATCTGGATGGTGGTTTTGTTAATTTTATTAAGCAATTGGACTCGATCATGAATTAATTCCAGGCCGCGACTCGTGTGCTGACCATGAGTCTTGGATTTAGTAGAATTTAAAATACCTATTCCATTGTCCGCAATTTTAACTGAGAGCAGGTTATCACTACAAGTGAAATCAATTTGAATAAAACCACCGTCTTCCTTTGGCAAAAGACCATGCCACACTGCATTTTCTATAAATGGCTGTATAAGCATTGATGGTATTATTATTTCTTCGGCCTCAATTTCTTGATCAATATTTATTGAATAATTCATTTTTTCAGCAAATCTTATTTTTTCTAAAGATAGGTATAGGCTTAAATATTGTATTTCCTCAAATAAAGTCAGGGTGCTCTTTAAGCATATTTCAAGGTGCTTTCTCATTAGTCGTGCAAAACCTGTAAGAATCTGATTTGCAGCCTTTGACTCATTTATTCCAATAAAATATTGAATCGTGTTAATTACATTGAAGACAAAATGTGGATTCATAATAGCCTGCAATGCTTTTTGTTCAAGAGTGGCTATGGTATTTTGTATTTTCAGTTCTTTTTTTCGTTTCTTTTTTTGTGAAAAAAAGTAAATTGCAATTCCAATTAGTGCCGTGAGTAATACAATTGAAACGATGACGGTAATTATCCACCAATATTGTGTTTCTTTATATCTCTGCTGCGCTATTATCAGTTCATTTTTATTTATTTTTTGCAATTGTAAGTAGTAAGAAGATGTTTTAAAGATATTATCAAACAGGTTTTTAGAAAGTTGAAGGCTATCATGATGATGTACTTTTTTTAAATATTCTAAGGCTTTAGGGTAATCTTTTCTTTTTTGTTCAAGTTCATATGCTTTATATAAATAGTAGTAGATAGAATTATAGTCACCCAGAATCTTTGAATATTTGACCCCCTCATTTATTGCCCCTTCTGCTTTGGTAAATTCTTCTTGTTCTAAATAAATAGCTGCTAATGTTAAATTGGAACCGACTATTATTTTGTATAAATTATACCTTTTAGCCTGATTAATTGCATTAAATAATTGCTTCTTTGCTGTTTCAAAATCCTTTTCTTTATAAAAGATTACTCCCGAGTTTTGTATTGTAGTAATAAGATTAATCGTATCTCTAATTTTCGCAAATATCCTATTACTAGTTTCAAGATATTTAAGTGAATTTTTATAATCCCCTTGAAATCTTAAAATGGTTGCAATATTTAGACAAATTCCCGCTGTAAATTCGTCAATATTTAATGGCTTAGCTATGGATAGTGCTTTTTTATAATAATTTAATGCTTTATTATAATCTACTTCCTTGTAGAGATTACCAAAATTATTATATACTCTAGCCTCGCTTTTTTGATCATGTATAATTTTGAAATATTTTAAAGCTTCTAAATAGCTTTTTACTGCATGTTCAATGTCGTTTAGATAATAGTATCCAACTCCCTTTATTCTATTCGCTTCGGCTATTCCTAAGAAATAGTTATCTCTTTTTGCCAGAAATAGTGCACTATCTGCAAGATTAACAGTTTTTTGAGGGTCTGTGAGTCTAAAATTAAAGGCAGCTTTATTAAGATGATTCACAATCATAGAATCTTTTAAATCCGGTTCTGATTTTGAATTGTAAGAAAAATATTTATAAAGGTATAATGGATAACTTTTATTTAGCGTTATAGCTAATAAAATTATCGTCATTAGTAGAAGAATAATTACTGATTCATGCAGGGTTAACGTTTTTTTCAACTCTGATTTTTTAAATTAAATAGTAATTTTGTTAGCCTCGATTTTTTAGAGTAAATAATTTACCATTTATTCTTGATATTACAAAAAAGCGGCGCAACGCCCCAATCGTTTCAACCGCTTTTTTTATAACCAAGGGCTTCTTATTCTTATTGGTTTAAGAATAGTTACTTCATAAAAATAAAAAATCTTAGGTTATGACATTTGTAAATTATGTAATTAAGGATTTTGCGTACATAAAAAATGTATAAGTGGTAGATAATTATTAGTAAACGGTAAGAATGAATAAATCTTATTTGTAGACCTTTACTATGATTTTACTAAATATTATAAAATAGCCTCACGGTTTCTAGGAATTCAGATACTCTTCTTCTCGAAACTGTGTGTTCAGAATTATCAGACATATTGACAATAAGACCACTTTTATTCGAATAATTTTTAAGGTGTTTCAGATTTATGATTGTTGATTTATGTATTCTGCTGAAGCCTGTGTTTACAAGTATTTCTTCATATTCTTTTAGATGTTTTGAGACAACCACCCGGTCTTGATTTTCAAGATGAAATATTGAGTAATTACTATCCGCCTCAACATAAATAATACTATTGATATCGAGGATATTAAAACCATTCAAATGAGGTAGATTTAATTTTGTAATTTTTTTTATTTCACTAAGATTCTCTTCTAGGCTGTTTAATTGTACGGAATTGTTAGGGATATTTAGATTATTATTCTGGGTTAGTCCTCTTAAAAAAATCGCTTTTTCAATCGCCTCTGTGAGCTCATTGATATCTACAGGTTTCAATAAATAATCAACGGCACTCGCCTTTAAAGCCCTTAAAGCATATTGATCATAGGCCGTTGTGAAAATGACTGAACCAGAATTTTTATGTAAATCGGGCAATAAACTGAATCCGTCCTCGTATGGCATGGCTATGTCAAGAAATACAAGATCTATTTCATTTGATTTCAGCATTTGACGGGCTTCCTGAACTGATTTTGCTATCCCTTTAATTTTAACTTTAGGGCAATAACCATCAATCAGAAAGAAAAGTGATTTGCGGGAGTAATCTTCATCATCTACAATTATGGCATTAAAAATCATAACAATAGTTCAATTGTTTAATAGTCTAATTTATTACTATTTAGATTAATGAAATAAATAAAATGAGTAAACGGTAAAACTCATTAGTATCAATACCCAATCACCTGTTGTTCAGTCATCTCCGGTAGATCTCTGAACTGGTATTGCTGTGTTCTAAGCTGAGGTTCAAAGCCTGCTTGGCGTATGGAGTCTTGAATGCCTTGCGAGGTAAAGCGGTGAGGAGCGCCTGCGGCAGAAACCACATTCTCTTCAATCATAATGGAGCCAAAATCATTGGCGCCGGCATGCAGGCAAATCTGCCCGACTTGCTTACCAACCGTTAGCCAGCTTGCTTGGATATTTTTTACATTGGGCAGCATGATGCGGCTGAGCGCAATCATACGGATGTATTCATCTGCCGTAACCTGGTTAGTAATTCCTCTTACTTTACGAAGTAGGGTACCATCATCCTGGAAAGGCCATGGAATAAAGGCGATAAATCCCTTGGAATCTGTCGGTTTTTCAGATTGTACTTCCCTAAGCCAGACGAGGTGTTCAAAACGCTCTTCCAGGGTTTCTACATGTCCGAACATCATGGTTGCCGAGCTGGTTAAACCCAATTGATGTGCGGCACGCATAACGTCCAGCCATTCCTGTCCCCCGCATTTGCCTTTGGAAATCAACCTGCGCACCCGATCGTTCAGGATTTCTGCTCCTGCGCCGGGTAAAGAATCGAGTCCGGCGGCCATCAACGCTTTTAATACTTCAGTATGGCTCATGCCCTCCAGTTTGGAGATATGGGCAATCTCGGGCGGACCGAGTGAATGTAATTTTAAGTTAGGGTATAAATTTTTTAGCTCTTTGAACAAATCAACATAGAAAGCCAAACCCAAATCGGGATGATGCCCGCCCTGTAAGAGCAGCTGATCGCCACCAAAGCGGAAGGTTTCTTCAATCTTTTGTTTATAGGTCTCAATATCAGTAATATAGCTTTCATCATGTCCCGGCCTTCTGAAAAAATTGCAGAACTTGCAGTTGGCGATACATACATTGGTGGTATTTACATTGCGGTCAATGATCCAGGTTACTTTTCCATGAGGTACCTGCTTTTTCCGTAACTCATTGGCAGTGTACATCAGATCGGATGTCGCCGCATTTTTGAACAGGAATAATCCTTCCTCGGCAGAAAGAAAATCAAAGTCCAGCGCTCGAATTAGCAGATCGGAAGAATTCATGCTCAAAGATAGGGAGAATTAGCAAATTAGATAATGAGAAAATTAGGGAATGGGGGAATTTGACAATTGGTAAATAATTTTTGTTTTAGATCGCATAATTGCGCCTTTGCGCCTTTGCGAGACCATTTTTAAATTACCCTTGTATAGTCATTTTCGGCTTTATCCCGCAATAGGTTTCGCGCTTGTTCTCTCTTGAATTGCCTCTGCCTGTACTTTCATGTGGGGCAAATTGAGCCCAAATGGGTCAAATTTTGGCAAAGGCAGGTCTGCTGATCATATTGGTGGTGTAAAGGGAATAAGAGGGAATTAGCAAATTAGATAATTAGCAAATGGGTTTTACAGCAAGAGAATGAATGAGGAGCCTTTGGAATTTAGAGAATGGATAGCGTTCTGTTTGATTTGAGAGGTTGAAGAAAAAAATTTTGCAGAAATAATAGAGAGCTCTATATTTAACCTACCTAGTATCTTATGAAAAATGACTTACAAAGAACACTTTCAAATCCTCCGGTAGAGGACTGCTGATGCCTATTCCTGCTGTTTAAATGCACAAAACAGACTATCGCCTGATGATCAAGGATTTTCGAATCAAGCCTTGTGGGATGATTTAGATCATTGTGCTTCAGATCTTCAAAAAGCTCAGAATGAGTTTAACAAACTTTGCAGCACCATTCAGAAAGGCAATTTAAGTCAGGATGATGCGTTTGGTGAACAGCAGGCTTGCGCATAATCTCTTCACTCAAGACGGTATTTTAAAATTGTTTCTCAACAATAAATAATTGGAGGGATTCAAAATCTTTGCGTGTATTAAACTACTATCGGCTGAAAGTCGATAGATTTGTTATCGACTGAAGTCGACTTTGAACTTATTCACTAATTGTAAAGTCTTCGTCTTTTGGATTCTCATCTTGGTTTTTTATATATTCTAGTACCACTTCATCCGTTATATTGCCAGAAGTAGCCACGAAATAACCTCTGCCCCATAGGTGTCTTCCCCAAAACATTCTCGATAATTGCTTATTCTCCTGTAACAACTTATAGGAACTTTTTCCTTTTAGATATTGCACTAATTTGCTTATTGCTAAATGAGGGGGAACTGATACAAACAAATGTACGTGGTCTTTGCTAACATGACCTTTCAATATTTCTACATCATGCTCTTTGCATATTTGACGTATCAGTTCCCGAACACGTTCGCCAACCAATCCGCTCATTACAGGCTTTCTATATTTTGTTATCCACACTATATGATATTTACAATCGTACGTCGTATAGGATGTCTTTCTATAGTTTTGAACATTGCAATATATTAAACTAAAGTCTTCGCCTAAAGGCGAGGGATTTTCCCCCAGAAACTGACATTAAGAAGAAAAACCGTTGTCTGAAGTCAGATTCCCATCGACAAATCGACAAATTAACTCATCGACAAATTTATTTGCTCATTTGCTAATTTCTATTTCCTTAAATTCGCCTTTCCTATTCCCAATCTATGGTTTCTTTCGAACGTTTTACTCTTGCCAATGGTCTGAAGGTATTGGTCCATGAAGACCCTACTACACCAATGGCTGTTGTCAATATTTTATATGATGTAGGTGCCCGCGATGAGCATCCGGATCAAACCGGTTTTGCGCATCTATTCGAACATCTGATGTTTGGCGGCTCGGTGAATATACCAACCTATGATGAACCCCTGCAGCGTGTAGGAGGTGAGAATAATGCCTTTACCAGCAATGATATTACCAATTATTACATCACCCTTCCTTCGGTCAATCTGGAAACCGCCTTTTGGCTGGAAAGTGACCGGATGCTGAGCCTTGCCTTTTCAGAAAAAAGCTTGGAAGTACAACGTAATGTGGTTTGCGAAGAGTTTAAACAACGCTATCTTAATCAACCTTATGGCGATGTATGGCTAAAACTCAGACCGATGGCTTATAAACAGCATCCTTATCAATGGTCAACCATCGGAAAATCATTGGACCATATTGAAAATGCCAATATTGAGGATGTTAAAGCCTTTTTTAACCGTCATTATAATCCTGCGAATGCTATTATGGTTGTTGGAGGGGATGTGAAACTAGAAGAAGTAAAACGTCTTTCAGAAAAATGGTTCGGAAATATCCCGGCAACGGAAAAACTGACACGTTTACTCCCTATGGAAGATGATCAGATAGAAGAACGTAGAGAAACCGTTGAAGCCAATGTGCCTTTGAATGCGATTTATAAGGTTTTTCACATGCCTGCCCGTACGGAGTCCGGCTATTATCCCGCCGACCTGATATCGGATATTTTATCAAGAGGCAATTCATCCCGCCTGTTCCGTAATCTTTTGAAAGACCAGAAACTATTCAGTGATATCAATGCTTACCTAACCGGAAGCCTCGATGCCGGATTATTTGTGGTAGAGGGAAAACCATTGCCCGGTATAAGCATGGAAGAGGCTGAGGCTGCAATCTGGAAGGAATTGAACCGGATCAGTACGGAACTTGTCCCCGAAGATGAGCTTACTAAGGTGAAGAACAAAATGGAATCGACCATGGTCTTCTCAGAAATGAGCTTGCTCGATAAAGCCATGAACTTGGCCTATTTTGAATTGCTTGGAGATGCGGAGCAGCTTAATTCAGAAACTCAAAAGTATCTGGATGTTACGGCTGAAGAGATCCGAACTCAGGCAGCACATATCTTCCGTAAGGAAAACTCATCTACCCTTTACTATTTAGCTAAATAAAATGATTGACAGAGCACAAGCACCGGCATTCGGACAAGTCGAAAAAATAGAACTGATTAGGGCAAAACCAATTGTTCTGGCTAATGGATTAAAGTTATTTAGTATTGATGGCGGTGAACAGGATTTGGTTCGCATCGAGTTTATATTTGCCAACATCGCTTACGACCCTTCAAAGCCCTTGCAGGCATTTGCATGTAATACCATGCTGAATGATGGTACAAGTGAACTGAGTTCCACTGAAATTGCCGATCGGGTAGATTATTATGGTTCATTCTTGCAGACAGATTATTCGAATGATCATTCATCAGTTACCCTTTACACTCTAAACAAGCATTTGGCGAGTACCCTCCCCATTTTGAAAGCGATTATTACTGATTCAGTTTTTCCACAGGTAGAGTTGGATACCCTGGTCAGAAATCAGAAACAAAAATTGAGTGTAAACCTGGAGAAGAATGATTTTCTTAGTCGCAAGACCTTTAATCATGTTCTTTTTGGGAACACCTTATACGGCTATGACATTACTTCCGACGATTATGATGGCTTAGACAGGGATCAGTTAACTTCTTATTTTAAGGCTGCTTACCAAGCAAAAAATTGTACCGTTATTCTTTCAGGGAAGGTGAAAGAGGAGAGCATCAAATTGGTGGATGAGCTTTTTGGAAAGGACTGGAATTCGAGTTCTAAAGTAATTGAAAACAACTTTGATTTTAAGGCAAATTCCGGCCAAGAGCATTATCTTGAAAAAGCAGATGCCTTGCAATCCGCCATTCGGATTGGTCAGATTTCCATCAACCGTACCCATGCTGATTTTCCGGGCTTGCAGGTTGTCAATACGATATTAGGAGGGTATTTCGGCTCAAGGTTAATGGCTAATATCCGTGAAGATAAGGGCTTTACTTATGGCATTGGATCAGCTTTGGTCTCCTTGAAGAACAGTGGTTATTTTTTTATTGCCTCAGAAGTTGGAGCAGATGTATGCACCGCAGCCATGACTGAAATTGAAAAAGAAATCAATATTTTGAAGAAAGAACCGGTTTCTGAAACAGAATTGTCATTAGTAAGGAATTATATGCTTGGCTCCATGCTTGGAAGTCTTGAAAACGCACTTTCTCATGCCGACAAATTCAAAAACATTTATTTTTCCGGTCTGGATTATGATTATTACCGGAGCTATATTCAAACAGTGAGAAGTATAAGTCCGGAGGAAGTACTTAATCTTGTTAATAAATACCTTGATTTTGATAATTTCCAGAGGGTAATTGTTGGTAAAAAGTAAATTCATTCTACACCGTAATCCCGGTTTGATCCAGCCGGAGAGTGGAATCGGCTACTAATTGCAATAGATCTCTCCTCGCGAAACAGTACCAATACATTCAAAATACATTTCGCTCGTCGACATGACGGATTAGTACATTTGAAATTTAGTTATACAGGCAGATAATTGTTCATCTTCCATTTTCAACTGTCAATTATCAACTATCAATTCTTTTCCCTAACTTTGCCCCGCAAGTAATAACCCCTCATTTATTTGCCATGCAACTCGATCCAGAAAAATTCGTTTCAGAAGGTCTTACCTACGACGATGTACTTTTAATCCCGGCCTATTCAGAAGTTTTACCGCGTGATGTAGATACCAGTTCTTATTTCACACGTAAAATAAAACTCAATGTTCCTATCGTTTCGGCAGCCATGGATACGGTTACCGAATCAGTTATGGCCATTGCGATTGCTCAGGCAGGCGGAATTGGTATGCTGCATAAGAACATGAGTATTGCTTTACAGGCAGATGAAGTAAGGAAAGTGAAACGTTCAGAAAGTGGTATTATTCAAGATCCGGTAACGCTTCATGAAGGAGCTTTGATTTCGGATGCATTTCTGATCATGAAAGATTATAAGATCGGGGGGATTCCGGTAATCAATGCCGACAGAAAGTTGGTTGGGATCATTACAAATCGTGATCTTCGTTTTCAAAAGGATATGAAGAAACCTATTAGAGATGTGATGACCAGCGTCGACCTGATCACCGCACCCGAAGGAACTACACTTACTCAGGCAGAAGAGATTCTTCAGGATTATAAAATAGAAAAGCTACCGGTAGTGGATAAAGATGGTCGATTGAGCGGATTGATTACTTTCAAGGATATTCAGAAATTTAAAAATTTTCCGAATGCCTGTAAGGATTCTCATGGTCGTTTAAGGGTTGGAGCAGCAGTGGGAGTTACAACAGATACCATTGAGCGGGTGGATGCCTTGGTAAAGGCTGGTGTTGATGTAATTACGATTGATACAGCACATGGTCATTCGCGTGGAGTTATTGAAAAATTGAAGGAAGTTAAAGCCAAATATCCGGATCTGCAGGTTGTGGTAGGCAATATTGCTACCGCTGAAGCTGCGAAAGCCCTTGCAGATGCGGGAGCCGATGCGGTTAAGGTTGGAATTGGTCCGGGTTCGATTTGTACTACCCGTATCATTGCCGGAGTTGGAGTCCCTCAATTATATGCCGTTTATGAATGTGCCAAAGCATTGAAAGGCAGCGGGATTCCAGTGATTGCTGATGGTGGAATCAAACAAACCGGAGATATTGCAAAAGCTATTGCAGCCGGAGCAAGTTCAATTATGGCAGGATCATTATTCGCAGGTGTTGAAGAATCACCGGGTGAAACCATTATTTATGAGGGTAGAAGATTCAAATCATACCGTGGAATGGGATCGATTGAAGCAATGGAGCAAGGTTCCAAAGACCGCTATTTTCAGGATGTAGAAGATGATATCAAGAAGCTGGTTCCTGAGGGTATTGTTGGAAGGGTTGCCTTTAAAGGTTCTCTTTCTGAGGTGATGTATCAATTGATCGGCGGACTCAGAGCCAGCATGGGCTATTGTGGAGCAGCAACTATTGAAGATTTGCAAAATGCGCGTTTCGTAAAAATCACTGCTGCCGGAATGAGAGAAAGCCATCCGCATGATATTACGATTACTAAGGAGGCGCCGAATTATAGCCGTTAAGGTAGAGGATGAAAGCTGAAAGCCTAAAGCTTAAAGCTGAAAGCTTAAAGCTGAAAGCCCAAAGCTGAAATTCAGTATTGAGTACAAATTCCCTGTACTCAATACTATGTACTCAATACTATGTACTCAATACTATGTACTCAATACTATGTACTCAATACTATGTACTCAATACTATGTACTCA
>Ga0209702_10007497_pt1 | contig 13316 bp, 28 predicted proteins | sample FRY01_FD_187210 | JGI IMG/M metagenome (GOLD analysis project Ga0209702, IMG submission 187210) | Freshwater microbial communities from Lake Fryxell liftoff mats and glacier meltwater in Antarctica - FRY-01 (SPAdes) (version 2) | ecosystem: Environmental > Aquatic > Freshwater > Ice > Glacier... | reverse complement strand
TAACACCAAGAAGCGATGACGAGGGTAATGAAAGCGGGGCAATAGGAACTAATTTAAATGACCTACCAATAATTCCAACTTTTAGGGAAGATATTGAATAATTTTAAACAATAAATGAAAAGGTAAAATGAAAGTAGAAAAAAACTTTGAGATATCATGTGAGTTAGCCGATACTATTTATTTCCTATTTATAGATAGTTTGCATGACGACATAGCCGAAGAATATGTCGTAACGGATAATGAGAATATAGGTGGTACTAAAAACACAGAAAAAGGTAGCGAATTGTATTATCAGATAGAAAACGCAATCCAAACTACTTTAGACAAATTGAAATGAAAGAAGATAAATAATGGACAAACAACGAAGTGAATTAATGGCAATAAGAGATTATCTAACAACACTATTAACAGAAGATAATGACGATATAACAGTAACTAGTAATGGTCAAAGTCTAGTATCTTTAGAGGCAAAATTTGTCTTTACCTATGACAAAGCTAGATACTTAGTGGAAATAACTGATATTTCTTATGATAAGGCAGCATGACTAACAAACTCAAAGATGTGCTGTCCTTGTGGCATCGCATCCTTGAAATAGAGGTGTTACACTTAAGGGATAGCAGCGTCATAAAAGAATACAAACAATTAAAGGAGTTCTTGAATGAAGAAGCAAAAAAGGAAAATGGGATCAAGCCTTCCGACTTGGTTGGCAAAGAATAGAAAAAAACAAAGTAAAGTTTGGAACAAGTTAACCAAAGAAGGGTATGGCAAACTATGATAAGCAAAAAAAAATGGGATAGCCTATTCTGTTGGAAATGTATTAAACAAATAAAAAATGATTTGGAAGGTGCTTAATGACAATAACAGGTTATTACTGGGATGGAATAAATAGTTATGTTATATATCAAGACAAAAAAGGAAACACAACAATGAAAAAGGAGAGTAAATGACTTGGAAAGATGAAAGAATAACAGAAATAAACAAACTAGCTAAAGGCAGTAGCGATCCAGAAACTCCATTAGGTGAGGAAGTATATGCTATCTACAGCAGTAATCATGCTACTTATGATGAATTCTATAAGGATTTCTTAAGTAATAAAAAAATAAATGATGCAAAACAGCTAGAAAACATATATAAAATGATGAAAGACAATGGATGGAATTAACAATAACAACAGGAGAATAAAATGAGCAGAGAAAAGTTTTTACAAGTTAACATTAATAAACTACTTAATGAGAAACAAAGTCTTAAAAAGAAAATAGATAAGTTAGAAACTCAAGTAAAGTACCTTGAACAAATGGCAAACTACAAAGAAGAAATAGTTACAGAAACAAAACCTAAAAAAACTAAATCAAAAGAATAATTATGGATGACAGCAAAATAGCAAGACTACGTAGAAGGTATCAAGGACTCTCTAGGGTGGCAGCAGCAATAAATGATCTGTATATCTACGGAATATATCCAGGCAACTTTCCTAATCTTACTTCTAAATTAGAAGAATCAAAAGATTTTGTTAAGGAAGTTATAGCAGAAACCAAAAAAGACATAGCACAGATTGAAGGGCATGAGCCTGTAGATGAGCAACCAACGGATCCGTTTAAGAATGTAAATATAGATAATTATAGGGTTTAAACCATCCAGATTTTAGGAACACAGATAATTTCTCCGTACTCCATAGTACCATCGTCTTTATCGAAAGAATATGTTGCAAAGATCTTAATAAACTTATCGTTTTCTTCAAAGATCCAACCACTACTATGACATAGAGCGGGCTCAAATTTCTGCATTGCTTCAAGCGTAAGCCATCCAGAACTAGAATTAGCATCATACCATTTAAGAGAAATCTTCTTATAAGGAAAATTTAACTTTGTTTTAGTTTTCTTAGTGGATTTTTTCCTCGTCATAAATTGGTAAGTTAAGGTCTTTATCAAATAAATCTTTTGTTGAGAATTTTTCTTCTTCACATACCATAGACAAGTAAGTAGAATAAATCATAGCTAAAGCCATTGCAGATAAGACTCTAGGCGGAGCAGTTGGATTATCTATAGCAAGAAATTCAGCTATATGATTAGGACTAACATCATCCATAAACTTTTCAGATTGCAGTCTTCTAGGAAAATCAAATATTTTAGCCATATGAAATATAAATAGAGTTTATTTTACCTTCATCAAAAAGTCTATGTTGTTTTCAACCTGAAGTAATATTCTTTTATAAATATTATCAAATAACCATACATCATCATCATTTACTGTATCTTTTATAGAAAATAACAAATCAGCATAAAAAACTGGATTTATACCAATTATAGTCCAAAATTTTCGTTCTGAAGTATGATGAAGTAAATCATGGTGCTGATAACACAAAGGTATAGTGTAATTATCAGATACTTTCTGGCCCCAACCTCTAGGCTCAGAAATTGTAATATGATGTGCTTGGCATGGCTCATAGCGACATATCAAGCAAGGTTTAGAAGCTACCCATTGCAGGTACTTTTTAGATCTAAATTTTTTAACTTTCTGCATATAAAATAACTACAATAAAAAGATTGCCAAATCAATTTATTTCACTAGTGTGTAAATAAATGATTTGTTTCAAATAACAACTAAAAAGGAGAACAATGAGTATATTAAGAAAAGATTACAGACATAGTGCAAGTAGGGCTAATGCTTTTATAGATAGTCCAGCCCACTGGATTATAACAGAACTATATGGGTTTAAAGAACCAGCTAATGCAAGAATGCTTATGGGATCAGCTGCCGAAGAAGGTGCAATGGAAGGACTGAAAGAAAAGTATGACAATGATAAACAGATAAAACATTCTGCTGAGTTAGCTTTTAAAAGACTATACGCAGAAGCAAACAATACTAAAACTGATGTACCGGAAATAGTTGACTCATCAGAGTTTGTTTGGTGCCAAGAAATTGCAGTGAGATTTGTTAACTCACTAAGAGAGTTTGGAGAAGTAATATCTTATCAAAATGAAAAGATTGTCCAAGAAAAAGGATTAACATTCCCAATCAAATGTATTACAGACTTTGAGTTTGAAGATGTAATTATAGATACTAAAGCTACAGCTTATCTTAAAAGATTAAAATCTGGGAAATTGGATGCTAATTGGTACCCAAAAGACAGTGATGTAAGACAGCAATTATTATATAAAAGAGTCTATAATAAACCTACTATGTTACTATACTCATCAGCTATAGATCAAGAGGCTGTAGATATGCTGGATAGAACAGCAGAAGTAGACATCTATCAAATTTTTCATACTATGGAATATATATGTTCTGTAGCCAAATCTAGAGAAGACGTTGTTAAAATGTTTCCATTAACTATGGATAACTTTAGATGGGGAAAAGGCATGACAAACATCAAAGAATTTGCTAAAGATGTTTGGAACAAAGTATGGAAAATATAAAAAGCGTAATAAATAAAATAAACAGAAGGAGTAAAAACATGAGTACAGAAACGTATGAAGCTACCATACAGGGGTTAAAAGACATCCACGATGATGAAAATCCTGTAAAATACTGGCTATCAGTCATCTTAGACGATAAGGCAGAACGTAAATTATTTGTTGAGCAGAGTTGCAGACAAATGAATAAAGGCGATAGGGTAAAAGTAACTGGTTATATAATTAAGAAACCAGGATCTAATAATCAAACTTGTATTAAAATTGAGCCAGTTGATTGGTCAGATGCACAAACTTCAGCACCTGCACCACAACCAACAGTAATGGCTAGTAACAAACCAGTTTCTACTGGTCATGCGGTTAATCCTTCCGTAGACCAATGGAATGAAAAATACAGGCTTACTATGTCAAATCTTTTGTCTAGCATTCTTCCAGCTAGGGGAATAGAGGAGTATGACTCTGTATATGTAGCAGTTGATAAAATAGCTAGAAATATTTTATCTCCTACTAAAACCATGGAACCGATTACGGAAGACGTTCCATTTTAGTTAGTTAAATAAAGCACCCTCATTCCCCCAATGGGGGTGTTACTAAATATGAAAAATTATCTTTGTACCATAACTTGGAATACTCATTGTAATAAAGAAGATATTATGGGTATGGAAAAAGAAATACTTAAATGTATTAAGTTAAAGTTTTGGAATGTAACTAAATTAGAATTAACCTTTAAACCAACAGGAGTAGAAAATGATAACGGAAAAAAGACTTGAAGAAGCTCTTAAGTATTTGTCCGAAACAGATGAAGATCATGCTAAATTAACTGCAGGATTAGAGTATTTGAAAGACAAATCCAAGAGAGATAAAGCTATCCACATAGTGAATAATAAAGAAGATGGAACTATATCTTCTAAGGAGCATAGGTATTATGCTTCAGATAATTACTTAACTCATATTAATGAAAAAGTTGCTTTAGCAGAACAAGTTAATACAGTTGAAAACAAAAGATCAAAAGAATGTTTAATCATAGATGTTTGGAGAACATTAGAAGCGAGTCGTAGACGAAATAATATATGAAAAAATATTCTTTTAGAAAGTACTGTAACCTTATTGGCTTCATAGAAATTGAAGCTGATTCAGATGTAAGTGCTTTAGAAAAGTATAAAAAAACAAGATTATCGGATTATAAGTGGAAGGATAATCCAACTAAAAAAGATAGAACCACTTATGAAGTCGCTGTTGACGATAGCCTTAATACCGACAGAAAAGAGTAAAGAAGAAAATTTATTCAAAGCTGTTGTTCTTCAAGCAATTGAAGATGCAAATTATGATAGAACTAATAATCCTGAACTTTCTTATAAACTAGAAGCTATTGAGTGGTTAACTTCAATGAGTCAAGACTTTTGTTTAATTACTGACTTAGCAGGTTATGAACCTGTGTATCTAAGAGATAAAATAATAGCATTACGAAACAAAGGTGAGATGCAAATTAATGCTGCACAACAAGAAATTCTATTTACTAAAAGGAAAAAATGACCAACAAAATATTCTTCGACAAAGTATTATCTAAACAGATTGGTGGATCTCATTATCAAAACTTTGCTATTGAGCCTGCTAAATTTATTAATGATAATAAACTTCTTTTTGCAGAGGGAAATGCTATTAAGTATATTTGCAGACATTCTAAAAAGAATAAGGCAGAAGACATCAAAAAAGCAATTCACTACCTAGAGATGATTCTTGAGAGAGATTATCTAATTAAGGGTGTGTAATCAGATCTTAATTGGTTAAATTCCTTACAAAGAGTACCTAATTTTGCACCAATTTGTTCTTTAGAGGGCAGAGTATACTAAAGTCTCCCACAGCAGTATAAACATACTTATCTTGCCATTATTTAGGGTTTGGATTACTTGGCTTAGGTCTTTCATTATATTCGAACATTACATACCAATATACATAAAAGGGTTAAGGTGATCTACTATTTTATCCATCTTTTTATTACAAGACACCCATAAGAAAACAAGATGTTTTGGTATAAGTAGTTTTACAATATTCATTATATCTCTTTAGATTTGGTTGGATTATAACCTAGAACTTTATCTTTGTTTGAACCAACTTTAATAGTGTAGCCTGATCCATTAGCATTAATATTTACTTCTTTTCTACTTTTGAGAAGAACTTTATCAGCTTCTTCTTTTTTTATTTGTTCATTGTGTTTAACAAGAAGATTCATTGTTTAAACACCTTGTTTAGATTTGTCTTCTACACAAGTAGAATATATATTAATAACAGTAATATTGTTTTCTATCGCTATTTTTTTCATTTCTTTTCTTTTTTGAATAGAAGCATCATTGCATTTTTGTTCAGTTGAATAATATACATGTGGGTTTTGTACCATAGGTATACAGCCTTCTTGATTAGTTGGGCCAATATGGCACAACATAACTATCATAATAAAAGTTTCCACTTTATTTTTTAAACTTGTCCATTATGTTCATACCAAATGAACCTGACACAATAGTTAGTATAACCCACCAAAATTCTGACGGGGCTAATTTAAGTAGTTGCCACCCTTGAGCCATGAATGGCATAGACTGAGGTATAAAGTGTGCAACTAAAATACAGGTAAATACAATAGTTAAATATTCGTCCTTCCAGGATTTCTCTGATGATTTAATTTGTTGTACTTGAACTTCTTTACTAAGTTCTATTTCAGCTATTCGTTCATTCTTTAGTATTTCAGATTTATGTTCGAAATACCCTATAGCCTTTTCACCCAAGTACTTAGTTAAGGGGTTACTAAATAGTTTTGCTAGTCCTAAAAATGGTATCATATTAACAATTCCATGCTCTTAATGATTTGTTTATTCTACTGTTAGGATCTCTAGCTGTTTTTGTAGAGGTTAACTTAGATTTCATACCTTTCATTCTAGCACAAAATGATGTTCTTCTTTTGTTTCCAATTTTCTTGCTAGGAGCTTTTAATTTTCCACCTGTAGCTTTATTATAACTTGCTCTACCTTTTGCATTTAAACCACCTTTAGAATTCTTACCTTCTTTACGTTGCCAAGCTAAACTTTTCATTTGCATTTGCACTCATGTTTTTTATTACACCTGTGTGCATAGAGTTTACGCCAAGTATAATTCTCAATTTTACCTGCAATGTGATTAATAAACTTCATTATTGATTCCATGCTAAATACATCCCTTCTAAGATTGTTTCTTCATCATATGGTTGAACCCCGTTTTCCATTTCAATAATGGCTTTAACGATAGGCAAGTAGTCTTCTATAGTATTTTCTAAATTTTGTAGTATTCCTACACCTGCTTTAACAGAAACAAATTCTTTATAACTCTCTGTATTATTTTCAATAGGTGGAGCATAACGATTAATAATAGAGTAGATATTAGTTAATCCATAACTTCTATAAGTAATGAGTATCTTGCTTACTGCTCTAATTCCGTATTTGGGACTTTCAAATATAAAAAATGTATTGTCGGTTTGTTCATCTTCAGGAACAAGTCCATTCCAATCAACTGAGTTTTTCTTTATATTTCCTGGATTATTGTTTCTAATCCCTCTAGGAATAAATTTTTCCGATCCATCGTCCATGTTTATCTAACACCATTGGTATAAGTTTAGGTAATCCTTGTATTATACCAGCACAGCCTATGATAGGTCTAGCCCTTTGAGTTTTGTTATATCTAAAAGCTAATGAGTCTTTATCAATTAGGCAGCCAACTTGTAATCCATAATACAACCCTAATGAATTACCATAGTATTTAATATTAAATGAACTGTGATAATGCCCTTGTACGCAACTCATTCCCATAGATTGAGCAAGTGTAAGTACATCAGCAATCTTTCCATGACAAAAATAAACGGGCCCAAGAGGAGTTGTAAGTATTAAGTCATCATGCCATTGCCATCCTTTACCTACCTGTAGAAAATCATTGTAGTGTTTAAGATATGCTTTTGGTATTCCATGCTTTAAGGATCTTCTAAAAACAAGCGATCCATGATTTGAATCTAAAAGATCAACTTTAGGAAATAACTTCTCCATTTCTTTTATGATGGGTAATGATATTCTTAATTCATCTCCTGCACTAGGAAGATCTGGATCACTATCGTGAAATGACAAAGCGTGTTTATCTAATTCATCACCGATATGAACCACTTTATCTGGGTTAAGTTGTTTTTTAACTTCCTTTAGAAAAGGAAATAAATCCTTGTGATGGTAAGGAACATGAGTGTCAGATATGACAAGTATTGATTTATACATTCTTAATTTATACTAGTATTTGTTTTAGAAATCTACCTACGATTTTAGAACAGTGTTTCATACGGAGATCTGGCTAAGCCTTTTAACTTGTATGCACTGGTACGAGGGCCTTTGTATCTTGGATGACCTAGTTGTCCCAATACATAATCTAAACCAACGTCAGAAGCTAAGTCAGCACTAATACCTTCTTGCTCGTATCTGTCAGATACTGTTTTAACTGAACTAAGTAACCAAATAGGCAAGAATTTTTCACCTGCTTTACCACCAATCTTTATGGCTTTTTCAATAGAGTTATCATCTTTAGTAGTTAAATTAGGACTCCACTTAGTAGTTAAGTATTGTTTATTGGTAAGTATCTCCATTACTCCTCTTGGTAAGGATCCTATTTTTTTAAGAGCAGTATTTTGTGGATCAGTAATCCAATGGAATGGCTCCATTAATTGTTTACTAAATGTAAGTACTTGCCCATCACCAAGATCTATTCTAGTAGGATCTTTGTTTTCTAATTGAGAATGACCACTAAACATATAGTTTAATCCAGTACCAATAGTACCGTACATTAATGCTGCTTTTGCAAAGTATGCTTGATACATACTTCTAGCCATAGGATCTGATTCAAACAAAGGAAGACTCTTTCCAATAATTCTAAGATTACTTATTGTCCAATCAGGGGCAAACATTAGTAACTGCATATACCCTCTAGAGCCTGGAGCAAATAAAGTCTGTGCTAATTTCTTATATGTTGGATTTGTTATTTTTTGAGTGATTGCTGTCCAGTCTTGCCCACCAAAAGCATCATTAGTAAACTGTGCAGCTATTGTAGCTTTATGATGAATAACAGATTTAGTATCTCCTGGTTTTACTATTTTATCTAACTGTCTTAAGAATGTATAAATTTTAGCTTGTGAAAATAAACGATCCCAAGTAATTCTATCAAACCATTTAAAAACTTTTTCTATTTTCCCAGTTGCTTTAAAACCAAATTGATGATTAATAAGCTGTTCTATTTGTCTTATATTTGCATAGAATCTATCAAAGCCAACATCTTCTGGAGTAGAGATTTTTAATCTAGATGCTTTAGCAAAATCAACTAGATTTTTAAACCCAAATTTATTAGCTGCTGTTTGAAGATTATCCATATTCTTAATTGTCAGTGATGGATTTTCAATCATCTCAAGAATTTCCTGCCTGCTTCTTGGATTTAAAAATTTACCTATTGTTTTAAATGAAGTTCCAGCAAAGACCATACTCTCAACTAAAGCACCAGCATGAAAGAATGACGCTGCTACAGCTAATCGTTTCATCATTAGATTGATAGTAAACAATGCTCCCATTAGTTTTGGCTCATCACTTGCATCAAATAGCATTTCTAAAGATTTTATTATATCTTGATGTACATAAACTTCTTGATCTCCTAAAATACGATGCTTATATGGTCTAAACTGTTCTTCGTAATACTTGGGTATAAATTGTCTATCTCTTTTATTATAAAACAAACGAAGACTTATTGGGTTGTTACTAGCAGTTTTACCAACAATAATATTTTTATTACTTAAATAATGTATTAGGTTTTTATTGGTTAACGATTTAGATAGAGCAAATGTATATACTCTTAGTAGTTCAGCAGGATCATCCATGCCAGGTTTAATTCTTTTACCAGCTTTTAAGGCTTCGTTAATAGAATCAAAGGTACGTTTATAGAAAAATCTACTTGAAGTAGAGGCATTACCAAAGCTACGTATTGCTTCATCTGTGTAATTAAATCTATTTGCACCACGAAAGTCATCAAATATTAAAGGTAAGTAATTGCTTCTATAGTTAAATGTAAAAGGAATATCTTTAAATTCTCTTTGTAATGTATCGTAAATAGTATCTAATGTTTTACGTATCATTTCTGCACCTTCTAATTCCAATGGAGTTAAGTCAAGTTTAGTTAAGACTCTGCCTCTAAGATTAAAGTTTAACTTATCGTCAACTGTAGTACCCTGTATGTAATGAAATATTTTCCTACGCCCAGTAGGTTCAGGAACAGCATTTTTAAACATAGAAATAACATTGCTAGCTTCGCTATTTACTCTAGCATTTAGAATATTGGTAGCTTGTTCCATTATTTCAAAATCAACTGTAGCTTGAGGAACTTTCTTTGCCCAACCAAATGCTTTAGCTAATCCTTTATATGCAGCATACACACCTACTCCAGCACCAAAACCAATTAAAGATTCTTTTAATTTTTCATCTTCTTCTGTTAAGAATTGAGCAACTGCACCTATTGCTCCTAGACTACTAGCTTTAATAGCAGAACTTTTAATGGCATCATAAGCCGATTCTCTAACTGTTCTTACACTAGAGGTAATAGAAGCTGCTTCAGCTTCGGCTTTAGTAAACTTAAAGGGTTTACCACCAAGAATAATTTCATGTTTTTTTACTGGATCTAAATCTTTAATTGTAGATCTAAGATCTTTTAAGGTATCATCTAGTGATCTAATAACTCCATTTTCATTAAATTCTAAAGCGTCTAAAGGATTCTTGTAACTTTTAATACGATTAATAAATGCTGCATTAAACTTTTCTGGAGCAATACCCATATCTCTACTAGCTAAAGCCGATATACCACCAAATGCTAATGAGGTAAGTAATCCAGCTGTTGCCCCAAAAGTAGTTTCTGCTGTAGTACGACTTGCTGAGATCTCACCCTTTTCACCTAATTGTAGTCCAGTACTAAAGGCAAATGGTAATAACACAGATGCCATTGCACCATGTTTAATATCTCGTTTAGCTTGTAACGCAATTAGATCTTTAGTGGTTGAAGGTAATGATTTAAACTTACTTGAGTATTTAAGTTTACCAGCGTTAACAACACCTCTGCCTAATTTAGCAAACAAAGTAGCAGGCAATAGTATTAAATAAGGATCCGCTAATAGCATATTAACTAACTCCCCACCAACTACTCCAGGATATTTCTTAGCCATTTTAACTATCTCACCAACATCAAAAGACTGCTCACCTTCTTCTAACAGATAACCATATTTTTTGTAAACACGTTCAGCTTCTTTATACTGACCTGTACCTTGTAATTGAGGGTATGCTTGTAAGAATTTTAATGCTTTTTCAGCTTGGACTTTTTTAGTATTACCAGTAACGTATTGATATAAGGATGCAGGTAAAGATTCTTCAAAGATTAACTCCATAGGATTACGTAGAGTTGAGAAGAATCCAGGTGGTGTTTGTTCTTGTACTTGGGTAGGATCTGCTAAAGGATCATTTAGATCTTGAACAGGATCTTTCAGATTTGTATCATTGAGATACAACTCATTAGACATTATCTAAATTTCCAGGTATCGAAGGGATTTGAATTGCTTTCATCGAAGCCCCAATTCAATTCCTGGCTTTTGCTTGTTTTTGGTTTACTTGCTATAGAGGAACCTAATCTTTTTACACCTACTCCTAATTTTTCTGACATTCTTGCTTCAGCTTTTATACCCTTTGTTTCAGCTAGTTTAAATGCCCTAGTCTGCAAAGAAGTAATTTTCTCTCTAACTTTTTTAGCAAATGGAGTTGGCTTTAATCCTACATTAGTTCTAGTAAAAAGTTTTGTTTTTTCTTTTCCAAACTCTAAACGTTTAGCTTTAATACGAGATGCAGCAGCATTTCTTATTTTAGACATTCTCCCTAATGCTCCACTTTCTACACGTCTTCCTACTTTAGAAGCACGTTCTTGAGATAAGGAAATAAGCGGTGGTCTTTCATAAAATGATTTAGGCATATCAGTTCCAAACTCTCTACGTAGTTTAGATGATCTAGATTTTTTTAACATATCATCAAAAGATGAAGTTACTTTAGGTGTTACTTGAGATGGTAGTTTTACAGTTGCTGGTTTATTACCTACTGTTCTAAATTTTGAAAAGATACTATATTTCATTAAAAGTAATCAGGAAATCTTGCTTTTAAGATTTTTACTGCTCTTGCTCTAGATACATTCTTAAGTTGTGGATTGGATTCCAATAACATACTTACCACTTTAGAATCATCATTGTTAATAATAGTTCCGTTAGTTTCAGATACAAACATTTCTGGGCCTTCTTCACCTACTATATAATCTTTACCAGCTTTAACGGGGCCACCTTTAGCTAAACCAGGTGAGTTTGATTGAACTCCTCTACCAAACAACCAAGACATAAAACCTTTTTCAGACATTTCAATTTTATTTTCTTTTTGTAAGGCTTTTGCAGCTTCTTCAAAGTACTCCCGTCTAGATCTAATTTGTTTTCCACCATACTTACCAGCATCTTTTTTCATGTTATCCATAGCTCGTGCAGCAATATCATCTATTGCACGTCTATTAAGTGCTTCAGTATTTTTTCCTTTCATAAAGTTCTTAAATTTTTGACCAACACTTCCTGTAAAAATATCACTTTCAGCTAACACTGATCTTACTTCTTCACGTTGATCATCACTAATAGGTGCAACAACTGTAGCTCTAGCTTTAATTCTATCTGCATACGCAGCAGAGATTGTTCCAGCTTTAACTGCCGCATCAAATACTCCACTACCAATAGATTGTCCTTGTGCTGAACTTTGTAATATAGACATACCTAATAAGAAACCAGGATTGGCCATTAAACCTTCAAATCCACCTTTTTTTTTCCAATTCTCAGCCATCTTGTCCATACCCATACCAAATATATTTTTAAACAAACCAGGGTTTTTTCCTAATTCAGTTATAGCATTTGGTTTTTCTTGAGGAACTACATTATCAATAGATATATCGGTTGCTTTAGCTACAGGTGAATTCTTTTCAAATGCTGTTCCAGTTACAAGAGGAGATACTTTTCTTTGATAATCTGGATTTGGAACAGTTGTCTTGTCCTTTTCAGGATTAAGAAAATCGGGTAGGTTACTTCTAGAATCTGGTTTGTAATTAGGATTTGGTATTTCAACAGGTCGTTCAAAGTCTGAATTCATTCCACTAGCGTCATCCATACTTCCACCAAGTAATGATTGCAAACCTGTAGATTTTTTTAATAATTCGTCTATTAATAACATTATAATATTCCTCTATCTAAATTATTCTTTTTTAAATAGTCAAAAAACGGACTAGCTGAAACAGCATTGTTTCCGTATGGTGACATAGGTGCAGTCAATAAAGATCCTAAATTTTGTTTAGCTGTATTGTATGCACTTTGAAAAGATAGTGTACCACTTTGTGTAGAACTTGGGTACTGTTGTGCAAACTTTTTTGCAGTAGATTCGCCAGTATATTGATTGTCTACTTGAGTTAATATTTGAGCAATTTGATCTAAATCATAACCATCTGAGGAATCATAACCATCTGAGTTTGTAGAGGTACTAGTCGATGGAGTACCATAAATACTATTAATGGCATATGCGAGTGCTAAACCAGGAATTCCAGTTAGTATACTAATAGCGTTTAATCCAAGTGTTGTTCCTGGATTTCCTTTCATATAATTTGATATATTTGTTATTTTAGAGCCAATTTCACTATATGAACTAAAATATCCTTTCCCAACAGAATCCGCACCAGAAGCAGTAGCAGCATCATTAGCCGCTTCACTTCCTAAATCCCCAGTATCTACTTGATCTTGTGGTGAAGTAGTAAAACCAGCA
>Ga0209702_10007495_pt1 | contig 13317 bp, 14 predicted proteins | sample FRY01_FD_187210 | JGI IMG/M metagenome (GOLD analysis project Ga0209702, IMG submission 187210) | Freshwater microbial communities from Lake Fryxell liftoff mats and glacier meltwater in Antarctica - FRY-01 (SPAdes) (version 2) | ecosystem: Environmental > Aquatic > Freshwater > Ice > Glacier... | reverse complement strand
ACTATTTAAGCTAGCCAGAAATACGGCATTTGCTTCGTTACAGCCATTTCGAAGTATTAAATATACATCTTCAATGTCTGTGCCTTGCATCCGCCGCATTTCTGACTTTTTGAGTGAACCCTATTTAGAATGAATCTTATTTTCGACCACATAGCAGTCATTTAATGCGCGTGGAATACTAGAAAGCTTTAATAAATTGCGTTAAAATTGATTTGATTATGAGTTCTTTTATTAAAAATGGCTTGGTGTTCTTTATCCTCTTGTTTTTAGCAGGCAAGGATGTTCTAGCTCAATCAGTTCCAGCGGGTATAAATTATCAAGCGATTGCCCGAAATTCTGCAGGTAGCGTATTTGTTAACTCTTCAGTTGGGGTTAAAATCAGCATTTTGTCTGGATCATCTACCGGAGCTGTGCTTTATTCAGAATCGCATCAAGCGACAACAAATCAATTTGGGCTTTTTAGCTTTAAAATAGGTGGAGGTACCGTAATCTCTGGAGATTTTGCAACAATTCCATGGAATAATGCAAATCAATGGGTAAAAGTTGAAGTAGATCCAACTGGAGGAAGCAACTATACGCCAATTGGAACCACGGAGCTTTTGAGCGTTCCGTATGCTTTGTATGCGCAGTCTGCTGGTAATGGAGGGCAAGGAGGAACAACTGGTCCTCAAGGACCTCAGGGTATTCAAGGCGAGATTGGTCCGTTAGGCCCGCAGGGTCCAGGAGGTCCAGCAGGTCCTCAAGGTGAAATTGGAATTACCGGTACGCAAGGATTACAAGGATTACAAGGATTACAAGGCCTTACAGGAGCAGCAGGTCCAGTAGGTCCAGTAGGTCAAATTGGAATTGCTGGTCCGCAAGGATTACAAGGATTACAAGGCCTTACAGGAGCCACAGGTCCAGTAGGTCAAATTGGAATTGCCGGACCGCAAGGATTACAAGGCCTTATAGGACCAGCAGGACCAGCAGGATCAGGAAGCGGAAATGTAATAGTTTCTGCGGTTAAAATAGGCTACGGGGATGCAGTTACAACACCATCTACTTTTGTGAGTTTAGGAGGGGCTGGAACAGCCAATGCCGCTAGTCTTTGGATTGAGAATGCTACTTCACAATGTGCTGTTTGCACTCAAGTGTATGCTCAGTCGTTGCCCAATTTTGCTGGTCAAGCAGTTTTATTAGATATCCCAATTCAGCAGATAACAATTGCAAATGATGGAGTACCTAATAAAGGTGTCCTGGTAATGGCCAACGTGACAGTTAAATCTACCAACAATGCAACATCATTAGGCAATAGTAATCGATATAGTATTTGGCTTCAACGTTCGACAAACGCTAACTTTAATGCAAACGTAACAAACATCTACCGCGTCGAAGACGGTTTATCAGGCGGTGTAAATAATATTCCAGCAGTTGTTACACTTGGATCGGGTATCGCTTGTACAAGTATTACCTATCCTGATTTGAATCTATCTACTGGAACTTATTATTATCGACTTGTTTACCAAAATATCTTGGGTTCTAATAACGGTCAAACAGTATTTGCTCAAGACAGGTCGATGATTTTGATGCAAATTTCACAATAACAATACCTCCGTGAGTTTTTTCAGGGCTAATTGAGAGTCATTTCTCATTTAGACTAAACCTTTATTGCATCTATTCTGTTACCTTTGCATTCTTATTTAGAACCATTTTAAACAAGTAAAGGTTCGGAAAACTGTTATGCTAAAGATACACAACCTAGACGCCCGCGTTGAAGAGAAAGAGATTCTGAAAGGATTCTCACTAGAAGTAAAAGCTGGAGAAGTTCATGCGATCATGGGTCCAAATGGATCTGGAAAATCAACTTTAGCCGCTGTTCTTGCTGGTCGCGAAGAATATGAAGTAACTGCGGGAGAAATTATTTTCGAAGGAAAAGATTTGCTTGAAATGTCTCCTGAAGACCGAGCTCGTGAGGGAATTTTTCTCGCTTTTCAATATCCGGTGGAAATCCCAGGTGTGAGCATCACCAATTTCTTAAAGACTGCCATTGCTGAGCAACGCGAATACCGTGGATTGCCTCCAATTGAGCCTAAGGAATTTCTTCAAATGATGAAGGAAAAGAAAGCCTTGGTTGAAATGGAAACGAATCTAACGAATCGCTCTGTAAATGAGGGTTTCTCCGGAGGAGAGAAGAAACGTAATGAGATTTTCCAAATGGCAATGCTCAATCCGAAATTAGCTATTTTAGATGAGACCGATTCAGGCTTGGATATCGATGCGTTGCGCGTTGTAGCAAACGGAGTAACTCGTTTAAAGTCGCCCGAAAACGCAACAATTGTCATTACACATTACCAGCGTTTGCTCGATTATATAGTTCCTGATTTTGTGCATGTTTTGTACAATGGACGTATTGTAAAGTCTGGTGGAAAAGAACTAGCTCTGGAGCTTGAAGAGAAGGGCTACGATTGGATTAAGAAAGAAGTAGCAACCCTTGAATCTTAAATTATGAACGCTACACTGCAAGGTATTTCTTTGAAAGATAGGCTGATGTCCGAATATGAACTTCAGCGTACAGCACTATTGCTAAACAATCCTCTTCTGGAACGTTTTCGTGAAGGCGCAGCTAAGTCGTTCGGCGAAAAAGGCTTTCCCAGTCGCAAGGATGAAGAATATCGGTATTTGCAATTCAACGAAATCCTTCACTCAGATCTTTCTGCTCCATTTGCCTTAAATATTGATTCAAAGGCTAAGACTCAGCTCGATTATTCATTAATTGATGAGTCGGCACCTTTAATCGTGATTAGCAATGGGTTTTTCAATGCTGAACTTTCGAATCTTCAAAGTTTACCGGAGGGCTGCGCTATAACGAGTCTCGCAACAGCAGTAAAACAGAACGATAAGCATGCAATAGCAGTTCTAGGTACACTTGCCAAACCTGCGAAGGATGTTTTTGTTGCTTTGAATTCGGCACTTTTTATGGATGGTGTTTTTATTTATATCCCCAAAGGGATTGTACTTGAAAAGCCAATTCAGATTTTGCAGCATATTCAATCTGAAGACTCCATTTTTGCCCAACCTAGAATTTTGCTGGTTGCCGAAAAGCATACCGAAGCTAAGATTGTCCATCACAACCAATCAACTCGAAATACTAGTCGCTCAGTTAGCAATACAGTTATTGAGATTGAACTTGATGAAGGTGCACAGGTTGAATGGTTGAGTGTTCAGGAAGAGGGGAAAACGACAGCTTGCATTGTTTCAACCGAATCACACGTTCGTAAACATGCAAATCTTCGCCATATTTCTGTTGCCTTGTCTGGATTACTTGTTCGAAATAACTTGAATGTTGTACTCGATGATGAGAATTGTGAAGGACACTTGTACGGCTATTATCATCCATCGCAAGATGAAGTAATTGATAATCATACACTTGTAGAACATCGAAAACCGCATTGCGAAAGCAACGAATTATACAAAGGGGTTGTAGATGGTAATGGAACTGCTGTTTTTAACGGAAAAGTTTTTGTTGAGAAGGATGCTCAAAAAACGAATGCCTTTCAGAGCAACAAAAACATTCTTCTTAGCGAAGGTGGTTCTGTGAACACCAAGCCGCAATTAGAAATTTACGCCGATGATGTGAAGTGCTCACATGGTTCATCAACGGGCGTTTTAGACCCGGAGCAGTTGTTTTATTTACGCTCACGCGGATTGAGGATTGAGAAAGCCAGGGCACTTCTGCTAAATGCCTATGCTGGTGAAGTGCTAGAGCAAATACATAGTGAAGATTTGCGTGAAAAGTTGGCCTCAAGAATTGAGAAGCTGATTACATTTTAAACATATGAATTCAAATACACTAAATACTGCATCAACTCAAAGCAAGAATCAATTTCTTGTAGATGAACTGCGATTAGATTTTCCGATTCTTCATCAGGAAGTGAACGGGAAACCTTTGGTGTATTTTGATAATGGAGCAAGTTCACAGAAGCCTCAACGAGTGATAGATGCTATTGTGAATTACTACTCGCAATACAATTCAAATATACATCGTGGAGTGCATCACTTGAGTCAACTTGCAACATCTGCTTATGAGCAGGCAAGGGAAGAAGTGAGAGCTTTTTTAAATGCACGTGAAACCGCTGAGATTGTATTTACAAAAGGAACTACCGAAGGAATTAATCTGATTGTTCAAAGTTGGGGTCGCAATTACTTAAAAGCAGGCGACGAGGTTGTTATCACTGCTATGGAGCATCACGCTAACATTGTTCCTTGGCAAATGGTATGTGAACAAACGGGTGCTATTTTACGTGTTATTCCAATGGACACGAATGGCGAATTAATACTCGAAGAGGCTGAAAAGCTTATTGGACCTCGTACCAGGATGTTGGCAATAATGCACGTGTCTAATGCGCTTGGAACAATTAATCCTGTTAAGAAACTCATCGCCTTAGCTCAAAAACATGGTGCTTTAACGCTTTTGGATGGGGCTCAAGCAGTTCCGCATTTTCATGTTGATGTGCGTGATTTGAATTGTGACTTTTTCGTTTTCTCTGCACACAAACTTTTTGGACCAACTGGAACTGGAGTTTTGTACGGAAAGAAACATCTTTTGGAGGAAATTCCGCCTTGGCAAGGTGGTGGTGACATGATTAAATCAGTGTCTTTTGCAAAAACGACTTATGCTGAAACACCTTTGAAATTTGAAGCCGGAACGCCAAACATAGAAGGTGTTATTGTAATGGCAGAGGCAATTCGTTATTGGAATTCGCTTGATCATGCCGCAATCCAAGCACACGAAGCTGATTTATTAAGCTACGGAACTTCTCGTTTAAAAGAAATTGAAGGCATGCGCATTTATGGTGAATCTGACAATAAAGTTGCCGTAATATCATTCCTTATTGAAGGACTTCATCCCTACGACGTAGGTTTTATCCTCGATAAATACGGAATAGCAGTTAGAACGGGTCACCACTGTGCACAACCAGTGATGGATTTTTATGAAATACCTGGTACTATTCGAGCTTCTTTCGCATTTTACAATACACGAGCAGAAATTGATCGTATGATAGATGCTTTGCTCGTTGCTAAACGTATGTTATCATGAGTATTCTCGCTAAGGAAGCAGAAATAATTGAAGAATTTGAAATGTTCGGCGATGACTGGACGGAGAAATACGAATATATCATTGATTTAGGGCGCTCATTACCAATGATTGATGTAAGCCTTAAAAATGAGGATCATCTCATTAAAGGTTGTCAAAGCCAAGTATGGATGGACGCTTCATTTGATGGAGAAAAGATTCATTTTAAAGGCGATAGTGATGCACAAATTCCAAAAGGGATTGTGAGTTTACTGGTTCGCGTTATGACGGATGAATCACCTGAAGAAATTGTTAGTACAGAATTGTCGTTTATTGATAAAATAGGATTGAAAGAACATCTATCTCCCACGCGTGCCAACGGTTTGGTTTCAATGGTAAAGCAAATGAAGATGTATGCAATTGCCTTTCAACACATGTAAAATGGAAAAATCGCTTGAGCAAATAGAAAAGGATGTGTTGGATATTATTCGCACATGTTATGATCCGGAAATTCCCGTGAATATCTACGAATTGGGCTTAATCTACGAGATTAACGTCAACGAGAATCGCGATGTACAGGTTCTTATGACCTTGACGTCTCCATCTTGTCCAGTTGCCGAAACGCTTCCACCAGACGTTGAGAATAAGATTGCTAGTGTCGAAGGTGTAACAAGCGCAAAAGTAGACATCACTTTTGAGCCGCCTTGGGAGCAAAGTATGATGAGTGAAGAAGCAAAGTTAGAATTAGGATTTCTTTAATCACAAATAGCATGATGGTGGAAGAAGGTATTGTAAATAAAGTCGCTAATAGCAGTTTGGTCAATATTGATTTGGAGGATTATTATCCAAGGGGCAAACGTATGCAGATTGACTTGTCTGAAACTCTTTTTCAAGGGTTGATATTACGCGAGAAGGACTTTCGTGAATGGATACAAACACATTCTTGGGACCAATATTCTGAAGCTTATGTTGCTGTGGAATGCTCTGCCGATGCAATTATTCCGGTTTGGGCCTACATGCTAGTTGCAGCTCAACTTGAGTCCTTTGCAAAACGCATAGTATTTGGGAACCTAGAGGATTTGGAAACAGCTGTTTATGCTGATATCATTGCAAATCTTGACACTTCCTCATTTGAGGACCAACGACTTATTATTAAGGGTTGTGGCAATTTACCTGTTCCGAGAGCAGCATTCTTAATGCTAACTATCAAGCTTCGACCGATTGCCAAAAGTATTATGTACGGTGAGGCTTGTTCGACCGTTCCGATTTACAAGAAATAAGGCTGAGTAGATTAATTAGTTGCATCATTGACGATTTTACATTAAATACCGTCATTGCGTTGACTGAATTACATTGAATATCGTCAATAGGATGACTGAATTACATTGAATATCGTCAGTAGGATGACTTAATTTAGTTAAAAAACGTCAATATGATGACTTAATTACATTGAATATCGTCATTTAGATTGGATGATTTTGTAACTTTGCGATGTGAAAATTATTCGAGGCATAGAAAATCGTCTGCGTAAAGTGTTGAAGCCCAATAAAGTGGTTTTGATATTAGGCGCAAGAAGAACGGGGAAGACTTGGTTTTTGAAGAACTTTCTCCCTACGCTCAACATGCCGTACTTATATTTGAACGGTGATGATTCATCTGTTCAGGCAATTTTCAAAGATAGAACAATAGAAAACTACGCTCGCTTGGTTGGAGATTATAAGTTATTGGTCATTGATGAAGCCCATAGAATTCCTGAAATAGGCTGGAACTTAAAGTTGATGGTCGATGAATTGGAAGGTTTGCACATTATTGCAACTGGTTCATCGGTATTTGATTTACGCGCCGGAACTGGTGAGCCGCTAACTGGTCGCAAAACAGAACTGCTATTATTCCCTTTTGCTCAAATTGAGTATAGCATTCAAGAAACTATAGTAGAGACAAAATCACGCTTATCGGAACGATTAATTTATGGTAATTATCCTGAGTTAATTCATCTGAATTCGAATGAGGACAAGGAAGATTACTTGCGTGAAATGGTATCATCCTATTTACTAAAGGACATTTTGGAATTTGATGGCGTGAGGAATGCTTCCAAGATAAATGATCTTCTCCGTTTGGTTGCTTTTCAACCAGGAAAGGAAGTTTCCTTGGATGAACTCAGTGTTAAACTCGGAATTAGCAAAAATACGGTCGATAAATATTTAGACCTGTTGCAAAAAGTATTCGTGCTTGTTAAGGTATCCGGCTTTAGCCGAAATATGCGTAAGGAAATAACACGGCATTCAAGATATTATTTTGTTGATAATGGCGTTCGTAATGCCTTGATTAACAATTTCAATCCCATAAATATGCGTGCTGATGTTGGTGAATTATGGGAAAATTATTTAGTCATGGAACGCTTGAAGTATCAGTCGATCAAGAACATTCATTCCTCGAATTATTTTTGGCGCACCTATCAAATGCAAGAAATCGATTGGGTTGAAGATAGAGCTGGTCAGTTGCATGCTTACGAAATAAAATGGAATGGAAAAGGTAAAACGAAGGTTCCTTCTGCATGGCAACAATCATATCCTGAAGCTACCTACGAAGTGGTTTCACCTGAGAATTACCTAGATTGGATAACATGAAAAAACGAATCTCAGCTTTTCGGTATGCCTTTCAAGGGATTTCCTTAGGCTTAAAAACCGAGTTTCATCTGAAGGTACATGTTATTTTGGCTATTACAGCCGCTTTCGCGGGATGGTATTTTGAGATTTCACGTTTCGAATGGATGATTGTGCTCCTTTGTATAGGAATGGTATTATCTGCTGAGTTATTTAATTCGGCAGTAGAGCGCTTGGCGAACAGAATTACCATGGAAAAAGATCCATTGATTGGAGCTGCAAAAGATTTAGCTGCAGGAGCTGTACTAATTACTGCAGTTATTTCGTTAGTGATTGGAATAATCATTTTCCTTCCGCATTTATGGGCACTTATTACCTGAAACGACTACACGTTTATTTTAAGACAAACAATCGCGCAGGAGTTGCGATTAGCTTTTCGGCATCTATTTTACTGAGCTTGGTTTTGTTGCTGGCGCGAATTGTAAAGACCGGCGAAATCACTTATCTATTCTTGGTTTGGAATCTCTTTTTAGCCATCATTCCATTAGGTTTGTCCACTTTATTAACTGTTTATAGACTTAAACGGAGGCATCGATTGATATCCTATGGCTTGACTATGCTTTGGCTGTTATTTCTGCCCAATGCATTCTATATAATTACCGATTTGTTTCATTTGTATCCAAGGTTGGGCGTTCCACAATGGTTCGATTTGATTCTAATTTTGTCTTTCGCTTGGAATGGAATTATGCTTGGTTGTGCATCTTTATTTGATATGCATGAATTAATAAAGTACAGATTTTCTTGGTTTGCAGGATGGAGTTTTGTGGGTATTTCTTTGTTTCTAAGCAGTTTTGGTGTTTACCTTGGGCGCTTTGAGCGTTGGAATAGTTGGGATATTATTCAACAACCTATGCGATTAATGAGTGGTGTTTTCGCGTTTATCAGTTCGCCGGGCGATTATCCGGGCGTTTGGGGACTAACCTTTACATATACAATGTTGATGTGCGTATTGTATGCAACGGTTTATCAGTTAACGAAAGTGCAATCGCGAGACTACAAGCCAGAATTAATCGCCAAAATGAGAAAAAAATAATTCCTTTAAATTCTATATTTAGGGTTTACTGAAAAACGTTTAATTCCTTTTAAATTAGTTATTTATCATGGAGACAACCATTACTATTGCATGGGTTTTGTCAATTAATTAATTGCGAAAATCCTCGCATTAAGATTAACCTTTCACATGAATTTAAAATTTTAAAAACTACCTAGAAATACTGCGTTTGGTTCTTTACGGCCATTTCGAAGTATTATATATATACATCGTCAATGTCTGTTCCTTGCATCCACCGCATTTCTGACTTTTTGAGTAAGCCCTGTTTATTACAAATTTTAATAAGGTTTTGAGCAATATCTGTAATTTCAAATGAAAATGTACGACACGAGCCAATTAGGTCAATTTGCGTGTTTTGATTATTTACCTTCACCCATGTAACCAAATACTATGAAATCTTCATTGGTCTTGCTTATTGCAATGTTTGCCTCTGCTCTTGCCAGCAGCCAGCCATCGTTTGATAATATTGATGAATTTGGAGTAGTTAAAAGAAATTGGGCCTTGGTTCAAAGAGACGAGTGTTATGGCGTAATTTCTAGATCTGGTGAAATTGTGTTAGCTCCGGTATATGACTACATAGATGAATTTAATGTTTACAGTAGAAATCTATGTCTAATTTCATACAATGGTAAGGTTGGATTTGTGAATAGGAAAGGCAAGGTTGTTACGGAACCTATCTATGACTTCATCGACGAATTTAACGTGATTAAAAGAAACTGGGCAGAGGTAAGAATCGAAAATCATAGCGGATTTGTCAACCGGAAAGGCGGGCTTGTTGTTTTTAAGCAGTGAATCACACGTTCAATGATACATGGATAAAAGTGCGAATAGAAAATTAGAGCATTTGATAATCAAGCCAATGCAGGTTTTCTTGATAGATGGACTTGGAGCTCTCATGAGTGCCGCAATTTTAATTATTGTTTTTTGGGAATCGAATGCCCGAGTTGGGATGCCTTTGCAAGTAATTCAATTACTTGCATTTCTTGCTATTTGTTTTTCTGTTTTTTCTCTCTCTTGCTTTTTCTTTTTGCAAAATTTTAAAGCGGAATTTCTAAAGATAATTGTCATCGGAAATTTCCTATATTGCTTGCTTACAGCAGGTTTAGTTATTTCTTTTTACCCAAAACTAAGTGTTATTGAGTTGATTTATTTTTCAGTAGAAGTTATAATCATTTGCGGCATCATATACCTTGAACTGCAAACTTTAAAAGTCAACTCTGCGGCAGCTGTGGCAAAATAATTTATATCCTTTTCTGGAGCTAATTTATCTTGCCATCGCAATTTTAACATCTTTAACAAGGGCTCAATAAAAACATCCTAGATTCTGATTATGTGAATGTTAGAGTGTTTGATTTTTGATATACTGTTCATAAATTTGACGAAATTGATCAGACTGCATGCATCACAAATTATTATTTTATTTTTTATGGAATTTGGCTTAGCCAGTAAAACGCCGTCTGATTCGTGAAGAGTATTTTGAAGTACTATTTGTACGCCATACTACCGAAAGCATATCTGTAATAGTCCAATGATATTGTACTAAGCAGCTAGCGCATCGGCATTTTACTGTAAAATTTCGGACAACTGTCTTGGTATAAAATCCTCTTATCTTGCATCTAACGTGTTTCTGACTTTTTATTCAACCCTAACTATTCAATGGAACAGAGCAATTTTGAACGAATGATTCAGCTGGCTGATGATGTTTTCGCAACGAAGCAAGACCCAAATCAGTTGGATGTCGATGAGCTTGTTATTGAACGGTTACTCCAGATTGATCCTAATTCAGTAAGTGAATTTGATGATGGGAATGGTCCAGTTGCTTGGTTGATTATTATTCCAAGCACGAACGAATTGATGCAGCAGTTTGTGAAAAAAGAAATTTCTGAAAAGGAACTTTTTCTTAAAACGGAAATTGGAGAGAACTATGAATCGGTTTATCTCTGCTCTGGTTTGGTGTTGCCCGAATATAGAAGAAAGGGAATTACAAAAGAATTAGCTATTAATGCAATGGCTGAAATGAGGAAGCGGCATGAAATCAAGAGTTTGGTTGCTTGGCCATTCACTGAGGAAGGGAATTTAGCATCAGAAGATTTAGCAAGAAGCCTTGCGTTACCATTACTTAAAAGACAGAGTTAGGGTTCAATAAAAACGCCCAAAGTGCTGATTTTATGAATTTTATACTGTTTAATTTTTGATATACTGTTCTTGATTTTGACGAAATTGATCAGATTGCATGCATCACAAATCATTTTTTTTATTGTTTATGGAATTTGGCTTAGCCACTAACACGCCAACTGCTTCGTTAAGAGTATTTTGAAGTACTATTTGTTCATCATAAAATCCTCTTGTAGTGTATCGTTTTGCGGCTGCAAGAAGTTAGCAGCAAGTTAGCAGCTATTTCCGAAAAATTGCGATACTACAAACGCGGAATCGAAGCAGAAACGAGGTGGCACCGAAACTTTTTAAATGTTAATTGATCATACAGCATATTTTTAAAAGCACTTCATTAGACGATTACTGAAAATTTATTTTTTGATGAATATGAATGAAATGAGAAAGCTTACAATGTTGTTCGTAATATTAATTTGGTTTTCAGTTCTTTCGTTTTTAGTTTATGTGCTGGTTTATGCTTCGGAAGATAATGAAGTCAAAAAATATTCTTTTACAATTGGTATATTCTTCATTGCTTTAACTCAATTGCTGAGAAGACTTTTTAATCACTATTATATAAGTAATAACGGAAGTAGAAACAGCTGCTAAAACACGCTAAGCGACATTGCCAAATTTTATCTAGCCGGAACATTTGTTTTCACGAAAATATTTTATTTTGCCGAAAGTTCTCAGTTCGCTTTCATTGGCAACGGGCGCCTAGCGCGGGGACGATGGCGATTTTGGAGACGAAAACTGTCTGCCACCACAACCCCGAAGGGCTCACGAATTCCACTGAAAATTAAACCAGCATGAGTAAAACTTGATACGAAGCACAACCCCGAAGGGCTCACGAATATCTTAAAAAAGATAAACACTAATGAGTAAAACTTCATTTAACCACTGAACCGCCAATTTCTTGAAGGTGCTGTTACCACCAGTTAATTTTCCCATTCTTTGTCAAAGCCCATTTTAATATATTCTTTGTCCCTTTGGTTTAACTCTTTTTGTTTAAATTCGGAATAAATCTCATTTACGTCTTCGATTGTATTTACTCCCAAATCATAGCAGGCTCGTCCCCATTTGTAAAGTGCAACACTTTGCTTTGTTGTGAAAACACCTTGTTTAATTTGAACTCCATCAAATTCCTTTCCTTTTATCTCTGTGAAAAAGTCAAGTTTTCCGCTTTCTTTCGTTTCTGTTAGAATATAATTTCTTAATTCTTTTTTTGAAGGCATAATAATGTCAGAAGGTTTTTTCTTGTCAAGCTTTTCCTTTTTGATTAAAGTCAAAACAACATCCTCAATTTCTTCATTAGAAATAATTACAAACTCTTTTCCATTGAATTTTAATTTTCCATTTTCAATGGTTGCTGTCGTATCGAATTTTTCTTTGATAATTTCGTTGGCTCTGTTTTCGGTAATGTCACCATTTAACTTGCAAGGAAATGTCGATTGTTGTTTGTTGGACATAATGATTGTTATAAACTCTCTTTTTGGGTCGTTTTGCAACATAATAATAACAACCATTTTACTTTCTTTAGTCATTATGAAAAAGTCAGACGCAAGATTGATTGATGCTTTTTCAATTTGATCTAATGTCGGTTTTTCAGAAATGAAAACAGATGATTGCTTGTTTTCAATATTGTTTTTAAGTGTATAGTAATTTGAAATTAGGAGAAAGTTGTCGATTGATTTTTCACTTGTTGATACAGAATTAAAAACTGGATTTCCGTTTTTGTCTGATTGAGCAAATACTTGTCCTAATGAAAGGATTGTCAAAATGATGATTGTAATTTTTTTCATTGTCTATTGTCGTTGTTGTCGTTTTTATAATTGGTGGTATCTGACCTGTTTCTGACTTTTAAGTGAACACTAGTTGAGCAGCGATTTAAAGGAATTTTAAGTGGAGGATTAACTTTTGTAATGTACAAGATTCTCGGCTGAGCGATTGGAGCAAGGTGCCGTGCACCGCGGAAAGCGCGACGCAAATTTGGCCCGATTTTAAAGGCCGAATTTGGGGCAGCCCCAAACATTAATGATTTCTAAAACATGTGTCGAGATGGTCGTTTACCAAACCTGCGGCTTGCATGTAAGCATAACAAATGGTCGATCCTACAAAGTTAAAGCCCCGTTTTTTAAGGTCTTTGCTCATGGAATCGCTTTCCGGGCTTGTGGCGGGAACGTCTTTCATTGTTTTGCGGTTATTAGTGATAATTTCCCCGTTTACGAATTGCCAAATGTACTTATCGAAGCTGCCAAATTCTTGTTGAACTGCGAGAAAGGCAAGTGCATTTTTGATGGTCCCCTTAATTTTTAAGCGGTTGCGGATGATTCTTGAATCAAGCATGAGTCGCTCAACATCGGCATCTGTAAATTGGGAAATTTTTATCGGGTCGAAAT
>Ga0209702_10007494_pt1 | contig 13318 bp, 12 predicted proteins | sample FRY01_FD_187210 | JGI IMG/M metagenome (GOLD analysis project Ga0209702, IMG submission 187210) | Freshwater microbial communities from Lake Fryxell liftoff mats and glacier meltwater in Antarctica - FRY-01 (SPAdes) (version 2) | ecosystem: Environmental > Aquatic > Freshwater > Ice > Glacier... | reverse complement strand
CGCGCTGGTGTCTGTATTCTGTGTCATGGCGTGATCTCCTTTGGCGGTGCCAACCGCCGTTTGGGTGGGTTTGGTTCACCCAGAGATTACGCCACCTTCAAATTTCCACCAACTCCGAGACACGACCTCCATCAGCATGGCCATGCAGCCGCTGCTTGACAAGGTCAGCCAGCAAGGCACCGAAAGCATGTCGTCCATGGCTACAAACCTGTCAGAACAAGTCACCTCGGGCGTCGGCGCAGCACTGGCGCAGGCCAGCGGCCAGCTTGCTTTGGCGGGTGACAAGATCAGCCAGCTTGCCGACCGCATGGATCAATCGTCAGGCCGCATGGGCAATGAAATGGAGGGCTCTATCGCTCGGGTGGTGCAGGCTGTGGATGACCTGCGCGGTGCACTTTCAGTGACTGCCGAAACGACATCAGGGGCCTTCACCAAAGGTGCGGAACACCTACTGGCGACGATGAACGCCACGCTAGAAAGCATCCGCGACAATACTGGCGAAGGCGCGCGTGCAATCTCGGCTGCTGCGGACGACATGCGCGAGGCCGCAACCGCTATGCGCAGCGAGATGGAGATGGCGGCCCAGAGCGGCGCCGATGCGGCCCGCACCCGGATGGAACAGGCCAGTGATGAGGCCGGCGACGCAATCGACGCCGCCGGCCGCTCGGTTCTCGCGGCCTTTGGAAAGGCTGGTGCCGATATTGCGGATATGACGAAGGCGCTTTCTGCCAAAGCGGGAGAAGATCTCATTTCGCCGATTGGCCTCATTACTGATCAGTTGGTGGACATGAACACTGCGCTGACCGGCAGTGCCGACGAAATGCGCCGATTGCTGGACGCAATTCGCGAAGGTGCAAAGGCAGGGGCAGACGCTGCGGGCAACTTCAGGGGAGCATCGCAAGACCTTGTCGCGGCGGCGGCCCCGGTTCGCGCCACGTCCGAACGGATAGAGGGCGCCCTGCGTCAGATGGCAGATGGCACCCGCGACGCGGTGGCGACGGTGACGCAAAGTGCGCGTGCCACTGCCGAGCAGGCAGCGCAAACCCTAACTGTCGCGCGCGAAACCATCGCCGCCGAACGGCAGGGGGTCGAGACATCTTTGGCTGCCGTGACTGTAATGCTGGACCGCCTTAGGGGCCAAGGCGACCGGATGGATACGATCGACGAAAAGCTGGGCGGCGCATTTGATCTTTACACGTCGCAAACGGAACAGGCGATGCAATCGGTCCGCACTCATGTGCAGACCATGGCGGGGGAATTGAATCGGCCCTTTCGACCTTGCAAACCATTCTGGATGGCCTGCAAGAGTTTCAGCCACAGCAAAGGCGCAACTGATGCGTGCAGCCTCCGCCCGCAAGCGCCGCGGCGAAGAAGAGGACGAGTCCGTCTTCGTCTCAATGACTGACATGACGGTCAGTTTCCTCTTCATCGTCATCTTGCTGCTGGCGTTTTTCGCAAGCCGCTATTCCAACGACGATGTGGTGCCGAGGGTATCCGAAATCGGCGCGGTGCCTTATGGAAAGTGGTCCATAATGGTAACTGACAAGATAAAGTCATGAGGATGCTGTGACCCGATGACATTCGAATGCACCCATTCCGTTGAAAAGATCAGGGAGAGCGCCCCGCATTGGCTTTTCGCCGAATGAAAGAAACCGTCGCCCGCGATCTGCCCACGAAATCGCGTTTCTTGCATCCGCGCGCAATGCCACCGCGGCAGGCCGATGTCTACGAGGCAGCACGGGTCAAGCTGGCCAGTGGTGGGCCCGGGGCTGCGCTGAAGATGTTGCATCATATCCGTAGCGTCTCGGTTCATCCTGACCTTAAGGCGCGGGTGCAGGATGCGGATTTCATCGCATTGTCCGGTCGGCTTTCGGCGACCTTCGACATTTTGCGCCGTATCCGTTTGCAAGGCGCGCGCGCGCTGGTTTTCATTGAAAGCCGGCAAATGCAGTATCGCTTTGTCGAACTGGCCCGCGCCGAATTCGGTCTGTCGCAGATCGACCTGATCAACGGCAGCACGCCAATTTCAAAACGCCAAGCCATCGTCAACCGGTTCCAGAGGCATTTGGAACACGATGGCGGCTTTGACATGCTGGTGCTGGGTCCAAAGGCTGCGGGCACAGGCCTGACATTGACAGCGGCGACACATGTGATCCACCTGTCGCGCTGGTGGAACCCGGCAGTCGAGGAGCAGTGCAACGACCGCGTTCATCGTCTGGGGCAGCACAAGCCGGTCTCTATCCACCTGCCTCTGGCGATTCATCCCGGCTACCGTGAGCAATCCTTCGATCTTTTGTTGCAAAGCCTTATGCAGCGCAAACGTCGTCTGGCAAGCTCGGCGCTCTGGCCGATGGGTGATGCGACGGAGGATGCCGAACAGCTACAAAAGATGCTGCGCGGCGCGGCCGATGTGGGACAGGGCGATACAGTCCACGCCGCAATGGTCGCCCTGTTCGAGCGAGATAACATCGGGCGGGGAATGCCTGATGTCTACGGGGCCTGGCAATATCCTTGAGGTGGCCTTGAATTATCGCCAGTTGTCGGTACGTCTGTACCCAGATTGCTGTCGGGGATATGCCGATTGTGGAAATTTTGGGTTTAAAGGGGCCGCAGGCCTTTCGTCCAGCAAACCCATTCCGCTTTGTTTGACGCGCTTGACAGCGTTTGGAATTTTGAACGTCTGGCCGTGGTCAGCAGGCGCCGCGCGAAATCAACTTTCAAAACTAAGCTGTACTTTCACAGTACAGCGGCGATCGGCAGCCAAGGCAAGCGCCTCCATTATATTTTCCATTGGCAAAGTTGCCGTGATCATGGGGCGCACATCAATGCTCCGGCGGGAAATCGCAGCAACGGCCTGTGCAAATTCGGCGTGAAACCGAAAGCTGCCCTGATAGGCAATCTCGCGCCCCACCAGCAGGTTCATCGGGATGGGCGTGTCGCCCGCAACCCCCACCTGCACCAAAACCCCGCGCGGGCGCATCGCGGCAATCGCGCCCGCAACTGCGGGCGCTGCCGCCGAGCATTCAAACCCTATATCAAAATGGCCTTTGCCAGCCGCATACCCCACCAGCGCCCCATCGCGCGCCACATTGATCACTTGCGTCGCCCCCATCGCAGTGGCCACCGCCAAGGGCGTGTCCTGCAAATCTGTCACAACCACCTCTGCCGCACCTGCCCCTGCGGCAATCGCACAGCACAACGCACCAATCGGCCCCGCCCCTGTGATCAGCACCCGCTTGCCGCGCAAATCCCCGGCAAGGCTTGCTGCATGCAAACACACGGCCAGTGGCTCGGCACAGGCAGCCTCTGCCATCGTGACAGCGCCCCCAACCACATGGCATTGGGCCGCCTCTAACACCATGCGGTCGCGAAACAATCCCTGTTCATGCGGCAAGCGCATCGCGGATCCGTTGAACCGCATATCCACGCAATGCATTGCCAACCCATCCGCGCAAAAGGCGCAAACCCCGCAAGGCCGGCTTGGGTTCACTGCAACCATATCGCCCAGCTGCAGTCCCGTCACACCCGGCCCAAGTTTAACCACTCTGCCCGCCGCCTCATGCCCCAGAATGATCGGCTCTCGCACTCGGATCAGGCCAATTCCACCGTCTTGGAAATAATGCAGGTCCGACCCGCAAATGCCCCCTGCTCCAATGGCAACCACGACCTGCCCCGGCCCCGGTTCGGCAATCTCGCGGGTTTCAATCCGGACATTCTGCGCGGCGTGAAGGCAAACAACACGGGCCATCAAACTATCCCTCATGGCATCAAGACAGACGGCAACCATGTCGCCAACGCCGGGATATAGGACACTGCCAGCAACACGCCGATATTGGTTGCCAGAAAAGGCAAAATCGCCACGATCACCGGGGCCAGTGGCAACCGCGCAATCCCCGCGCAAACAAACAGGCACACCCCCACGGGCGGCGTTGTCAGCCCAATCATCAGGTTCAGAACGGCAAAGGTGGCAAAATGCAGCGGGTCAATCCCCACACCCGTGGCCAGCGTCAACAGCGGTACAAACAAGATGATTAACGCTGCAATTGTTTCCATGAACATGCCGACAAACAGTAACAGAATATTGATGATCAAGATCACCAGAAACGGGTTTTCGGTGATCGACAAAACCCCAGATGCGATCGCTTGCGGGATCCGTTCAGACACCAAAATCCAACCAAACACGTTGGCAAACCCCACCAGCACCAAAATCCCTGCGGCCGATACCGCGCTGTCTGCAATCACCTGCGGAACCTTGCGAAGCGGCAATTCGCGGTACACAAAACACCCCACGATCATGGCATAGATTGAGGCGACGATCGCGGTTTCCGTTGGCGTGGCCAGCCCCGACAGCAGGCCATAGATGATCAGGAAAGTCATCGCCAAGGCCCAGAATGCCCCAAAGAAAGACCGCACCACCTCGCCCCAGCCCTGCCAGGGCTGATGCGGAAACTTGCGCCGGACGCTGATGATGTAACAGGTCACCATCATCGCCAGCCCCAACAAAATACCCGGAATGGCCCCCGCCAAGAACATCTTGCCCACAGAAATGCCCGACAGCGCGCCCACAATGATCATCGGCACCGAAGGCGGAATGATCGGCCCCACGGTGGAGGACGCCGCGGTCACCGCCGCCGCGAAAGCCGCCGGATAGCCTGCCTTTTTCATGCCTGGGATCATCACCCCCCCGATGGATGCGGCATCCGCCACCGCCGTCCCAGTAATCCCGCCAAACAGCATCGACGCGGCAATATTCGTCAAGCCCAATCCCCCCCGGATCCAGCCCACCAGAGCATTGGCAAAGCGGATAATTCGCTGCGTGATCCCGCCAAGATTCATCAGGTTCCCCGCCAGAATGAACCCCGGGATCGACAGCAAAACGAATACATCCATGCCCGCGTACATCTTTTGCGGCATCACCACCGCCGGGATGCCCTTCATCGACAAGTAGCCCAGAGATGCCACGCCCAGCGTCACCGCAACCGGCAACCCCATACATAACCCACCAATAAACAGCACAAACAGCAATGCCACTTCCATCGCTCAGGCCTCCTCGGGCTTCTTGTCGGCTGTGCCATCCTCGGCCCCGGTCAACATGCCAATCACGCGCATCAAGGCCGCCACGGCCAAAACCGCCAGCAACACCCAGACCGAAAGATGCACCCAAGTCATCCGCACGCCCATTGCTGGCGATGTTTGCAGCTTGCCAATCGCCACATATTTCCACGCAGGCAAAAGTAACCACGCCGCCAAACCAAAGGTGATCAGCGCCGACGCCAGCCGCATAATCCACGGCAAGCGCCCCGGCAAATTATCCGCGATCACATCGACATTCACCATATCACCGGACCGGAACGACAGCCCTGCGCCAAAGGCCACAAGATAAAGCAACGCAAAGCGCGTCAACTCCTCCGTCCAGACGAAAGAGGCGCCAAAACTGCGCCCCCAAACCTGCAACAGCACCGCACAGATCAACACGAAAAACGACAAGCCCGCACCGATCCGGGCAAGAGTTCGAAACAGGGTCGACAGGCGGGAGAGCTTGTTCATAAGGTGCTTTCAAATCGGATATGCGGCCCCGCACAAGGTCGGGGCCGCATAAGGACCGGACAAACAGGCGATCAGTTCGCGAACAGACTTTCAACAATCGGTTTGATCTCGTCATTCACATTCGCCAGCACAGCATCCTTTGCTTTCGCTTGAAACGCAGCGCCGTCCACCTCGACAAAGGTCATGCCCTTTGCCTCCAGATCCGCGCGATCATCGGCCAGCGACGCGATAAACAACTCCCGCTCATAGGCTTGAGCCCGCTTGGCGGCTTCCATAACCGCCGCCTGATCCTCGGCCGAAAGTTTGGCCCAGGTGCTTTCCGCAATCGTCAGGTAAATCCACGACCGCACATGTTCGGTCATGTTCACATGGGTCTGCACCTCGTTGAAATTGGCGGAGCGGATCAGCGCAAGCGGGTTTTCCTGCCCATCAATCGTACCGTTCTGCAAGGATGTAAACACCTCGGAAAACGCCATCGGGGTCGGTTGTGCGCCAAGCGCCGCCCACACATCCACGAACAACGGAACGTTTGGCACCCGCAGCTTCAGCCCATTCAACTCCTCCGGCGAAGTGATCGCGCGGGTCGATGTCAGGTTGCGCGGGCCCCGCGCGAAATGTGCGATGGGACGGATCTGTGCCTTCGCGATGATCTCTGCCTTGATCTGGTCACCGATGTCACCGCTGGCCACTTCGTCCATATGGTCCAGCGTTTTATAGGCATAGGGCACGGCCAACAGCGCCGCCATCGGCGACCAGTTTTGCAGCGATTCGCCGGTAATGGTCATATCTACGGTGCCCAGCTGCATGCCGTTGATCAGGTCAATCTCTTTGCCCAGCGACTCGTTGGGGAACACCTCCACGGCAATCCGCCCCCCGGTCAGCGTGGCCAGCTCCTCACCAAACCTGACGGATGCCTTGTGCCAAGGGTTTTCCTCATTCGCCAAATGCCCCAGCTTCAGAGTCATATCCGCCGCTGCCAATGGGCTGGCAATCATCGCGGCCAGTGCAAGCGCTGCGGCGGGGGTTTTCCAATTGAATGTCATCCGTTGTTTCCTCCTTGGATGGGTGTGTTGATGGGGGGCGCCAAGGCCCCGTTCGGGTTGTCAAAAAACTGGGGCAATGTGGCAATGATGCCGGGCAAATCGCGCAAAACCTCTCGCAGATGGCGACGAATACCCAGTTCTGCCTGCGCCACGTCGCCCGCCGCAATCGCGGTCACAATGCCTTCGTGCTGGTCAATCAACTTTGCCACCGGAAAGCGTTCCAAAGACAAGAAGCGCACACGGTCCATCTGCGATTTCAGCCCGTCAATCTGCTTCCATGCCCCCGCCTTGCCCGCAGCTTCGGCCAATGTGCGGTGAAAGGTTTCGTCCAGATGGATGAAATCCTCACGATCTTCGGGCCGCACAGCGCGCTGCGCCGCAATTTGGCCCTGCAACGCTGCGATCAGCCCCGCAGGCGGCGCGCTGACCAGAATAAGCACAATATCCGCCTCAATCGCCTCTCGAAGAAACCGGGCGTCCAGAACGGCTTGATAAACGATTTTGGAAATCACCGTGCCCCGCTGGGGCATCACAACCAACAAGCCTTGCTCTTGCAGCTTGATGAAAGCTTCGCGCACAGGTTGGCGGCTGACCCCGTAGTCGCGCGCAATCTCCGTCTCGGAAATCCGGTCTCCAGGGCGCAGCTGATTGCGAATGATCCGGTCGCGCAACAGGTGCGAAAGCTGCGGCACGATCGACCGTACCGGATCCAATGCAACAATATCATTCTGTGCGGTCACATCGAATCACCCCTTGTCAAGCATTGCCATACTTCCATACAAGATAGCAACAGTTTCCCGGTTACGGCAGGCTACCACGAAAATCACGACGAAAGGACTGCGGATGCGCGAAAGCTGGCGGTGGTACGGGCCATTGGACAAAATCACCCTGTCCGACATTGTGCAAACGGGCGCGGGCAGCATTGTCACATCGCTGCATGAAATCCCCTATGGTCAAGTCTGGTCACGTGAGGCGATCACCGCGCGCAAGCGCGTGATCGCCGATGCGGGTCACGGCCAGGACTGGCTGGTGGTCGAAAGCCTGCCGATCCACGAACGCATCAAGCGCGGCGATGGTGACATTTCCAATCTGTTCGCCAACTATCGTCAATCCATAGCCAATCTGGCGGCCGAAGGTATCAAAACCATCTGCTACAATTTTATGCCCCTGATTGATTGGACCCGCACGGCCCTGTGCCACCCCCTGCCCCAAGGCGGCTCGTGCTTGCGGTTTGATCAAGCCCAGATTTGCGCGCTGGAAATCCACATGCTGGGCCGCGATGGCGCGGATGAAGATTATTCCCAAGAAGTGAAGGTCCGCGCCAAGCATTGGTTCGACCACTCAACCGAAGGCGACCGCACAGCCCTTGTCGCCGCCATCATGGCCGGCCTGCCAGGCGCCTATGACCGCTATGACGTGCCAGGCCTGCGCACAGCCCTTGCGCTTTACAATGGCATCGGCCACGCAGAAATCCGCGCCAATTACGCCCGCTTTTTGGCCGAGGTGATCCCCGCCGCCCAAGATCTCGGCATGCGCTTTTGCGTCCACCCCGATGATCCGCCGCGCGATATTTTTGGCCTGCCTCGCATCGTCAGGTCAGCGGATGACATCGTGTGGATCTTGGACCAACAGCCTGCGCTGGAAAACGGCCTGACCCTGTGCTCTGGCTCGCTCGGGGCCAATCCCGCCAATGACGTGCCCGCCATCGCGCGCCGTTTTGCTGACCGCATACATTTCGTCCACCTGCGCAACGTTCGCAAAGACCCCGACGGCTCTTTCGTTGAGGCGGCACATCTGGAAGGCGACACCGATATGGTTGCACTAGTAGCAGCTTTACTGACAGAGGAGGCGCGCCGCCGTGACACAGGCCGCGCCGACCACACCCTGCCATGGCGCCCCGATCACGGCCACGAAATCCTGTCCGACATCGGCGCAGGTGCCCATCCCGGGTATCCTTTGGTTGGCCGCCTGCGCGGTCTGGCCGAAATTCGCGGCGTCATCGCGGCGCTGTCGCATCCGCATGTCAGCTTTGTGGATTAAACGGGCCGCTGGATGGCTTTGTTGCACGGGCCCCACCGGTTCTGTTAGGACGCCACTTTCCTGATCGATTGGCGACAAAGACCCGCTTTTCAGCCCGCAATAGGCGAAGAACAAAGGGGAATTGCCTTACCGTAGTCTGCGATCAATGTGAGAATGGCGTCTAGGCGGGTTACCGTTCACGCCAATGGCTCAACGCGCAGTGTATGTGGGCTAAAAGTAACCTGTGGATAGATCCCGGAAGGGAACAATTATGTAATCAACGTTTACACATAACATCTCGCCTATTGAAACCAGCAAGGGATACATTGGTGCGTTGTTAAAGGAACACGTCTACGTTTGCGCCTTCAGGCGGCTTGGTTTGGCTTGCAGGTAAGGAATGGCCTAGGCGTGCGCCGCCCCCAAGAAACCAGGGAGAGGCGCAGCATCAGAATTGAAACCTCCTATGGCGCCTACGCAACCAGGAACAGCACCGTGACCATTAAAGCCCCAATCACAATGCCGAAAAGACCATGGGAATGAACGTCATCACATCAAATCAGCTTTTAATGTAGTCGCGGGAAATCGCAGACCTGTGTGACAAGCGTCATAACCATGTTTTGCGCGACATTGAAAAGATGCTGCAAGATATCAACCACCCCAAAATTGGGGCGGTTGATTTTGAAGCGCCGTACCAAGATGCGAAAGGCGAGTGGCGCAAAGAGTACCTTTTGCCCAACGACCCGACCGTGACGCTTATCACCGGCTGCGCCGAGGTGAGCCTGCGCGACGGCGAGCGGGCGTTGGCCATTGGAATGGCGGCGAAATCTCGGCGCAGGAGGGGCGCGATGTCGGGTTTGTGGCGGGTGTCGGAGGGGGGCTGTCTGCCCCCAGCCTGCGGCTCCCCGAGGATATTTCTGGCAAGAAAAAGCCGTGGTCGGGTCAGGCGGACAGGGTGAGTGTGGCGGGCAGGCGGTGCGCCGCGATCCGTTCGGCGTTGGGCAGATCGTTACCTTCGGCGCGGGTGCGGGCGGTGGTTTCGTCGAAGCCGAAGTCGCGCCAGCGTTGCACCAGACGGGCGTGCAGCACGTCGCGCGGCACGTCGAGCCAGACCGACATGGCCCAGAGTTGCGCGAGGGGTGCCCAGTCAGGGTGATCGAACAGCAGATAGTTGCCCTCGACCACCACCAGTTCGGTGTCTTCGGCCAGGGCGCCCGCACCAGCCACGGCCAGATCGCGGGTGCGGTCGAAATGCGGAAAGATCACTGGCCCGCCGGTCAGGATATCGGCCAGCAGGCGGTGAAAGCCGCGCGCATCAAAGGTTCCGGGGGCGCCCTTGCGGGCGCGCAGACCGCGGATGTCGAGCAGCGTGTTATCGAGGTGGAAGCCATCCATCGGGACAACCTGCGCCGGGCGTCCCGCCATGGTAAGATCCCAGGCCAGTTCCTGCGCCAGGGTGGATTTGCCGCTGCCGGGCGGTCCGGCTACGGCGATCAGCTGTCGCCCCGGGGGTAAGGCAAGGGCGGCGGCCAGCGGGTTGGTCATGCAGAGACCCTGTCGGGTTCTTTCGCGCCAGTCATGAAGGCGACGGCGTCGGACATGGTGTAATCGCCCGGATTGATCACGCACAGACGTTGGCCCAGACGGTGGATGTGGATACGGTCTGCCACCTCGAACACATGGGGCATGTTGTGGCTGATCAGCACGATGGGGATGCCGCGCGATTTCACGTCCTGGATCAGCTCCAGCACCTTGCGCGATTCCTTTACGCCGAGGGCGGCGGTCGGTTCGTCGAGGATGATCACCTTGCTGCCGAAAGCAGCGGCGCGGGCCACGGCGACGCCCTGACGCTGGCCGCCCGACAGGGTTTCAACCGCCTGATTGATGTTCTGGATCGTCATCAACCCCAGTTCGCTGAGCTTGTCACGGGCGAATTTCTCCATCGCGGACTTGTCGAGCATCCGCAGCCATTTACCCAGAAACCCGGGTTTGCGCAATTCGCGGCCCATGAACAGGTTGTCGGCGATGGACAGGGCGGGCGACAGGGCCAGTTGCTGGTACACCGTGGCGATACCGTGATCGCGCGCGTCGAGCGGCGAGGTGAAGCGCATCCTCTTGCCCTCAAGATACACCTCGCCCTCGTCGGGGATCACGGCACCCGACACCGCCTTGATCAGCGAGGATTTTCCGGCGCCGTTGTCGCCGATCACCGCCAGAATCTCACCGGGGTAGAGTTCGAAATCGCAATGGTCCAACGCGGTGACGCGGCCATAGCGTTTGACCAGATTCTTGCCTTGCAGGATCGGCTGGTCGGTGCGGGGGGATGCGGTGTTCATCTTAGACCGATGCCTTTCTGATCCATTGATCCACAGCGACGGCGGCAATGATCAGCGCGCCGATCAGCAGATAGGTCCACTGGGCATCGGCGCCCAGCAGCCGCAGGCCCAACGAAAATACACCGACGATCAGCGCGCCGAACATCATTCCCATGATTGAGCCACGCCCGCCGAACAGGGAGATGCCGCCGATCACCACAGCGGTGATGCTTTCGATGTTGCCGAGCTGCCCCGAGGTGGGCGAGACAGATCCGATCCGCCCGATCAGCGCCCAGCCGGCAAAGGCACAGATCAGCCCCGACAGGGCATAGACCTGAATAAGCGTGCGCTTCACCTGCACGCCCGACAGTTCCGCCGCTTCGGGATCGTCGCCCACGGCATAGACATGGCGACCCCAGGCCGTCTGGCGCAAAACAAAGCCCAGCAGGATCACCAGCGCCACCATGAACACGACCCCCACGGTCAGCCGCGCGCCGCCCAGCTCGAACGTGGTGCCAAAAAATTGCAGCAGCGGCGCCTCGGCCTGTATGTCCTGACTTCGGATCGTTTCATTTGCGGAATAAAGAAAATTCGTGGCCAGCACGATCTGCCACATGCCCAGCGTCACGATGAACGGCGGCAGCTTTACCTTTGCCACCAGCCAGCCGTTGACGGCGCCGATGGCAGTGCCCACGGCCAGCCCGCACAGGATGGCGATACTGGGCGGCAGGCCATAGCGGAAGGTGAACTGGCCCATGATCACCGACGAGAACACCATGATCGCGCCGACGCTCAGGTCGATCCCGGCGGTCAGGATCACCAGCGCCTGGGCCGCGCCCAGAATGCCGACGATCTGTACCTGCTGCAAAATCAGGGTCATCGCGAAGGGCGAGAAGAATTTTGACCCTAGCGCCAGTCCGAAGACAACGATGGAAATCACCAGCACGATCAGCGGCACAAGCGCCGGGGTCTGGTGCAGGGCATGTTGAAACTTGTGCATCACCCCCGGTCGCACGTTGCCGAACTGGGCAACGGCCTGCGGGCTTTCGGCGAGGCCGGATTCGAATTCCTGCCGCTTTTGGCCGGTCTCTGACATGGGCTTCCCTTTGTGGCGGTATGATCGGGATGTCTTGTCGCGTGCCGCGCCCCGGTGTCGTCAGGCTTGGCGGTGATTGGCAGGGGGCAACGGATGCCGCCCCCTGCCGATGGTCAAGGTTTTTGAACCGGGTGCCGGGGTTTCAGCCCCAGCACAGATCCTTGCCTTCGGCGACCGAGATGCTTTCAACGCCCTCGACCGGCTTGTCGGTGACAAGCGCCACGCCCGTGTCGAAGAATGCCTTGCCCGGGGTCGGGACGGGCAGGGTACCATCGGCGGCAAAGGCGGCAATCGCCTCGACACCCAGCGCCGCCATCAGCAGCGGATATTGCTGGCTGGTGGCACCAATCACGCCGTCGGCGACGTTCTGCACGCCGGGGCAGCCACCATCGACCGACACGATCAGCACGTCGTTTTCACGGCCGATGGCCTTGAGCGCCTCATAGGCACCGGCAGCGGCGGGTTCGTTGATGGTGTGGACCAGGTTGATGTTCGGGTTGATCGCCAGAAGGTTCTCCATCGCCTTGCGGCCACCTTCTTCGTTGCCGTTGGTGTGGTCGGATCCGACGATGCGCGGATCGGTTTCGTCGCCGATCACGTTGGGATCGCCCAGTTCGATGCCGAAGCCCGCAAGAAAGCCCTGATTGCGCAGCACGTCGACGGTGGGCTGACTGACGTTCAGATCAAGCGTGGCGATCACCGCGTTCGCGGCGTTGTCGCCCATGGTGGCGGCGGCCCATTTGCCGATCAGCTCACCGGCCAGATAGTTGTCGGTGGCGAAGGTCGCATTGGCGGCATCGGCAGGCGTCAGCGGCGTGTCCAGCGCGATGACGACCAGACCGGCGTCGCGGGCCTGCTGCACGGCGCCGACGATCGACGAGGTGTCGGAGGCGGTAATCAGGATGCCCTTGGCGCCGTCGAGGATGCAAGTCTCGATCGCGGCGACTTGGGTTTCATGGTCGCCGTCCACCTTGCCGGCGAATGATTTCAGGGTAATGCCCAGTTCGGCGGCCTTAGCCTCGGCGCCTTCCTTCATCTTCACGAAGAACGGGTTGGTGTCGGTCTTGGTGATCAGACAGGCGGTGATGTCCTGCGCCATGGCCATGCTGGTGGTGGCGGCCAGGGCGATTGCGGTTCCGGCAAGTAGTTTCTTCATAGGGTAGCCTCCCAAAATATGCCGACCGACCCTTTTCGCGGCCCGGTCCTTGCATCCCGCGGGGCAGGGCCCGTCAGGATCACCCCTTTTTAACCCCGAATCGGCGGGTTGCGTCAATAAATAAATAAACTTGATTTATTAATCC
>Ga0209702_10007493_pt1 | contig 13319 bp, 20 predicted proteins | sample FRY01_FD_187210 | JGI IMG/M metagenome (GOLD analysis project Ga0209702, IMG submission 187210) | Freshwater microbial communities from Lake Fryxell liftoff mats and glacier meltwater in Antarctica - FRY-01 (SPAdes) (version 2) | ecosystem: Environmental > Aquatic > Freshwater > Ice > Glacier... | reverse complement strand
AAGAACTACGAATCACTTTCAGTTTATTGTGCTGTACCTGTAATGAAGATCGATGGCAAAAAGCTAGTTGAGAATAAAGCCAAGAAAGCAGCGCATGAAGCCGCCAAAGTAGAAGAAGAGGCACTAGAGCTTACTAAAAGAGACAAGAAGAAAGCAGCTAGAAAAGCACTTAAAGAAGCAGACCTTGATGGAGCTAATTCTAACGCTAAATTAAAGGTGATTATTAAGGCACTACTAGAGGCGCAGGAGTAACTATGATTAAGACTCTGCTTAGTGGTTTATGGGACGCGATACCACCTTTAATTAAATGGCCAGCACTTATTATAGGGCTACCCTTCGTAAGTACCATACTCTTGATATGGTTTTTATGGGTATTACCTATGCTTACAGGTACGATAAACTCAGCAATAGTAGTATCTGAGATGAGACTTAATGATAAACTATCGTATAATCAAGGTGTACGAAACGCTGAGATTAAAGGTATCAATACTTCAGTCGAAGACATTAGAAGCTCAGTCAGACGAATCGAACAACAAAACAGTATAATGTATCAGCATATGCTGAACATGAAAAATCCTTAGGAGGGAATATGCCAGAGTCAAAAGAGTTAAAAGGTTTTGCAGAGTCAAAAGAGTTAAAAGGTTTTGCAGTAGAAAACGAGTCAATCAAAGTTGAAGGACTAGACATAGTAGGTAACGTTGATCTAGTTCACGTAGGTAAGATTGGGTCTATTAAGGTTAAGATTGAAGGTAGCTTTGAACTTATCCCTATGGTCCACAAAGCTATTGATAAGCTAGAAGAGTTAATTCCGGGCGATCAGAAAGCAATGGCAGAAATGCTTAAAAATGCTATCAAGTTAATTAAGCTTTAATTTAAATTTATTAAAGGTGGGCCTTCTTCGGGAGGTCCATTTAAACATTATGAAAAGTAATAGATTCTACAATATACTCATTAAATTTATTTCTATATTTGAGAACATACTCTTAGCTATTATTAAGGCCTACCTTAATACCTTAGTGGGCCAAGGCTTTTACCTCAAGGTAGTTAACTACGCAGTAGATAAACTATGGGATGAAGTAGTAAACCCTTTCATGAAGATAGCTGCAGTACGTGCAGGATACTCCTATGACGTTAAACAAGGTAAGATACTAATTGAGAAACTTAAACTTGCAGAGGATGCAAATGACCAAGCTACTTACGATACTACTATTGACGACATTCTTAGCTAGTTGTAGGTCTATCGAAAGACGTATGATATGTAGCGAGCTGGCCACTCACAAGATTAAGCCTGTTGAAATGTGCGACATTAACATTAAGTTTGATAGGTGCAGGTGTAGACAGTTTGATATTAATTCGTGGGAGGCCTTATCAGAGCCCGTTAACCACCCACTTGAATACTGCGATAAGTTAGTAGGCTTTAATATAAGTGATATTGCATTAGAAATTAAACCTAAGATTAAGGCAATGAATAGACTGAAGGAGAACTTGTGTCAGTAAAATCTAAATCGTCAAAGTTAATTAAGGCCCCAAAAGGTAAGAGTGTAGAAGACTTAAAGCAGGACTACTTAACTGTTACTCATCCTGCTACTAAGAAAATGCTATTTATACTTATACGTTTACGAGACCCTAATTTTAAAGGTTAAAATCTAATAACTGTTACTAAGTCTTTCCTCCATGACTGCTTGCGCGGTCTAACCAGTCCAGTCTTATCCGTACCACCAGCTTCAATCATATACGTACTATCGATAGCGTAGGCAATATGCGTTAACGAGTTAACATCTTTACCAAAGAGTAAGAAGTCTCCTTCAAGTACTGGTACATTACCACGGGAAATACCCTTAAGCTTATTGTAAATCATCTGGCAGTTAGCATCGTCAGTACCCCATTTACTAATAGCTCTCATAAGCTCTAAGCACATAGCACTGCAGTCTATGCCTCCAGCTTGAGGTACGTTGCCACCTAGCTTATACGGTATACCTACAAGGCTCCAAGCGTACTTAGTCATAATGTTAATTTCATTTTGTAGTATCATTACTAACTCCTTAAAGTTAAAATTTTTGTAGACCAACTACTCCACATGGATGTGAAGCAAGGGTGTCTGGGTTTTGCAGTCAGCGGTAGTAGGCTCCGTCCCTCCCAGAGGGTAATTTCCGCGTTGCCGGGTAGCAACGTATAAGCCTACACTACCCCTATATCTTCTCTTACCCTAGTTAATAATCTATAGTTCAAATGCAGTGTCACCCCGATAGAATTATCATGCTCCTGTAAACCCCTAATATAAATATAGTCTCCATGTACCATAAAAGGAAACACAGTTATTCGTAGGTAGTCTTTAATGGTACGGTAAAGTCCGGTACCTTTGGAAGTAGCACTTTTCTTTAGTGACTCAAAAGTATCTCGACTAATGGTAATACTAAAATTGTCTGGTTGAACGGTACCTTTCATAAACCTAATCCATCGTCAGAGGGAGGGGTACAGTCTTCTGAACCCTTGCGAAGTTTATCTAGTTCTTTCTGGAGCTTGTTACGTTCCTTAAGAATTAAGTTGTGCTTATCTACTAACCTTTCCATGTCGGCTACCCCGTCAACTCTACCTTGTATGTAAGCATTAAACGCTATAGCAGTCTCCTCGGGCCCAGAGTACCTATGCGCGGTATCTTTGATATATTTAGTGGTAGCAGTATGTTGCATTTGTATAAAGTTTTCTTCTAATATCATAAGTCCATCCCTTGTGTAAGTCGTAATATATTTTCATTTTGAGGCATAGGCATCAACTGCCCCGGCATTTTCCATGCACCTGATTCACTATCTTTAACACAACCTAGTCTTCGGACTTCTGACTCGACTACTTTACCCCAAGTAGATAGTCCACCTGCGCCAATAACTCTTGTCGTAGTTAGCTCGTCAAACAGTTCTTTAATATCAAATAAACCCTTACGTGCGACAATCTTTTTAATCTCATCCCTAAGGTAGCTTCCAGTCTGTTTAGCTGACTGGATGTTATTTAATAGTTCTTCGGGCATATCCCAGTAACTATATCCTTGCTCCCACATAACCTTGCCTTCAGCATATAGAAGCCCTAAGGTGCGCTCTACTTCTTTAGTATCTATGACGAAGCCCTTAGGCACCTTGAATGGCCACCACCTACGCTTACCCATATCAATTGATAAGTACTCGTCTTGGTTAGTAGAACCGAACATGAGGAACCCTCTAGGTCTATCAACTGCCTTCCTTTCGTAGAGGCCACGAATCTTATCTACTGAAGTAGTGACAAAGGCTTTGGCAATCTCTGGGTCTTCGTGCCTAAGTCCTATAAGCTCTGGGAACTCAACTGTAACTGCTTGGTGCATCTGCCTAAGTGAGTCATCAGCAGTAAGGATATTTCTACCACGTACAGAATATGTGAGCCCTCTACCTAGTATCGAGATAAGGGTAGACTTTCTTGCCCCTTCATCTCCTTCGAAGATAAACATAGCATCAAACTTACAACCTTTGTTTAACCCACGGGCAGCAAGTGCGCTGAATAAATTCTTACCTAGTATTCTATTATATTCGTTATCAACTCCACCCATTATATCAATGAAGAAGCGTTCAACTCTATTAACTCCGTCCCATACTTGTGACTTAAGCCACTCTTCATGCGGATCAATCGCTCTCATACTCATGGCAATTTCTATACCAGTCTGCACACATGCCTTCTTCATCTTCTCGAAGCCAAGTCCACCACCTACTCTTTGTAACATAGGGAGTACGTGGGTTAGTAAATCTTTATCAGACATTTGCCTACCCTTGTACATGAACGTATCAGTTCTAGTATTCAGAAACATTTCTTGCTTAGGTATAAGAGTATCAAGGATAAGTGCTGCATTAGTTTCGTTATCAATAAACTGCGGTTTACCTGCTTTAGTAAGTGAAAAGGTAACTCCAGACTTCTCTAGTATAGAGATACCAATGTCACCCCCCATAACTTCGCTAAGAGAAAGAGGTATACCTTTAGCTTCAAAGAACGTACGGATCAAATGAATAATAGTACCTCCCTGAATATCTCCGAATGAATCAGCTTTATGGTACATGTCTACTGCTTGTACTTCATCCCCTTCAGAGTAGCCTTGGTTCATGGTCCACATGATACTAAGTTCTTCTCCTACTTCAGCATCATACTGGGTACCTGCTTTAATAGAGAAAATACCATCACGCCAATTCTCTCTCGATAGAGACTCATTCTGTTGTACCCATGCAATATTCTTTCTAAGCCAGTCTACTTGTGCTGTAGAGAAAGCACTGTGCGTACCTGACATAAGCAACTCTTCAGGAGTACGCTCTGTATCGTCTTTACCTTTAAGCAGTTCTTGCATAAGGATGATAGGTACTTCAACCGGAGTGATTGGGCCATTAGGGTGTACCTTGTACCCTAGTGTAGGAGGAGCGTGTACGGTAGCGCGGTACTTTACTTCTACTCCATCTGCTAACTTACTCTTAGGTCTGAATGTTAGGTGGTCGATACTGCTTGGCAACTCGTAGTAAAGGTGGAAGCCTCCACTCTTTGAGATAACAGTATACGTGTTAGGTAGATTATTAACTTCAGCGAAATTTCTCCACCATATTCTACCGTCAGGAGTGAAGTAATTTTCCGTCATACCGTTAACCGTACGGGTGCGCTCCCGAGGTAAATCAATATCAATGATAACTAGTCTATTCTGCATGGCCGGAATGGCTATGTCGCAGTCATTAGCATTTACTAGTTCGTAATATGTAGGTAGCTGGCTGGCCGGTACGTTATTTACTGGAGAATATCTTTCCCCTCTAGATACTCTACACGCTTTAAGATTTCCGATTACAATGCTCATAGACCTAAATCCTTTATACATTCGTTATTGAAAGGAGGAAGCTTTTTGATATTTAACTTTTCTTTTTCTAATACTAACTGGGCTTCACTTTTTAAAGGTGGGCGCATACCGTGATAGACTTCGACTAACATTTTAAATGTTTCCCACTCTAATATTGCAAGGGCAGGAAGTCTATCGGCCTTAGTAACAAGGACCCTATGCTCGCCTTCTTCAGCTATTGTTTCAAGTAAAACTTTAGGCATTTCATATTTTATTTTACGCTTGCACTGTATCACCCAAGGGTGTGTACCTTGTATGTCCATTTTCTTGGCCGCATCTTCTACGTGAAACTCAAGGTGCCTTCTTGCCTTAGGGAAAATATGGGCAAGCTGTATTACTATTTCTCTTTCGTAGCTCTTACCTTTCTTATTACCGTTAACTCTTTTCTTTTTAATTTCATTTTCCATATCGCGGTCCTGACCCTTCACCTATATCGGTTTTTATTACTAACCCTTGTGCCCACTCAGGCGTGACACTCATCACTCTTTTAAACTCATCCTCTTGTTCAGCACTATCTAACAGGCCCCACGCTTCATCGTGTACAGTGCCTAGGATAGGGAAGTTATTCTCTTCAAGTCTAAGCATTGCGTCTACCATTACTTCCCTTGCGATAGCAGATACAATATTCTCAACCAGTAACCCTCCGTATACAGAAGTAGGTAATAGAGTGCCGTTAGACAGAGGCTTAATGTAGGTCATCTGCAACTTGGTTTCTAGTATCTCCCGAATAATCTTGTTACCTAGTGAGTCTAAATCGGTCACTTTCTTTTTGAACGTAACTTGTCGTGTAGAAGTATTATGGTAATACAACTTGCTCCCTGATGGAAGGCGTATCATTACTCCTCTCCAAGGTTTAGGCATAGGCTCTATTACAACTCGGTTATCGAATAGGTAAGTAGTTGTAAAATAGTTAGAAGATAAGTGAAATGCTTTTTCTACTTCATCCCACATGCGTACTACTGCAGGGTATTTATTGCGGTACGTGTTGACAGTCTTGTTTGCCATCTCAGGGGTAAGTAGTATTCCAGTATCAGTAAAGGTCTTAACTCTGAAAGCTTTAGCCCCTGCACCGTAGCCGCATGATAGTTGGGCAGTTTTACCTACCTGTCTTTCGTCAGACTCTTTCCCTATAAGTTCTAGCGCGGTCCCATAGATACTGCTGGCCATCTCTTCGTACCACTTGCCGGGTATTTCTCCCATGTTAAGTAGCCAGAAAAGTACAGTAGGTTCGATCTTAGAAAAGTCTCCTGCTACAAAAAGCTTGTTATCGTCTGCCATCCATATCCGTCTAAGCAAGTTTTTAACTGCACCTAGTGGGTCTGTGAGGGTAGGGTAAACACTTAAAAGATTATGCGCTAACATTGGTGAATCTAAATCTAGTTCAAGTTTGTCCCTTCGCTTCTTATCGAAGCGTGGAAAGTTTTGTGGTTGAATACCTCTACCTGCAAACCTTTTGTTTTGGGCCTTAGCATAATCGAACAACTGAAATATTCTACCATTGTGAGATATGTTCTTAGCAGTCTGAACTTTAGTTAGTGCAACTCCTCCGAGTAAGAACTTGATCTCTAAGGCTTCTCTAACTTCTTCAGGTACAGGGGTTTCATCCATGAGTAACTGCTCAAGGGTGTCTTTCCTAAAGTCTACTATCCAAGGGTAAAAGTTTTTGAAGAACTCAAGCATCCTAGCTGAACTACTAGGAGTACATCCTGTAATCTCTTTGAACCGTCTTTCAATAGGTGGAAGCTTTTCTTGTATGATATTATCAAAAGCGTTTATCAGGTCCATGTCTACCTTAACGCCTGTTAAATTACGCTTAAAGGTCCACTCCCATAGGGCCCTTTCTTTAGGTGGCAGCATAGGCATTAACCTAGAAGCTTTGCGAAGTATGTCAGTGTCACCTAGGTAGTACCTCTTAAAGGCTGCGTAATCTTCTGCAGTCTTAGGTGCCATAAACTCGCCTTTAGGATTAGGCTTGCAGGTGTACATCATTACTGATTTACCCTTCTTGTCTTTCACTAAAGGAAGATTAAGCATACGCGCATTTGCTTCGAGAGTGGAACCAAGTCTAAAGTAATTTGATACTGCCATATTATCGTGGAGGTTTTTAATCTGTGGACGCTTATACTCTGCAAACTTATTTGCAAATACTAAAGTCCATATAAGATAATCAAACTCTATATTGTGTGCAATAAACAAGTACTCTTCTGGGTGGGCAGCAATGTACTTAATCTCTTCAGGTATATTAGTACCGTCCCATATATCCCAGCCTTTAAGTGGTCCATTGTCTATGCACCAAGATATAGCTGTGACCTGTGTTGAAGGACATGAAGCGTATCTAACTGCTCCATGTTTTATTAAGTCCGTACGTGACCTAGTTTCAAAGTCGTAGTAAAAACTTTTCATAGTCCTAGCCCTTCGTATTCGCGAGGCACTGGAGAGGCAGTCCCTTCTCTTAATCTTGTACGTAGGCTCTCATTGAAGCTACGTTTCTGAAGTACTCTGTTATAGCAAGCTTCATCATTCTCACCTGAGAATAGAAAGTAATGGTTAGTCCTATTGACCTGCCCACTTCGATGAGTACGTGCCATAGCTTGAGCAAGTTTATCATCATGCCATGGGAAGTTTAGGTACAAAGTATTCCTAGCATTTTGTAAGTTAAGTGACTCTGCTCCTGCACCGTAGGACATGGCTATAGCTTTAAGCTTCCCTGTTTGAAACGCTATGATTGTTTGTGCGCGTTCAACTTGCGACTCTCTACCAGTGATAAGTTTAATCTTACCTTGGAAGGTCTGCTCTAGTACTCTAAGCCCTTTAGTGAATAGTGAGAATATAACAATCTGCTCGTCCAGTTTGAAGAACTCTTCAAGCCACGCGACTGCGTAGGGTGTCTTAGCGGTAGCAATGCGTTCAAGCTTGCTCATGTATGCATCAGGCATTTCCATGTTGGCACCTTTAAGCATAGCATCGTCAGGGATTTCTAAGCGTACAGGTATCACTTGCTTCTCTGGCATATCAATGCAGTCTTCTGCTCTACGGTAGTGAACATACGGGGCAATCAACTGGTGAAACTTCTCTTCATTTGCCACCCCTTTGTACGAGGTAACTTGCCTATATGAAAACCCTGAAGGGCTTTTGAAGTCCTTAACCTTTATCGAAGCTTGGCTTTCATGTGTGAACATTTCTCTGAACTTTTCAAATGCGCGAGTATCTAAAATCTTTCCTATGGCCATATTAATATTCGGGGAAGCGACTATCCAGAAGTTAACGTATATCTCTGCTGCATCATTTGGAATAGGAGTACCTGTTAAGGGTAGAATTTTACCATGGAAAGTAGGTGACATTATCTGCAGCATGTATGCGAAGTCTAGTGTGCGATTGGCCAGAGGGTTTTTAATATAGTGGCACTCGTCTAGTACTAGGAGTGCGTAGTGAAAACTAGATTTACTAATTCTCATGTTAAATTTTTTAAGTTGAGAGTACGGTACTATTACGAAGTATGGAATGAGGTCAGGTGCGAACTTAGCAAGTTCTTGCTTCCATGTAAGTATCGCCGACTTAGGGCATATAACTACTACCTTTACTAAGTCTCCATATATAGGTCTAAGTCTAGTGATTATATTTCGTGCTGCAAGTATCGCTGTGTAGGTCTTACCTAGTCCCATGCCGTGATAGCCTACTACGCCTAGCCCTTTAGCGTTTAGTAGTGCGTCTTTTAAGTCTAGTTGATGCTGTCTAGGAGCAATGTAAGCCACGTAACCTCCGTATAAAAGTACGCAGGGTTTAACTCCTACGTACTTATGTGGTATCTAAAAACTAAAGTTCGTCTATGACTGAAGCGAGTACCGCTAAATTAATCAAGTCAGAAGCTTGGTACTTTTCAGGAAGTACTATATTGATACCGTTAACGATAGCTACACTGATAGCTAACTGTATGATCTTATCAGGGGTAACTTCCCCTCTAATATCAACTTCAATATCTATACGTTTAACTAGCTTTCTAAGTTCAGGGAAAAAGAATCCTCCGGTCCACTCTTGCATGTACGGCATATCTTCGAGGTTATTAGGTACTTTAACAAACCCAGCTTGGCTAACAGTAGAATCTTCAGCACTAAGTACTGGCTTCTTTGGTACTGCAGTGAACTCTTCTTCACCTTGCATAACTTTCTTAATAAAATTCTCTGCATCATGAAGTGCTGAGTGCGAGTACCCTAAGTAAGTAGCAACCAATTTATGTTCAGTACTAATGCGTGTGTGAATTAAAGCAATCTCATGCTTAAGGTCTTTAATCTTTTTAAGCATTTTCTCTGGAAGCATATTAGATACTTCTTCTGCTAATGGATTTACCACTGATGCAGTAGGGATCATACTAGGAGGTAATATAGGTTCACTTCCAGTTTCAACTATTTGTAAGCTCAAACTAGACCTCCCATAACTGGGTTAACAGTAGCTTCTACTGCAGATCGGTACATGTCACGGAATTGTCCAAGCATCGGCTGCTGAAGCTGAGTTGGTCTAACGCCTTGAGGTACGCCTACTCTGCTCATAATATCCGCAGTTAGCTTTTGTTTGGCCTCTAGAGGTATTCCCGAGAAAGACATTAGCTTGTCACCTAAAGATTTAATCTCTTCAGTAATTGATTCGGCAGTTTCTTCAGGTTTGATACCTGATTGTGGAATGACTGGAGGTACAGGATTGTTTGCTAACGCTTGGTCTGCAACTTTCTTATTCTCTTCCATCGAAGCCTTTAAACGTGCAACGCGGTCTGCTCTATCAGCTTCGTCTTGAGCTTTCTTAGCTGCTTTCTTTTCTGCTGCAGAGGGAGCTTTCTCTTTAGGTGCAGCAGGTGTTTTAACTTCAGAAGGGTGTGCAGTGTAAGGGCTTTCTACATCAATCATCCCGTCAGACTCTTCTTCTACTACTTCTTCAACTGCTACTGCCACACTTAGCTTAGGTGCAGCTTGAGTAACCTTAGGTGCAGCAACTTCGTCACTCCCTACGTGTAACCCCTTAAGAGCTTTTGCAATAGTAGAAAGTTCTTCTACTGATGCAAGTTTAATTTCTAATCTTAGTTCCATTTTAATTCTCCTTAAAAATTATCTAATAGGTACTTACCTATGATTACGTAATATGCTACTGCGAAGAGTGATGTTTCCAACACCTTAAACAAGCGAGCCGCCGTTATAGCCGCCATTGTTCTGACCGTTATTTTGGTTGTACTGGCCATTGTTCTGGTTTTGTTGACCGTTATTTTGGTTGTACTGGCCATTGTTCTGATTGTACTGCTGCTGGTTTTGGTTTTGATTCTGGTTTTGATCTTGACCATTGTATTGGTTTGGATTCTGGTTAGCGTAGTTACCCTGGCCAGCATTAGTATTTACTCCTGTTAACCCAGCAGTACCTTTCAAAAATTCAGAGAAGGCTTCATCAGCATTGAACGAACCGGCCGAAGAGATAACAATGCGCTCTCCAACTCCAAGCCCAAGGATACCATTGAAGTAAAGGTTAATACCTTTATTGTTTCCTTCCATACCGCCAAGAGCGAACTCAACAACTGCTTCAGCTCCATCGTAGAAGAAAGTCTTTTCATCTAGTACATTTGCTTCTCTGTATCCTTTAGGAGAATTGGTATCTTTAACCAGTGCAGTCGGTGGGTACTGAACACCCGTTGATACTGCGATAAATACTTTGCCTTTCTGCCAGTCCTGCCATTCTGACCCATCAGCCTTAAACTGAGTACGCGCATCTTTGAGTGGATTAAGCCACAATAAGTCAGGCATATTCGGGTAGAACTGCTGCTTAATTGCAGTAGTAGATTGGATCAACTGCTGCACCTTAGGATCATTAGGGTCTACGATTAGGTAGGTTGAGTGTTTAGGGAAGCCTTTGTTTTGGTAGTCAAAGGTAGAAACAATGTGTGCACGCGCCAGTCTACCTTTAATGGTAAGCTTCACACCGTTACATGCGGTTACGAAGTCTGACTTGGCTTTCTTTTGTCCGGTAGAACCATTTTGATTAGACATAATTTTTCCTTTATCTCTATTTAACATACAAGCTTAATTGCTTGCATACTCGTTTAATGCTGCTAACAATGAGGCACCTGCCTTATCGTGTATTTTCATTTTAATTACAGGGCACTTTCGCTCTGGGTCTGCGGTCTGACAAGCAGGGCAGAAGAAGCAATGGCTTCCTTCAACTGGAAAAAGATTAGGTAGTTTGGTTTCTTGAATATCTTGTTCTAGTTTTTGTAAACCGTCAACCATGTCAAAACTATTGTACAAGTATTCATCGTAACCTACTGACACACTTGGCTGGTATATCCCTGCGATAAAGTTATAGTGCTCTGGTACATTTTCCATATTGGCAAATATTCCCATTAGATACGCTTTTAATTGAGATGAATCTGCTTTAACTTTTGAATTGCCAAACTTGTAATCTAGTACTACACACGCATCCGTACCGATTATAACTACATCGGCGCTACCCCACATTTCCCCTAGGATAGGTATGCGTTTCTCGAAGAGTACGTGTTGAACGTTACCTACAACATTCACAAAGTAGTCAACCGCGTCTAATGCTCCTCGCGATACCCAAAGTATGTCGTCAGAGTCTCCTTCTTCTTCTTCGCGTTTCTTGAGCATTTCAGCTACTTGCCAAGGTAAAGGGTATGGGAAAGCAAGGTACTCTCTGCGTACTAATGCTTCAGCAACTTCATGGCATAAAGTACCTCTAATATTGTACTTCTTGTCAGGAATATGGATGCCTGCGGATAGTCCTATAGATGCGGCACACTTCTCCCACCTAGAGTACGATGATGGCGAGTATGGCGAGTGTGCACCGGAAGGACTAAAGCCCCAGAAGTTCGGTTTCATTGTAATCATTTGATTTCTCCAAAAGTTTATTCTTTAAGTGGCACTCTATGCCTAGCCTTTCAGCTAGAGAGTAGTTACTAACCATTCTCGACAGTCTATTAATATAACTTGAGCCTCTTCTTGACAACGTAACCTTTTTATCTCGCTTACGAGTGAACACTCCATCAGCTAATACGTGGTACAGTTTATTAAAAGGGTACCTACACGCAAAAGTATTTAACACGTTCTGGATGTTAGATTGAAATTCCTTGTAGGTAGTAGCTTCAGCTATAAACTCCAAGTCACATGGCTTAAGTATTCCGGTAATATCCAGTACATCTTTAAAAGCACTCTGAGCGCAGTGTATTTGATATTGATTATTGTACTTAACTATTTTCATAGCTTGCTTAGGTACTCGCCAATAAAAGCTTTCGCCCTAGTGTATGCTTCCTTACCAGTAGCACTGTGAGATTTACGTCTACGGTACATTCCATCGAAGTAGCTGTACTCAGATGCGATAAGGATGAGGATAGTTAGTTTAGGGTGCTTAACTCCAGTAGGAAGTATATGCTCCATGTCTGATAAAAGCATCGCCTCATACGGGAGTAGCGCATCTAATATGCTTGCAGGTTTAATCTTTTCAACTCCTTCAATCGCTTCTATCATTATTTCGTGGGTAGTCTTTCGGTGGAGAACTTGACAGTGGGTAGGGGATATTACTCTAATCATGTTTTTTCTCTATGTTAAATGTTTTAAGGGGTCCTATCTTCAACTCATTATCCAGTAGTATAATAGCGGTGTCAAGTGGCTTGCTAGACCTTGGGCTAATATTATGTGGGCAGTACAAATAAGTCGCTACTTCATCAGTATCGGCAAAATGTTCTTCTGAACACTTATCGCACTGGTAGTGTATGCCTTCAGTCATTGGTGTCATGTCGATGCCTTTCGATAGATAAATTCTTTCACCTCTTTCAAGGTATCTTTGTTAGTAATGAACGAACCATTAAACGTTATCTCCCAAGCGTGACGTTTTAATTGAGGAGTGTCTAGGTTTCTCGAATCGACGTATATTTTCGTATAGCCAAATTCCTTTAGCTTTTCGCCTTTCAAGATACGTTTATGCTTTAAGTGTTTCGGTGTTGTTCCGTTATCCATTTTTTATTCTACTTGTCCAAAAAGTTCCATTCTCATTATTTGCCTAATATCTTTCAAAGACTCAAACTCTCTGGCCCTATCACAAGCTTCATCGAATTGGCTCTCTGTAATCTCGATTTTTCTATCAGGAATTTCGATAGTAAGCTTTATTTTAATATCATGAGGGGATGAATAATTTCTTACCGTCATATTATAAGCAGCCTTGTCAGTATCGAAAAGTTTTAGTGCGTAACTGCAAACATATCCATCAATCTCTCTAGTCTTCATTTCGTGTCCTTTTTATTCTCATCAATCTTTTTTAGAATTTCACTTATTACTATCTCCTATCTTGGTGTGCCAGTTTTTGTCAAAATCATAATAAGCTTGGCCTGGAGAGTCTCCCCAACCCTCGACTCCCTCCATTGGATTCTCTCCAAACAAGCAACCCCATT
>Ga0209702_10007491_pt1 | contig 13320 bp, 14 predicted proteins | sample FRY01_FD_187210 | JGI IMG/M metagenome (GOLD analysis project Ga0209702, IMG submission 187210) | Freshwater microbial communities from Lake Fryxell liftoff mats and glacier meltwater in Antarctica - FRY-01 (SPAdes) (version 2) | ecosystem: Environmental > Aquatic > Freshwater > Ice > Glacier... | reverse complement strand
GATGATTTAGCCGATGCATTTACCATTGGGCTTTCGAAAGTAATAGAAAGTGATAGACCGAATTATCCAACAAGAATTAAAACTGAAGATAAACCACACTATGTGTACAACGAAATTACAGGGCAATGGCACGATTTATCAAAGCCATACACCGCTGGTATGTTAGACATGGTTTATTAAATTCCAAGAATCTGTTTTTTCTTTTTATCAAACTCTTCCTGAGAAATAATACCTTTGTCCTTTAGATCAGATAGTTTTTCTAGATCTCCTACATCAGAAGTAGAACTTTGCTGAGAATTTCCTCCTAATGCCTCTTTTCTAATAAAATCTTGAGCTTGTTCTGACCAATGCTTGGGTAGTTCAATTTCAGCGAGGACAGTCCCTCTACCATTAACTTTTATAACATTTTTGCCCATACCACCCTTATCAAGACTTACACTCTCGATATCTTTTCTGAGTACTCTAAATGATTTTCCATAAATACTTTGATAGGAAACATACTCATCGTTTGCTGTGAACTTATACCCACCTAAGGCAAAAGAAAGTTTTCTGTCATTTTTATTTCCAAATAATCCCATATTGTAAATTCACCTCCTTTAGGACTAACTGATATACACAACTACCAAAAATTAATTGCTTTTCTGGAGTAGCTTCATGCAGTCAGTTTCATATAGCTTCTGACTTGTACTAGGTGCTGCGTTGCACTCATTACCAGAATTTACCTCGGCGTTATATCGTGCCGAATCTTTGCAAATTGGATTAGTGTAATCCTGGATACAGTCAAGTCCATCCGTATAGCCTTTAGCTGTTAATTTATCGTCTGTACATTTTCTAACTTTGGCTTCTTGTTCTTTTACTTGTTTTAAGCATTCATTGTAACCAGAGTTTTCCTGTTGTTGGACGACATCAGTTTTCAAATCTTCAACTTTCTGAGTGGGTGTTTTATTCATTTTCCCAGTCACAAAGAACAAAGCTCCAGCTCCAAGAACTAAAATAGTAACTACAAGAATGATAAGTGTTTGTTTGTTCATAGTATTCACCTCCCTTCAGGATTGTGCTTAGCCCAGCTTAGCATAAAATACCCCCCTTATTCAAGGCTAAATGCTTAGTGTGGCTTAGTGGATAACTTTTGCATCTCTTTAGACAATAAGAGTATGCGAAAGAATGCAAAGTTACCAAAAGTACTTGGTGGCAAAATTCAAAAGCGAAGAAAAGAAATGGAGCTAACTCAAGAAGAGTTAGGCGATAAAGTAGGCATAAGCCGTGCCTATATGGGGTATATAGAGCAAGGCAGATATGCACCATCACTAGAAGTGCTTGAAAAGATTGCAAAAGTGCTTAAATCTCCTATAGGCAATTTCTTTTAGTCCTTATAGCATTTTGCGACTAGACTTCACGACCCCTTCCTTATACCTTGTATCCTGATGGAAGATAATCAAAACAAAATTGAGATATTAAATCTCTCAATCAGGTGCGAAAAATATTTCTATAAATATCTCCTGACTCAGGATAAAGTCTATATAGATAGATTTTTTAAGAATTCCAAGCGACTTAAAAGGTTAATCAAGAAAAGTAATTTTCAATAATTTAACGACTAATAAATTACCAATTTTAAAAACTGTTCATAAATTGAAAAATTCCACGCTTGACAAACGCAAGTGTATTGCATATACTAATTGCAAGTGATTAGCATTTATGAGTGACACTAGAGTTTCTTTTGTAATTGAACATTGGCAGAATAAGTTAGAAATAAAGCACTACCAAGTTATATGTCAAAGAATTTCACCTATGCAAGTCTGTGATAATGCTCTGCAAAGAGGACATGAATTTGTTGGAATAAGTGCTGATCATAAAAATTGCATTGCTTGCCTCTACCACACGAGAAAATTGCAGACAGCAGATATTATTCATGAACTACTTCATGTTAAATATCCAGCTTGGACAGAGAACCAAGTTAACGATGAAATGTATCGACTGTTGACGCAGCAGAAGTATGGAGAGGAGGTGTATAAGAATTGAAATTTTATAACGTAAAAACAAGACAGGCTGTAGATGTTCCGGATGATCAAGTAATAGTAGTAACGATGAAAAACGGTAAGAAAGCAGCCAAAGCAGAATCAAATGGTACAAAACTTTTTAAAATACTAAGCAACGAAGATGCAGCTAGGCTTTCAGCCTAAAAGCAAAGTTATTTAGTCAACCTGATTATGACAATTGCCACTTGTGTTTTGTCAGGTTGTCCAAATGCCTTTGCTCGGCATTTTACACAATACGTTGATGAGAGCTAGATTTCTTTGTTTGATCTTGATTTAGCTTTCAAAAACCAGAAATCCCTTTCGACAGGGATTTTCTGGGTATAAAGATAATTATGAATTTTAATACAATAATACAAAAAGCTCAGGAAGAGCATGGAGAAAACGAAAAAGCATTTTTTGCCTACATAGCCTATCAATTATTAGAAGAATCAACGATTTTTTCTCTGCTTGATAGTGCAAGTAATGTAAAAAAGAACCTCACAAATACGCTTGATGAAAAGAGTAAATCTCAAGGCGTTAATCCTTTTGGTGGAAAAAAAGATAAAGGACTAACGTTTAAAGAGAAACTTGATCACCTGGCTATTATCCAACGACAAATTCTGTCCTGTCCGCACGACGATGAGCATGTATTGCTTCTCGCAAGTTTAAAGGCTCTCGAAGAACTTGGGGGATCGATGGACTATAAAATAGTTCTCAAAGAGATTCTCATGAAGAATCTTCACAAAGTAGAAAATATTGATCTTCTGTTCCCTTTTATTGGTAGGCAAAAAGAAATAGAGGAAACTAAACGAACTCTGGGAAGAAGTTTTAGAAACAATGTGTTAATTGTTGGTCCAACTGGGGTTGGTAAAACGACACTTGCTCAAGCCTTAAAAAGGCTTCTTCCGGAAACAAAGATATTTCAGTTGTTTTCCGGAAATAGTATCTTTTTTGATCAGGTAGTAAGTATTCTGGCCGATGCTGAAGGAAAGAAAATTCTTTTCTTTCTTGATGAACTCTTTACATTTGAATCAGGGCAAATAAAATATGCTATTGATAATTCTCAAGTAATTGGAACGGCGAATGATGTTTCATTCCGTAAATTCGCTCAAGAAAACCCTGGTATTGTCTCAAAATTTGAAATTGTGAGGCTGGATGAGCCGCCAACTGATGATGTCATTCAGATTCTTCAAGCACAACAAAAACATCTGGCCAATGGTTCTACGATGCAGTGGGAAAACGGGTTTATAGAAGAACTTATCAACCTATCGAAGCGTTATATTCCTGACCAATCATTTCCAGCAAAGGGTATTTCTCTCCTTGAAGAGTCAATGTTGTATGCCAAGACACAAGGTGTACAGAAAATTACAAAGGAGATGATTAGAGCAATCGTCTCACAAAAGACAAATATTCCAATTGGATCACTGACAGAATTTGACAAAAAAGATCTCTCAGAGCTACCAGATAAATTACGTACAAAAGTAAAAGGGCAGGATGAGGCAATAGAAAAAGTCGCTAAAGTTATTCAAAGATCCAGACTTGGACTTGGCAAGAAGAACAGACCAATTGGAAGCTTCTTATTTGTCGGTCCCTCAGGAGTAGGAAAGACCGAGCTTGCGAAAGCAGTCGCACAAGAAGTTTTTGGAGATTCTGAAAATATGGTTCGTATCGATATGTCTGAGTTTGCGGAAGCGCATACAGTACAAAGATTAGTTGGTGCACCTCCTGGCTATATTGGCTTTGAAGAAGGAGGACAATTAACGAACCCAGTCAAAACAAAACCATACAATTTAGTGCTTCTTGATGAAATAGAAAAAGCACACCCGAGAGTATTTGATATTTTTCTGCAAGTTCTTGATGATGGACGGCTTACTGATGGACAAGGCAAAATGATTGATTTTAAAAATACTGTCATTATTGCCACAAGTAATGCCGGAATTGAGGATATTTTAGATCTGATTAATGAAGGCAAATCACAAGCTGAAATTGAGAAAGAATTAAAAGAAGTTTTGCAGGACTATTTCAGAGTCGAATTTATCAACCGATTTGATGACATTATTATATTTAACTCATTAAAACCCGATGCGCTACAAAAAATAGCTGTTCTTCAAATTGAAAAATTGAAGCTTGAGCTTCAAAAGAGGAATATTGGCTTCTCAGTTTCAGATAATACTATTGCTCACATAGCTCAGGAAGGATACGATCCGAGGTACGGAGCACGAGGTTTAATACGTGTCATTCAGGATAAGATTGAAAATTATCTTGCTGAAATGATTATCCAAGGCAAACTCAATGAAGGCGAAAGGATCGAATTTTAAAGCTACTATGAATCAAAAGGAACATTGCGAAAAAGTAAAAAAAGCTGTGGAGAAATGTGAGAAAGAACACAAACGACAAGAAGAGTTATTAGCTAACCACCCAGATATTTTCACCAAAATCTTCACTCACCTTAAACGCTTTCCTCGCCTCTGATGAGGAACTCCCCGTTGCAACAAGATATTGCAGAATTTTCTTTCCTTCTATAGTTCTTCTGCACCATCCGACATATAAAATTGCTTTTACTTTTGGTTGAGCCTCCTTAATAATTTCATTTACTTTTTGAAAAGAAATAGCATAGGGGATTTTTCGAGGTGTCCAAGGTCGTACAATGACTCTAATTTTTGGTTTCTTCTCTCTCATATTATGCTGCTAATGCTTGCGACCACGCTTGCTTGAATGCATCTCCTATTCCGTGTGGATTGGTAAAGTCCAAATACTCATTGTTTACGGATAAAGAAAGAGATGCAGCTGCAGTTTGTCCAGATTGTTTAATTTTGACTTTGTTATTCGTAGCTGCAACAGGTGCAGTTGTTTGTTTTTGTGCCGGTGCTTGTGTATCAGAAGTCTGATTCTCTTCATGCTGTTCGTCAGTACCTGCTACTGATGCTACGACTGCTTCTTCTTCAGTTGATCCAGAAACACTCTGAGTTCTCTGCGGAGCATTACCAGAAACACTTGTTGTTCTCCCACCCTCGATAATCTTCACTTTTCCTTTTGGCGTTTCAACCTCAGTAATGCGAGCTGCTTCTGTTACATTTGATGATCCTCTACTTTGGCGACTTTGTGTTGCTGCAGGAGTAGTAGCTTCAGTCTTTTCTTTATTCGCTTGTGCTGTAGTCGATTGTGCTACACCTTCGTTTGAAGCACTCGTTCCAAATGACTCACCAGCTTCTACTTTTTTAGAAACGTTTTGTTTGGTTTTTTCCTGTCTGGTTACACCAAGTGCTGTTGCAACTTGTTCTTGTTGCTTATTTTGTGTTGTTTGTACGGTTTCAGCAACTTGTTCAGTTTTTTGAGCTACTTGAGTTGTTGCAGCTGTAGCTTTTTCTTGTACTTGTTTAAATGCTTTTGTAAGATTAGTGCCGATAACAATATTTGGTGCTTTTGCAGGTTTACTTATAGGTGTGCTTACAGTTTCTCCACTATTCAATGAGCGATTTGGATTTGGTTTTGTTGGAGATGGATTTTTTGGACCAGTATCAATAGTGCTTGTGGTGAACCGAGGCGTACTAGGTTCAAACGATTGGTTCGAACTATTAGAAGCAGGTTGAGAATCTGTAGTTCTTGCTCTTTGAGATGACTCTGATCTTGATAGCTCGAAGGTTGGAACTGGTTGCGGTGTTGATTTTCCAGAGTTGGATGGTCCATTATCTTTTGAGGGTCCACTATTTACATAGGAAACAGAAGTTGCTTCACTTGGATTATCGGTTTTAGATGGACTTACTGAAGAACTATCCACACCACCAGAATTTACTTTTCTCACAAATGTTCTTGCAACGCCATCATTCACATATTCTGTTCTTGCTGCTTGTCTTGAACTCGCTGTTCTTCTAACCCTTACTACTGACTCTTTTGATTTACCACCTGATCTCACTGATTGTACAAATACTCTGTTTCTTTCTGACGAGTCATCATTTACATATTCGGTTCTCGCAGCTTGTGAAGCATTAGAAGTTTTTCTTACACTTGCGACTGATTCCTTTGGCTTTCCACCAGCTCGAACTGGTTGAATAAAGGTAAGTGGCCCAGAATCAGGATTATTAATATCAGCAACTCTTGCTGCTTGCGCTGGTTCTGTTGTAACAGGTATTGCTCTGAAAGCTGGTCTATCAATGCCGCCTGATGGGACATCTCTTAATATAGTTAATGGAGCAGAATCAGCTCTATTTACATAGGCAACTCGAGAATCACGCTCTGGAGTAGTTGTAGTGGGAGAATTGATCGAAGATCTTTCTGTTCCTCCTCCTGTTACTTCCCGAAGTAATGTTAATGTTGGTTGTGAGCTATGATCACTTTCTCTGGTGATGAAAACTTTTCCACTTGCATCTTTGGGTCTTTTGGTTGTTGCTATGCTTTCAAGAACTGAAGGTGATTTTCCACCACTTGATACTTCATGAACCAAGACTTTTCTAGCAGGTTCTGCTTGTGTTGGTCGAGGAGGATCAAAAGAGATAACTCTTTGTGCTGAAGATTGCTCCGCTGCTCTTGGTTTACTTGATTCACGAGATCCATCATTAGCATGGTTATTATTAGAATGTGATTCTCTCTCTGAGCCGTGAGAATTTTGATTTCCTCCATTCCTATTACCATTTGAGCCGGTACCTTCACTTCTGATTCCAGATGGAGACGAATTAAAAGAACTAAAGCCACCCTGACTCACACCATAAGGATTTCCCATATAAGAAGGAGGTGGGAATGGACCGCGTAAATGATTGTGATTTGCTCCAGCAAAAAACGGAGGTGGATACAAACGATCAAGTGGAGGTTGCGGAATTGGATTTAATAAATTCTGTTGCATTTGTACCTCTCGTTGAATTACCTGTTCTACTTGCTGTACTTGTTGCATAGTTTCGGTAAGAAGTTGATCTGCCTGTTCGCTGTGCGGACATAAATCCATTTGCATAACGGGTTTTCCATCTTTATCAAGCATAGGTCGAAGTTCCATATGATATGCAGTCGAATGGTCAGCGTTAATGTTAACGAAATTAATACCCTTACTTTGTAGTTGTTTTACTAAGTCATGAATATTTTGTTCTTTAGCAAGTTGTTCCGGCGATACTTCCATTCCTTCTGGTCTTGATAATATCTCCAAATGAAGAGCAAGTATCTTAATTGCGTCTTGGTTTGTAAACTGAATATTTTTTTCTTGGAAGTTATCCAAATGAGCATCTGTGATACTTGGGTCATGAATTTGAGCCAACTTTACTATCAGAGCTTTTACATCAAGATCCGGATTTGCAGCGCGAGCTGCTTTCAGAGTATCGATGAACTGTGCCGTTAGTTCTGTATTTTGTTTGACAAGTGCGTCAGGAAGTTGTTCTGCTACATCAATTTTTCCTAGAAATCCTTTTCCGGCTATCTTTTTGAAAGACTCCTGCATTCTAGGATCTTCAGCATGAAGTGCAGAAGATACAATAACTTTTGTAGCGGTTTTTAATCTATCATCCCAATTAAGTTTTTCAACTTTTTCATGATTTTCTTCATGTTCATGATGTCCTATTACAATTTGTTTATCTGGGAAAAGAGTATTTACTGTATTAATTGCAGTAGTACCCATCCTTTTCAAGACATCGGCAATTGATTTTTCATCATTTGCCTCTCGTAATTCTCTTTCAAGCGGTTCAAAATCTGCATGTCCTTTGAAATATACAGACACAACTGCAATTGCTCTTTGGTAAATTCTTTCCGTCTCGCGGGTTCGCTCTTCTTGAGGCGTTGCATTCCAGACAGCGACAACTTCAAGTAATCTTCTTTTTTGCCAATCTGCTATACCGCTATGAAAATGTAAAGGAGAGTTGGTATCTGGAAAATTTACATCGCCACAATCACTTAACGGCTTCGCTGGTTGCTCTGCTTGTAGAATATTCTTTTTTAGAGAAGCATAAGTTGCAGTGAGAACATCTTCATTTTGATTGACCCACCATTTAGCAACTTCTGGATGATCTTTAAATTTACCTTTATTAATTATGGAGCCTATTTTCTCCGACAAACTGTGATGTTCTTCATGCTCATCATGTTCTTCGTGTTCTTCATGATTGTGGTCGTGGTGGTGATGCTCTGCAGCCTGTTCTCTTTTTCGATCCACAATCGCAGATGCTAAGGCAACCGCTGTTTGTTCAGCAGGTTTACCTCCTAGTTCCGGCTGTGCCTCAACCAATTTTGCTAATAACTGTTGAGCCGGTTCATAGCCAACTAATGCAAGAAGGGTAAGCCTCGTTTTATTCTCAGCTTGATATGGACCATGTAAATGGATACTTTCTTCTCTCCCGTGCATCATGCCTTTTATTTCGCAACATTGATCAGATTTATCGGGAGCTTGAGCAGTAGATAAAAACTTTTTAACTTTATGTGCTGCCGAATCTCCTTCCGGAAAAAGAACAGGAATTACTTCATTTTCAAAGTGAGGTTTTTCTTGACCAGTTGCTTCATCTACTGTATATAAACAACTTATAACAAAATTAGGAATATCATCTTCGCAGTGAGGAACAGGGATTTGGAGAGAGTCGCAAAGAGCATGAAGAGGACCATCTAATTCAGGTTTTAAAGAAAAGCTTCCTTCACGAATATTTAAAGATAAGTTTCTTCCCGGAATACCTTTATCAGTATCCGCTCGGGTAGCATAGTTAATAGAAAAAGCAGTACTTCTAAGCCCTTCACTCTCTAATTCTGGATGTTTATGCGTAATTCGTTCTGTAGATGGCATATATATTTGACAAATGCAATATACTTGCATTATAATACAATCTAATATTACTTGCAAGTATGTCGCAAGTACTATATAATTGCATTATGGTAAACGTACAAATTAAACATGATTGTAAAGACGAATTAAACGCACTTAATCTGCGTGCTACTCCTGCGCGAATCGCTCTAATGACACTTCTAGAAGCTGTAGATAAGCCTATTGATGTTCAATCCATGATTGAACATTTGAATAAAAAAGATATTAAGACAGATCCTGCAACTGTATTTAGAATAGTGAATATGTTTACCGATAAAGGTCTTCTTAAGCCTATTCAGTTTAACGAAGGGAAATTCCGATATGAACTTAGCTCAAAGGCTGATCATCATCATTTTATATGTGAGCAATGTGAAAGTATCACAGATATTTCTGATTGCAATATTGATGAACTTCAAAAAGAAATACAAAAAAAGAAGGGTTTAATAGTTAAAAGGCACAGTTTAGAATTCTTTGGAATCTGTCAAAGTTGTCGAAATTAATAAATGAAAAATAAGTATCTACTCATTATATTCGGAATTATAGCTATCGGAGTAATTGCATTTCTATTTCGCGGGAATGGCATAAATCGAGGCTTACGCCCAGATAGTAGCAAGCTGCAGGTAACTGCTTCTTTTTACCCTTTATATTTCTTCGCTTCCCAAATTGGTGGAGATAAGGCTGAGGTCAAAAATATCACTCCTGCTGGTTCTGAGCCACATGATTATGATCCTTCGACGCAAGATATAGCTCGCATTGAAAACGGCAACATGTTAATTCTTAACGGTGGTGTTGAAGCATGGGGAAACAAGATAAAGGACAATCTTAAGGGCTCAAAAGTCAAAATAATAAGCGCAGGAGATGGTTTACTAAGCAAGCAAATAGCAGAAGAGGGAGAAGTCATGAAAGATCCACATGTTTGGCTTAGTCCACTACTTGCAAAGAAGGAAGTAGCGAAAATAACAGAAGGGTACATTAATATTGATCCCGCAAATACTGAATATTACAAGAATAACGAAAAAGTGCTTGATGAAAAATTAGATCAACTTGATATTTCCTTTAAGCAAGGGTTAGCAAATTGCCAAAGTAAAGATATTATTACATCTCATGCTGCATTTGCCTATCTTGCTGAGGCGTATGGGTTAAATCAGGTGCCAATATCCGGCGTTTCTCCAGATGAAGAGCCATCCGCAAAACAACTTGCTGATGTCGCTAATTTTGCAAAACAAAATAACGTTAAATATATTTTCTTTGAAAGCTTGGTAAGCCCAAAACTGTCAGAAACAATAGCAAATGAAGTTGGAGCGGAAACCTTAGTACTTGATCCAATTGAAGGAATTTCAGATGATAGAATTAAGCAAGGGAAAAATTACTTCACGGTCATGGAGGATAATTTAAAAAACTTGCAGATTGCACTCCAATGCAGCAAGTAAACCACACCCATACAATAATCGAGCTCAATAGAGTTTGTTTCTCTTTTACCTCAGAGGAAATTATTAAAGATGTGTCTTTGAAAATTCATAAAGGGGATTATGTTGGTATTGTCGGGCCAAATGGCGGAGGAAAAACAACACTTCTTAAACTCATGCTTGGGCTCTTACAGCCAAAAGCTGGAAATATTAAATTATTTGGTGTTGAGATAAAAGATTTTAAAGATTGGTCAAAGATTGGTTATGTTCCTCAAAAAAACTATGTTGAGATGAATTTCCCTGTAACAGTTGAGGAAATGGTAGCCATGGGTAGATATGGAAAACGTGGCCTTTTTCACTTCTCAACAAAAGAAGATAAAGAAAAAACACTCCAAGCTTTAAAACAAGTTGACATGCTTGATTACAAAGATAGACAAATTAATGATTTATCAGGAGGACAACAACAGCGTGTGTTTATAGCAAGGGCGTTAGCTTCAGAACCTGAAGTTATCTTTTTAGACGAACCAACAGTCGGTGTTGATGTGAAAACTCAGAAGCAATTTTATGCACTTCTTCGAAAACTCAATAAAGATCTCGATCTAACACTTGTTCTCGTGACACATGAACTTGACGTTGTAGCACATGAAGCGACCGAGCTTGGGTATATTAATAGGACTCTTGAATATTATGGAGAACCAAACGAGTTTTTGAAGGGCGCTTATTTTCATGAACTTATCGGAAAGGGAGGGTTACATAGCTAATGTTAGAACTTTTTAAATATGGATTTATGATAAGGGGACTTGAGGCAGGTCTAATTATCGCTGTCATAGCTCCATTAATAGGTATATTTCTTGTACTAAGACGGTATTCTCTTATTGCGGATACGCTATCTCATGTTTCCCTTGCTGGTGTAGCAATCGGACTTCTCCTCAATATCAACCCTTTAATAACTGCAATTGTTGCTTCAGTTCTTTCTTCAATTGCTATCGAAAGATTAAGGATTAGTAAACGCATTTTTGGTGAGTCAGCATTATCAATTTTTCTTTCAGGAAGCCTTGCAGTTGCCATAGTACTGATAAGTCTTGCTCACGGTTTTGGCACTGATTTATTCAGTTATCTTTTTGGAAGTATAACAACCGTTAAACAAATAGATGTCTACATAATTGGTATTTTAGGGATACTAGTTATAGCAGCAATTATTGCCTTCTATAAGGAGCTTGTTTATGTAACCGTAGATGAAGAGGCTGCGAAGGTAAGTGGCATTCCAACAAGTCTAATAAATATTCTTTTAATTGTTCTGTCTGCTTTTACTGTAGCGTTGGCGATTCCGATCGTTGGGGTTTTATTGATCTCAGCATTGATTGTTATTCCTGTCGTAACAGCATTACAGTTAAAAAGAAGTTTTAAGAAAACAATTTTTATTGCTGAAACTATTTCCATTTTTTCAGTAATAACAGGAATAGTTGCTTCTTTTTACCTTAACCTCTCAACTGGAGGAACAATTGTGCTGATAAGTATCGGAATATTTCTCGTCTCATTGTTTTTTAACAAAAAGTAAATTACTTTTTGAGGCTAGACTTCCTCGCTTCTTTGCGGTACCTTGACCCTTGAAGTGGGAGCAACATATAACCAAAATACAACGGAAGACCCTCCAAAAATGGAATATTGCCTTTATGCTCGCAAATCTTCCGAATCGGATGAAAGACAAGCAATGTCGATCGATTCTCAGATCGACGAAATGCTGACATTAGCCAAGCGAGACGATCTCAAAATCAAAGAGATTAAGAAGGAGAGTCACTCCGCTAAAATGTCTGGCTCTCGCCCAGTATTTACACAACTCCTCCAAGAACTACGCCAGAAGAAATTTAATGGAATACTCACATGGGCTCCTGACCGACTGAGTCGCAATGCAGGAGACTTGGGATCGGTAGTTGACCTCATGGATCAAGGAAAATTAATAAAGATCCAAACCTATTCACAGAGCTTCTCAAACAGTCCCAACGAAAAATTCTTACTTATGATTCTCTGCTCTCAGGCAAAGTTAGAAAACGATAATAAAGGATTAAATGTTCAGCGAGGATTAAGAACCAAATGTGCCATGGGCTGGCGACCAAGTATTGCTCCAGCGGGTTATCTCAATAAAGATGGAAACGGACATACTGATGAACTAATAATCCTTGACCCAGAAAGATCATCATTCATCACTCAGATGTTCGAAAGAGTGGCACTACAAGGTCACAGCGGTCGTGCAATTAAGAACTGGTTAGATCGAATAGGATTCACAACTCGATTAGGAAATAAAATGCCATTAAGCAAAGTCTACTCAACTCTAAACAATCCGTTTTATTATGGCGAATTTGAATTCCCAGTCGGTAGCGGAACGTGGTATCAGGGAAAACATAAGCCACTCGTTAGTAAGGAACTTTTCGATAAAGTCCAAGCTGTTTTACAAACTGTCCCAAAGGGATACAAGCATAAAATATTCCCTTTCAAAAGTATTTTCAAATGTGGTGGATGTGGAGGTGGTGTAACCGCAGAAGAAAAACTCAGAAAACTAAAACATGGCGGATTCGTTAAACATACGTACTATCACTGCGGTAGATCTCTCAATTACGAATGCGATGAACCGTATATCACTGAGAGTGATTTGATCAAACAGTTAATCGCCAATATCGACAAGATCAAGTTTAATCACACGGGAGTAACCAGAAAAATTCATGAGGATATAGAGCGTTACCACCGACTCAAAACACAGGTACTTCATCAAGAATTTATCGATGGTCATTTAGGAGAATTTAACAGAATTCCGCAGACCTCAGCAGATAAAAATGAAATGACGAAAAACTATCTCTTACATATTCTCCAAGTTGGAACAGTAGATGAACGGCAAGAAGCTCTCTCATTCATCAAAACGAAGTTCATTTTATCTAAAAGAACGATAACAATCCAGAAATAACCTCAACACCTGCAATAGGTGTTCTTCTCGTGGCTTAAACTCAGAGTAAAAATAAGGGGTAAAACACTGTATTACAGGCTCTAAAACGACGTTTAGAACAATTCGACGATCGATTAGCAAGCCACATCAGGCTTTTCAGTGCAGGCCTACGGGTCGCGCGCAACCATGATGAAATTGTGACCC
>Ga0209702_10007489_pt1 | contig 13324 bp, 14 predicted proteins | sample FRY01_FD_187210 | JGI IMG/M metagenome (GOLD analysis project Ga0209702, IMG submission 187210) | Freshwater microbial communities from Lake Fryxell liftoff mats and glacier meltwater in Antarctica - FRY-01 (SPAdes) (version 2) | ecosystem: Environmental > Aquatic > Freshwater > Ice > Glacier... | reverse complement strand
TGTAGTGTGTCGGCAGCTTCTTAGGGAGGCTGCCATGTTACCCCCCCCCCGCAATCCAGCCCGCCAAATGGTGTGTCTGAGTGTGTTGCGGGGAATTTTTTTGATGGAGGCGGGTTTTGAGCATATTGGTTACAGGCGGTGCCGGATTTATCGGCAGCAACTTCGTTCTCGACTGGTTGAATCAGTCCGATGAGCCCGTTATCAATCTCGACAAGCTAACCTACGCCGGTAATCTCGAGAATCTCGCTAGCCTGCAGGGCGACCCGCGTCACATCTTCATACGTGGCGACATCGGCGATGCTGCGCTGGTACCGCGAATGGGTTGAAAAGAACTACGCAGATCGCGCCCTATGACTCAAACCATGACCCAACGCAAAGGCATCATCCTCGCCGGAGGCTCCGGCAGCCGCTTGCACCCGGCCACGCTCGCTATCAGCAAGCAACTGCTGCCGGTGTACGACAAGCCCATGATCTACTACCCACTCAGCACCCTGATGCTGGCGGGTATTCGCGATGTGCTCATCATCAGCACCCCACAAGACACGCCCCGTTTTGCGCAGCTGCTGGGCGATGGCAGCCAGTGGGGCATGAACCTGCAATACGCCGTGCAACCCAACCCGGATGGACTGGCCCAAGCCTTCATCATTGGCGAGCAGTTCATCGGCAACAGCCTCTCTGCGCTGGTGCTGGGCGACAACATTTTTCATGGCCACGACTTCCACCAGCTTCTGGCCAACGCCAACGCCCGCACCGACGGTGCCAGCGTGTTTGCCTACCATGTGCATGACCCCGAGCGCTATGGCGTGGTCGAGTTCGACGCCAACGGCAAGGTGTTGTCGCTGGAAGAAAAACCCCTGCAGCCCAAATCTAATTACGCCGTCACCGGCCTGTATTTTTACGACCAGCAAGTGGTTGATCTGGCCAAGGCCCTCAAGCCTTCGCCCCGTGGCGAGCTCGAAATTACTGACCTCAATAGCCTGTATTTGCAGCAAGGCAAGCTCAACGTCGAAATCATGGGCCGTGGCTATGCGTGCTAGACACCGACACTCACGAGAGCCTGCTGGACGCCAGCCAGTTCATCGCCACCCTAAAGCGCCGCCAAGGCCTCAAGGTGGCCTGTCCAGAAGAAATTGCCTATCGTCAACATTGGATTGATGCCGCGCAACTTGAAAAGCTGGCGCAACCCCTCACCAAAAACGGCTACGGCCAGTATCTGCTGCGCGTACTGAAAGAAAAAATATTTTGATGAAAGCCACCCCCTTAGCCATCCCTGACGTCATCCTGTTCGAACCTAAAGTGTTCGGCAACGACCGTGGCTTCTTCTCCGAGAGCTTCAACCAGGCCCAGTTTGAAGCCGCCATCGGCAAGCTGGTGCGCGTTGTGGCTGGCGAAGTGTTTGATGTGGCTGTGGACATCCGCAAAAGCTCGCCAACATTCGGCCACTGGGTGGGCGAAATTCTCAGCGCAGAAAACAAAAAGCAGATGTGGGTTCCAGAAGGGTTTGCCCACGGCTTTGTCGTGCTGAGCGATGCCGCCGAGTTTCTCTATAAAACCACTGACTACTGGGCTCCAGAACACGAGCGCTGCATTGCTTGGAATGACACCAGCTTAGCAATCAACTGGCCCATCCAGGGCGGGCCCGTGCTCTCCGGCAAAGATGCGCAAGGCGCCGCGTTCAAAACAGCAGAGGTCTTTGCCTGATGCAGCATTTCTCCATATCACCAAAAGAAATGGTCGCCAGTTTATGGCGCAACCGTAGCCTGGTAAAAGCGCTGATACAACGCGAAGTAATCGGACGTTATCGTGGCTCCATCATGGGTATCTTATGGGCGTTTTTCAACCCAGTATTCATGCTAACCGTTTACACATTTGTCTTCAGCGTCGTATTTAAGGCGCGTTGGAGTGGTGGCAGTGATTCAAAAACAGAATTTGCTTTAGTGCTTTTCGCTGGATTGATCGTTTTCAATCTGTTTGCAGAATGCGTCAATCGTGCGCCGGGTTTGATTCTTTCCAACGCCAACTACGTTAAGAAAGTAGTATTTCCCTTGGAGATACTCCCATGGGTTGTCGTAGGGTCGACCCTCTTCCATACTCTGATTAGTCTTGGCGTATGGTTAATCGCGTATCTCATCTTTTTCGGTGCGCCTCACATCACCGTATTGCTACTGCCACTGGTCGTCCTATCTTTGTTGTTATTTACCATGGGATTGTCCTGGGGGCTAGCCTCGCTGGGTGTGTATATACGTGACGTCTCTCAATCTATTGGTATGGTCACCACAGCGCTGATGTTTCTTTCGCCTGTTTTTTACCCAGCCAACGCACTGCCAGAAAAATACCGCCATCTGCTGCTATTAAATCCTCTTACTCCCACAATTGAACAGGCCAGAGAGGTGTTGTTCTGGGGCAAGGTGCCCAATATGACCATTCTGACAGCCTATTTGCTGGGTGGTGCATTGGTCGCGTGGCTTGGTTTTGCATGGTTCCAGAAGACACGAAAGGGGTTTGCAGATGTCCTCTGAAATCGCCATCAAAATAGAAAACCTCAGCAAGTGCTACCAAAGTTATGCCGCGCCGCATGATCGGCTTAAACAGTCCATCTACCCACGTTTGCAGCGGCTTGTCGGCAAGCAGCCTACGCTATATCACCGAGAATTTTGGGCGCTAAAGGATGTCTCGTTCGAAATTAAAAAAGGTGAGACAGTCGGCATCATCGGCCGTAACGGTAGTGGCAAATCCACCCTGCTGCAAATGATCTGCGGCACGCTCAATCCTACTATTGGCACTATTCAAACGCATGGGCGCATAGCAGCATTGCTTGAACTAGGCTCGGGATTTAACCCAGAGTTCACCGGTCGCGAAAACGTTTATATGAATGCCGCTGTGCTTGGTTTGAGCAGAGAGGAAATTGATGCCCGTTTTGATCAGATCATAGCATTTGCAGATATTGGTGACTTTATCGAGCAGCCAGTAAAAACCTACTCCAGCGGTATGTATGTTCGACTGGCTTTCGCTGTAATCACTCATGTGGATGCAGATATTCTGGTGGTAGATGAAGCCTTGTCAGTGGGCGATGCAGTATTCACTCAGAAATGCATGAGGTTTATTCGAGACTTCCAGAATAGAGGTACTCTTCTTTTCGTAAGTCATGATGCATCTGCAGTGCAAAATCTCTGTGAGTCGGCAATTTGGTTGGAGCACGGTCAAATTCGAATGGCGGGCACATCAAAAGCGGTGTCGCAGGCTTACCTCCAGTACACCTTGCAAGAGGTTTATGGTGACGAGGCAAAGTTGACTTCGATGGCATCTGTTGGGGCTACTGCTAAATTAGTTGTCGAGGAACGAGAACCGGACCAGGAGACTCTGCCAATAATTGACTATGGTGCGATTGTCACTGTGCGCGACAATATGGCTGCAGCCATGGGCTGGGAAACCGGCCGGGCCTATATCCTTTCCCTTTTTCTTAAGCAGTTATCACCGGGGCCGGAAGGTGTCTTCGAGGGCGGTGAACGCGTACGCATGACCATACGTGCAAAGGCGCATGAACCGTTGAAAAATCCGATAATTGGCTTCGTAGTGCGCGACCGTTTGGGGCAAGATTTGTTTGGTGAGAATACACTACCATTTACCAACAGCATGCCGACCCCGATTGAGGCGGACATGACGTTCGAAGCTGTATTCGAGTTCCGGTTGCCAATGCTACAGAACGGGCAATATGCAGTGATGTGCTCTGTCGCTGATGGTGATATCTATAACAACGTGCAGCACCACTGGATGCACGATGCACTGATCATTAACGTGTCCTCCAGCAAAATGCGATACGGACTTGTCGGTATTCCGTTCGAGCGAGTGGAGCTAGAGGTAATCCATGAATAGGAAAACACTTCAACAACTGTACGCCGAGCATTCTGGCAAGGTGTCCGATAAATGGTCCTTGTATCTGAATGAATACGACCGTTTATTTAAGGGCTACCGTGACAAGCCGGTGCGTTTGTTCGAGATCGGTATACAAAATGGCGGATCGCTCGAAATCTGGTCTAAATATTTCGACAATGCTTCGGTTTTTATTGGTTGTGACATCAATCCCGCTTGCGGGCACCTCACATTCGATGATTCGCGTATCGGCGTTATTGTCGGCGATGCCAATGTAAGTAAGGTCAGCGAGAGCGTGTTTCAGCGCTGTTCGCAATTTGATATTATTATTGACGATGGTTCGCATCTCTCCAGTGACATCATCAAGTCGTTCATGCGCTACTTTCCGAGCTTGGTGGAAGGTGGCCTGTTTGTTGCTGAGGACCTGCATTGCAGCTATTGGTCCCAATTTCAAGGCGGGCTATTCGACCCATACTCTTCAATCTCTTTCTTCAAACGGCTTGCCGACATCATCAATCACGAGCACTGGGGCATACCAAAGGCGCGGGCAGATATTCTGCGTGGAATTTTTGCGAAATATGGCTGTGAGGTTGAAGCGGGATCGTTGGCCCAGGTACATTCTGTCGAGTTCATCAATTCCATGTGCGTGGTACGCAAGGCACCAGCCACCAACAATGGTCTTGGACATCGTGTTATCGCAGGCTCGCTTGAAATGGTGGTTGCGGGTCATCTGGAACTTCATGGAACCCAGTATGAATTGGCACCAGTTTATGACCAGTCAGGCAATCCTTGGGCCGCGAGAACAACGCCACCTGACGAGGCTTTGCCATATTTTGAAACGCAAATCGCTGAACTTGACGTGCAAGTTGCTACGCTCAGCCAATCCTTGATCGAGCGTGATGGTCAAGTTGCTACGCTCAGCCAATCCTTGATCGAGCGTGATGGTCAAGTTGCTACGCTCAGCCAATCCTTGATCGAGCGTGATGGTCAAGTTGCTACGCTCAGCCAACTCGTTGGCGAATATAAAAACTCAACAAGTTGGAAGTTAACCAAACCTGTCAGATTTATTTGGGTATCGGTTAAGAGGTGCGGTAAAATTCCAGCTTTCTTGGGTGCGCTGCTGGGTAATTTAAATGAACTGAAAAGGGTAATAGTAAAATTTAAAACTAAAAGCTTGGCTGATGTTGAACGTCATCTTCAGTTACTCAAGTCCGAGGAGTATGCCACGCAGTTTTCGAAGGATCGTGGGTTTTCGCCAGCGTTCCTTCGGGTGCTAGTAAATTTGGGCACCTTGTTGCTGCGAGTCAATCAAAGCTGGTCAGCAAGCTATGTGGTTAAAATATGTTTGCGCGTTGCAGGTTTCTTACGGGGTGAAACTCGTGCAGCGAGACAAATTACATCAAGCCACAACCGTATTCACATTGACAAACCTGATCGCATCTTTAAAGTTGTTGATAAATCATTTGTAATTTCAGGCTGGGGCATTAACATCAAAGCTCAATCTGCAGTTCAGATGAGAATACGGATAGGAAATGTTTTACATGTACCGCACATAAAGCAACGTGAAGATGTGCAGCTGGCTTTCACTACAGTGTGCAAACTTCCTATGGATGTCGGTTTTGCAGCCGTCCCATCCCTCTCGATTGGTTTCCACAGGATGTGGATCGACATGCAACAACCAGATGGCACATGGGTGCCTATTCGTCGTGCATTTTTGCTTTGTATTCCAAAGATTATTCGGTGGCCTCAAAGAAAATCCTTTTCATACCAAGCTTGGACTCGCGTTGAGGAGAGACAGCTCGAAGTCGAAATTGATGAAATAAAATGCCATATTGATCTGATGATCCACAAGCCAAAATTCACAATCATTATCGACAACAGGCAAAACCTCGCTGCCTGGAAAGAAACCTTAAAGTCAATAAAGAGCCAAATATATTTGAGCTATGAGCTACGAACTCTCGTTGATGTTGGCAAAGAGTTTGATACTATTAGTGGACAAGACATAAAACCTCTGCAGAACCTAACACTTGCAGATGCATCTGGAGATTTCATAGTTTTCCTCGAAAATGGTCACTGCCTTTCACGTAACGCACTTTATGAATTTTCCAATGCAATCAACCAGCATCCAGATATTGATTTGATTTATGGGGATGAGGATCACCTAAGTGGTTCAGGTAAGCGATCTGATCCTTTTTTTAAACCAGATTGGAGCCCCGACTATTTGGAGACTTTCAATTATATCGGGTATCCAACATGCTTTCGAACCTTGGTTGCTCGTGGGTGCTTTGATAAAGCGCGCTTGTACGATTTTACTCTCAGATTTACAGAGAAAACGAAGAGCATCCTGCATATAGCAAAGGTTCTCGGGCACAAAATAAAATTGCAGATTGATGAAGAAACCATAGCAAAGATATGTAGTGAAGATACTGTAGCTCTTCAAGATCGACTCAGTCGAACTGGGCGTCAAGGTAAAGTCCGTGAGCATGAAATGTATCGGGGATGCTACGACATACAATTGGATATCAAGGATGAACCACTCGTCTCAGTAGTCATTCCAACTGCTGGTAAGTCGGTGAACATTGAAGAACGTCAAATTGACTTAATCTTAAATGTAATAGATCAGATTAGAAATCATTCATCGTATAAAAATATAGAAATCATCGTTGTTGATAATGGCGACCTTTCCGGGTGTCAGCAACAAATACTTGCGGATCATGGCTGCAAGCGAATCACGTACACCGATCCAATATTCAATATCTCAAAAAAGCTGAATCTAGGAGCTTCCTTTGCTAACGGCAGCTTCTTACTGCTAATGAATGACGATATTGAGATTCTTACACATTCTTGGATCGAGCGACTGCTGGAGCATTTCGAGAAGACTCACGTCGGCGTAGTAGGCGCGAAACTTCTTTACCCTGACGGACGGACGCAGCATGTTGGCGTTGTGCATAACTCTGGAAACCCTGATCACGTTAGGCGCCTATTTCCAAGGGATGACGCTGGGTATTATTTTAGTACATGCGGAGTGCGAAATTTCATGGCTGTAACCGGTGCAGTAATGATGGTAAGAACTGAAATTTACAACAAAGTCGGAGGATATAGCGAAGAGCTTGCAATCAGTTACAACGACGCTGATTTCTGCCTTAAAGTGACTGAGTTAGGGTTTTCGGTTGTATATGCGCCAAAAGCTGAATTGACTCATATGGAGTCACAGTCACGAGTAGCTTCAGCTGATATGCGTGAGGTGGCTTGGTACCAAAAACGTTGGGCTCAACGTGTGATCTCAGACCCATACTACAACGAACAGTGTCTTAGTATGGCATCCCCTACGTTTGAGCCTTTCGTTAATATACGCATGGTTTAAACATGACTACAATTAAAATGCCTTTGATTGAGTCGGATCAAACTATAGCTGTAGCATATCTTGTACGGGGAGTTGGTGAAGATTGGTTTTTATCCTGCAATCGATTCCTTGACTCGTACATACGTCATGACTCAGGAGTCAATCACTCTTTGTACGTAATTTTTAAAGGTTTTTCTAATTGCGATGACTTGGAGAAAGCCAAAAAACTCTTCAATCGTGTGCAGTACAAACCTATTTTTTTAGAGGACAACAGCTTCGATATTGGCGCCTATATCGAATGGGCAAATATTATCGAAGAAGATTCACTGTGTGTGCTAAATACAGCCAGCCAAATTTTGGCCCACTTCTGGCTTGCCAAACTTGCGGTAAATTTGATGCGGCATGAGGTTGGTTTGGTTGGGGCTACAGCTTCATATGAAAGTCTGAATGAGTTAAATAGTGCTTTCCCTATTTTTCCAAATATTCATATTCGTTCAACAGCGTTTATGATTAATCGGAGATTGTTCTGCAGCATTACGAATGGGCTAAAAATATCAAGTAAAGTAGATGCGTTTCATTTTGAGAGTGGGCCGCAAAGTCTTACACAACAGGTATTAGCTAAAAATAAAAAAATTCTTTTAGTGGGATGCAATGGTCGAGGATACCCACCGACACAATGGGCTTTAAGTGATACTTTCCGGCAAGGGCGGCAACTGAATTTACTGGTTGCAGATAATCAGACACGTAATTTTATATCGCTCCCATGGGCTGAAAAAAAAGAGTTTATTCTTAGAACATGGGGTGAGTACTTAGGTAGGTGTGCGGGTAGCTTTTAAATGACGAATTTATTTCATAGGAGTATTTCATGAATAAAGAAATTGCACGAATTGTGGTTTTTTGTTTGGCGGCTGCTACGGTTTCCCTTAGTGCTTGTACCGATAACGCAAAAATAAAATTGGCGATTTCCGATACGTGTAGCTTGGATAATGTTGTTGGTTCCACGGGGATTCCGCCTTTATTTACAGTTCGTTCTGGTTCGGAAGTTGTTTTTCAAGGCTGGGTTGCAGATGGAATTGGCGCTAGAGTTCCTAACAGTGTCTCCGTTGAATTTGTTAATTCAAAAAATCAAGTGCAATTTATCGATTCCGGTGAGCTTAAAATAAAGCGTTCTGATGTGGCTGCAGCCCTTAAATCACAATCTGTCGAAGGCGCGGGCTTTGCCGTAAAGTCAAAAATCCAAGACGTAGTTGATGGCGAATATTCGATTCTCTTGGTGGGTACGTATGATGACCAAAAAACCGTTTGCCGGACTAACATAAGTATCATAATTAAGGATTAATCTATGATAGCGATAATACTTGCTGGTGGATTAGGTACTCGCATTAGCGAGGAGTCCCACCTAAAACCTAAGCCCATGATTGAGATCGGTAGCAAGCCAATTCTCTGGCACATCATGAAAATGTACTCCCATCACGGAATTAACGACTTTGTTATTTGTCTTGGATACAAGGGTTACATTATTAAAGAGTACTTCTCGAATTACTTTTTGCACATGTCAGATGTAACATTCTGCATGCGCGAAAATAAAATGGAGACTCATCAAAAGTTTGCTGAGCCATGGAAAATCACCTTGATCGATACTGGAGAACACACGATGACTGGTGGTCGCCTCAAGCGGGTTGCGTCATACATTAAAAATGAAACTTTCTGTTTTACTTATGGTGATGGCGTATCCGATATCGATATTTCAGCATTGATTGCCCACCACCGGGCATCTGGTCGGCAGGCTACGGTTACCGCCATTCAGCCGCCAGGTCGCTACGGTGCTTTACTTATTGACAACGGTGCGGTTCAACACTTCCAGGAAAAACCCGCTGGTGACGGTGCTTGGATTAATGGCGGATTTTTTGTTCTTGAACCAAACGTGCTCGACCGTATTGATGGCGATGACACAGTTTGGGAGCAGCAGCCATTGCAGCAGTTGGCAGCCGATGGGCAGCTTTCAGCTTATCGACATGAAGGTTTCTGGCAGGCGATGGACACTCTACGAGACAAAAATCATCTCGAAGAGCTATGGTCGTCGGGTAATGCGTCTTGGAAAAGCTGGTGATGATGTTCAATAATATCTATAAAAATTGCAACGTTCTGGTGACTGGGCATACTGGCTTCAAGGGAAGTTGGCTAGTGCTTTGGTTGCAAATGCTGGGCGCAAAAGTGACGGCCATTTCGCTGCCTCCCGAGACTTCGCCTAATCATTGGAGCTTGCTGGGACTCGACGTCGAGTCGTTCTACACCGACATCCGTGATGAAGTTTTACTTCGACAGAAAGTTTTGGAAACACGGCCAGAGATGGTTTTTCATTTGGCCGCTCAGCCTTTGGTCCGTCGTTCGTACAGGCATCCGCTAGAAACTTGGGCTACTAATGTGATGGGCACAGCGAACTTGCTCGATGCCTGTCGTCAGGTTGAAGAGTTAGCTGCGATTGTCGTTGTGACCACTGACAAGTGTTACGAAAACAAAGAGTGGGTTTGGGGATATCGCGAGATTGATCCCTTGGGGGGGCATGATCCTTACAGCGCCTCCAAGGCCGGTAGTGAACTAGTCGCAGCCAGCTATCGCCGGGCCTTCTTTGACACACCAACAAGTCCGCTGTTGGCAACCGCGCGCGCCGGCAACGTGATTGGCGGCGGGGATTGGTCTGAGGATCGACTGATACCCGATCTGGTTCGTTCTATAGAGGCCGGAAAATCCCTGGAAATACGTTCGCCCAATGCCACACGGCCGTGGCAGCATGTTTTGGAATGTCTTTCTGGTTACCTGCTGCTTGGGCAGCAACTGCTAGATAGGAATAAATCTTGCTCTGATGCTTGGAACTTCGGGCCAGATCGAGAAGGAAATCGCCAGGTCGAACAGGTACTGGGCGCACTGAAGGCGAAATGGCCGACTGTGGAATGGCACTGTAGTGACCAACTGCAACCTCACGAAGCTCAATTGCTGTACTTGGACAGCGGCAAAGCCAGAGAAAAACTTTTTTGGCGGCCAGTATGGACGTTTGATGAGGGTGTAGACGCGACCGCAGAATGGTATCGAGCATGGTTGGATCAGGGCGATGTGATTAGCCTTGGCCAGCTACAGAGTTACATCAACTTCGCTAAGGAGCGTGGGCTTATCTGGGCAGGAGATTTGCCCTCATGAATATAGTTGAGACCAGTATCCCCGGTGTGTGCGTTATGGAGAGCACGACTTTTGAGGACAACCGCGGGGCATTCTCGAGGCTGTTCTGTGCGCGGGAGTTACAGCCAGTTCTTGAGCAAAGAGCAGTTGCCCAGATCAATCACTCAATGACTCACAGTGTTGGCGCAGTCAGAGGGCTGCATTATCAACGCCCTCCGCATGCCGAAACGAAGATCGTCCGCTGTCTCAAAGGTCGTGTTTTCGATGTCGCGGTTGACTTGCGTCAAGGCTCGCCGACCTTCCTGAAATGGACTGCCGTAGAACTCACACCGGAAAACCATCTTGCTTTTGTGATACCCGAGGGGTGTGCCCACGGGTTTCAGGTGCTGGAAGCGGACAGCGAATTACTGTACCTGCACACGGCGTTTTATACGCCGGATGCTGAAGGTGCTGTCCGATTTGACGATCCAAGAATTGGCGTAAATTGGCCCCTAGCACCAACCGATCTTTCTGCAAGAGACCTGAGCCACCCGCATCTAGAAGAAAATTTTAAGGGAATACTTTTATGAAATGTCGTCATTGCCAAACTGAGTTGGAACATGTTTTTCTCGATCTTGGCTATGCTCCTCCTTCGAATGCTTATCTTTCGGAAGATGCGTTGCGGGCGCCAGAGATGACTTTTCCTTTGAAGCTATATGTCTGTGACCAATGCTGGCTAGTGCAGACCGAGGATTACGCCGAAGCCGACGAGTTGTTTTCCGGTGATTATGCGTACTTTTCATCCACCTCGCAGAGTTGGCTACACCACGCTGCACGTTATACAGAAAAGATCACGAAGCGCTTGGGCTTGACCAGGGAAAGTTTTGTTATCGAGGTGGCCTCTAATGACGGTTATCTGCTTAAAAATTTCGTGGCTGCGAGCATCCCTTGCTTGGGCGTAGAACCTACGGACAGCACGGCTGATGCGGCTGAAAAAATCGGCGTGCCGGTGTTGCGTGAGTTCTTTGGTATAACAACGGCCACTGCCTTGGCTGAAGAGGGAAAACGTGCGGATCTGATATGTGGTAACAACGTCTACGCACATGTCCCAGACATCAATGATTTTACGCAGGGGCTTCGTGTCGCCTTGAAAGATGGGGGCACCATTAATCTGGAATTTCCCCATCTGATGCGCTTGATTGAGCAGAACCAGTTTGACACTGTCTATCACGAGCATTTTTCTTACCTTTCGCTGACTTCGGTTGCCCGTATTTTTGCTCAAGCAGGATTGCGCGTGTTTGACATGGAAGAGTTGCCAACCCATGGCGGTAGTCTTCGCCTCTATGGGTGTCATGACAGTGATCCACGGGCCACGGAGCCAGTTGTGTTGGCCATGCTCGAAAGAGAGAAAACCTTTGGATTGCAAGATCTCGGTGTGTACCGAGGGTTTCAGCAGAAAGCAGATAAAGTCAAAAATGATTTTCTTGCTTTCTTAATCGAGCAAAAGCGCGCTGGAAAATCAGTCGCTGCATATGGCGCTGCAGCCAAGGGAAATACCCTGATGAACTATGCCGGTATCAAGCACGATCTGATTGATATTGTTTGCGATGCTGCGCCTTCAAAACAGGGCAAGTTCATGCCTGGAAGTCACATTCCAATTCTCCCCCCTTCAGAACTTGCTAAGTACAAACCTGACTGGGTAGTTATTCTTCCATGGAACATAGCAGAAGAAGTTATGCAGCAACAGCAACAGGTGCTGTCATGGGGTGGAAAATTTGTGATTGCTGTACCTGAACTGAAAATTCTTGCATGAAAGTCATGGTGACGGGGGCTACCGGTTTTGTGGGGCGGCATGTCGTTACTCAACTGCTTACGCGTGGACATTCTGTAGTCGCCGTCGCGCGTGATACCAAACGAGCTAAAGAACTGCCTTGGTTTGAAAACGTTGAGTTCATTCAATGTGATTTGCACAAGGATTTTCATTCACTTTTTCTGGCAGAAAATCTGCCAGATGCACTCGTACATCTGGCATGGCCCGGACTCCCAAACTATCGGGATTTTTTTCATGTTAGTAACAATTTACCATGCGACCTGGCGTTTTTGGAAGCGGCTGTTAAAACGGGGGTGTCCCATTTAGTCGTTGCAGGTACATGCCTTGAGTACGGCATGCAATATGGCCCATTGACTGAGGAGATGGTAACCAAGCCTACGACGCCATATGGTTTTGCTAAAGATGCTTTACGCAAGAGTCTTCAATTGCTGCAGGAAGAGGTGCCGTTTACATTGCAGTGGATGCGTCTTTTTTATATGTATGGTGAAGGGCAAAATGCAAATAGCCTGCTAGCACAATTGGATCGCTCAATTGACGAGGGTGTTTCTGTTTTTAATATGTCAGTAGGCGATCAACTGCGCGATTATTTACCAATTCAAAAGATGGCAGAGAGTTTTGCGCTTGTGTTAGATAACCCTCAATGTGATGGCGTAATCAACTGCTGCAGCGGAACCCCTATTTCCGTATTTGACCTCGTCAGGCAACGATGCCAAGCCAAAGCGAGCAACATAAAACTGAATAGAGGTTACTACCCCTATCCAGACTATGAGCCACTGGCTTTTTGGGGTGTTCCTTCAAAGCTGATTTCTCTTAGACCCGTCTAAGAAACTCCGTGAGTTGAACCTGGTTGGCTTGGGTATTGAATCTAAATTTGATACCACTCGCTGTGAGTTTTATGTATCTCTTAGGGACACTCTGCAAAACTCCGTGACTTTTGTGCAATAAGTCCTTGCCGAAAACCTGATATTGCTATAAAATACATAGCATGAAACAAGCCACATTGAACCTCGATCTTAACCTCAAGAAAACCCGCAAGCGAGAGTTCCTCGAGCAGATGGAGCAAGTCGTTCCGTGGGCCGCGCTGGTGGAACTCATTGCCCCGTACTATCCTGAAGGGCATACCGGCA
>Ga0209702_10007486_pt1 | contig 13327 bp, 10 predicted proteins | sample FRY01_FD_187210 | JGI IMG/M metagenome (GOLD analysis project Ga0209702, IMG submission 187210) | Freshwater microbial communities from Lake Fryxell liftoff mats and glacier meltwater in Antarctica - FRY-01 (SPAdes) (version 2) | ecosystem: Environmental > Aquatic > Freshwater > Ice > Glacier... | reverse complement strand
CCACGGTGCGGTTGTGGACGATCTCGTGGCGGACGAACACCGGGCGGCCGTGGCGGCGCAACGCCTCCTCCACCACCCGGATGGCGCGGTCCACCCCGGCGCAGAAGCCGCGCGGCCCGGCGAGCAGAACGTGGAGCGGCGGCAGGTCCGCGGTGGCAGGCATGCCGGCGGCTGGCGTGGCGTTGTCTTGCATGTTGTCCATCCGGCGGGTCGTCGCCAGTATGCCCGCGCCGCTGGCGGCAAACAATCGGCCAGCGCCGAATCTTCCCCGTTGCCGCCCTGGAGTTGCCGATGCCCTGCCTGGCCGTTTCCCTGCGCCGCCTCTCCGGCGCCGTTCTCGCAGCCGCCCTGCTGGCCGGCTGCGCCAGCGGCGAGTTGCAATTTGCGCCCGCCTGCCCCCAGCTTTCCCTGCTCGCCGATGGCGCCGACCTCACCCGCTTCAACGGACCCGGCCGCGACGTGACCGACCGGGTGATGGAAGTGCGGATAGCCGGCGTGGATGCCGCCTGCCGCAGCGGGCGCAACGGCGACGTGCTCGCCACCATCACCGTCCGCGCCGACATGGCGCGCGGCCCCGCCGCCCAGGGCCGCCAGGCGCAGGTGCCCTACTTCGTCGCGGTGATGGATGGCGAGACCATCCTCGACCGCCAAGCCTTCACGCTCGACGGCACGTTCCCGCCCAACGTGAACGCCATCCGCCTGGCGGGCGGCGAGTTGGAATTGCGTTTCCCAGGCACGGCGGAGCGGGGGGGCGGGCGCTACCGGATCATCGTCAGCCTGCAACTGACCGAACAGGAGTTGGCCTATAACCGCCGCGGCGCGCTGCGCTGATGTTCGGGACCCCCCCGGCGCCGGGCGACGCGGGACCGGGGTGGTTTCTCAGTTCGGAGAAACCTCCCAAAATTTCGACATTTTGACAGAAAATTAAACGGGTCGCGCAATATGGACGCTGGTCAGTTCCAGGGGTTCGGCAGCGTGCCTATTACCTTCACCAACACCATCTACGGCCCAAGCCGCTGGGGCGTGATCTACATGTTCCACCATCTCGGGACGGTCGATTACGTGAGTCCAGACCGGATCGTGCTGAACGGCACGATCAGCCAGATCGGCGACACGGTCGGCGTCATCTACAACGACGCGAACTATGTCTTTACGGTCACCGCCTACGACAACGCCGGCGCGCTGGTGCTGCAGTTCGGCAGCAACCTCTACGTCATCTCGAACACCGACCTGACCCAGGGCCAGGTGCTCAGCCTGAACACCAATGGTCCCGGCCAATACGCCCCGCCGCCCTGCTTCGTCGAAGGCACGCGCCTTCTCACCCGCCAGGGCGAGGTCGCGGTGGAGGAACTTAAGCCCGGCGACGACATGGTCGCCGTCCTGGCCGGCCAGCTCCTGCCGGTCATCTGGGTCGGCCGCCGCGTCGTGAACTGCACCCAGGAGGAACGCCCCGCCGAAATGTGGCCGTTCCGCGTCCGCGCCCACGCCTTCGGCCCCGGCCGGCCGCATCGCGACCTCTACCTCTCCCCGGACCACGCGGTGCATGTGGACGGCATGCTGGTGCCGATCCGCTACCTGGAGAACGGCGCCACCATCCTGCGCGAACGCCGCGACCGCGTCGCCTACTTCCACGTGGAACTGGCGCGCCACGACATCGTGCTGAGCGAGGGCCTGGGCAGCGAGAGCTATCTCGACACCGGCAACCGCGACGACTTCGTCCGCCTGCGCCGCGCCCCCGGTGAAACCGCGACGCAGGCCGAGGAGGCCGCCCGCCAGATCTGGGCCGAGCGCGCCTGCCTGAAGCTGGTGTCCGAAGGCGCCGCCCTGCGCACCGTGCGCACCAAGCTCGCCGCCCGCGCCATCGCCCTCGGCCACGCCGCCACCGACGACCCGGGCCTCGTGGTGCGCGCCGGCGGCGTCGATCATCACGGCGTGTTCGACGGCGAGGCTTGGCACTTCGCCCTCGAGTCGCTGCGCGACGATGCCCGCCTGGTCTCCACCGCCTTCGTGCCGGCGGTCGTGGCACCATCGGCCGCCGACCGTCGCTGTCTCGGCGTGGCCGTCACCCGGCTGATGGCCGACGGACGGATCGTGCCGTTGCACCATCCGGCCCTTGCCTCGGGCTGGCACCAGCCGGAACGCGACCTGCGCTGGACTGCGGGCGATGCGGTCCTGCCGCCGGCGCAGCACCTGTCGGTGGTGCTGGCCCGGATCGGCCGCACCGCCGCGCACCCGCGCCTGGCCAGTTCCACCCCGATGCCCGCTGTCCTTCCCGCCGCCCCGCCGCCGCACCAGCCCGCCGCCATCGCGCTTGAACGGCAGCGCATGTTCCGCCATACATCGGGTGTTCGGATCAGTCCGGGCGGAAGAGAGCGGCCATGGGGTGCAGCAATGCCCTTCATACCGCCGCCGAAGGCGCAACCGACCCCCGGAAACGCTCAGGCATCCAAGACCGCCCGGAGGCACGAACCTCTGGAAAGCCGGCCAGCACCCCTGGCCGCACCGACGGAGTAAGGCCGCGGCTCCCTTCGGGGGCCCTGTCCGAATCTCTCAGGTCCCGCAGACAGAGGGGGGTCGCGATCCACCGGCATGTCGCCGGCGGGCGACCTGTGTGCGGAGCGACCCCATGACCGACAACCCCACCAAAACCACGCCGCTGGACGCCCTGCACCGCGAACTCGGGGCCAAGATGGTCCCCTTCGCCGGCTACTCGATGCCCGTCCAATACCCCGCCGGAGTCCTCACCGAACACCTCCACTGCCGCCAGCACGCCGCCCTGTTCGACGTGTCGCACATGGGCCAAGCCAGCATCCACGGCCCCGGCGCCGCCGCCGCCCTCGAACGCCTGGTCCCCGGCGACATGCAGGGCCTCGCCCCCTGGCGGCAAAAATACACGCTGCTGACGCTCGAATCGGGCGGCATCATGGACGACCTGATGGTGGCGAACCTCGGCGCCCACGCAAAAAATGGGGACCGCCTGTTCCTGGTGGTGAACGCCAGCCGCAAGCACATCGACCTGCCGCACATCGCAGCCCACCTCCCCCCCGGCCTGCACCTGGAACACCACGACGACCGCGCGCTGCTGGCCCTCCAAGGCCCGGCGGCCGCCAGCGTGATGGCCACCCTGGCCCCCGAACTGGCCGCCCTGCCCTTCATGGGCGTCGCATCCATCACCCTGGCCGGCGCCGCCTGCCTGGCCAGCCGCTCCGGCTACACCGGCGAGGACGGCTTCGAAATCTCCATCCCCGCCGCCCAGGCCGAGGCCGTCGCCCGCCTGCTGCTCGCCCAACCCGGCGTCATGCCCGCCGGCCTCGGCGCGCGCGATTCCCTGCGCCTGGAGGCCGGCCTCTGCCTCTATGGCAACGACATCGACGAAACCACCAACCCGGTCGAGGCCGCGCTGATGTGGACCATCCCCAAGCGCCGCCGCGCCGAGGCCAACTTCATCGGCGCCGCCCCGATCCTCGCCGCCCTCGCCGCCGGCCCCGCCCGCAAGCGCGTCGGCATCCTGCCCGAGGGCCGCGCGCCGGCCCGCGGCCACACCCCGATCCTGGACGATGCCGGCACGGCGGTGGGCGAAATCACCTCCGGCGGCTTCGGCCCCAGCCTGAACGCGCCCTGTGCCATGGGCTACGTCCGCACCGACCTCGCCATCCCGGGCACCCCCGCGTCGCCGCGACGCCCTGCCCTGTCGCTGCTGGTGCGCGGCAAACCCCTGCCGGCCCGCGTCACCGCGACGCCCTTCGTGCCGCACCGCTACGTGCGCTGAACCGAACCCCGCCCATCTGTCCATCGACACCCGAAGGAAACCCGACATGACCACCCTGCGCTACACCAAGGAACACGAATGGGTGCGGCTCGAAGGCGGCATCGCCGTCGTGGGCATCACCGAACACGCCCAGGACGCGCTCGGCGACGTGGTCTTCGTCGAACTCCCCGAACCCGGCCGCCAAGTCGACGACGGCGAGGCCATCGCCGTGGTCGAAAGCGTCAAGGCGGCATCGGACGTCTACGCCCCGCTCGCCGGCCGCATCACCGAATCGAACCAGGCCATCATCGACGACCCCGCCCTGGTGAACCGCGACAGCGCAGGCGAAGGCTGGTTCTTCAAGATGGCCCTGGCCGACGAAGCCGCCTTCCACGCCCTGCTGGACGAAGCCGCCTACACCGCCCTCCTGGAGACCCTGTAATGTCCGACGCCCTCAAGGAACTCGCGGCCCTGGAGGCCAGCGACAGCTTCGTCGCCCGCCACATCGCCCCCACCGAGGCCGAGATCGCCGCCATGCTCAAGGCGGTCGGCGTCGCCAGCCTGTCGGAAATGGCCGCCCGCACCGTGCCCGCCACCATCCGCATGCAGCAGGCGCCCGGGGGGGGAATGGACCTCCCCCCCGCCATCGACGAAGCCGCCTCCCTCGCCGAACTCCGCGGCCTCGCCGCCCGCAACACCGGCGAGAAATCGCTGATCGGCTGCGGCTACCACGGCACCATCACCCCCCCGGTGGTCCTGCGCAACGTGCTGGAAAGCCCAGGCTGGTACACCGCCTACACCCCCTACCAGGCCGAAATCGCCCAGGGCCGCCTCGAAGCACTGATCAATTTCCAGACCATGATCACCGACCTCGCCGGCATGGAAATCGCCAACGCCTCCCTGCTCGATGAAGCCACCGCTGCCGCCGAGGCGATGGCCATGGCCCATGCGCTGTCCAAGGCCAAATCCGACACCATCGCCATCGCCACCGACGTCCATCCCCAAACCCGCGCCGTGCTCAAAACCCGCGCCTGGCCGCTCGGCATCACCCTGGTCGATGTCGCCCCTGGCGACGCGCTCGCCATCGCCGCGGCCTCGCCCTTCGCCGTCGTCCTGCAATACCCCGGCACATGCGGCCAGGTCCGCGACCTCACCGGCGAAATCCAGGCCGCCCACGCCGTCGGCGCGCTCGCCATCGTCGCCGCCGACCCGCTCTCCCTCACCCTGCTCACCTCGCCCGGCGAGATGGGGGCGGACATCGTCGTCGGCTCCGCCCAGCGCTTCGGCGTGCCGATGGGCTTCGGCGGCCCACATGCCGGCACCATGGCCACCCGCGACATCTACAAGCGCGCCATGCCCGGCCGCCTCGTCGGCGTCTCGCTCGATGCCGCCGGCGCTCCCGCCATGCGCCTCGCGCTGCAAACCCGCGAGCAGCACATCCGGCGGGAAAAGGCCACCTCCAACATCTGCACCGCCCAGGTGCTCCTGGCCGTCATGGCCGGCATGTACGCCGTCTGGCACGGACCCGAAGGCCTCAAGCGCATCGCCAAGCGCGTGAACCTCCAGGCCCGCCTGCTCGCCGCCGCCGCCACCCAGGCCGGCATGAATCTGCGCCACCAGGCCTTCTTCGACACCATCGCCATCGAAGCCGGCAGCCGCGCCGACACGCTGATGGAGGCCGCCGTGAAGGCCGGCTTCAACCTGCGCCGCCTCGACGCCACCGGCGTCGCCATCGCGCTCGACGAAACCGTCACCCGAGAGGAACTCGCCCGCCTCGCCCTCATCCTCGGCGGCGAACTGAAATCCGCCCCCGCCTCCATCCCCGACGCCCTGGCCCGCCGCACCCCCTTCCTCCAGGCCGCGGTGTTCAACACCCACCACGCCGAGCACGAGATGCTGCGCTACCTCAAGCGCCTCGAAGACAAGGACGTGGCGCTGAACCGCTCCATGATCCCGCTCGGCTCCTGCACCATGAAGCTGAACGCCACCGCCGAAATGATCCCGATCAGCTGGCCCGGCTTCGCCGACATCCACCCCTTCGCCCCCGCCGACCAGACCCGTGGCTACAAGGAAATGATCGACCGCCTCTGCGACTGGCTGAAGGTGGCCACCGGCTTTGCCGGCGTCTCCATCCAGCCCAACGCCGGCAGCCAAGGCGAATACGCTGGCCTGCTGGCCATCCGCGCCTGGCACGAAAGCCGCGGCGACCACGCCAGGGATATCTGCCTCATCCCCTCCAGCGCCCATGGCACCAACCCAGCCTCCGCCGCCATGGCCGGCTACCGCGTCGTCGTCACCGCCTGCGACAAGGACGGCAACATCGACATGGCCGACCTCGCCGCCAAGGCCGAACAACATCGGGACAAGTTGGCGGCGCTCATGATCACCTACCCCTCCACCCACGGCGTCTTCGAAACCACCATCTCAGATATCTGCCAGATCATCCACAGCCATGGCGGCCAAGTCTACATGGACGGCGCCAACATGAACGCCCAGGTCGGCCTCACCTCCCCCGGCCGCATCGGCGCCGATGTCTGCCACCTCAACCTGCACAAAACCTTCTGCATCCCGCACGGCGGCGGCGGCCCCGGCGTCGGCCCGGTCTGCGTCGCCGAACACCTCGTCCCCTTCCTCCCCAACCATCCGATGCGCGCCGACGCCGGCCCCGCCACCAGCTACGGCCCCGTCTCCGCCGCCCCCTTCGGCAGCGCGCTGATCCTGCCGATCAGCTACGCCTATATCCGCATGATGGGCGCCGCCGGCCTCACCCGCGCCACCGAGGTCGCCATCCTCAATGCCAACTACATGGCCACCCGCCTGCGCCCGCACTACCCGATCCTCTATGTCGGCGCCTCCGGCATGGTCGCGCACGAATGCATCATCGACTGCCGCGGCTTCGCAGCCGACAGCGGCATCCAGGTCGAAGACATCGCCAAGCGCCTGCAAGACTACGGCTATCACGCGCCAACCATGTCCTGGCCGGTCGCCGGCACGCTGATGATCGAGCCCACCGAAAGCGAATCCAAAGCCGAAATCGACCGCTTCTGCGACGCCATGATCGCCATCCGCGGCGAAATCACCGACATCGAAGCCGGCACCCTCGACAAAACCGACAACCCGCTGAAAAACGCCCCCCACACCGCCCGGGAAGTGATCGCCGAAACCTGGACCCACGCCTACACCCGCGAACGCGCCGCCTACCCCCTCCCCTACGTCGCCGCCTCCAAATACTGGCCCCCGGTCAAACGCGTCGACAACGTCCACGGCGACCGAAACCTCATCTGCACCTGCGCCCCCCTGGAAGCCTACGCACAAGCGGCAGAGTAGAAATAACCTTTTTTTTCTGAAGAAAAAGAAGCAAAAAGACTTTTCACCAATGGCGCCTCGCGAAACAACAAATGGCGAGGCGCAGTTGAACAAATCCTAAAACTACGAATTTCCTTCCAACCAACCGTGGCGCCCCCCACCGTCCATCTTCTCCCTTGCCTTGCTCCTCTGTGCCTCTGTGCCTCTGTGTCCCCTTTCTTCTTGCTTGCTTCGTTCCGCGCCACCCCATCCAACCCAACCCCCCAGGGCGAGCCCTCCTCCCACGTCCTTGGTGTCTTTTTGGCCGCTTTCTTCCTGTCGAACGCCCCATCATACCAACAGTCATAAAGAATGACCGTTGGTATGAGTCTTTGTTTCGCGCGCCGCCACCCGCCAGCCCGGCGCGCGATACCAACCGCCCCTGATGCCGGAAGAGTCGGCATCAGGGCCGATTGGTATCAGACCCCTCGCGTCCATTCATCAACGCTCACCCCCCAAAAAACCCCTTTCACCGGCCTTGACAGTTAGATATAATCTCTGAATGTCAGAAGTGCCCTCCACCCCGGCCGGCCAGCCTGCCCGCCCGAGCGCCCTCGGCGCCCGGACCGTGCACGCCCGCCTGCTCGCCATACTGGAGGCCCTGATCCTGTCCTTCCTGCTCCGCCTGCCCAGCCGCCAACGGCGCCTGCCAGGCCGCGGAGGTGACATCCCCCACACCACCCTGGCAGCCTTCGCCCCCGACGCCCCGCCCCACGCGCCGTTCGTCGCCCTGGGCCTCATCCCCGACTGGATTCTGCCGTGCTGTCCCGGCCGCGGCATGCGCAGCACGCCCGTACTGCGCCCGCGCGCCCTGGCACGCCGAACGGCGCGCGCACCCCCCGCACCTGCGTCGCCACAAGCGCCCAGCACCCTCCATCCCGAGGGCGATCAGCCGCGCCTCATTTCATTACGATATCAGACATTCTCGAATCAACGCTCACAACCCGCTCACCGCCGCCCCGGCAGCAACATCAGCTGGAGCAGCGGATCGCGCCTTGCATCGCGGCGCGCGCGCTCATCGTCACTCCGGGCCATCATCGTCTCGAACCCTTTCGCCGTGCGCAGGGTATCGGTCAGCACCGCGCGCACCGGCTCGCACGCCGCCCCCGCCCGGTTCGCATCCCGCCGCGCCGCCGAAATCCGCACCTCCGCACTGGCACGCCAGGCAGCAAAGGTCGCGCCGGCCAAACGCGGGTCCGCCGCCTCCGCGTGTGCCGCATCGACGAACTCCCGCTCGCGCACCATCGCATCGGCCAGCCGCGCCGCCGCCTCAAGGCGCCTTGCATGCTCCTGCTGCGCCTCGACCAGCGCCGCCCGGCCCCGCGCCTCGCGCAGCTTCAGCGCCCGCGCCACCAGCGCCCGCGTCCCAGGCGTCACGGCGCCTCTCCCACCCAGCGGCACCGCCTGGCGGTCCCAAGGGAATGCGGCGATATGGCGATAACGGGCACTTGATGGGTCATGGCATCCGCATGAAGGAAACAGGCTGCCAGCATGAAGCGCCAAGCCTGAACAAGCCGTGAATCGCCACTGCCCGCCAGGAGCCCCGCCCCCACCCGCCACGGCTGCGCGACTGCAGCACATGATGGCGCCAGGAGGTCGTCCCTGATACGTTGGATGCCATGCAGCCCTCTCGCCCGCTCCGCCCTCTTCTCCTGGTCCTGGCCCTGCTGCCGGCGTGCGGCGCGGCTGAAATGCCGTCATCCGCGGCCGCCCCCTCCTCGGCGCCCCCCTTGGCGGACAGCATGGTCTCCACCACCCCCACGGTGGCCGCCCCCGCGCCGATGCCCAGGCGCCGCGCGCCGGTGCCGCCGGGCTCCGCCGCGCTGCTCACCGGCCGCTTCGCCAGCAGCCAGGGCGACATGGACACCGCCGCCCTCGCCTACCAACGCGCGCTGGCTGCCGACATTACCAACGACGACCTGCGCCAGCAGGCCTTCCTCACCAGCCTGATGGCCGGCCGCCCGGAAGCGGAGCGACTCGCCGGCCTGCTGGCCCGCAACCAGGCCGCCCAGCTCCTGCTGGCCGGGCGCGACGCCAAGGCCGGCGCCTGGGCCCAGGCCGAGGCCCGCTTCGCTGCCCTGCCGCGCGAGGGTGCCGCCGAGGTGATGCGCCCGATGCTGATCGCCTGGGCCCAGTACGGCCGCGGCCAGCCCGACGCGGCCCTGGCCACCCTGCAACCGCTGATCGACAACCGCAGCTTCCGCGCCTTCTACGCCCTGCACGGCGCCCTCATCGCCGACCTCGCCGACCGCCGCTCGCTGGCCGCGCGGCTCTACGCCACCGCACGCACCGAGTTCGGCGGAACCGCCCACCTCCAGCTCGGCCGCCAGGTCGCCAGCTGGGAAGCCCGGCATGGCAGCGCCGCGGAGGCCGAGGCCGCGCTGCGCGCCATGGTCGCAGGCAACGACGACATCACCCTCGCCCTGCCTCGCCTCCTGGCCGACGTCGCCACGCCACCTGTGCGCAACGCGCTCGATGGCCTGGCCGAAACCTACGTGGCCATCGCCAGCGTGTTGCGCAGCCAGGATACCGGCGATTTTGCCCTCGCCCTGTGCCGCCTGGCCCTCCAGCTGCGCCCCGACCACACCGTGGCCCGCCTTCTTGCCTCCGAGATCGTCGCCAATGGCAAGCGACCGGAAACGGCATTGGACCTGCTCGGAGCCATCAGCCCTGATGACCCGTTGCAGCCGGTGGTGCAGATGCGGCAGGTCCGTCTGCTCCAGCGCCTGGATCGCAGCGACGAGGCGCTGCGTCTGCTGCAGGACGTGGCCCAAACCCATCCCGACCGGCCCGAGCCGATGGGGCTGATGGGCGATATCCTGCGCATCAAGCGCCGCTTCCCCGAAGCCGTTGTCGCATACGACAGGGCAATCGCCCTGTCCGGCCCGCCGCAACCCGCCCATTGGCCGCTCTACTACGACCGCGGCATCGCGCTCGAACGGTCCCGAGAATGGGACCGCGCCGAGGCGGACTTCCTTCAGGCCCTGCGCTTCGCCCCGGACCAGCCCCATGTGCTGAACTACCTCGGCTATTCCTGGGCCGAACAAGGCCGCAACCTGGAGCGCGCCAAGGAGATGATCGAACGCGCCGTCCAGCAACGCCCGAACGACGGCGCCATGGTCGACAGCCTCGGCTGGGTGGCCATGCGCATGGGCGACATCGCCACCGCGGTGCGCCTGCTGGAACGCGCCACGGAACTGGAACCCGGGGACGCCACCGTCACCGGCCATCTCGGCGATGCCTATTGGGAGGCCGGGCGCCGACTGGAGGCGCTCTTCCAATGGCGCCGTGCCCTGAACCTCAAGCCGGAGCCGGACGAGAAGGAACGCATCGAGGGTCGCCTGCGCCCGGCCGAGCAGACCCTCGGCATCACCCCCTGACCCTGCCGGCATGCCAACGGAGCCCGCCCGGGCCAAGGTGAACCTGTTTCTCCACGTCGTCGGGCGCCGGGCAGACGGCTACCATCTCCTCGACAGCTTGGTGGTGTTCCCCGCCATCGGCGACCGCCTGCGCGCAGCACCCGACGACCGGCTGTCGCTGGCCCTTGAAGGCCCCTTCGCATCGACACTTCAATCCGAGCCCGACAACCTCGTCCTGCGCGCAGCACGCCTTCTTGCCAATGCATCCGGCATAACCCCGGGCGCGCGGTTGGTGCTGGAGAAGAACCTGCCGATCGCCAGCGGCATCGGCGGCGGCAGCGCCGATGCGGCCGCGGCGTTGCGCCTGCTGGCCCGGCTCTGGAACGTCCCGGTGCCGCCTGCGCTCGCCGCAGCCCTGGGCGCCGACGTTCCGGTCTGCCTCGCCCAGGCCCCCGCGCGCATGTCCGGCGCGGGCGAGGTGCTCTCCCCCGCCCCCACCCTGCCACACTTCGGAATCGTCCTGGCCAATCCCGGCATCGCGGTTGCAACGCCCGCGGTGTTCCGCGCCCGCGCCGCCGCCGGCCTGGCATTCTCGGCCCAGGCCGTCCTGCCGTCCTTCTGGCTCGACATGCCGGCGATGGCGCGCGATCTCGCTGCCACAACCAACGACCTGCAGGATGCCGCCATCGCCCTCTGCCCCGAGATCGGCACACTCCTCGCAACGCTGGCCGCCCTGCCCGGCTGCCGCCTCGCACGCATGAGCGGCAGCGGCGCCACCTGCTTCGCGCTGTTCGACACCCCCGGCATCGCCGAACTCACCGCCGCCGCGCTGGTCCATCCGGATTGGTGGGTATGGGGCGGCGTGGGCAACGCATCTTTTCGCGACGGGTGATTTGTCAGCGCATGCCCGAGGCCCGCCTTCTCCTTGCTGGCCCCGCTGTGCTGGTTCTCGCGTCGGTGGGGTTCTTCGAGCCGGCGTGATGATCGACGTTCAGCGTGGCGGGTATCGCCGGGTTGAGGGTCTGACGGGACCTGGGCGTCGTCGGCGATGCGGTTAGCCCGCATTTCTCACACAAGATAGGTGCATCGGGCCCGCGAATCGGCGAAAGTTCTTCTGCAACAAAGCCTTAACGCTGAGCGGAGGTATCGCCCGATGCAAACAGAGTGTATCCTGGATCTGTTCGGATTCAAGCCCGCCGCGGGCCGTGCCGTGGTGGCCGCTTTCGATGGTGGCCACGTCACTTCCGACGCCGGCGCCCTTCTCCTGGCACGCACCGACGCGGCGATTGATCTGGTCGGTCGGCTTGCTGCCTGCTTCGATGATGCGCGCATGCCTGATCTGATCGAGCACTCGGTGCGGACCATGCTCATGCAGCGCATTTTCGGCATCGCACTGGGGTGGGAGGACCTGCTCGACCACGACACGCTGCGCCGTGACCCGGTGCTGGCAGCCTGCGCCGGCAAGCTCTCGGCACGCCGGGCGGACTGTGAGGCCCTCGCCGGCAAGTCCACTCTGAACCGGCTGGAGCACGCCCGCGAAAAGCCCGGCCGCTATCACCGCATCGGACACGATGGCGCTGCCATCGAGCGCCTGCTGGTGGAGCTGTTTCTCGACGCGCACGCAGCCCCGCCCGAGGAGATCATCCTCGACTTCGACGCCACCGACGACCCGCTGCATGGCCACCAAGAAGGCCGCTTCTTCCACGGCTATTACGACGGGTATTGTTACCTGCCTCTCTACGTTTTCTGTGGCCGCCATCTGCTGGCCGCCAAGCTGCGCCCGGCCAACATCGACGGCGCTGCCGGCACGGTGGATGAACTGGCACGGATCGTCCTGCAAATCCGCGCCCGCTGGCCCCTTGTGCGCATCGTCCTGCGCGGCGATAGCGGGTTCGCCCGCGATGCGATCATGACCTGGTGTGAGCAGAACCGCGTCGATTACCTTCTCGGTCTGGCCCGCAACGCCCGGCTGATCGGGCACATCGCGGCCGAACTGGCCGAAGCCGCCGCCGAGAGCACCCAGACCGGCAAGCCCGCCCGGCGTTTTGCCGCGTTCGGCTATGCCACCCTCAAGAGCTGGACGTAGCCGCGCCGGGTCATCGCCAAGGCCGAGCAGACCGGCGACAAATCCAACCCGCGCTTCGTGGTGACCACGCTGGAGGGCGAGGCGCGCCATCTCTACGAGGACGTCTATTGCGCGCGGGGCGAGATGGAGAACCGCATCAAGGAGTGCCAGCTCGACCTGTTCGCCGACCGGACCTCGGCCGCCACGATGCCCGCCCACCAGTTGCGGCTGTGGTTCGCATCCATGGCCTACGTGCTGGTGGACAGCCTGCGCCGGATCGGCCTGGCCGGCACCGAACTGGCCCGGGCGACCTGCGGCACGATCCGGCTGCGGCTGCTGAAAGTCGCCGCGCTGGTGCGCATCAGCGTGCGCCGGGTCAAGGTGGCGATGAGTTCGGCCACACTCTGTCAACGTGAATGGCGCGACGCCTATAACGCCTTGGGGGCTTGAGGCAGGCTCCCAAGCCCACGAACCAGACACCGCAAGATCAACGCCCGCCCGTGCAACGCCGAGAGAAGCGGCGAGGCCAGCGCACACCCAAATCATGCCGATATCATCATAAAATAAGCCATCAACGCCAGCCATCCCGCCAAACTAGGGCGTGTCGTCATTTAAGCCAGCTTAGGGCGCAAACCAAATGCAATCCGGCCAGAAAGTTACGGGCGGTTTTTTCGTAGCGCGTCGCTATGGCTCGAAAATGTTTGATTATGTGTAACTCCCAAGCCCCCCCCTTTGACAGGCCACCTTTGAGTCCGAAATGCCACACACCGCAGTCCAATTTCGAGGGGATTCGGAATTTTGTGGCGCGGC